>Ga0315289_10002477_pt1 | contig 28221 bp, 20 predicted proteins | sample YL17G11_40_MG_FD_203452 | JGI IMG/M metagenome (GOLD analysis project Ga0315289, IMG submission 203452) | Sediment microbial communities from Yellowstone Lake, YNP, Wyoming, USA - YL17G11_40 | ecosystem: Environmental > Aquatic > Freshwater > Lake > Sediment | place: USA: Wyoming | collected... | reverse complement strand
GTGTCTTTTTGTTTGTTTTTGTTTTTGTGTGTGTTTGAGTGTGTGTGTGAGTGTGTTAGAGAGAGAGTGTGAGAGAGAGAGAGAGAGAGAGAGAGAGAGAGAGAGAGAGAGAGAGAGAGAGAGAGACGGCAGGAAGGTTGAGTCGAAACGTTCCTTCGTCTTTTTTTCTCTCCCTCTGACCTTTTCGAAGAAAAAAAAAAAAAACAGGCTCAAGCGCCTCCTCGCCGAGAGGCTCGAGCAGTGCGGCTGGCGGGATCAGCTGACCGCGGCTGCAGCTGCGCACCTGGCTTCCACGGAAGAGCACGAAGGAGCAGCAGAAGAAGCTCGGGGCAGGGACGACGCTGCTCCTCCAGCAGCTCCCTCGACGACGACGCCAACGACGTCGTCGGCCCAGCTCGCCGCCGCGCTCACCCCGGCGGCGCAGGCCGCTGTGCCCGACAGCGTGAAGGCGGAGCTCCTGGCGGCCTTCCGCGCGAGCATTCTCTCTGCCTGAAGTGAAGCGAGCGAGCGAGGAAATGGAAACCCCCGTCCTTCCTGCCGTTCTCGCTCTGCGGCGGACTGGCGCCCGGCCCCCGCTCACAGCCGGCGACGGCGACGGAAGCGGTGGCGGAGGCTCCTTCGTCGCCCTCTGCTGCTCCTGCGGCGAAATAGGCAAGAGCAGCAGCGGTAACGGCGGCGGCGGTGGCGGCAGCAGCAGCAGCAGGATCGTCGTGTTCAGGGAAGGAGGGCTGGTCGCCGTCGAGGCCGTGCCCCCGCCTCGCGACGACGACGACGACGGCGGCAACGGCGGCGGCGGCGGTGGCGGCGAGACCAACGGCTCCTCTCCCGCCGCCGCCGCCACCGCCGCCGCCGCAGCTCCCCTCCCTCCGACGATTCTCGACGCGGGCGAAGGGCCCCCGGCTCTTGCAGCCGCCTCGTCCCCGGACGGCTCCAGGGTTGCCCTGCTGCGCGGGGAGCGGGGCAGCGCGCCATCGCAGCGGGTGCAGGTGCTCGCCATCCCGCGACCGAGCCCGGCGGGGCGCCCGCCCCCGGCGTCCCGCGCCTCCTCCTCGGGCGCCGCCCCCTCCTCGACCGCGACGATCGTGCTCTCGCCTCCTCGCGGGGCCGGGGAGGTGCTCTCGCTGCTGTGGCCCGGGGCCGGGGCGCGCGGCGGCGGCGACCTCGTCCTCGTCTGCCGGAGGGGCGTCTTTGGCTTCACTCTTTCTTCTCCTGCCGGCGGCGCCGGTGCCGCCTCCGCCGCTTCTGCGGTTGCCGCCGCCGCGGTCTCCGTCCGCGTCGGGTGGTGGAGCTGGGACGAGGCTTCCGCGGTGCTGGCCGTAGGGGTGGCTTCGAGGAGGAGGGCGAGAGCGGAGAAGGCGAGGGAGGTCGACGACGGCGAAGAAGAAGAAGAAGAAGAGGAGGAGGAGGAGGAGGAGGAAGGCGAGAGCGAAACGGGCGACGGCAACAGGAGCAGCTACTCTTCCGCCTCCGCAGCGGCAGCCTCGACTTCGAAAGCTGCTGCTGCTGCTGCTGCTGTCGCTGCTCCTCTCCTGTCCTCGGGCTGGGTCCAGTCGTACCGCTTCGCGCCCAGGGGCTTCACGCGGCTCCCGCCCTTTTTGCCGCGGGAGGCGGCAGCAGCCTCGACGCGAGCAGCGGCGGCGGCAGCAGCGGCGGCGGCGGCGGCAGCGAGGGGCTCTTCCCCTCCTCCTCGCTCTCCCCTCGGACCCCCTTCCTCGGCCGTCCCGACGCAGGGCGCCGTCCTCTCCGCGGGAAAGGAGGTGTTTATCGTCATCAGCGCCGCCGCCGCGGGGAGAGGGACGAGCGCGGGAGCGGGAGCGGGAGGGGAGGGCGCGGCGGCGGGAACGGCGGGGGTCTATCGCATCACGAGGGACGGCGCCGCCCGCGCCTTTGACCTCCCGCTCCCTCCCGCCCCCGAGAGGCCAGATGCGGCGGGGGGCCGAAGGCGCCCCGCCGACCGCCCTCCCGAGGACGGCGGCGGGCCCCTCCTGGTGGCCTCGGTCGACGGGCTGCTCGTGCGGCTGCGGGGGGGCAGCCCCGCGGCGGTGCTGCTCGACCCGAGCCCTGCGCGCCGCCCCGGCGGCGGCGGGGGCGGAGGGGGGGGGAGGGCCGCCACGGGGGTCGTCGCGTGTCGCGGCGGCGGCGGCGGCGGCGGCGGCCGCCCCATCTCCTCTCGTTCTCTCCCTCCCGGCTGGCTCCGCGATGACGCCGGGGTGGGAGTCGAAGCAGCGGGAGAAGGGCTGCCGGCGAGCAGCGCGCCCTCCTCTCTCGCAGCAGCTGCAAAGGCCGCGGCCGCCGCCGGCGCCCGCCCTTCTTCCGCTCCTGCGGATCCGGAGAGGAGCGGCGGCGGCGGCGAGCGCTGGCTGCTGACCCCCCGCGGGATCCTCCTCGACCGCGCCTCGGGGGCGACGTGGCACGTCTCCCTCGACGCGGCGGGCGCGGCGGACGCCCTGCTGGCCCCCTCCCCGCCGTCGCTCTCCTCCGCGGACCGCGCGGCGCAGCGCGTCGCGTTCCTCTCGAGCCGCGGCCGCAGGAGCGACAGTAGGCTCGCGGCGGCCGCCTTCGCCGGCCTGCTCCGCTCCCCAGGCCCCGCGGCGCAGGCCCTGGCGTTCGCCTCCGCGGCCCTTGCCCGGAGGTGGCGCGCGCGGCGAGCCGGGGCGGGGGCGGGGGCGGCGGAGGCGGAGGCGGAGGCGGAGGGGGCTGGCCTCAGCCAGCGCGAGCTCTCGGAGCTCCTCGCCGCCGCCGCCTCCTCCCGCGGGAGCGAGATCCGCCCCAGGAGGAGGGCGGCCGCGGCCTCGGCGCTCGTTGCCGCCGCCGCCGCGCTGGGCCACGAGCCCGCCGAGGAGCTGGTCGTCGCGGCGGCGAGGACGGGCCTCGGAGGCGGCTGCAACGTCGGCGGCGTCCTGCTCTCGGCGGCGGCCTCGGCCTCGGCCTCCGCCGCGGCCGCGGCCCCCCCGCGGATCGACGCGTTGGTTCCCCCCGAGGCGAGGGACTCGCTGCGGGCCGCGAGGAACGACGCGGCCAGGAGGGTCGACGCGCTGCTTGGGGACGACGACGGCGGCGAGGAGGAGGAGAGCGGAGGAGGCGGAAGGGGAGCGGGAAGAATTGCGGCGACGAAGGCGGTCATCGACCCTCTCCGCGCCCTTCGGCTCGCGAGGGCGCACGCGGTGGGCTCGCGCGCGCCCGCCGACTTTCTGGCCGCAGCGGACGCCCAAGGCGACAGCAGGAGCAGGAGGGCGGCGTGGCGGTTCGTGCGGTCCGTGGCGACGCCGCCGCCGGAGCTGCCGCTGGAGTTTCGGACCTATTAGGGTCGAATAAAGAATCAAATTTTGAAGAAAAAAACAAGGTTTTTTCCCACTTTTCTTTTTCGGTCCCCGCCATCCCGCCCTCCTTCTTGCTTGCTTTCTTCCCTCTCTCCCTTACTTGTTAATGAGGCCCGCTGTACTACTGTTCACGATGAGCGACTATTTATAGAGCTGTCAGCTCGGGCCCAGAAACGCGAAACCGATCGAAGCGCTTTTCTCCTTTCTCGATTCTCGAACCCGGAGAAACCGAAAAAAACAAAACTATGCTCTCATCTTCCTCTTCCGCGACTGCCCTCGAGCGCGGCGGCTCGTCGTCGTCGTTCTCCAAGGTCATGCTGAGGGTATTGCCGCTGTCCCTTTCCTCGCGGAAGCGAGGGAGAAAGTGGTTCAGGCCACGGCTCGTGGCGTTCTTCACGCTCCTGCTCGCAGCTGTCTGGGGACAAGAAGCCAAGGAAAAGCAGCCATCATCGCTGCCGCAGCAGCAAACGCTCGCCTTCCCGGAGCCTCCGTATGCCTTCGCCCATCGCGGCGCCAGCGGCCTCCTGCCCGAGCATACTATGCAGGCTTACAAGCTCGCTGTCGAGCAGGTGCTTGCTTTTTTTCCGGTTTCCAGCGGTGCTTGCGAGAGTTGAAAAAGGTCGCATCTTTTTTTTTCCGAGTGGATGAGAGAGCACTCGCTCGCCCTCCCCGCGCCCATTTTCCCACTGGGCTTCGATGGCGCTCGCGACGCTGCGTCCTTCTTCGCGATTGCCTTATTGTCAGGGATGCGAGACGCTGACGATATCCGCTGGAAGATGAGGGAGTTTCCACACGAGCATTTTGAACGGCGGCGCGTTGAAAGTTATAGGGTAGCGAAGCCTTCGGGCTTCGATGGCCAAACCTTTTTTCGCGTGACCTTGCCAACCTAGCCGCTCTTGGACGACAGCTCACCTCTCCTTTCTCCCCCTTTTCCTCGACCTCACCAAAAACGGTGGGAAAAAAAACAGGGCGCCGACTTCATCGAGTGCGACGCCGTCTTCACTAGAGACTGCGCTCTCGTCTGCCGGCACGACGCCGACCTCTCGCGCTCCACGGACGCGGCCCCCAAGTTCGGAGCCTCAAAAAGCAGAACGCGAGAGATCGACGGCGTTACTTTCGAAAGGGGCGTCTTCGCCGCCGATTTAACGCTTGCGGAGTTCAGGACGCTGCGGGCGAGGCAGGCGAAAGCCGAGACCCTGGGCAGGACCAGGGAGTTTGACGGCCTCTTCCCGCTCGTGACGCTCGACGAATTCGCAAAATTCGCCGCGAGAGTGCCCGTCGACGGCGGCGGGCGCAGGTGGAACGACACCTCTTCGTCTCTGTCCCCTTCTCCTCCTCTCCCGCGCCGCGTCGTGGGAGTCCACGTCGAGGCCAAGCACCCGCTGTGGCACTCGGAGACGCTCCCTCACTGCGCGTCGGATCCAGCGGCGATGGTGGAAGCGGTCGCGACCGTCCTCCAGAGGCACGGGTTCGCGTCCCGCCTGGAAAGACCGTCCTCCGACTTCAAGACCGACCCGCGATGGCTGCGCGCGCCGACCTTCCTGCAGTGCTTCGAGCCGGGAGCCCTGGCCGAGGCGCACAGGAGGCGAGGAAACGGGGACAGAGGAGTGGCGGAGGGGGTCCCGCTGGTGCAGCTAGTCGACGACGGGAGGCTCGTCGTGCCCGGCGGCGCGGCGTGGTGGCCCCCGAGCGCCGACGACGGCCGGGGCGGCGGCGCCGGGCCCCTGACCTTCGCGGACCTCCTCTCCGACGCCGGGCTCGAGCGCGTGGCGGGATACGCGCACGCCATCGGGCCCTCGGTGGCGCAGGTGCTCGACTTCCCGCAGGGACGAGGAGGAGGAATCGCCGCCGGCGACGACGACGAGAGCGTTGCCGCGTTTTCGTCGCTCGTGCCGAGGGCCGCGAAGCACGAGCTCGCCGTCCACGCGTACACGCTCCGCGACGACCTCGTCAACCTCGACCGGTTCAAGAGAATAGGGCAGGGAGCCGAGAGGGAGGCCGAGGCTCTGTTCTCGGGGGCGCGGGTCGAGGGAGCGTTCAGCGATCATCCGGCGAGGTCGGCGAGATTGGCGAGGGAGGAAAGAGAGAGGAGGAGGAAGGGGAGCTCTTTCGTGAAGAGAGAGAGCTAGATGGAGGCGGGAGATCTTTTTTTGTCTTCAAAAAAAAAAACATTATTTGACTGTTTGCTTTGTTTTCTTCATCGAGTGTGCGCTCGCTTTCTGATACCTCTCTTTCTCTCTCTCTCCAAGCTAAGGTGTACAAAAAAAGGGGTGCAGAGGAGAGGGGGCGAGGGGGGGCTCATTCATTTCACGGCAGTGTTGTTTTTTGGAGGTGTTTGATCTAGTCTAAAAAAGTGTCAAAAGTCAAAAAGGAGGGGTCTCTCTGTTGTGTGTGCTGCTTTTTCGGTAGAAGGGTAAAAAGAGCGCGCGCGTTCTCGCACTCGTACACCTTGGAAGCGCTAGCGAACGTGGTAATATGAGGGATAATGGGAAAAAAGGGCTCAAAAAGGAAAGGCCAAGTTGTTATTATCAGAGGCTGTTCGTCGCCTGACCACCCCTTCCGCCGACGCCGCCGCGCTGCTGCTGCTGCTGCTGCTGCTGCTCCTTCCCCGTGAAGATGCGCAGGCCCCCTTGGCTCGCCCCCGCGGCGACAACGGCGGCAGTCATCGCCCTGGAGGGAGACGCAGAGCGGTTTTCTTCGTCGCCCTCGTCCTCGCCCTCCCCTCCGCAGGGGCTCCTGCTGCTCCCCCTCCTCCTCCCCCTCTTCCTCCCGCTCCTCCCGCCCTGAAGGAGCGACGCAAGCTTCGAGGCGGAGAAGAATGCCACCGCTGCAGAGCGCTGCCGCTGCTGCAGCTGCTTATTTTGCTGCTGCTGCTGCTGGCGGGCACCGCCTCCTCCGAGCCCGAGGAGCAAATCGTCGCTCTCGAAGCTCGAGCCGCGCTCCCAGGAGTGGCTGCCGCCAAAGGCCCCCGCCGCGGCCTTGGCCGCGGAGGCATCCTCCTCCGGGTCTTGGTCTTCTTCCTCCTCGTCGCCGTCCTCGTCCGTCATTCCGGTCGTCGCCGTCGTCGTCGCGAAGGCGCTCCCCTCGTCGCTCCTGCGGCGCGACGCCAGCTGCTCGCGCGACAGCGCGTACTGCCGCAGGCGCGGGAGCGAGGAGCTCCTCGAGGAGGAGGCCCTGTCGGCGACGAAGTGCCCCGCGGGGACGGGGCGCCAGGCGGTGGAGGCGGAGATCCCGCCGAGAGCAGCGGCGGGAGGCGACGAAGAAGCGGCGGCGGCGGCGGGCGACGAAGAGAAAGAGCTCCCGCCGCCCCCTCCTGCCCCCCTGAGCGCCGCCGCGAGGCCACCGACGACGGCGGCTGCGGACGCCGCGCGGGGCGACCGCGCTTTCTCCGAGCCGTCCGCGGAGGAGGAGCGCGAGAGCGACGACGAACAGGCGGCGGCGGCGGCGGAGGCGGCGGCTGCCCTCTCCGCTTCCTCCGTGGCGGCGAGCTCCGCGGCGCGGCGCGGGTCGTTGGTGAACGCGAACCCGCCGCCGCCGCTCCCCTCGAGCGGGGCGAACCAGAGCTGCTTCGACGCCGCGGGGTCGACCGCGGCGAGGACGCCGCCCGTCGTGCCGTCGTAGAGGGCCAGGGCAAAGGAGCCGGAGAGCTCGCAGAGGAGGTCCCTGCTCCCGCCTCCTCCGCCGCCGCCGCCCCCTCCGCCTCCCTCGCGGCCGAGGCCCCCGCGCCCCACGGCGGCGCGAAGGACGGCCTCGGCGGCCAGGGTCGCCCCGCGCCCAGAGGAGACCTGCGCTGCCCAGTCCGCCCACGAGATGGGCGGCAGCGGGGGCGAGGAGGAGGAGGACGGGGACGACGAGTCGGAGGCGCAGGAGGAGGAAAAGGCCGAGCGAGGGGAGGCCGACGAAGAGAACGCTTTTCCTCCTCCTGCCTCGTCTCCGCTGGCCGCCCCGGCACCGGCTATCACTCTCTCGAGGACCTCCTCGAGGTTGTGGATGGAGCCCACGACGACGGAGGCGCAGGAGTCCCCGGCGGGGACGTAGACGAGAGGAGAGGGCGAGGAGAGCTGACATAGTGAGGGTTTTTTTTTCTCGTGAGCTTTTCCTCCGGAAGCATTGTCTTCGACAGGCATCTTGCCCACCCGCTCTCTCACCATCTCTCCATCTCTCTCTCCCTCGTACTCACCATGAGGCCATCATCGAGCTCAGACTCCTCGACGAGGAGGATGGCACCGTCCGAGAGGCAGTGGCGCTGCAAGGAAGAGGAAGATGGAGAGCAACGGGGCTTCTTCCCATCATCACTCTGCCCTGCTTCTCCTGCTTCTCCGCGAGCGAAAAGGGCCGCCTCGTCGCTGTTTTCCGCAGATTCTTTGCACTGAGATGGCTCAGGTGGTCCCGTGTCTGATGCTCGCCTGCGGTGGGAGAGGCAAGAAGAGGGAAGGGAGGCCCCTCCAGATGAGCGTGCCTTGCAAAGCATGGTCCTCGGCAGCAGAGTTCGAGGCACCTTTGCCCTCGCCCACTGCCTGCTCCTCTCTCTCTCTCTGCCTCTCTGCTTCTTCATATTTTCTTCATTTCTCCATCTAGACAAGAGGAGCGCACCTGAGCGAGGAGGCGTGTTTGAGCCATCGAGAAAAGGGGAGCGAGCTGCGACGCCGGGGAACGGAAAGCAGGAAAAAGCCGTCCATGTCCTCCCTGAATGGAAATGTGAAAAAAGTTATTTGAGCCCGTCGAGAGCGGAAAAAAAAAACTCGAGTCCTCCTTACACTCCGCTGCCCCTCCGCCTCTCGCCTCACTTCTTCCGCTCCTGGCTCACGATCCCGGGCGTCCTCCCGACCCCGCTCGCGTCGTACTCTGCGGTCATGAGAAGCCCCTCCCCCTCCCCCTCCCCAGCCCACGCGAAGCAGCCGCCGCCGACGTGCTTCACTTTCGCCGACTCGACGCCGGCCTCGAGCGCCCTGAACGCGGCCTGCAGGGACCTCGAGGTCTTGCCCGTCGGGAAGCTCGCCGTGGGCGTGAGCGAGCCCCCGACCTCGCAGAGCATCAGGAGGCCCCTCTTCCCGCCGCCGCCGCTGCTCAGCAGGTCCAGAATCTTCTCGACAAAGTCCTCGTTCTGCTCGACTGGCGCGACGCCCTGGGAGGCCAAGATGGCCGCGCGGAGGTAGCGGGTCAGCGACGGCTTCGAGAAGTCCGGCGTGTCGTACAGCGGGACCGACGCGATGCCGTCGCCCAGGTCGGGCGCCGACTGCTCGTGCCGCTTGCGAGGGCGGACGTCGACGACAACCCAGCCCTTCTTCGAGGCGAGGGCGAAGGCCTCGCGAGGGGAGACGGTCTCGAGATTGCGCTTCGTTACGAAGTTGTAGATGCCGTCCCAGGCCGGCATGGGCTTGGTGGGAGTCGCGCGGGCTGCGACGGAGCATGGACGGCGCGTCGTCGTCGTCGCTGGGGTGGAGGCAGAGCGAACACGAGGTCGGGTCGACACTGACGGCGAAGATAAGAAGGCGATCGTCGGCGTGTTGCCCCGATGGCCGACGCTGCCGCCTCTTCTCGAGGCGCTCGCGTCCACCAGTCGCTGCTGCTGGACCTTGGGGCTTCGCAAGCGCGCGAGCGAGATCATTATTGCGCTAGTGCCGCAGGAAGAGAGGAGGAAAAGGTCGCGATTTTTCCTTTCAAATTTCTCGGTTCTTTATCTTCGTCGTCTGAAAAAATGAAGCCTATCCACTGGCGAGAGGAAGAAAGAAGCACTCGGGTCGCATTCGCGACACGAGGTCGGCTCTTTGTATCGCTTTCATTTCGCCTCGATCTTCACCTCTTTGTAGCTGCGTCTCAGAATCGCTGAATCGCTGCTACGCTGTGACTCAAAGAAGCAGAGCGCCGTAATAGAGAGGGAAAAAGCTCAGCCTTTGATGCAGCGTTCAGCCGTCAAGCCCGCGGAGGCGGCGACGACGGCGGCGACGACCACCTCCTCCGACGAAGACGCAGCAACCGCAGCAGCAGCAGCGGCAGCAGCAGCGGAAGCTCGTCCTCTCCTCTCCGACGCCAACGGGCGCTACTCGTGCGCAATGGAGCGCGAAGTGGCTGCAGAGATCGCCGAGAAGCGGGCGAGGGCGGCCGAGAGAGCGTGCGAAAAGGCCGCAGAGGAGCTCAGGAAAATCCGAGAGTCGACGGAGGAGAAGCTTCGAGCTGCCAAGGAAGCCGCCGCGGAGCTGAAAGTGCTCCTCGACAGGCAAGAGCAGGAGCGCACGCGGGACGCAGCAGGGACCGTCGAGGCCGCTGCTCGCTTGGCTGCAGCGGCGGCAGCGGCAGCGGCGGAGGAGGAGGAGGCGGAGAAGAGGCGGCAGGAGCAGGAGCGGGAGCGGGAGCTGCTGAGGTCGGAGCGGCGGAGAGACGCCGCGTGCCAGACAGCAGCAGCAGCAGCAGTATCAGCAGCAGCAGCATCGAATCACGAAGAGAAAAGGCGAGGAGGAGGAAGGAGGGAGCAGAGGGACGCCGGGTGCCAGACGGAAGGAGAGGCCGAGGCCGTCGCCGAGGAGGAGGAGGAGGAAGAAGAGGAAGAACGAGAAGGAGAGGCGCTGCCGGAGCCTTCGCCGCCGCAGCCGCAGGCGCGCCCCATCGCCGCTACCTCCCTGCCGCCTCCGCTTCCTGAGGCGAAGAGGAAGAAGAGGAAGAAGAAGAAGAAGATGAAGAGGACAGTGGAGGACGAGGAGGAGGGAGGCCATTACCAAAGGCCGCACAATGCTCCCCCTGCCCCTCCTCCTCCTGTCCCTCCTCCTCCTCCTCCTCCTCCTCCTCCTCACGCTTCCCCCTCGCCGTCTTCGCTGCGGTCTTCGATCCCGCCGCCACTCCGGCAGGCATCTTCCCCTCCGTCCTCCTCTGGGGAGGAGGAGGAGGAGGAGGAGGAGGGGACGAAAAAGGAGCGGCAGCCGGGGCCGCAGCCTTCTCCTCCTCCTCCCCCTCCCCCCTCCTCTTTCCGCCTCTACCAGCAGATGGTTAGACAGCAGCAGCAGCGAGAGGAAGAAGAGGGGAGGCAGCAGCAGCAGCCGCAGCAGCAGCAGCAGCAGCAGCAGCAGCAGCAGCAGCAGCAGTCCAGGCACGACGGCAGGAGCCGCGGCGACCGCCACGACGACCGCGGCGACGAGCAGAGGAGGAAGAGGAGCCGAGAGCGAAGTCCACGAGAGCGTAGCCGCGAGCGCAGCCGTGACGAACGGAGGGGAAGAAGAAGTCGAGAGCGGAGCAGGAGCTGCAGGCGCGACGATGATCTTCGCCGCCGCCGCCGCCGCGAAGAGAACGACAGGCGACACAACGACAAGCAATACGTCGACGACGACGACGAGCGCGAAAGAGTGAGGAGGCGGCCGCGGAACCGGAACCGGAACAGGCGGCGGCGGCGAGAGGGCGGCTGGAGCGGCGACGACAGCGACAACGAAGGAGGAGCTCGAGGCGCCGGCTCCGGGGGCGAAGACTTTGGCCTCGTCGACTGTCTAGACGCGGAAGCCGACGCGCTCGCTGCCGATGCGACTGCGGTCTTCGCTTGCGGATGACTGGGTGGAAGGGGAAATGTGAAATTAAATGAATTACAAAAAAAACAAGACAAAAAAACTCGCCTCTCTCTCTCTCTCTCTTCCGTTTCTTGTGTTTTTCTTTTTCTTTTCACCCGTGGCCTCCGCCGCCAGCGCCAGCTCCGGCCCAGCAGTGGTGCTGCTGCCCTAGGACCTCGTTGTCGAGCACCCGCAGGGTCCACAGGTCGATCAGGAGCTCGTGGCGCACCTCGAGGTAGTTGAGGCGGTGCTGCAAGAGCAACTGCTGCTGCTGCTGCTGTTCTTGTCGCTGCTGTCGGTCGACAGAAGAGAGCAAGGCCGAGCCGCCGCCGACGCCGCCGCCTTCCCGCCACCTCTGCTGCTCCTGCTCCCGCTCCCTCTCTGCCGCCGCTGCCGCTGACGCTGCTACCGCCGCCGCTCCAGCTTCCTCCGCTGCAAGCTGAAGCCTCGCTGCCTGCTCCTGGACCAGAGACCTGAGGAAGGCGGCCTCGTGCTGAGCCTGGCGAAGGAGCGCGGCGGCCTCGTTTTTGGACAGCTTTCCGGTCCCGGCGCTGCCGCTGTCGTTTCGCCGGAAGAAGCGGGCAAACGGCCCGCTGCCCCTGCTCTTCTGCGCTCCTCCGACGTCTCCAACGCCGCCGATCTCTCCCTTTTTTTGAAGAATCGTTTAAGAGGATAAAAGGAAGGGACAAAGGGAGGGACAGCAAGGTAAGGTGAGGTGAGGTGAAGGGCAGTGCTGATCCGTCCCTTGCTCTTCCGGCGCGAGAGGGAGAAAAATAAAGTCAACGGAAGTCTCTCTCGCGTCCCCTCTCTCTCTCTCTCCGCCAAAAAAAAAAACGACAAAACGCACCGGTTCCCAGCTGCAGGCGTGAGCGAGCTGGCTCGGGTCGAGGGTCCCAGCTGCCATTGTTGTTTTTGTTGGGGGTGGGGGGGGGGTCTTGTCCGGGGGGTGGTGACGAGCGCTGTTCAAACGGAGAAAAAGCGAAAAGCAGCCGCAGCTGTCGCAAAAGACGGAATGGAAAAAAAGGTGATTCGTTTTTTTTTTTCACAAAATCAACATTTCTTCTTCATTCTCTACTGGTGGTCGTGGTGGTGCGCTCGATGACGTTGCTCCCCTCCCCCTCCCTCTCCCTCGCCTCCGTGCTTCTCCCTCCTCTTCCGCCACGCGAAAGGGAGCACGTTCGAGACCCCGCTCCTCGCCGCCACCCCTCCTCCCCTGGCCACCACCTTTTTCGCGGCCTCCCGCACCCTCGCTCTCGCCACCACCTTTTTCGCGGCCTCCCGCACACTCGCTCTCGCCGCGCTCTCGGCGAGGACGATGTCGACCCCGGTCCGCCCGTGGAGCAGCGACCCGACGAGAGAGACGAGCAGCGCGCCGGCGGCTCCGCCCGCGAGGGCAGAGAGAGCAACGGCGGCTATGGCCGGGGCGAGCAGCGAGGCCGAGAGCGCCGCGACGACGGCCGAGGAAGAAGCCGACGACCCGAGCGAGGGGGACGACGCCAGCGAGCGGGCGGCGCAGAGCGCCGAGGCGCCGACGAGCGCCGCGAGCGAGAGCATCGCCGCCGAGTGGCCCAGCCCCAGCGCGCCGGCCGCCGCCGAGAGCGGCCACGAGGCCAGGGTCCTGCCCGGGACGCACCTCGCCGAGCGCGCCTGCAGGCTCCCCGCGGCGACCAGGCCGTCCCCGACCGCGGCCCTCGCGGCGAGGCAGAGCAGCAGCGAGGACGTGCTGGCCGCGCCGTGCGACGCCGCCATCGGCGAGGCCCAGGGCCCGGCGAGCGCCGCCGAGGCGAAGGCCCCCAGGAAGGGCAGCCTCGCCCAGGAGACCACGGCGAAGGCCGCGAGGGCCGCGCCCAGGGCCTGGCCCAGCCCCACGAGCGCCGCCGCGCGCGCGGCCGCGGCGAGGAGCCCGGCCCCGGCCCCGACGCCGGGCCTCGTCCTCCGCTCGAGCACGGCGCACCCGACGGAGACCCACGCCGCCGCCGAGGCCTCGCCCCCGGCCGCCGCGGCGGCGGCGAGCCCCAGCGGCTGCGCGACGAGCGCGATGGCGAGCGTGGCGGCGGTGATCGACGCGTTGTTCGCGGTCGACGCGGCGGCGGAGAACGCCGCCGAGGGCGCAAAGGGCGACAGAGAGACGGAGCTGCCGCCGCCGCCGCACCAGGCGACCGCCGCCGACAGAGCGGCGGCGGTCGCGAGCGTCGTCACGCCGCCGGCGACCGCCCCGCGCAGGAGGATGCGCCAGCCGGCGCGGTCGCTGGCGAGGGCGGCGCCGGCGTCGGCCGCGGCGGCGTGGGTGGCGGCCGGGTCGAGGGCGGTCGTGGCCGGGAGCGCCGGCGGAGGGGAAGAAGGAGAAGGGGAAGGAGAAGGAGAGGCTTCGCCGCCACCGCCGCCGCCACCGCCTCCTCCCGCGTTGTAGTAGAGGACGCTGCCGCCCGAGGAGTGCGTGAAGGCGGCTCTCGGAGGGGGCAGAAGGGCTTTTTGTCGAGGAGGAAGAGGGAGAGGGAGAGGAAGCGGTCGACGGGCGACGACCGCCGTCGGTTGCGCTCTCGGTCGTGCGAGGGCATGCCCCCGTCGAAGCTCAATCGACGGACCCCGAAACATCTCTCGTCACTGCCGGAATTCCTATGCTTTCCTGCTTTCGAATGGAGATTCTAGACACGCACGCGTTGCGTCGATAGGAAAGAAAAAAGAAGACAAGCGCAGGCACGGACCGATGCGCGGGAAAAAACAAGTTTTTTTCAACTTCCAAGAAAAAGTGGCGAGCGAAAATAAAAGGTTCCAAAGCGTCCTCGAAGGACAAACTCGAACTATCTCTCTTTCTCTCCCTTCTTTCCTCGCTCTCGCTCTCCCCCCCCCCCTCTCGCGCGCGCATGCCATCATCTTTCAAAACACTATTTTTTTTCTCTCTACACACGGGGGGTCCAGGCACGAAGACGAGAACGACGGGGAGAAACACGAGGGCTTGAAGATGAATAATCCCTTGTTCTTCTCCTCTCTCTCTACCGCCTCTTTTCCTCTCCTCTCTCGTTCTTCTCTCCCTCCTCTTTTAGTAAAAGCTCCCCGCCGAGATCTCCGCGTCGATCTCCTTGGCCGTCTTCGGGTCCGCGGCCAGCTCCTCGTCGATCGTCGACGACCGCAGCTTCGAGATGTCGGCCGCGAGTGCCGCGGCTTCCTTCTGGAGAGCGGCGAGCCGAGAGGCCGAGGCGGCGTCGAGCTCTCTGGCCGCGGCGATGATCGGGCCAAACTTGTCCTCGACGGCCTTGACCGAGGCGGCGGGGTCGAGGGCGGGAAGCTTGAGGCCCGAGTACGCGCTCTTGAGCACAGAGAGCACGGCGGGGTCGACGCTGGCGGCCGCGGCGGCGAAGTCGGGCGCCTTGCCGCCCGCCGCGGCCTTGGCGGCGAGCTTCTCGGCGCCCTCGGCCAGCGCGGAGCGCAGCGAGGCGAGCTCCCTCCTGCCCTCGTCCGAGGTGACTAGTTGGGCCAGGGCGTCCCAGTCGAGGGCGTCGCCGCCGGAGGTGGAGGCCGGGGGCGCGGCCTCTGCGGCGAAGGAGCGAAGGGAGAGGGCCTGGTTTTTTTTTGAAGGAGGGGGGGGGGCGAGGGAAGAAAGGAAGGAAAAAAAAGGGTGAGGGCGCCATCGTAGAGCAGAAGAGAGCTCGTTCGTCATTTCTGGGGCACGATTGCGCGTCCACGCAGCGTTCGCCTTGTCCCCCTCTCTTTCGCCAGAGCTGGAGCACGTCGCAGAGAACGCTCCGCGAGGTCGAGCAGGGAGAGAAGAGGCGAAAAAGACACCGCAAAAGCGAGAGAAAGGAAAGAGGTGTTCTTTCATTGCGACGATCGGCGCCTCTTGAATTAAACAAGGGCGGCTCAAATGCCATCTCGGATACTCTTTCTTGCTTCGTTTTCACAGCGAGTGCGTCAAAAGAGGACGCCGCAACGCGCTCCAAACGGCAGAGAGCGTGCTTGCGCGGTAGAAGGCGCAGCAACGGCGTCGCCAAACAGTCACGGCGGCGGCGAGGGAACAACAGCGGCGGCAGCGAGAATCGAATAAGGTCGTTTGCGCCGACTCTCTTCTTCGCTTATTCTCTTACCCTTCGGCCTGCGGAGAGCAGCGCGCGGCTCAGCATGGCTGATGAAGTTGACGCGCAAAGAGAAAAAAGAACGACGAACACACGCGCGGCGCGTTTTCCTTCAAGTTTTGTTTCCCTTTTCTTCGTCTTCGATTTTGTGGAGTTTTTTTTTCTATTTTCTATTTTTTGTTGCTGAGTTCGTTTGAGGCTCTTCGGTCGTCGAGTTTTTTTTTTCTTCGTCGCCGTCACCAAAGACGTTTTCGGCTCACTCCTCCTTCACTCAACTCTCTCCCGACCTTCTCTCTCCGACGACGGCAAGGTGCTGCGATGAGCGCCGCCGCCACCGCTCTGGGAGCGCGCGCCGTCGACAGCATATCCCTCTCTCAGCGGAGAGGCGACGGAGCATCCGCTGCTAATTGGCCTCTGAAGCAGCAGCAGCGGCGAGAAATCCCCTTCGCAGCATGTCACCCACGCCGCCATCGACTATCTTCCCGCCTCTCTTTCTCCACTGCCTTGCCCTCCCTGCCCTCGCCACAGGCAGGTGCCGGAGGCGCGTGCCCGACAGACTCGCCGCTGAGCGAGCTGGTTTGCGAGTCGCCGGGAAAGGGATCCGATTCGGCCGCCGAAGACGTTGCTGCTGCTGCTGCTGCTGCTAGGGGCGACGCAGCAGCGTCGCCGCCGCCGCCGACGTCGACGTCGGCCTCCTCCTCGACCTCTGAACCCCCCGCCTGGCACTCGGACAAGCGCGCCCTCTACCTCGCCGCGGCGAAACCGAAGATGTACGCGGTGTCCCTGATCCCGGTGGTTGTCGGAGCAGCTGCGGCGTTTGCGAGCGGAGGAGGGAGCGCGGGAGCAACCGCTTCGGCAGCAGCAGCGACAGCAGCGGCGACGACGAAATCGACTGCCGCCGCCGCCGCCCTCGTCCCCGCCTCGGCCCTCTTCTCTGCGCTCGCCTCGGCCTCCCTCGCCTTCTCGGCCAAGGCGCTCGCCGGCTCCTGCCTCGTCATCGCCTGGCTCAACCTCTCCAACGACGCCTTCGACAGCTCGACGGGCGTCGACGAGCTTGGCGGCGGCAAGCCCGAGAGCGTCGTCGCGCTGGTCGCGGGCGGCAGGGCCTGGCCAGTCCACGCCGTGGCGCTCTGCTGCCTCGCCTCGGGGGCGCTGCTGCTGGCCTCGGCGCTCGGGTACAACGTCTCCCCGGCGACGCTGACCCCGGCGTGGCTCTCCGGGGCCGTCGCGGGCGCCGGGGGAAAGATCTCGAGCGTGGCCGGGAGCGTCTCTGCGACGGCGGCGTCGGCGGTCTCTGACGCCGCGGGGGCCGTAGCCTCCTCCGTCGCGGCGGCGGCGTCTTCCTCCTCGTCTTCTTTGGATTCCGCTGGCGTCGCGGCGGCGGCTGCGGCAGCGGCGACAGAGGTCGGCGGCGTCGTCGGAGGCGTGCTCGCTCCCGTCGCCTCGCTCTTTCAGGGAGGAGGAGGAGGAAGTGCTTCTTCTGCTCCTGCCGTCGCCGCCGCCGTCACCGCAGCAGCAACATCAGCGCCGATACTTTCCCTGCCCGCGCTTTCCCCGACGCCCCCGGACCCGAGGCCCGCCAGGCTCCTGGCCGCGGCGGTCGCCGCGGGCTACCTGTACCAGGGCCCGCCCTTCCGCCTCTCGCGCAGGGGGCTGGGCGAGCCCCTCGCCTTCGTCGCCTTTGGCCCGCTGGCGACGGTGGCCTTCGCGCTCGCGGCGGCCAACGCCGCCTTCCTCGCGGGGCTGAGGGCCAGGGTCGCTGCGATCGCCGCGGCTCAGGCGGGCTCTCAGATGTCGAACAAGGCCGCCGCGGCAGCGACGGCCGCGGCGACGGCGGCCTGGCCCTTGCCCCTGGCGACGCCGGCCGCGGCCGCCGCGGCCGTCGTCGTCGGCATGACGACGGCGGCGGTGCTCTTCTGCTCCCACTTCCACCAGATAGAGGGGGACAGGGCGGCGGGAAAGCTGTCGCCGCTCGTCAGGCTGGGAGCGGCGGACGGGGCGAGGGTCCTGGCCTCCGGGGTCGCCGGCGTCTACGCCTTTGTCGGGGCCGCCGCAGCGCTGGGCGCGCTCCCGCCGCTGGCCGCCGCCGTCGCGGCGCTGGCGTCGCTCCCGAAGGGGATCGCCCTCGCGGCGAGGGCCGCGAGGGAGGGAGGCGACGCCGCGCGGATCAGGACGCTCAAGCTCGATGCCTTGGGATGGCACACGGCCTTCGGGATGGCGCTCGCTCTGGGTTTGGCGATCCCGAGGGCCGCGGCGGCAGTCGCGAGCTTCGTTCTCGGGGTTTGAAAAACTATGGAATTTTCCCCTCCCAGGGGAGAGGAGTTCTAGGGCCGTCGTCCAATGATTGCCTCGCGACCCCTCCCTCCCTTTTCTCTCTCTGTCTCTACTTAAAAGTATCATTGTAAAAACTCTGGTGAATCTTCAAAATGGGTCGGGTCGTCTTTCTTGTTTGCTATTTCCGTTCTGGTTGCATTTTTTTAATGCATTGCGTTTTTTGTTTCCTGAAGCAGAGCAAAAAAAACAAAAAAATCAGTCCCTCGCTCCTCCTCCGCGGCTCTTCTTCGCCGCGGCCCTCTCCTTCCTCCCTTCCTCGACAAACTTCCTCTTGCGCTCCTCCTTCCTGCGGATCCCCTTGGACGCCTCGATCTCCTGGACCTTTTTCGAGTGCGCAGCGCGCTTCGTCGCCTGCTTGAGCAGCTTCTTCGCCGCCTTCGAATTTCGAATGGCGTTGAGCTGTGCGACCAGGCTCGCGGCCCTCTTCCCCTCGGCGTCGAGCGCCACGGCCCGCCGCGAGTCCAGGTCCTTGCGCTTGCGCGGAGCTGCTGCCTTTTGCTTGGAGGCAAACGGAAGCGCAGCCTGCAGGGCCCGCGGCACGCGCAAGGGGTTGAACCTGCGGACGGCGGCGCGCTCAACGGGGCGGTAGAGCGAGTCCGGGTCTCTGGGGGCCGAGAGCTGCGCGGCGCGGCGGAGCTCGGCGACGGTGCGCATCGCGACCCAGCCCCCCCTGTCGACCCCCCCCAGGGAGAGGGAAGGGATGGGAGCTTCTTGCTCTCCCTCTTCGCCCCCGCCGGCTGCCGCGGCGCGCCCTGGCGTCGGCGGGGCGAGGCTTCGGCGCGAGGCGGAGGAAGGGGAAGAAAACCCCTTCTTCCCTCCGCCGCCGTCGCGGTAGTAGCCGGTCCCGGTACCCCTGCGGGTCCCGAAGAACCACCCTGGGCGGGGACCCGCGAAGTCGGAGCAGGGCACAAAGTCCTCCGCGGCGTCGAAGGCGGCAGCGGGGGGAGGCGCGACAGCGGCAGAGGGAGCTTTCGAAAACCTCTTATCTCCTGCTTCGACCTCGACGGCGCCGCTGTCGCTCCTCCCCTCCCTGCCCCTCTTGGGCTCCCTCCTCCCGGCCAGCGCCGCGGCCCTCCTCGCGCTCGCCGGGGAGAGCAAATCTGTGACCGGGATGCACAGCTTGGGAAGGTCCACGGCGACCCAGGCGCGAAGGAAGACGACGTCCGAGATCAGAATCTTGTCCTCGAACGTCGCGCGGACGACACCCGCGGCGGCCGCGTCGCCCCCTTTCCCGCCCTTGCCGCCCCCGGCCGCCCTGGCCGCGGCGCGCGCCGACGCGGCCCGCTTGACGATGCCGCGCACGCCAGAGGCCGTCCTCACCGCTGCTCCCTCGAACCGCGCCGCCTCGAGCTGCGAGTTGAACAGCCCGCGGACGAACGCCGTCCGCCGGTGCACCCGCGACGGCTCGCCGACGAGCTTGAGCTTTTTGACGACGCGCGGCGCGGCGTCTCCGCCCAGCACCGTCCCCGTCGCCGCCACGCGCCACCCCGCGGCCCTCTCTGCCCCTGCCTGGAAGCACAGCACTCCAGTTCCCGCGGGAGCCGACCCGCCGGCGAACCAAGCGTAGGCGAGGCAGTGCGCGTGCTCTGGGGTGTACTTGAGCCCCCGGTGGCGGCCGTTGGCGTCCTCGGTCGCGAAGACGGGGACGACCTGTGCTCGGCGCCAGCCGATGGAGACGACGAGCGGGTCGCGCGTCTTGAGGACTTTTCCCGGGTGCCAGCTGTGGGAAGGGTGGTGGAGGAAAGGATTCGGCGTTTGAAAAAGAGGAGAGTGAGCCTTTCTTCCACTCTTTCCGTCCCCGTCATCGGAAAAAAAAACTGCCCCTCTCTCGGCCGAAAATTCAAAAACCACTCACCGGTGCCGCTTCAGCCGCAGGAGCAAGTACGACCCTCCCGCACCGCCCCCGGCATCGTCCGCCGGGGTCAGCGCCCCGACGACCAGCGGCCTGCGCGGGTCCCAGTGATCCACGAGCTCCGCCGGGACGCGGAGCGTCAGCCGCGCGTAGCAGCCGACGGCGACGCCGCCGAGCGCGGCGCGGCGCTCGGCCGGCAGCGCGGCCAGGGCCGCTGCCGTGCGGGCCGCGCGGGCCGCGAGCGCGGCCTTGGCCTCGTCGTAGAACGAGGGGGCCTCGTCCTCGCGGCGGAAGCCGGGCGCGGCGTGCTTGTTGTGCCCCGTTCGGGCGCCACCGGTGAGGGAGCCTTTGGCGTTTTTGCCGCCGTCGCCGTCGCCGTCGTCGCCGTCGCTCCCCTCTCCGCCGCGGCTGCCGCCGCCGCCCTTTCCGCCTCCCTTCTTCCTCGAGTCGTATGCGGCATCGAAAGCGGCCTTCTTGGACTCTTTGGCCTCGGCGAGCTTCCTCTCCTCGTTCTCGACGGCGGAGAGGGCCTTGCGGGCCGCGGCGAGGGCGGGGTCGGCGGAGGCGCCCTCGGCCGCCGCCTCGACGTCCTCAAAGTCGCCGAAGACTTCGTCGCTGTCGTCATTGCCGCCGCCGCTGCCGGGCCTCGCAGCGTTTCGGTCGGCGGCGGCGCCCCAGTCTCCCGTCACGAAGCGGTTCCTCAGGCTCTCGACGCGCCCGTCGTCGCCTCCCCAGCGGGCTCGCAGGGCGGTGGCGTCGAGCGGCGGGGCGGAGACGTCGTCGTCGGCCGCGGCGGCGCGGGCGATGGCCTCCGCGGCCGGGTCGGCCTCGGCCGAAGAGGAAGCGGCGGCGGCGCCGCGCGGCTTGAAGAGCTCGTCGTCGTCGTCGTCGTCGCCTCCCGTGGCGCCCTTCTTCTTCTTCCCGCCGCTCCCGCTCCCGCTGCTCCCGTAGACCAGGGCGGCGAGATCGACCTCGCGCGTCGCAAAGAGAGCTCCCACACGGGCAGTGGCGCCCTCCTTCCACTTGGCGGCGGCGCCAAGACCCTCGTCGTCGGAGTCGTCATCGTCATCAGAGGCGAAGCCTTTCCCGTCGCGGCGGCCGCCGCTGCCGCCACCGCCGCCGCTGTCGTCGTCGCTGCTCGCGTCGGTGCTCTCTCCTCCGTCGCCACCCTCTTCTTCCTCCTCGCCGTCGTCATCGCTTTCAAAATGACCGTCGCCGCGGTCGCCGCCGCGAAAGGCCGTGCCAGTCCCCACGGGGGCGGGGCGGCGCACGCGCAGCGCCTTGCTCCCGTTCCGCCCTCCGGCCTCGCCGCTCGGTTGCAGCGAGCTTCCCCACCCCGCGGCGTCTTTCCCAGAGAGCGGCGCCCCCCCGGCGAAGAGCCTGATCTCGGACGCCTCGAGCGCGGCATCTATCGGGGTCGCCGAGGGCCGCTGGAGCTCTTTCACCATGGCCACGCCGGCCGTCGTCGCCGTCTTGGCGTCCTCGGCCAGGGCGGCGCGCCGCGCGTCGTCTGCTTCGCCGCCGTCGTCTCCGCCGGCGCCGCTCCCGCCGAGGGCGCTCTCCGGGTCGGTGAACGCCACCTTGTGGTCCGGGATCTCGACGTAGACCGCGTCCTTGTCGAAGAGCAGCCTCCCGACGTCGGCCATTGGGGCGTAGATAAGGCGCTCGCGGTCGTTGAGCGAGCGGCGGCGGGCGGGCTTGGCCTTGGAATCTCCATCGCCGTTTCCGCCCGCGGCGGCGGCGGCGGCGAGCGCCGCCTGCCTCCTCGCCTCCGAGCCGGGCAACGGGCACGGGTCCGGCAGCACGTCCACGCCCAGGGCCACGGTGTCCCCGACGCCGGCAACGTGCAGCCTCGGGGCCTGCCCGCCCCGCAGCGGAGCGCCCCTGACGTACCCGAAGACGCGGACGGTCCTGTCCCCTCCGACGCCGCCGCGGGCCCTGGCCGCAGCGACCTCGGCCGGGGGGGTCACGTCCTCGATGCGGTCCGCGACGAGGTACGCCCTCGACGACCGCCACTGCAGCGGCCTGAACTTCATCACGGAGACGAAGCGCGCCAGGTTCAGGACCTCGCGCTTCGGGTAGGAGCCGTGCCGCATGCCCGACAGGTAGAACAGCTTGGCGCCGGCGTAGACCTCGCCCCAGAAGCGGTGCTTGAGGGTCTTCTTGGCCCTCTTGAGCTTCTCCGGGTCGCGGAACTCGTCGAGGTGCGTCAACACGCCCATGACCTTCGGGAACCCGGACACCTGGAGCATGTTGAGGAACTCAAACGTCTCCATCTCGAAGCCGTACGCCGCGTCGACGAGCAGCAGCACCAGGTCGGCGACCTTGGCGGCGTCGGCCATCGCGTGGAGGCCCTGCGGGCACTCGAGCAGCGTCAGCCTCCGCGACTTGCCTGCCACGACGGTGACGGGCCCGCGAGGGTCGGGCACGGACTGGCGGGTGTAGTGCTTGATCAGGGCCTTGATGAGCGTGGTCTTGCCGACGCCGGGCGGGCCCTGGACCAGAACCACAAAGGGGGGCGGCTCGTCGTCGAGGCCCGCGGCGGCGGCGACGGCGGCGGCGTCCGAGGCCGTGGCCGCCGGCGCGTGGATCTTCGCCTGCTCCTTCTCCGCCGTGCGGGCGCGCTGGATCTTGGCGCGCCCGCGGGAGGCGACGGTGAACGCGCGCGGGTTGCGGGCGCGGGCGGCGGCCGGGTCCTGGTCGTAGCGCGAGGCCTTGGTCCCCGTCGCGCCGGCGGCGCCGGCGGCGGCAGCCGCCGAGGTTTCATCCGAGCGGCGCTTCTTCTTGGCCGCGGCCTTCTGCTTCGATGCCTTGGCGCCCTTGACCGCCTTTTTCTTCTTTTGGTCTTTGCCTCCGCCCATGGTGGAGAGGAGGAGGAGACGCGTCCGTTACCGCAGGCGTGGTTGAGAGACAGGATAGCGCGGGACGGCGTCGAAAGACGAAGCCAATGGGGGATGTGGCGGCTCGGCTAGGCAAGCCGTCGGCGAATGCAGAGGAACTCTCTCTCTTTCTCTCCTCGGATTCTTCGTCGCTTTCGCGTCTCCGGTCGCTGGTCAGGGCAGCGGCGGCAAGGGAACGTGCTCTGCAAGCTGCCGCGTGGAACGAGAAGCGTAGCTCGCGCTAGTCTATTGCAAGCAGCTTGCGAACAACGGAGAAGAAGAGCGACGAGAAGTTTTGATGCCTCGGCGGCGCTGCCCCAAATTTTTGCTCACTATTTTTCTTTTTCGACTTTTCGCCAGTCCCGGTCGAAGGCAGCGGGCGACGGCACTCTGCCATTTCAATCTCGCGCCAGACAGCCTTCTCTTATCGGACACGCAACGCCATGCCCTCCGCAGAGGTTGGCGGCAGCGCCACAGCGGGGTACGATTGAGAGAAACGGAGCATCGAGAGAGAGAGAGAGACGAGACGAAAAAAGAAATCGGCGGTGATGCTACCCGCTGGGTCGACGCCTTTCCCTCAACCTCTACCTCTTCTGCTTCTTTCAAAAAAAAAAAAAAGGCTCCGCCCCACCGCCGCAGCAGCATCCGCTTCAGCAGCAGCAGCTCCACCAGCAGCAGCAGCAGCAGCATCGGCCAACAAAACCAAGAAGTCCCCCTCACTCCTTTCCTCCGTCGACTGGCGCTTCGTCGCGCGCCACCTCCCCTGGCTCCAGGCGCTCGCCGTCGTCGTAATCACCGTGATCCCTCTGATCGTGCTCGAGGCCGCCGGCAAGCCCAGGCAGCGGCCGTTCGACGTCTACGACGCGTCGATCTCATATTCGTATCGACCAGACACGGTCCCGGCGATGGCGGCGTTCTTCGCCCCCGTTGCGGGCTGGCTCGTCACCGCCGCTGCGGTCGAGTTCGTGGCCGCGAGCAAGAGGGCGAAACGGTCTTCCGCGGCAGCCGCTGCTGCCGCCACCGCGGCGGCGCTCGCGGTGCTCTACCACACCTTCGACGTCGCCTCCTGCCTGCTCGTCACCGCGCTCGTCACCGAGGCCACCAAGCTCGGCGTCGGCAGGCTCAGGCCTTACTTCCTGTCGGCGTGCTCGCCGACGGACCCCGCGATGGCGGCGACGCTCGCGATCGGCGACGCGCGCCCGCCGTGCGACCCTGTCCCGGGCCTCCAGCAGCGGAACGCGCGCGTCTCCTTTCCCTCTGGCCACTCTTCGACGTCGATGTGTACCTGCGCCTTCGCCGCGTTCTACGTGGTGTGGGCCGCGGTGCTGCGGGGAGAGGGGGAGGGAGAGGAGGAGGAGGGAGCGGGACGCGGGCACGACGACGACGACGACGGCAGAGGAGGAGGCGCAGGAGGAGCTCAGACTTCTCCTTCCTGCTCTGCCGCCGCCAAGAAGAAGAGCTCCCTCGACTCCCGCAACGGCGACTTCCTCCGCTTCGTGGCCTTGCTCTGGGCCCTCGTCCTCATGGGCGCGCCCTGGGTCGTCGGCGCCTCGCGCATCACGGACAACCGCCACCACCCCTCCGACGTCGTCGCGGGTCTGGGGTTGGGGTTCGTCGTCGCCGGGCTGTTCTTCGCGAGGTCCGTCGGCGGGAGGAGGGCGCTGCCGGCGTACAGCGAGGGTGACGGTGGCGGTGGTTCTTCTTCGTCTTCGTCTGCCGAGGCAGGAAAGGGAGGGAGGAGGCGCAGCGGGGCCGAGGCGTTGGTGTAAAAAGCAAGGAAGAGATTTTTTTTTGTGAAGAAGAGGAGAGACGAAAGAGAGAGGGAGTGGTTTTGGTCCTCCCTGTCATTCTTTTCGTTTTCTTCGACTTCGATGGGGGGGTCAACCCCTTCGACATCGACTTCTTCTCCTCCTTCAGGCAGCTCCTCCGGGGTCGATCCGCCGCCATCTCCCTCCAAACAGGCAGCGCTCGACGCGTGCGCTGACCTCCACTGTGAGAGAATCAGAATCGAAGAGGATAGAAGGAAAGAACGAGAGAAACGAATCAGGGCATTCGTTTTTTTCTCTTTCGTTCACGCTGCCTCGCGCCGACCCCCCCGCCTGCTCTCTCTCATTCTCGTTCCCTCTCCCTCCCAAAAACCCAACGCAGCGACCCTCCTGGGCTGCTTCTCACGCTGCACTAGTCCTTTCAAGCCTTGCTGCAAGGAAGAACACGACGCTTTCTGGGCCTGCTACCGCGAGAAGAGGAAAACAGGAGGAGGAGAGGGCAGCAAAAAGATCTCGGTGCTTCCGTTTCCGAGGTCGAAAGCGAAACCCGATCCCTGAACCCTCCCCGCTCTCCGATGGCGACGGCTACCGAGGACAGAGCCGCGTCTGCTGCTTTTGATGTCGAGAAAGAAGAAAAGAAAAAAACAGGAGACGAAACGACCAAACCAAAACCAATTCCACCTCCTCCGCGAACGCTCGCCCCGCCGCCGTCGCTGCCCAACCTCGACCGCCTCCGCTCGCTCGTCGCGGCCTTCGCGCCCGTGCTCCGCCTCCACCCCGATGACGCCTACAAGCCCTGCTCGGCCGAGTGGTTCGCCGCGAGGAGCTCGCTCTGGGACGACAAGGGCCGCGGGGAGCGCCAGCTGGCGCGGCTCGGGGAGTGCTCGCTGCGGCTCGCGGTCGAAAAACAGCGCGAGCTCGGCGGCGGCGTCGAGGGCGCCGGCAGGAGGGTCCGGCTGGCGCTTGACCCGCTGGCGCGCGGCGGGCAGGAGCTCGCGGAGCTCGACGAGAAGGTGCCGCTGTACGTCCGGGCGCACCTGGCGGTGCCGCCCCCGCCGAGGGAGGCGGCGGCTTCTTCTTCGGCGTCGCCTCTTCGGCCGCGGCTCGAGATCACCTACCTCGCTTTGTATGCGCACAACGGCCCTTACTACCCCTTCTCCGCGACATTTGGGCCCGGGCTGGGAGCGCACGACGGCGATTTGGAGCGGGTGACCGTGAGGCTCGACGCCGAGACGGGCGAGGTGCGTTTATCCTTCTTCTCTTTTTCTTCTCCTTCTTCGGGGCCGGAAAAACAAAAAATCGCTCTCATCTCTCCCCCTCCCTCTCCCTCAAACAAACGCGAGAGCAGATGGTGGGATGCTTCTTCAGCGCCCACAGGCCCAGGGACGGAGGCTGGGCCCCGGCCCGCGAGATCGAGCGGTTCGAGACTCCGACTCCCTCCCCTCCCTCTCCCTTCTCGCCTCGAGGCAGGATCGTCGCCTACGTCGCCAAGCACGGCCACGGCACCTACGCGACCAGCGGCACGCAGCTCCGCGCGGGATTCCTCGCCAACGACAGGACGAGCTCGAGGGGGCGGGCCTGGGCCCCGAGGAGGCTGGTGCTGCTGCGGGCCGCGGGGACGGCGACCGCGGCGCCGACGACGAAGGAGGGAGGGAGGCCGAGGCCGCCGCCGTCGACGCCTCGCGCTTCCTCTCTGTCTCCCGTCGCGGCCCTGCTCGAGTCGCCCGAGCTCGGAATCACCGTCTGTCGCGGCTGCGAGCTCGAGGCGCCCTCCTCGAGCTCCTCCTCCTGCCCTCCCGCTCCCACTTCCTGGACGATGCCGCCGCCGTCGGACCCGCGGGCGACGGGCGTCGTCGTCGAGGCCGGCACGGAGGAGGCGACCCACTTCGGCGAGTTCGAGGGAGCCTTCGGCGAGACGCCCGCGGCCCGATCGCAGGGGTGGTGGGGCCGGGCCGAGTGCCCCGTGTCGAGGGGCGTCGCGCTGAGGGTGTTCGGGCAGCTCTGGCCCGAGAGGGAGAGTCTGCACCGGAGGTAGGAGGCGCCACGCCCCCCCCCCCGCCAGCGCCGAGGCCCCCCGGGTTGGCCGCCTGGCCCCCCCGGGAGCGGAAGAATCGTTGCTCTTTTCGTTTTTTTTTCTTCCTTCTTTTTTGCAATTTCAAAAAAACACAAAGGAAAAACACTGCTCAGCAAAACACGTACGCCGGCTCTGTCCCCTTCAGCATCCTCTTGCACCTCTCCGTGCCCACCACGCGCTCCAGCGCCAGAGCGTCCACCGAAGAAAACAGCGCCTCGGCTCTGCCGGGGACGTGCTCGAAGGCCTCGCCGCCGTCGTCGTCGTCCGAGTCGCTTTCGCCGCCGCCTTCGCCGCCGCCGCCTCCCTCCCCCTTGCTCCTCCTCTTCGTCTTCTTCTTTTTCCTCTTCCCGACCCAGGAGACCACCTCCTCGAAGAACTTGGGGTGGTCGGGCAGCTGGTAGAAGAACGCCGCGGAGACGCCCCTGACGACGGCGCGGTGGAAGAAGTGCGACCTCTCCGTGAGCAGCGCCACGGGCGGCTTCTTGCTGCTGTCCGTGGTGGTGCCGAACACCGGCTCCGCTCCCGCCCCTCCTCGCCCGACCCCGCGCGCGAAGAACGCCGTCCTCGCCCTGGCGGCCTCCCTGGGCGGGACGTACTCCCCCATGTCCGCCACGGGCACGCTCTTGGCCCGCAGGAACTTTTTGACGCGGACGTAGTCGAAGTAGGACGGCACGAAGAGGAGCAGGCCCGGGGGCGGGGTCGAAGAGGAAGAGGACGAAGGAGAAGAGGAGGAGAAGGCGCCTTCTCCTCCGAAGGCCGCCTTGCCGCAGAGCCTCGGCCAGGCGACAGAAGCAAAGTGCGCAAACCTCGCCTCCGCGTCCACCGTCGCCGCAGACGTAGAAGCGGAAGCGGAGGGGGCGGAAGCAGCAGCAGCAGCAGCAGCAGCGGGGCGCACCCTCTCGAAGCTCAGCTGCACCGGCACCGGCGCCGCCTCGAGCGCCGCGCCCCCTCGCCGCGCGACGAGCCTCGCCCTGCCCGCCACGGATGCGGCTGCCCCGCTCCACGCGGCTACGACGGCAGGGCTCGTGAAAGACGACAGCACGATCAGCTGGCGCGTCTTTCGCGACAGACCAGACAGGTGCGCCTCGCGCACCCGCATGACGTCGCACACGGGCGGCGAGCGCGGCAGGTTGTTGATCGACGATCCCAAGAGAGAGGCGACGTGCGCCCAGTTCTGCATCAGCAGGGCGTCTGCGCGGTCGACGACGACGATCTCCAGAGAAGAGAGGCAGTCCGCGGCCGAGGCGACGGCCCTGGCGCGCTCCTTGGCCGAGGGCTTCTTCTTCTTCTCGCCGCCGCCGTCGGCCGCGCCTGCCATCGTCTTGTCGCTGATGCCGCCGCTCTGGAGGTAGGTCGCGAGGCCCAGAGGCGACGCCACGATGATGTCTGAGTCGTCAAAGTCCGAGTAGAGCGTCACTGCCCCTCGCGTGATGCGGATCCCCAGCCTGAAGTGGTCGTCCGAGTTGCCCGAGAAGAGGGCGCGGTGGTCCCGGGGCTTGAGGTTGGAGCGGCGCTTCTTCTTCCTCTGCTGCCTTCGCTTTCTCCTCCTGGCTTCTTTTTCGTCGTCGTCGTCGTCAGACCCGGAGCTGCTTTCGTCTTCCTCCTCGTCGTCGTCGAAGTCGTCGTCGCTCTCTTCGTCCGCGCCAAACTCCTCTTCGAACCGCTGCTTCTTGCGGATCGAGTCGACGCGCGTCTCCCGCTGCAGGAGGTTGGCGAGCCTGTCGTGTGATGATGATGATCATGTTTTTTTGAAGACTTCTTTCTTCTTTCGTCATTTTTTCCCTTCTCGCTGTCTCTCGCTCGCTCGCTCGCTCGCTGTCTCTGTCTCTGTATCTCTCTCTCTCGACGAACAGCACAAAACTCAAAGCCTCTCACCTGAGCACGGCCCTGAGTGCGGCCGAGCGCAGCGGCAGGAGCAGCAGCACCTTGGGCCGCGCGAATCCCTGGTCCCGGGGCGGGGCAGCCGCAGCAGCAGCTGCAGCAGCGGCAGCAGCGCCGCCGTCGCTCCCTCCCGCTGCCGCTGCTTTCCTTGCCGCCGCCGCCGCCGCGGCGAGGGCCTCGTTGTTCTTCCGGATCCGATTCGCCGAGGCGACGACGTGCGACGCGACATGGAGGAGGTAGGAGTCCTGGAGGTCGTCGCGCGAGAAGGAGGAGGCGGAAGAAGTGGCAGCAGCAGCAGCAGCGGCGGAAGAAGAAGTCCTCGATTTCTTTCTCCCCTTGTTCGCGACGATCGGTTCCGTCGGGTACGGCCTCGAGCAGAAGAGGATGTCGCGGTAGGTCCGCAGCGCGCCCAGGAAGCAGGCCTGCTCCTCGGACGCGAACTCGCCAGAGGCACGGGGAGGAGGACTCGAGGCCGACGCCGCCGACGCCGCGCTCCCCCTGGCGGCCGCGGCGTCG
>Ga0315289_10002476_pt1 | contig 28234 bp, 27 predicted proteins | sample YL17G11_40_MG_FD_203452 | JGI IMG/M metagenome (GOLD analysis project Ga0315289, IMG submission 203452) | Sediment microbial communities from Yellowstone Lake, YNP, Wyoming, USA - YL17G11_40 | ecosystem: Environmental > Aquatic > Freshwater > Lake > Sediment | place: USA: Wyoming | collected... | reverse complement strand
TCCCCCTGACCCTGGCTGACTATCGCGAATTGCGGAAGTATTTTCCGCAACCGTTTGACGTGGTGACCTGCCTATCCAGCTCAATCCTGCACATGCCGGACGATGAGGAAGTGGTACGTGCCTTTGCCGGCATCCGGACCGTGCTAAAAGAGAACGGCATCCTGGTCCTTTCGCAAGGTATTTCAGATAAACAATGGCGCGCCAAACCGCGCTTTATCCCCGCGGCGAACCTGCCGGAGTTTTCCCGCTTGTTTGCCATTGACTACCACGGACGCGGCGCCCGTTACCACATTTTGGATCTGTGGCACAGTCCGGAACGAAGCGATTTTGCCGTCCGTGGACGGAAGATACCCCGCAGATGCTTCTACAGGATGACTATCTTCGCTTGTTAACCGAATCCGGTTTCCACCAGATCACCGTCTATGGGAACTATCGTTTTGATCCCTATCACAAAGAAACCAGCGATTGGCTGATCGCCATCGCGCAACGGTAAAGTCAATCCTGCCAAACAACCGACTCAGCTGCGATGATGCAAGTTGGGAGCGGCTACGAAGCTCAGGCCATGCTCTGTCAAAGCACGAGCGGTACGGTTGATGGAGTCGTGCTTGTCCAGGTAATTTAACAGCAGGTCCTCCATCTCATCGCAAGCGCACACTTCATCCTTGGCGCGGAAGTAATCCAAAATGTCAGAGGGATGGTCTCGCCCTTTCTCGATCTCAACTTCACCCCCCTCGTGTTTTGCTGAGATGTTGGCTACGTGGTCGGCTAGGATCACCAGCTCGTCCCGCCGATTGTAGGGCTGGACCACAATACTCTTGTAAGCTTCGGTGATGTGATGCTCGAAGCGGACCACATCCTCAAATCCCAGCGCCTTGCGGAATTGCGCCGTGATTTCCAAGGTTTGGTTGGTCACGGAGTTGGACAAATTGAACCCAATCAGTGGACTGGAGCCATCGTCGCGGGAAAAGAGCTTGGCCCCGATCATCGTCCAAAGCGTGGCATACGGATTGTCATTTCCCATGAAGACGGAGATTTTGAACTCAATATCAATCCCTAGCTTGTAAAGCAAATAACCCAGCAGTACCGTACCCGGATTGATGTTCAATACCGATTTGGTTCCATAGGTGGTGTAGTAATAGAGGAACTCGTCTACCCACATCAGGGCATGCTCATTGGGCTGGCCAATCCCGCCAAAATACCCGGTAATCGTGGCTGGACCGCCCAAGTGGACGTTGGAACCATCGGTGCCCTTGGTGTCCAGCGTTTCTACATAGCTGGCCCCCATCACTTGCATGGCCGCGGCAAAGGCCGGCATGTCGCCTTGGTCCGCTTCCGATTCCTTCATTTTGCGTACACGAATAAAACGTCCCGGCATCACTTCACGCTTGGCAATGGCTTGTTTGGCTTCCACTATGATCCAGGGAAAGTATTGGGCGGCAGAGATCTCCAGGGTGACGGCTAAAGCGTCCTTGAAGGCCATGCTGGCGACTTTATCACCCAGCAATGCCCGGCGGTACTCGGCGATCGTGATGAAGTCTCCGCGATCGCGGGCCGCGATCAACCACTCCAGATCTGCCAGATAGGGGGAGCCTTGTTCCCGCAGCCGGCGCATCAGATTCTCCAGCTTGCGCGCATGCTCCGCCTTGGCGTTGATCTCTTCCGGGGTACCGTACTTGGCTACCACTTTCAAGAAATCGTGTACGACTTGCGTATTTGGATCGAATAGAACGTCGTTGATCGCGCGCAGGCGGTCCTCCGGAATCGTCAGTCGTTCTTGCAGATCCTTGGTGTCCATCGTTTTCCTTTCGTCTCCGTGATCTATCCTCTATTGTAACGGAAACGGGGTAGCCTTTAGAATGGAGCATCAGAAGCCACCCTACACAGGAGGAACAGAGTGTACAAAATCGCGATGATCGGATTTGGGGTCGTGGGTCAAGGATTCGCTGGGCTGCTGGAGTCCAAGGCGGAGGTTTTGCGGAAAGAACCCGGCCTGGAGGTTTGCCTGGTAGCCATTGCTGATTCGCAGAAGGGCAGTGTGATTGACCCGGAGGGAATTGGGATCGGGCAAGCTCTGGCCTGGGCCAGGGACGGGAAGAGCCTGAATCTATTTCCCGGGAAGGAACACGGCCTCGATGCTGTGGCCACGATTGAGCGTTGTGGCGCCGACATTCTTTTTGAAGCCTCTTGGACGGACATCAAAACCGCAGAACCTGCGACCACCCATATCCGGCGGGCATTGGCACAGGGGATGCACGTCGTCACCACCAATAAAGGCCCGTTGGCTCTCCACGCGCACAAATTGTTGGCCGAAGCCAAGGATCGTGGCCTCGAATTACGCTTTGAAGGCACCGTAATGAGCGGAACGCCCCTGTTGAACCTGGCCCGCTACTGCCTGGCCGGCTGCCAGATCTCGGAGATCCGAGGGATCTTGAACGGTACAACCAATTTAATCTTGACCCAGATGAGCGAAGGAGGTTCTTACGGTCAGGCTCTCAAAACTGCCCAAGATCTGGGCTACGCCGAGGCAGTACCGGACGCGGACGTGCTGGGGTGGGATGCCCTGGCCAAAGTGTGCATTCTGGCCAATACCGTCTTTGGCGCCGAGATTACCCCCGATCCCAAGACGCTGACCTGTGTAGGGATTACTGGCATCAAAGCAGAAGACATCGAAGCTGCGCGTAAAGCCGGGCAAGTTTACAAGCTGATCGGCCGGGTCTGGCGGGAAGACGGCCGAGTGCAGGTCTCCGTGTCACCGCAGCGCGTACCCCAAGAAGACCCGCTGGCGGGAGTAAGCGGAGCAGGAAACGCCCTCACCTTCACCACCGATGCCCTGGGTGAAGTCACGATCAAAGGCCCGGGAGCAGGAAAAATACCTACTGGCTACGCCATGCTGGTGGATCTGCTGGACATCCATCGTGCACTGACCTGCCGGAAGGGAGACTGAGATGGGCGCCTTTGACCGCTATCTGGAGGTTGATCTTGACACGGCCACATCACGCGGCGGCATGCTGGAGCCGGAACGACTGCGAAAATGGCTTGGTGGCAAGGGCGTGGGGCTGTCGCTGTTGGTGGAGCAAGACCACTCGGCCGATCCTTTCGATCCCACAAATCCGCTGATTTTCGTCACAGGCCCCTTAACCGGCTCCACCATCCAGACCTCCGCCCGCTCTGCTGTGGTGACCCGCTCTCCACTGACGGGAAACTTTCTCGACTCGCACGCTGGCGGTCACTTTGGCCCGGCGTTGCGGCGATCGGGATGGGATTATGTCTCCATTCGCGGCGCTTCTGCGGAGCCGGTCTACCTGCTGCTGAGCCCCAAGGGAGCCCAGATCTGCGATGCGAAGGACTTGTGGGGCAAGGACATCTTTGATACGGAGAAAATCCTGCGCGAGCGTTATCCAGGCAGTAAGGTGGCTTCCATCGGTCCGGCCGGGGAGAAGCGGGTCCGCTTTGCCTGCATTGGCACCGAGCTCTACCGCCAATTCGGAAGGGGCGGAGCCGGCGCGGTGATGGGTTCCAAGAACCTCAAGGCGGTCGTGGCCACCGGAAGCGAACGACTTCAGTACGACGACGAAGCGGAATTCAAGCGCTTGTCAGCAGCGATGGTGGAAGAGATGAAGGTCCATCCCGGCGTGGCTCGGCGCACCAAGCTGGGCACGATGATGTGGATCCGTTTTGGCCAGGAAATTGGCCACTTTCTACCCACGCATAACTTCAAGCAGGGACAGTTCGATCACTATGAGGGCGTTACCTCGGAAACCTGCCGGCAGGAACTAGGCTGGCAGGACGTGGGCTGCTACGGTTGCGCCATCATCCGCTGTTCCAAGCTGGGTCATTGGGATGGCCGGGAATTGGAGGGACCGGAATACGAGACTACCGCATTTCTTGGTTCAGGCTGCGAGATCGGTAGCGCAAAGGATGTAGCCACCGCCAACTGGCTCTGCGACAAATTGGGATTGGATTCCATTTCCGCTGGGGTGGTGGTTTCCTTTGCGATGGAAGCGGCCGAGCGGGGGCTGCTGTCGAAGGAAGACAACCGGTGGATCCAATTTGGTGACGCTGCAGCGCAGCAGAAGCTGATTGAGGCCATCGCTTATCGTCAAGGAGTGGGAGACCTGCTGGCGGAAGGAACTCGACTGGCCAGTAGACAGATTGGTCAAGACAGTGCCAGTTTCGCCATTCAGACTGGCGGGATGGAGCTTTCCGGTGTCAACCCACTCGGCTGCTACTCAATGGGGTTGGCGCTGGCTACATCCGATTTTGCCAGTCATACCCGCTTCTGGAGTGCAACCGACGAGATGAACAACGCTCTCTCTCTCCAAACTCTGCCAAGTTATATCCGGCAGGGCCAGGATGAGATCAACGCGCGCAATTCGCTGATTGTCTGCGATTTTCTCCCTTTCGGTCTGGACCGTCTCGCGCCGTTCATGGCCGCCGCCACCGGTTGTGATTTCCAGCCGCAAGAGCTGCTGTTGGCCGGAGAGCGAATGCAAACGCTGTCAAGGGTCTATGCCTTGCGTACCGGACGCTTGCACGCCGACGACACCCTTCCTGCGCGTTTCTTCATAGAGGAAAGCTTCGCCGGTCTGATGCAAGGCAAATCGATCCCCCGCGATTTCTTCGAGGGGCAGGTGCAAGAGATCTTCAGGTTGCGGGGCTGGGATGCCGAGGGACGACCCACGCAGGAAACGCAAAAGCGGCTGGGTCTGGTCTAAATCGGTTTCTTTTCGGTCAATGCCTGCAACGCTTTCTCCAGGATCTCCCGATCCTTGGGGTAGCTGGCTGCATTGAGCGCTTCAGCAGCCGGCCAAAAACGGACCTCGTCCACCTCCTGATCGTGGCCGGTGAGTTCGCTGGAGAGTGCCTCAAATAAGAAAAACGTCACTTTCTTATGGGTGCGAACCCGCTCTTGGGGATTGACGAACCAGTACGCAATCTCACCGAGCTTTCCTTGTGGCTCCACCTCCAGCCCGGTTTCCTCCTGCACCTCCCGCAAGGCAGCCGACTCCGACTTCTCCCCTTTCTCGATCGCTCCCTTGGGCAGCGTCCACACGTCACGGACGCGAATCAGGGCCACCTGCAAACCCGACCCCTGGCGACGGTAAACGATTCCTCCGGCCGAGAAGGCCCACCTAATCGGTAACTTGGCGGAAGAAGCGGACATCCTCTCTCGGCAAGGTGTTGGTCAACCCCAACAAGCGGGCGTAGACGTGCGTTTGGCAGAGGCTTTCCCCCATTTCGAGAAAATCGAATGCCTCGGACAGGGTCCGCCCTACGCTGAGCGCACCGTGGTTGAGCAGGATGCCAAACTTAGCGTGAGCTAGGGCGCAAGCGACGGCGTCTGCCAACTTCTGCGTGCCAGGACGGGCGTAGGGGATCCAGGTCACAGCTCCCAACACGATCTCCATCTCTGGCAGGATCGGTGGAAGCTCGATCGGGCTGGTGGCCACCAGGGTGGAAAAGGGAGGATGGGCATGCACGATCGCTCCGACGCTCGGCTTGGCGCGATACACTGCATAGTGCATTTTGGCCTCGCTGGAGGGGCGGCCGGGTGAGAGAGGATGGCCTTCCAGATCCACTTTCACGATCTGCTCCGGCAGCAGTCGGTGTTTGGGTACGGCGGCCGGTGTCACCCAAATCAGGTCGCCTACCCGCACTGAAAGGTTGCCGGCATAGCCGCAGTTCAGCCGGCGCTCGTAAAGGCTTCGAGCTACCTCCACGATCTCCCGTCGAATTTGGTTTTCGTCCATTCTGCCCTCCGCTTCCAGCATAGCAAACAGCCCGCCGAGACGAAAGAATGCTAGAATAGCGACATGACCCGGTTGATCTTCTATGGCGGTGCGGGCGAGGTTGGTGGAAACAAGATCTATCTGGAAGATCAGAGTACCCGGATCTTCCTGGATTTTGGCAAGAGTTTCTCGCAGCGCTCCCATTTTTTCGACGACCCCTTTTTGGTTCCACGAGAATTGGAAGACCTGCTGGAACTGGGACTAATCGATCCCTTGGACGAGGTCTACAAGATCCGAGCCTTGCATGGGAATACCCGGCCCGTGGATGGCGTTCTCCTCTCCCATGTGCACGCCGACCATGCCGACCATATTGCGCTAATTCATCCGGTGATCCCGGTGTACCTAGGTCAGGTGGCAAAGTTGATCTTAGACAGCTTTGCCATCACCCGATACCGTCAAATGGACAACGACACCAGCGAGTTGCGATTCCGCACCTTCCGTACGGGTGATCGTTTCAAAATCGGCTCGATCGGCGTGGAGCCAATTCACGTTGACCATTCCATCCCCGGTGCCTACGGTTTCATCTTGCACACCACCGCTGGTCCGATCGTCTACACGGGAGATTTTCGCCTGCACGGTCCCAAGCGCCAGATGTCACTGGAATTCGTGGCTCGGGCAAAGGAAGTGCGGCCGGTAGCCATGATCAGTGAAGGGACGAATGCGTTTTCTCCGCCCAATCTGACCGAGGAGGAAATCCAAAGAAAGCTGGAAGAGCTGATTGCGGTCAGTCCGGGGTTGGTGATGGTTTCCTTCCTCTTTAAGGACATCGACCGCTACCGCTCGATCTTCCAGGCTGCCAAAACCCAACGGCGGAAGTTGGTGATCTCCTTAAAACATGCCCATTTCCTGCGCGCATTACGCCGCGATTCCAGGCTGGACTTGCCCCCCTTGGACGATCCCGATCTGCGGGTGCTCGTGCGGCGCCGTGGATGCTTCTACGATTGGGAAGTAGAACTGCGCGATGCTTGGGAGAAAACCGGGCGGACGGTGACCGCGGAAGGGATTGCCGAGCGGCAACCGGAATTCCTGCTTACCCTGAGCAACTTTGAGTTGCCCGAATTGGTCCGAATTAAGCCGATGCCGGGCAGTATTTTCGTGATGTCGATGACCGAACCCACCAACGAGGAAGCCGAGTTGGACTACGACCGGCTAACGCATTGGTTGACGCATTTCGGCCTGCCGCTCTATTCATTGCATGCTTCCGGTCACATCCTGCCCCACGATCTGCGTTGGGTGGTACAAGAAGTGCAGCCCAAGGAGTTGTTCCTGATTCATTCCGAAGCACCGGCGCTGTTGGCCCGCTATTTAAGCGACGTGGCCTCTGTCATCCGGATTCCCCAGCGGGGGGAGGAAGCGGTCCTGGTCGGCTCCTGACTTGACACAGAATGTTCGACTGGACAAACTATTATCGGATTGGATATCATCCCAACCCTGCGAGGTGAACGAGCCACCAATGAAGCGAATCCTTCGGATAAACGGGCGCGATTACACCCTGGATTTACCAGCAAAAACCACATTACTGGCTGCCATTCGCGACTACATCGGTCTAACCGGCACCAAAGAAGGCTGTGGTAGCGGGGAATGTGGCGCTTGCACCGTTTTAGTGGATCAACAGCCGGTCAATGCTTGCTTGATGCTGGCTGCCCAAGCCGAGGGAAAAGACATTCTCACCATTGAAGGGCTTTCCCAGGATGGAAACCTGGACCCGATCCAGCAGGCGTTCATCGATACCGGCGCCGTACAGTGCGGCTACTGCATCCCCGGAATGATCATGACAGGCAAAGGGCTTCTTTTGACCAACCCGCACCCTTCCATCGCACAGATTAAAGAAGCCATTGCCGGGAATCTCTGCCGTTGCACCGGCTATTACCAAATCGTGGCAGCGATTGCCAAGGCCAGCCAAGCCAGATGAAATTTGCCTCGCTGATCCTGGCCGCAGGAAAGTCCGAGCGAATGGGTACGCTAAAGCTACTCCTGCCATGGCGGGGGCGAACGATCCTGGCCGAAGTCGTGTCCCAGGTGTTGGAAAGCGGTGTGAGCCAAGCCTTGGTGGTGCTGGGGTATGCCGCAGCGGAACAGCAAGTTGCTCTGGCCGACATCACAGACGATCGTCTGCAAGTGGTTCTCAATCCCCAATACGAGCTGGGGATGTTGTCCTCGGTACAAGCTGGGCTTCGCCAGCTGTCGCCGGCGGCGGAAGCCGTTCTTTTAAGCTTGGGAGACCAACCCCGACTGCCTGCAATGGTGTATCGTCGGGTGATGGAGCGCTATATCGATTCGGGCCAAGGCATCCTGATCCCCAGCTATCTTGGAAAGCGCGGCCATCCGATCGTAATTCACGCTCGTTTCGTGCCCTATCTGTTGAGCCTGGATCCCGTCACGGAAAGCCTGCACAGCCTGACCTCTGCCTACAGAGAGCAAATCATGGACCTGCCCTTGGACGAACCAGCGGTTCTGCAGGACGTGGATCGGCCGGAGGACTACCAGCACCTCTTGCAAGAGGAGCAGGCATGAAGGATTTCCAACTGTTTTCTCCCACCGAATTGGAAGAGGCTCTGGATTTGTTGACCCGCCATCGCGAGCAGATGCGGGTACTGGCCGGAGGAACCGACCTGCTGATCCGGATGCGCGACGGTCAAGTCCAGCCAGAAACCGTGCTTGATCTCACTCGAATCTCCGCCTTGCACTTTCTCAGACAAGACAGCAATGCGATTGAGATGGGGCCTCTGATTTCCCATACGGAGGTGCTCCGTTCCCCGCTGTTGAACCAAGAAACGCCGCTCCTGGTTCAGGCTTGCCGTACGATTGGCGGCTGGCAAATTCGAAACCGGGGTACGATCGGGGGCAACTTGTGCAACGCTTCGCCGGCGGGAGATGCGGTACCCCCTCTCTATGTCTTGGCGGCGGAATGCACCCTGGCAAGCCAGCATGGCCAGCGCGTTCTGCCGATTCAGGCATTTTTCCATGGCCCCGGCCAAACTGCCTTGGCTCCGGACGAGCTGCTGGTGCAAATCCGATTTCCCTCACCCCAACCCACACCGCTCCAGTTTTTCGAAAAGATTGGCCAGCGGAAAGCATTAGCTATCTCCAAGGTGAACATGGCTTTCCTGGGTTGGACAGACCGGGAAGGCCGCTTCCGACAAGTGCGCATTGCTTTGGGAGCGGTAGCTCCAACCGTGGTCCGGGCGGTCCGGACCGAGGACTATCTCGTCGGAAAGAGACCCACCGCCGACGTGATCCAAGCGGCGTCCTGCATGATTGAAACGGAAGTTCAACCCATTCAGGACATCCGTTCCACCGAACAGTATCGCCGGGAAGTATCCGGGGAATTGCTGCGGTTAGGCTTGGCCAAATGCCAAAAGGAGGAGCATGGATGAAGATTGAACGGACCACGCCAAAAACACTGACGCTTAATCAACGGCGGCAGAGCTTTGCCGAAGTTGTCACCAATCTCACCCCTGCGGAGGCTCAATTTGAAACCTACCGCTGCTTTTATTGCTGGGATGCGCCGTGTCAGAAAGGATGCCCGGCGGAAGTGGAGATCCCCCAGTTCATCTGGAGCATCCGCTCCGGGAACGTGGCCGGCGCAGCGGACCGCATCTACCGGGCCAATCCCCTGGGTTCGATCTGCGGCCGAGTCTGCCCCACTGAAGCCCTATGCGAGAAAGCCTGCATCTCCAAGCAGGTCAACATTCCGATTGCCATCGGCCACCTGCAGCGCTACGCCTGCGACCAGCGCTTGGCTGGGGGCGGACCACTCTTTTCCTATCCGCCGATTTCGGGGGGAAGGGTAGCGATCATTGGTGCCGGACCTGCCGGCCTGGCCTGTGCTCATTTCCTGCGCTTGGCCGGTCGTCAGGTTGCCCTATTTGAACCGGAAGAAAAACTCGGAGGCCTGCTGACCTGGGGCATTCCGGCCTATCGCTTGGCGCCGGAGACCACCCAGGCGGAAGTGAAGGCGATTGCCGGCAGCATCGAATGGCACCAAGAGAAGGTCGATGCCTCTCGAGCACAAGTGATTCTGCAGGAATTCGATGCGGTGTTCCTCGGTATCGGCAAAGGAGTGCCTGCCCGACTTCAGATTCCCGGTTCCGACTTGGCTGGCGTTCGGTCCGCGGTTCAGTTCTTGCGCGATGTCGCGGCCGGCCGTGGCGGATTCCATGATCTGGTCGGCAAAGAGGTGGGCACGATCGGTGGAGGAGCGACGGCTATGGATGCTGCCCGCTGCAGCCTACGCCTGGGTGCCGGCAGAGCAACCGTCTTCTATCGCCGTACGCAGGAAGAGATGCCCGCGTTTGCCTCGGAATACGATGCCGCTTTGGATGAGGGCGCGGAGTTTGTCTGGCTGGCGGCTCCGATAGCGATCGAAGCCAGCGAGGGCCGGCTATCGGTTCAGTTTGAGCGGATGGAACTGGGCCAGCCGGACCAGAGCGGTCGTCGCTCGCCTGTCCCGACGGGTTCCCGTTTTACCCTCAAGCTGGATGTGCTGTTGGAAGCCCTGCCCAGCGAACCCGATCCCACTCTGATGCTTCTGCTGGACAAAAACCCCAAGGTATTTACCGGCGGAGACTTGGCGGGAGGCGGGACTGTGGTGCAAGCCGTGGCAGATGGCAAGGAAGCGGCGCGCAAGATCAACGAGTGGCTCATCCAAGGAGGTGCCCGATGAAACCCGATCTCAGTTTAGAGTTCTGCGGCGTTCGTTTCCCCAACCCCTTCGTTTTGGCGGCGGCTCCCACTACCGACGACGCAGAAATGGTGGCTCGCGGCCTGGAAGCCGGCTGGGCCGGTGCCGTGCTGAAAACCACCTCCGTGGAGTCGGAGACGGTGGAGCTGGTCTATCCACAAATGGGTGGAATCGAATGGAACGGGCAGAAGCTGCACGGGATGATCAACATTGACCTCATCTCTCAGCGACACATCGACCAGGTCGAAAAGGATGTGGCCACACTGAAAAAGGCTTTCCCCCAAAAAGTGATCTTGGCTTCGATCATGGGCTCCAGGAGAGAGCACTGGCAGGAATTGGTCGGCCGACTGGAAGCAGCCGGTGTGGACATGATCGAGTGTTCCTTCTCCTGTCCGCACGGAATGCCCGAGCGGGGGATGGGGTCCACCATCGGCCAGAACCCGGAGTTGACCGAACGCACCGCTCGATGGGTGAAAGAGGCCGCCAAGCGGGTACCGGTGGTGATCAAGTTGACCCCGAATGTGACGGATATCCTGCCGATGGCTCAGGCGGTAAAAGACTCCGGTGCGGATGCCGTGGCGGCCATTAATAGTGTATTGGGCCTGATCGGTATCGATTTGGATACCTATTCACCCCTGCCCTCCGTGGATGGGATGGGCATTTATGGGGGCTTCACGGGTCCTGCGATCAAACCGATTGCCCTTCACTGTGTCTCCAAGATCGCCAAGAACATTGATATTCCTGTAGCTGCCGTGGGCGGCATCAACAGCTGGCGGGATGCGGCGGAATTCCTGTTGGTGGGAGCTCGCAACCTTCAACTCTGTACAGCGCCCATGCATTTTGGCTTTCGCATCATCGACGACCTGTTGGATGGTTTGAGCCGCTACCTGGAAACGAAAGGATTGACCCGCGTGGAGGACCTGGTGGGGCTGGCTCTACCGAAACTGACCACCTACGAACACCTCTCCCGCGCGCACAAGGTAAAAAGTGTGATCGATCCGGAAGCATGCATCCGCTGCGATCTCTGTTACATCGCCTGCCGCGATGGAGGACATATGGCGATCCAACTGGATGCCGAGCGGCTGCCCAAGACGGACGATGACAAGTGCGTCGGTTGTGCGCTTTGCCCGCTGGTCTGTCCGGTGCAGGCCATTTCCATGCAGCGCATCACCGCATGAAAATCCGCATGCAAGCTCTGGCCGGGCTTTCCCCGCAGGAGCAATCGGTGGAGTTGGAACTCGCGGAGAAGTCCACCGTGCAGGACGCGGTACGGCTGCTGCCGATCAAAGATTTTCCCCAATTGATCTATTTGGTGAACAACGTGCGAGCCGGCAGCCAGCAGGAATTGCACGAGGGGGATTCCTTGCTGCTTGTCCCCCCCATCGCTGGAGGGTAAGATTGCTGCAACCGTTCTCCTATGCCTGCCCGAAGGACACGGAGGAAGCCTTGGTCCTGCTGAACAACGCAGGAGCACGGCCGATCGCCGGAGGCACGGATCTTGTCATCCAGCTCCGGGCCAAGAGATTGCCGTCCAATCCCCTGGTGGTGGACCTCTCGCATTTAGACGAGCTGCATTTCCTGGCCGAGACCGAGAATCAGCTGAAGTTGGGCCCGCTCCTGACCCACCAGGAGTTGGCGGATTCTCCCCACATCCAGCAGGGGGCTCCCTTGCTGGGTCAAGCTTGCCGCCGGGTAGGCACTCCCCAAATTCGTGAACGCGGGACCTTGGGTGGGAACATTGTGCATGCCTCACCGGCAGCGGATACCTTACCGCCTCTACTGGTTCATGATGCGTTCTTTACCCTACAATCCGCCTGCGGCACGCGGTCTCTGGCTGCGAACTCCTTTTTTCGAGCTCCCTACCAAACGGAGATTTGGAGCGTTGAATTGCTGGTCCAGGTTTCGCTGCAAAAACTCTCCGGATTCGGTTTTGGCTACCAGCGTTTGATCCGGCGTCAAGCCGTAGGGATCGCCCGATTGATCGTCGCCAGCGCTCTTCTGTTGGAGGGCAGCCAGATCAGGGAAGCCCGCATCGCCTGCGGCGCGGCCGCTCCTACAGTATTCCGCGCTCACCAAGCCGAGTCCTGGCTTGCCGGGAAGAAATGCGGCGCAGAAATCTTCCGCAAGGCAGGAGAGCTGGTCAGCGCAGAGATGATCGAACGCTCCGGTGTTCGCTGGTCTACTCCCTACAAACAACCGGTTTTAGCCACTCTGGTGGAGCGCGCACTGGACCAAGCTGCCGCGATCGCGAATGGATAAGATCCGGTTGCATCTTACTGTAAACGAAACCATGGTTGAGGTGGAAACCACCCCCAACCGCAGATTGCTCGATATCCTGCGGGACGATCTGGACTTGACGGGCACCAAAGAGGGTTGCGGCATCGGGGAATGTGGAGCCTGCACGGTGCTGATGGATGGAAAAGCCGTCAATGCCTGCCTGGTGATTGCTCCCCAGGCGGAGGGGAAAGAGATCCTGACCGTGGAAGGCTTGGCCAAGGACGGGAAGCTCCACCCCTTACAGCAAGCATTCCTGGAGAACTTCGCGTTCCAGTGTGGGTTCTGTACGCCGGGGATGTTGCTGGCAGCGAAAGCGTTGTTGGATAGAAACTCAAATCCTTCCCGGGATGAGATCCGGGAAGGCTTGGCCGGCGTATTGTGCCGCTGTACGGGCTACGTGCAGATATTCGAGGCGGTGGAAGCGGCCGCCAAGGAGTGGCAAAAATGATCATTGGCGGAGGCCCACTGTTCACATTCGGTGAATCCAACCTGTGGCTAGCCTGTGGCGGGATCCGGATCCACGATGGGCTGGTCACGGAGATGGCTCCATTCCAGGATTTGAAAGAGAAGTACCCCGAGGAAGGAATTTATGATACTAAGGGCAAGACCATCCTACCCGGAATGACCTGCGCGCATCACCATCTCTACTCCACCTTCGCGCGGGGGATTTCCCTGCCGGGAGATCCGCCCGCCACGTTTGGCAAGATCCTGGAACAACTGTGGTGGCGATTGGACAAGGTGCTCACCCTGGATGATGTCTATTTGTCCGCCCTGATTGCATTGATCGAGTGCATCCGTAGCGGCACCACGGCGATTTTAGACCACCATGCCAGTCCCTTTGCGGTCCGGGGCAGCCTCCAGGCGATTGCCCGAGCCGTGGAACAGGCAGGAATCCGCGCCTGTCTTTGTTATGAGGTCTCTGACCGGGATGGACCGGAGATTGCTGAGGAGGGAATCTCAGAGAATGCCGATTTTATCGGGTATACGCAATGGCAATGTTCCGATTTTCTGAAAGGGACCTTTGGCTTACACGCCTCACTGACCCTGTCCGATGAAACCCTGCGTGCAGCGCTGGCTTTCGCCCGACCGCTGAAGGTTGGGTTTCACATCCATGCCGCCGAGGGCCCGGAAGATGTCGCCGACAGCCTGCGGCGAAGCGGGAGACGGGTGATCGAACGCTTGGATGACCTGGAGATTCTCGGTGAGAAAACCCTGGTTGCCCACGCTGTCCATGTCGACGACCACGAGATCGAGCTGCTGGCCCGCAGCGGCACCATGGTGGCGCACAATGCCAGTTCCAACATGAACAATGCCGTGGGATTTGCTCCCATCCCTCGCCTGCTGGAGGCTGGAATCCCCGTCGGAATCGGCACGGACGGAATGACCAGCGATCTTTTTTCCGAGCTGCGGACCGCCTTCCTGCTAGAAAAACACGCCTTGGCCGACCCCCGCCGCGGTTGGGTGGAAGTGAGCAGGATGTTCGGAAACAATACAGCCATTTTTTCCAAGTATTTCGACCATGCCGTGGGCGCCTTGGTGCCTGGCGGGTATGCGGACCTGATTGTGTTGGATTACCATCCACCCACTCCCTTTGATGGTGATAATTTTCTCGGGCACCTGTTCTTCGCCCTTTCTTCCCGGATGGTGGATAGCACGATCGTGGGCGGTCGATTCCTGATGAAAGAACGCCAGTTGTTGTTTTTGGATGAGGCCTCCCTTGCTGTAGCTGCCCGTGAATTATCCGTCAAGTTGTGGCAGAGATTCTAGCGGCATCGCGTTACCGACCGCTTGAATGACGGCAGTGCTTCTGCTAAACATAAGGAGAAGAGAGGACACGATAAGGAGGTGAAACAGAAACGGTTTTGCCAGCCCGACAACGGAAATGAAAACGGGCAATTTTCCGGATCTACAGGATGCGGAAATTCTGCTAGAAACACCGACCAGATGGTAGAAAGGGGAAAAGACAGAAGATGAGTAAGAAGTTCTTTGCAGTTGTCGCTATTTTGGCGCTCTTTGCGTTCCTGATGACTTCTTGTGGAGCTCAGCAAACACCCACTCCCACGCCGACCACGCCGACCAGCAGCGCAACACCTACGCCCACACCCACTCCCAGCGAGAAGATTACGAAGGTAGCCTTCATTTACATCGGCCCCATCGGCGATGGTGGCTGGACCTTCGAGCATGACCAGGGCCGTCTCTACCTGGAGAAGAACGTTGCCAACGTGGAAACCACCTACATCGAATCCGTACCGGAAGGCGCGGATTCCACCAAAGTGATCCGAGATTATGCCCAAAAAGGCTATGATGTGATTATCACCACCTCCTTTGGCTACATGGATCCCACCGTGGATGTGGCCAAGGATTTCCCCAAGACCATTTTCCTGCACTGCTCCGGCTACAAGACCGCTGCCAATGTGGGAACCTACTTCGGCAAGATTGAAGAATCCCGCTACCTTTCCGGCATGGTTGCCGGCAAAATGACCAAAACCAACAAACTGGGTTATGTAGCCGCTTTCCCCATCCCGGAAGTAATTCGCGGCTGCAACGCCTTCACCCTGGGCGTGCGCGCGGTGAATCCGGAGGCCACGGTCAGCGTGGTCTGGACCAACACCTGGTACGATCCAGCCAAGGAACGTCAGGCAGCGGAAGGATTGCTGGATACCGGTTGTGACGTGATTGGCCAGCACCAGGATACCCCAGGGCCGCAGCAGGCGGCAGAAGCCAGGGGTGTCTACGGAGTCGGCTACGACTCCGATATGTCCAAATACGCCCCCAAGGCTGTTTTGACCAGCCCCATTTGGAAATGGGGGATCTACTATGCCGACGCTGTCAAACGGATTCAAGCCGGCACTTGGAAGACCGAACAGTACTGGGGCGGCATGAAGGAAGGCGTCGTCGATCTGGCGCCGATGGCCAGCTTTGTCCCCGCCGAAGTAAAGAAGCTGGTGGATGACAAGAAAGCCGAGATCCTCGCTGGGACATTCGGCGAGTTCGAGATTTTCGCCGGACCGCTGAAGGATCAGAACGGGGAGATCAAGGTTCCCGAGGGCACCAAGATGACCGCCGATGAGATCATGAACATGAGCTGGTTCGTGGAAGGCGTCGAAGGAACGATTCCCGCAGGCGGCTAGGAACCATTCGATTACAAATGGCATGATCATGTGGGGAGGCGTTTCGCCTCCCCACATCTAAAACAGACGGAAGGAAACCGGCCGATTGACTGAAGACATGCTCGTACGGATGGAAGGAATCGTCAAACGATTCCCCGGTGTACTGGCCAACGATGATGTGGACTTCGACATTCGGCGAGGCGAAATCCATACCTTGTTGGGGGAAAACGGGGCCGGAAAATCCACCTTGATGAGTGTCCTCGCCGGCGCCTATCACCCCGATGCCGGTTCGATTTTCATCGGAGGGAAAAAGGCCGTCATCCATTCCCCGCGCGATGCCATCCGAGTAGGGGTGGGGATGGTGCATCAGCATTTCATGCTGGTTTCCTCGTATACAGTGGCGGAAAACGTCACGCTGGGCCTGAATAAACCAAGATTTATGATTCGCCCCCGCTCGTTGGAGAAGGATGTGGCGGAAAAGGCCCAAACTTATGGATTGCAGGTGGATCCTTCCGCCAAAATCTGGCAGCTTTCCGTCGGTGAGCAACAACGGGTGGAAATCCTAAAGATGCTCTACCGAGGCGTTAAGATCCTGATTTTAGACGAGCCGACGGCCGTATTGACGCCGCAAGAAGTCGATGAGTTTTTCGTCACGCTGCGCCGGATGGCCGCTGCCGGGCAAGGGATCGTTTTCATCAGCCACAAGATGGATGAAGTGATGCGCATTTCCGACCGGATCACGGTGATGCGCAAAGGTAAAAAGATCGCCACCGTGGCCGCCAAGGAGACCACTGCCCGCGATCTGGCGATCATGATGGTCGGCCGGGAAGTGCTCTATCAATTGGACAAGGCCGACAAGCCAACAGGGCAGGAGGTTTTGTCCCTGCAAGGGATTTGGTCCCTTTCCGATAAGCGGTTGCCCGCTCTGCGCGGACTTTCCCTGTCCCTGCGGGCGGGAGAGATCCTCGGCATCGCCGGCGTGGCCGGCAACGGCCAACGTGAGCTGGCCGAGACGATTACCGGTCTGCGCCCCGTCACGAAAGGACGGATCCTGGTCAACCAGAAGGACATGACCAATAAAAAGCCCTTGGAGATGATCGAGCGGGGCGTGGCGCATGTGCCGGAAGATCGCAAAGGCACCGGGACGATTCCCAACCTAGCCGTATTGGACAACCTGATGCTGAAGTGCTACCGCTATTCTCCTTTTAGCACCGGGCCATTTCTGAATCTTCACCAAATCCGCAATCATGCCAGCCAGCTGGTCAAACGGTTTCATATTGCCACTCCCAGCCTGGAGACCGAAACCAAGCTCCTCTCCGGCGGCAACGTACAGCGTCTGATCCTGGCCCGGGAAATCGCCACCGCCTCTGAGCTGATGGTGGCCGTTCACCCGACGCGGGGGCTGGATATCGGGGCCACCGAATCCGTGCATCAGATGCTGATTGAACAGCGCAACAACGGAGGGGCGATCCTGCTGATTTCCGAAGACTTGGACGAGATCCTCTCCCTGGCCGACCGCGTGGCCGTGATCTATGAAGGACAGATTACCGGGCAGATGGCGGCGAAGGATGCCAAAATCGAGGACGTTGGTCTAATGATGGCCGGTAAAACAATGGAAGCCTCTCCGGGAGAGACGACGTGAGCCTGGTATTGGAAAAGCGAGAGACTCCCTCCCGCGCCCTAACCTTTGTGGTACCCGTTGCCGCCATTGTGCTGGCTCTATTAATTGGGGCTGGGGTGATCGCCATCGGCGGGGCCAACCCCTGGGCCGCTCTGCAGGAAATGTTCCTCGGCGCTTTTGGCACCAGCTATGCTCTAACCGAAACGCTGGTCAAGACCATCCCCCTCATCTTTTGCGGTTTAGCCGTGGGTCTGGCCTTCAAAGCACAATTGTGGAACATCGGGGCCGAAGGTCAGCTCTACATGGGCGCCTTTGCTGCCGGGGGTTTGGCCTTGGCGTTTCCGGATGGCCAGTCTTGGTGGCTGATCCCGTTGATGTTTGTGGCCGGATTCCTAGCCGGTGGCCTGTGGGGATTGATTCCCGGTTTGCTGAAGGCCCTGCTCAATGTCAACGAGATCATTACCTCGTTGCTGCTGAACTACGTGGCCATCCTTTGGGTGCAATATTTCATCTACGGTCCCTGGAAGGACCCGAAAGGTTATGGGTTTCCCTATACTGCTGTTTTCGGTGAAGGAGCCTGGCTGCCCACCTTTGGTGACACGCGCATCCATCTGGGCCTGGTCTTTGCTCTGGTGGTTGCCTTGCTGATCTTTTTCCTGCTGCGCAGCACGAAGATGGGTTACGAGATCCGTGTAATCGGAGAAAACCCCCAAGCCGCTCGCTACGCCGGGATGAACATTGCTCGCACGATCATCGTGGTCTTCTTCATCTCCGGCGGCCTGGCCGGCCTGGCCGGGATGGGAGAGGTATCGGGCGTGATCCACCGTTTGCAACCCGTGATCTCCACCGGTTTCGGATATACGGCGATCATCATTGCCTGGCTATCCAAGCTGAACCCCTTGGTCACCGTGATCGTGTCGTTCCTGTTTGGTGGACTGCTGGTGGGTGGGTATTCCTTGCGCGCGCTGGGTCTCTCCGAGGCGATCGTCTACATTATCCAGGGCTTGATCCTCTTCCTGCTGTTGGGAGGAGAGATCCTGGTCCGCTATCGCCTGCACTGGCAACGGAGGCGGGCCTGATGGATCTGCAAATGGTTCTAGCCACCTTGTCGGCCACCATCAAGGCCGGTACCCCCCTGCTCTACGTGACCCTGGGGGAGATTTTGGCCGAACGTTCCGGCATCCTCAACCTGGGATTGGAAGGAATGATGCTGATTGGAGCCATGGTCGGCTACCTGATCTGTTTTTTAACCGGTAATCCCTGGATCGGGGTTTTGGTCGCTACCCTTGCCGGTGGAGCGGTGGCGCTGATCCATGCCTTCCTGGTGATTACATTGCGGGCGCAGCAGGTCGTCAGCGGTCTGGCGCTGACCATGTTCGGCGCCGGTCTCTCAGGCTTTTTAGGCAAAGTGGTGATCGGCGTCCCCATTGCTAACTACCTCAAACCGGTCACCGTTCCGCTCTTGGGCAGCATCCCCTATCTGGGTGAGATCTTTTTCCAGCAGGACGCCCTGGTCTATATTTCCTACCTGCTGATTCCATTGGCCGTCTTTTGGATTTACCGCACTCGACCGGGTTTGCACTTGCGAGCGGTGGGGGAAAACCCGGCCACAGCCGACGCCATGGGGATCAATGTCTATGGCGTCCGCTACCTCTACACATTCCTCGGCGGCTGTCTGGCCGGATTGGGTGGAGCCTACCTCTCCCTGGCCTATACTCCCGTTTGGTTGGAGAACATGACCGCCGGTCGGGGTTGGATTGCGATCGCACTGGTCATCTTCGCTGCCTGGGATCCATTCAAAGCCCTGCTTGGTTCTTACCTGTTCGGCTTGGTCGACGCCGTGCAATTCCGTTTGCAAGCCGTGGGTGTAGCAGTTCCATCGTTTTTCTTGAATATGACGCCGTACCTTGCCACCATCCTGGTGCTGATCTTCGCCACGCGCGAAACGCTGCGCCGTCGATTGGGGGCGCCGGCTGCCTTGGGGTTGCCCTATGTCCGAGAAGAAAAATAACGTAAAACTCGCCATCGGATTGTCGCTGGGATTTCTGCTGATCGTTGCCGGCCTGCTCTTGTTTCTGTGGAAAGCGCTGGAGCGTCAGTTGGACATCCTGCCGTTCGCAGACGAGCGCTAAACAAAATGGGTTAGGGCTTACTCCCTAACCCAAGGAGACAAGTGTTCTGGTTGCTCTTGGTGCAACCATCTGTCTTCCGTTGCCTATTCTAGCGAATGCAATCCATGGAGCGCAAGTCCCTAGGTATTCATCAGGCGGCAGATCCGTTCGAGCCCTTCTTGGATGTTGGCGTCGCTGGCAGCTAGACTGATGCGTACGTATTGGCACATGTTCCGTCCGAAAGCGGTGCCGGGGGCGGTAGCCACTTTCACTTCCCGAACCAGCATCTTGGCAATTTTGCGTGAGTCGCTACCCAGACGACCGACATTTACCATCACGTAAAAGGCGCCACCCGGCGTATATTCATACAGGCCATACCGACGCAAAATGGAAAGTGCCAGATCCCGGCGGCGGCAATAAGCTTCTCGCATCTGCCGAACGACATCTTGTGGTCCCCTTAGAGCGGCTTCAGCGGCTTTTTGGGAAATAGAAGAGGCGCAGGAAACCAAAGGTTCCTGCATCTTGGTGATCACGGCAGAAATAGCGGTGGGGGCGTAGACATAACCCAGACGCCAGCCAGTCATTGCGTAACTCTTGGAGACACCAAATACGCATATCACCCGGCCACTTTCGTAGTACGATCCAAAGCCAGTCGCCTCTCCTTCGAACACCAAGTCCTCGTATATTTCGTCGGAAATCAGATAGAGATCATGCTTGACTGCGAGTTGATAGATCTTTTGCACCAGCAAGGGTGGAAGCACTGCACCCGTTGGGTTGGAAGGAGAGTTCACGATCACGGCTTTGGTGCGCGGAGAGATAAGGGTCTCCATCTCCAATGGATCAGGGAGGAATTCATGCCTAGGATGCAATGGATACGCCACCGGCTTGGCACCTAGAAAATCGATCATCAACACTGGATTGGGCCAACCTGGATCCGGCACCAGCACTTCATCACCGGACTCCACAATCGCTAGGATCGCGGTATCCAACGCGGTAACAGCTCCCGGGCAGACGGTGATGTTCTCCGTTGTGGCCTGGATCCTATTCCGACGAGTCAGTTTCTCCAAGATGGCCTGTTGCAGACCAGGAATTCCACGGGCAGAAGTGTACTGTGTAAAATTCTCTTGAATTGCCGCAATACCCGCATCCTTGACGTGTAGGGGACTGGGGAAATCGGGTTGACCGACTTCCAAGTGAATGCAATCCGGGATTTGCCATGCCAAATCCATGATTTCCCGGATCCCGGAAGCGGGCATTCCTAAAGCTCTACTCGATAAAGGCTTCATTGGTTCACTCCTTGTTTTCTGTTCGTTCGGTCTTGATTGAAGTTCAGTTCCGCCGAGGCCTGGCCGGCGATAGTTTTCACAATCTGAGCCAGTTCTGGCAGACGCTTGGAAGTAACGCGTAGCCGAGGGCCTGAGATGCCCATGGCGGCGATCACCTTCTGCCGGTTGTCCAAAACCGGAGCGGCGATGCAATGACCTCCCAACTCGATCTCTTCCAGGTCCACGGCAAATCCACGTTCCTTGACTTGTTCCAGCGCGCGCTGCAATTCCACTGGATCAAGGATGGTATTTGGTGTGTAAGGTCGCAAACCCTGTTCGATCACTTGCGACAAATGTTCAGGGGATAAGTCCGACAGAAGGACCTTCCCCACTGCAGTGCAGTGCAAGGGGACATGGGTTCCAATGGGGGGAAAGAAGCGAATCATACTGGAGCTTTGCACCTGGTCCACGTACACTGCCTGGTTGTTATCCAGCAAGGCCAGCGAGGCAGTTTCGCCCGTGGCTTGCATCAGTTGTTCCAAGAATGGATGGAATAAGTCAGTCAACCCCAGCTGCTGTTTGGCGATTGCCCCGAGACGGATCAGCTCGGGACCAAAGCTGAAGCGCTGACTGGTGGGATGCTGGCGCACAAAACCTCGCTGTTGCATCGTGGAGAGTAAGCGGGAGGTTGTACTCTTGGTTAAATCAGAACGACGGGCAAGCTCCGTTAAATCCAAATCTCGGCTCACATCAGCCAAGCGGAGTAAAAGATCGAGAGCGCGATTTACGCATTGCACCGAACCGGAAACGGATCTTCTTTTTTCCATTGCTTCCGATGATACCCCCTCCAGCGGATTGAAGAAATCACCAGTTCTCTCCTGTTGACAGTCATTTCTGCTCAGCTTATCATTACCTCGCATTTTAGAACAATGTTGCACCATACGCAACAGATTGGAGAAAATACGTGACCCAAGAGAGTAGTCCGGGACGCTACCTATCCTCACTACTCAACCCACAATCGATTGCCGTGATTGGAGCTTCGGACAAGCCCGGAGCGGGATTGCATGTGATCGAAAATCTGCAGCAACTGGGTTACCGTGGTTCCATCTATCCTGTCAATCCCAAACGGGATGAAGTGCTTGGATTGCGTTGCTATGCTTCTCTCTCAGCAATACCTGGTTCGGTGGATTGTGCCGCCATCCTATTGAAAGGTGAAGCGGTGCTCTCCGTAATCGAGGAGTGCGCCCTCAAAGGCGTTCACGGCGCTTGGGCTTTTGCCAGCGGTTTCGCGGAAGCCGGCCCGGAAGGAATTGTCCTGCAAGCACGCCTGCGCGAACAGTGCCTTCGTCACAACATTGCCTTTTGTGGACCGAACTGCGTCGGTTTCGTAAACGTTGTCGATCGGGCAGCCGCTTTCAGCGCACCGTTGAACCCCTTGCTCCAACCGGGGAAGATCGCGGTACTGGTGCAAAGCGGCTCGGTTTGTTTGGCTGTGGCCAACTCCGCACGTGGGATCGGCTTTTCCAAGATCATTTCCAGCGGCAACGAAGCGGTTTTGGATGCAACCGATTATTTCGACTACTTGCTGGACGATCCCCAGTCGGAAGTGATCCTGGCCTTTATCGAAGGATTCCGGCAGCCCGAGCGTCTATGGCAGGTAGCTCAACGGTCCCTAGAAAAGAACAAGCCGATTCTGCTGGTGAAGGTGGGACGTTCCCAAGTGGCCCAGCGGGCTATCATTGCTCATACGGGTGCCCTTACCGGTTCGGATGCCGTCCAGGATTCCCTCTTTCGTCAATTGGGGATCGTACGCGTTTCGGATCTCGATGAATTGCTGGAGTCCGGGCAGCTTTTTCTGGAATGGAAGGACCGGTTGCCGTCCGGTGACCGCGTGGGCATGATCACTGTTTCGGGGGGAGAAATCGGATTGATTGCTGATATGGCCGACCCTCTGGGTTTGAGTTTTGCTCCGCTGAGCGAAAACACGAAACAGGAGCTGGTGAAGATCCTGCCCCCATTCACCCAAATAGCAAACCCACTGGATGCCTGGGGAACCGGCGACCTGGAGCAGACGTACCCACGTTCTATGGAGATCCTGGCCAGCGATCCCAACGTAGACCTATTGGCGGTTTCCCTGGATGCCACCAGTTCCCTTGCTCCTCGCCAAACGGAGCAGTATTCTGCGGTAGCGCGGGCGGCTGTTTCTGTAGCGGAATCCAGCGGCAAACACATCGTATTGTTTTCCAATATCTCCTCGGGTCTGGATCCGCGGATCTGCCGCATCGCGGCCAAGGGCAAGCTACCGTTTCTGATGGGGACAGCCGAAAGCTTGCTCGCCTTACGGAAGGTGTTGGATTACGCTGCCTTTCGTCGTCAGCCAAGTGCATCCTCTCGCTTGGAACGTGTCCAACCGTCGCAGATCGCCTTTCTGATGGACCAACACGGTGTCTTGCGTGAGCAGGAAGCAAAGCAAATTCTGTCCGTCTACGGCATTCGTTCTCCCCGCGAGGACCTGGCCGGCACGGTGGATCAGGCCATCCGGTTGGGACAGGAGATTGGTTGGCCGGTCGTCCTGAAAGTGGTTTCTGCCCAAATCCCGCATAAGACAGAAGCAGGTGGCGTGGCCTTGCGAATTTGCGATGAGACCCAGCTTCGACAAGCATACGATCGGATTCTAGGCAATGCTCGCTGCTCCAATCCACAGGCAAGCATCGACGGAATTCTGGTCAGCGAAATGATTGAGGACGCTGTAGCCGAAGTCTTGGTGGGAATCAACATGGACCCTGATTTTGGTCCGGTAGTGGCATTCGGATTGGGAGGGATCCTGGTGGAGCTCTTGCAGGATGCCTCGCTACGTTTACCCCCGATTTCCCCGCCGATGGCATGGGCCATGATCAAGGAGATCAAGGGATACCCCCTACTTTCCGGGTTCCGCGGTCGTCCGGCCGGTGATCTGGACGCCCTGGCCGTTTCCCTGGTAAACGTTGGAGATCTCGTACTGGATTGGGCTGGCCGTATCCAATCTCTCGACATAAACCCCTTGCTGGTGCTACCAGAGGGTAGGGGAGTGGTAGCTGTGGACGCTTTATTGGAATTGAGGTGATTTGGTGGCAAAACGTGTGTTATTGAGCGGCAACGAGGCCATTGCCAGAGGAGCCTTCGAGGGAGGGGTCGGGGTAGCCACCGGTTATCCCGGGACACCCAGTTCGGAAATCCTAGAGACCATTTCCAAGCGTTACCGGGATTCCATCTATGCCGAATGGTCGACCAATGAAAAAGTAGCGATGGACGTAGCCGCCGGCGCAGCCTATTCCGGTGTCCGATCCATTGTGACCACCAAGTCGGTTGGGATGAATGTCCTGGCCGATTCATTGTTTTATTTGCCGTACACCGGTTTGGAGGCAGGCGTGGTGGTGGTTGTGTGCGATGACACCGGTATGTTCAGCTCTCAGAACGAGCAGGACAATCGCTGGTACGCGCTGCTGGGGAAAACTCCGATCCTGGAACCAGCCGATTCGCAGGAGTGCAAAGATCTTGTGGTGATGGGTTTGGGATTATCCGAGCAATTTGACACCCCCTTCATCGTTCGATCCGGCATGCGAATTGCCCACTCCAAGTCCGCCGTCGTTTTGGGAGAACCAGTAACCAACCCGCTGCCGGCGAAAAACTTCGTACGGGATATTAGAAAATACAACTGCAACGCGCTGTTCTCTCGGCATAAACGACCGATCATCGAACAACGATTGAAGGATTTAATAGAGTATGGCGAAACGTCCCCCTTGCACCAATTGACCTGGGAAAGCCATGAGCTGGGCATCCTTTCTTCCGGCATCGTGGCGGAATACGCGCGGGAAGTGTTCCCGCATGCTTCCCTGTTGAAATTGGGCATGGTTTGGCCCCTGCCCGAGCAATTGATCCGACGCTTCGCCGCCGGAGTGAAAACGTTGCTGGTGGTGGAAGAGCTGCAACCCTTCCTGGAGATGCAAATTCGCGCCATGGGTCTCGCGGTCAGGGGCAAGGATGTTTTTCCGTCCTTTGATGAAATCCTCCCCGACAAAATGCGAGAACTGGCGATTGACGCTGGACTCTTGCCCGAAAGCGAGCGACGTCACCCCCGCGTGATCGATTTAGGAGAGTTGCCCACACGGGCGGCGGTTTTTTGCCCCGGGTGCCCTCATCGTTCTTCGTTCTACCTTTTAAGCAAAATGAAGCTGCCCGTGACCGGAGACATCGGCTGCTACAACCTGGGTTGCCTGCCTCCGTTCCACGCCCAACACACCATGGGTTCCATGGGCAGCAGCGTGGGGCAATTGCAGGGGATTTCCGTCTCCGGTTGCCCGGAACGCGGAGTGTGCACGATTGGTGACTCTACTTTTTTCCACGCCGGCATGCCCCCCCTCGTGGATATGGTTCATAACAGGGGAAGAGGCGTGGTCATGATCATGGACAACGGCACCACCGCAATGACCGGGCACCAGGATCACCCCGGCATGGAGAAGACCTTGATGGGCGCAACGGTGGAACGGATCGACATCGAAACCTTGGTGAAAGCGATGAACGTGAAGCTGGTGCGCTCGGTGGATGCCTTCCGTGTGAAAGAAGTGGAAGCGGCTCTCAAGGAATGCCTGACCTGGGAGGATGGCCCCGCAGTACTGATTACAAAAGGAGCTTGCATCCTGGTCAGCCGCGATCCGAAACCGGCCTACGCAGTGGATTTGGAGAAATGCGTGGCTTGCGATACCTGCACCAAGGTCGGTTGCCCGGCAGTCATCAAAGTGGACCAGATCAATCCCAGGAACAAGAAACGAAAAACCGCCATCGACCCGGTGCTTTGCACTGGGTGCAGCATCTGTGCCCAAGTCTGCCCGGCCTACGCAATCTGCCAAACCAGCGAGAAAGAGGCAGCGGAATGAGTGCGATCAACTTTCTGGTTTGTGGTGTAGGCGGGCAAGGCACTGTGGTGGCAAGCGATATCCTATCCAGCGTTGGCTTGACCGCCGGCTACCAGGTGAAGAAATCAGACGTCCTGGGTCTGGCCCAACGCGGCGGCAGCGTGATCTCGCATATCCGCTGGGATACCGAACCCGTTCATGCTCCGATGGTCAGCTTGGGGGAAATCGATTACATGGTGGCCTTCGAACGGCTGGAAGCGCTTCGCCGCTTGCCCTACATGAAACCGGAGGGGACCGTGGTGGTCAGCTCCCAGGAGATCCACCCGATCTCTGTCACCACCGGACAGATAGCTTACCCGAAGCATGAAGAGTTGCTGCAAAGCTTACGGCGGAATGTACGTCGTGTCTTTGAAATCGAAGCGCTGCAGACGGCGCTTCGCATCGGAAACCCCAAGATCGTAAACATTGTCCTTCTGGGTGCCCTATCGAGTCTTTTTCCGATTGAGTCTATAATTTGGGAAGAAACCGTGATAGAGTTTGTGCCGTCCCGCCATCAGGAGATCAACTTGAACGCTTTTCGCGCCGGGCGGCGGTTAATCAAGGAGGAGAGCGCGTTATGAAAATCATGGTCATCAACCCCAACACCTCATTGGCCATGACCCACCACATTCGAGACACATTGGAACCGATCAAACGGTCGGATACCGAACTTACAGTACTCTGTCCCGAACACGGACCGATTACCATCGAATGCGAATACGACGAGATCTATGCATCCGCGAATATGTTGCCTCTGGTGAAGAAAGCCAATCAGGAGGGTTATGATGCGGTGGTTATCGCTTGCTTCTCCGACCCCGGACTGGCTGCCGCAAGAGAAATCTCAGCCATCCCCGTCGTCGGCATTCAGGAAGCCACGCTGCATGTTGCCTGTATGCTGGGCGCCAAGTTCACGATCGTCACCAACCGCCGGCAGCGAATACCGCACAAACATGAGCAGGCACGCAAGCTAGGGCTGGAAAGCAGGCTGGCCTCCGTGCGACCCTTGCACATGTCTGTAGCCGAAGCTGACGCCGAGCCGGACCGAGCCAAGAAGCGGATCATCGAGGTTGCCCGCCAGGCCGTGGAACAGGATGGCGCGGAAGTGATCGTGCTGGGTTGTGCCGGCATGGCTGGCTATTCCGCTGATGTCGAGCGGGAGTTGGGCGTGGTGGTTCTGGACCCGAGCTCCGTAGCGCTGAAGATCGCGGAGGCCTTAGCCGATCTGAAACGGGTGCATGCCCGTGTCGGTTTATACGCACCACCGCCGGAAAAGGAGTACAAATAACAACAAACGAAGGGAGGGATGCAGCAAACCTGTAGCATGACGGAAATGGAAAGAGCGGAACGTGATGGATTAAAAATAAAAAACAGGAGGGTAATTGGTCAATGAAAAGAATGCTGTTTGTAGCGATGGCCATGCTGGCCGCCCTGGGGATACTGCTGACCGGTTGTAGTTCAACGACCTCCCCTACCGCCACCCCCACGAGTTCGCCTTCGCCGACACCCACGGCCAGTGCGCGAGTGGTCACAGTTGCTGGAAACTTCGGCAACGTTCCTTGGGAATTCAAGGAGAACGACGTAATGACCGGTTTTGAGTATGAGATGGTCATGGAAGCAGCCAAGTTGATGGGCGTCACGCTGGAATGGATAGACATGCCGTTCTCTGGCATCGTACCCGGACTAGTTTCTGAAAAGTGGGATATGGGCGCGTCAAGCATCTGGGTTACCGCGCAACGCGCCGCACAACTTGACTATGCTGACCCCTATTACACATCTGGCACCATTCTCTGCACATTGAAGGATGCCCCTATTACGAAACTGGAAGACATGAAGGACAAAGTCTTCGGTGCCGAATCCGGCTCCACCAACGACGCCTGGCTCAAAGAGATCCTACCGACCTATGGACCCTTCGAGATCAAAGGCTACGATCGGATCCAGGATGGCATGCTTGATCTGCAGGCCGGCCGAGTCAACGGCATGGTCGGTGATTCGCCCACCGTTTTGTACTACATCAAAGACAAACCGGAACTCGTCGCATCCCTCACCGCTCCGGGCGTGGCCTTCTATCAAGCTGTCTATTTCCAGAAAGGGAGCCCGCTGCGTGACGAATTCAACAAGGCGCAAAACCAGCTGAAAACGAACGGTACCCTGGCGGCCATCTACAAGAAGTGGTTCAGCGTCGACCCCGATCCAGACAGCGCCACCGTGATGGTCTTCGCTGAACCGTATGTACCGCCCGCGCGAGTGGTCACAGTTGCTGGAAACTTCGGCAACGTTCCTTGGGAATTCAAGGAGAACGACGTAATGACCGGTTTTGAGTATGAGATGGTCATGGAAGCAGCCAAGTTGATGGGCGTCACGCTGGAATGGACAGACATTCAGTTCTCTGGCATCGTACCCGGACTGGTTGCGGAAAAGTGGGATATGGGCGCGTCAAGCATCTGGG
>Ga0315289_10002475_pt1 | contig 28236 bp, 37 predicted proteins | sample YL17G11_40_MG_FD_203452 | JGI IMG/M metagenome (GOLD analysis project Ga0315289, IMG submission 203452) | Sediment microbial communities from Yellowstone Lake, YNP, Wyoming, USA - YL17G11_40 | ecosystem: Environmental > Aquatic > Freshwater > Lake > Sediment | place: USA: Wyoming | collected... | reverse complement strand
TACATGCCGTCCGCCAATGTTACGGCGATAATGAAGATCACAGCAGACCGGGATGTCTTGATCGACGGCTGGCACGATGAATGGACCGGGGCGGCAGGTTATACGGACCCGAACTATTGGGTCATCATCGGTCGGCAGGGCGTTGGTGATGAAGTGGCCGCGATGAACGGCACTACCGATTTCAGGCGGATCAAAACGGAGGCCCCGATTCTCGTTGATGTGAACGATATCACGATCCGCGTCGATAGGGTGTGGTGGGACAACAGTTCGAATCTCAGTGACTTCATTGAGATTACGGGTGCATCCGAGAACGTGGAAGTGCAACTCAATGGGTTCGAGTACAATTCCCAGACAGAACGGTCCTATACAGAAGATGAGGCTTTCGGAGGGTTTTACGAACCCACTAGGGTCGGTGAGATTGCCGGGACCATCGTTCCTCGCAATGGGACACCGTCGGGAATTTCTCTGGCCCTGCCCACAAGCCGGGTGCTCTACGACTGGGACACCTCGAAAGGGCCTCTCAGCGCCTACAGTACACGGGACGTGAGCGCACCGGCCTTTAGCTACGCGATGGACGAGGCCATTGTCACCGATTCCGAAGAGGGTCGCGTCGTCAAAGTTCCGGGTAGTGCAGGCAAGACGCCGAAGGTCTTATGGACCTGGAACCTTCCGGATGGGTGGGAAACCGTCAATCTGACCTACGTCGTGCGATTCAAGCCGGTCTGCTCTGTGGGCACTACGGCCGGCGGGTACTGGTACTGGCTTAATCCCACCGGCAACTCGTCCACTCGGAGCAAGTTCTGGTGGACGGTTATCAACGATCTTCGCGCCGCTCACTTCATTACAGAGACGGAGAAATGGCAGACGGCCGTAGGACACCTCGATAAGGCGTCGAATTCCGGCACGTTCGGATTCATCGTATCAAATCATCCGACCAGCGGCACGGTTGACTACTACATCTCGCACGTCATGGTCCTTCTGGGCGACGACCTGCCGTGCGTGACGGGCAGTGTGGGGCCTACCCAACCGATCCAATGGCGAGCGACAGCGGCCCCGACCGATGCGAATTGGGTCTCCGTCAAGGGCGATATGGTGTGGAACTCGGACCCGGACGCCGGGGAGGCTCCGGCTTGGATATGCACGGTGACGGCGTCTCCGGGCACTTGGAAGGCGATGGGAACGATTACCCCGTAATTCAGAGGCGGAACCATGTTTGAGATTTTGGCAGCGAAGAAACGGTTGGCGGCATTGGCGCTGTCCCGACACACTCGAAAGGAGAACCATGTTTGAGATTTTGGCAGCGGCAACGGAAACCGTGATACAGACCCCCACCACATTGCAGACCTACGGCCCGGTCGGGGCACTCCTATTGACCCTGGGCGGATGGAAGGGGATTGCCCAGGGCATCCTCTGGCTTCAATCCCGAAACGGGAACGGCAACCCCAGGCGCATGATCGATGAGCGGGCATGTGACCACCGCCATGAGGCGGAGGAGAGGGCGCGATTGACGGAGATGGGATCGCTGGTCAAGAGCATGGACAAGCTGGAGTCGGCAATTACTCGGCTGCACGAAAGATTCGATGAGATCGTCAAGGGGAAGTGAGATGTGGGCTATCGTAACGTGGCTCGTGGCTCTTGTGGCGATTGTGGTTCTGAGTCTGCTTGGCGTATCGCTTCTTCTCGGGATCGGTTCTGCCGTGCTGGATAGGGTTTTGAACGGAAAGGATGTCAAACGTGAACGACGACCATGATCTCCACTACTGTCAAACACCGGGGCAGCTTGTCAGGCGGGCCAATCGCCAATCGCCGAACACAGGCGCACACTGGCTATGGTGGGCCGTCATTATTGCAGCACTCACGATCCTCGCTGCCTTACCGTACGAATGCCTGGCTGTCGGGCGCAAGGTGCAGTACGTGGACCGCGATGTGAGCGGGGGGACCGGGGACGGCTCCTCTTGGGCCAACGCCTACCAGACCATGTTTTTGGCGGAGGCCCAGGACAGCAATCTTGTCGCCGCAGACAAGTACCTGGAGATGTACTACAAGGCGACCAAGGGCACTGACGATACCGTCAGCGTCGTGTGGTCGGGCTGGGGAACGGACGAGACACACACGATCAAGCTGATCCAGGACCCCAACACTTACCACGACGGGGCCTGGAACGCAGGATGCTATACGCTGGTATGTCAGAATGACAAGCACGCCATGACGATCAATCAGTCAAATCTCACCGTCGACGGCCTGCAAATCGATGGACTGGGAACGGGTCTCAAGTACGGCGGGATTCTGGTTGGTCCTGCCAGCCGGGTCACGATCCGGAACAACCTCATCCGGGGCTTCACGGGCACGAACCACTATGGCATTCTCTTCAACTACGGGACTGTCGAGGTCGAGCGATACGCCTATAACAACATCATCTTCGAGAACTACACTGGAATGCGAATCTGGCGATGCCAGGCGTTCGCGGCCAATAACACGTTCGCGAACAACACCTGCGCGGGCTTGGAGATCGTCAGGGCCGGTAGTCTCTACATCCTGAACGCGACGGTCCAAAACAACTTGATGACGGGCAGCGGAACGGCAGATTATGCGACAGTCTTCAGCGGGGGCACGCTGACCCTCGGCTGCAACTATACCGGCGACGCCACAAGTCCCGACGGATTCGACAAGCGCAACATCGATGTGAACTTCGTGGATGCAGCCGGCGATAACTTCACGCTCCACACGGACATGGCAGCCTACATCGATGACTGCACCGACCAGTCGGCGGTCTTCACGGTGGACATCAACGATCTGACCCGGACCCACTGGGACGCGGGCGCGTTTGAGACCATCGAGGGCTACGAGCCGCCTGCGCCGCCTGTGCCTTCTACGCCGACGGCGTACTACGTCGATCCTGTGGACGGCCTCGATCCGGTAAAGGACGGCATTATCTGGGTCGATCAGGTGGATGCCAACGAAGTCACGCACGACGGCCTGACCCGTGCGGGCGCGTGGAAGACGGTCAAGTATGCGGTCTTCACCGGCGTCCCGGACCTGAACGGCGGCGCGACCCTGTACTTGGTGGAAGGCGACTACGGCGCGATCACCTTGCAACAGTTGGCGGCCGGAGGGTACCAGAATCGCAGCCAGTACGTCACTATCACGCCCGATCCGAACAACGTCGGGCAAGCGGTGATCCGGCAGTTGAGCGGAGGAGATAAGACGGTCCCCTACTTCCTCCGATGGGACCATTGCCTTTTCCAGGACGGCGGCTCCGAAACCCTCTTGAGGAATCCGGGCAGTGTTCGGACATGGCTGATCAGTTTGACGGCGGTCAACTACATGCAGTTTGTGGACTGCAATATGATCGGTGTGATCGGGCACGTCGAGGGGGATGTACGGAAACACTCCAAGATGACCACGTGCTATGGGATATTCGTCAATCACGCCGGCAGCCCCGGCACGGCATCGAACGTCCTCATTCAGAGGTGTACCATCAAGCGGCTGTGGTCGGGCATTCAGTTCTACCTGACCAGGATGGGTCCCAATTTCCAGGCCCTCGACAACAAGATCTCCGAGTGCGGCGTCTACGCCTTGCAGAGCATTCAGGAGCCGGACGCATCGAGGCGCACGCTGACAGAGGACCAGCCCTCGACGTGGCCGCTGGTCCAAGGCAACTACATCCACGGCCAGGCACAGCTCTGGTACAGCATGACCGGGGACGAATTGGCCTACTCCGCGCGGCAGCATGGCAGCGGCCTGTGCCCGAGCTCCGGATTCGTCCGCTACAACGCCAATACCATCGTCTCCTACGGGTCCACAGCCGCCATCAGAAACTATCCGGGCAGCGGCCCAGGGGTCCCGATGAAGACGCTGTACCTCACGAACAACCTGGTCGTGCACGGCTTGAATTACGGAATGGACCTCTTCAATCTGGCCAGCGGGAGCAAAGTGCTCCACAATACGATCATCGGAATCCACAAGACGGAGGCCGGAAGGTACTACTTCCGGGGATCCAGCAGCTACGTCGGCGGTATCCATGCCCAGTACTACAACCTCGATCAGTCAACCATCGACACGTCCGACGTGCAGATCTGCAATAATGTCGTCGTGTCCTGGTGCGCCGCTCCACCCGCCAACACCACTTACAAGATCAAAGGGAACCTCTTCTGGGGCGTGGCCGGATACTCCGACACCTCGTTCAACGCCGCCTATCCGGGCAACAAACTCTATTGCTCTTCCTTAGCGGTTTACCCGGCGGTGGACGACGACAGCAATAGTGTGACCTTCACGACTCCGGGCGCGTTCTTCAACGGCGGGGGCGGATTCGCATCGGCGTACAACGACTACTACGTCGATGCCAACTACATCTACCAGACCATCGACGATCCGCCTGCGCCCACCCATGAGTTCGACCTGGTCGAGAAGGCGGACGCAGTTGGGTTCGGCGATCCGAACTACACCACGGCGACGGATTTCTGGGGCAGCGCCCGCGTGGGCCTGCCCGATGCTGGATTCGATGAGAGTCCGCCCGACCCAACGCCAGAGGATGACGAGCCCAATCCGCCCGCCCCGGCAATAGTAAAACCGAAATGGATGTTCATACGAAAGGGACAATGATGCGGCGAACATTGATTGCACTCACCTGCCTGGGGATCATAGCTATAGCTCCTGCCTTCGCGGCCATTCCGGCGACGATGGTCTGGGAGTGCCGGGCCACCGGGGCTTACGACAACGGCGGCGGATTCGATTCGGCGGTCGGCGGCGGAGTGGACCATTCGCAGGCCGATGCGGCGGCGCTGGCCCTGGAGGACTTGTACTTCACGTCCGGGACGACGCTCAAGAGCGACGGCGGCGGATTCGACGCGGACATGGTGGGCAACGTCGTCTACATCCACGCCGGGACTCATTTCACGGTCGGCTGGTACGAGGTGATGACCCGCGTGAGCACGAACGAGGTGACGCTCGATCGTGCACCGGCCAGCGAAGACACGACCGACCACAAGAACGGCCACGGCAAGCTCGGCGGCGGGATCGCCCTGGGCAACACCGCAATCGACAACGAACTCTTCCTCGCAGTCGTCGCCGGCAATACGATTTACGTGACGGGGACTTGGACGCTCTCGGAGAACGTCAACGCCGCTGCCGCCGACGGCACGAACATCGCCCCCATTTGCGTCGTCGGATACAACGCGTCGAGGTCGGCCACCCCCTATCTGACGGACCGTCCGGCGTGGACGACGGGTGCGTTCTTTTTCCTGCCGGGCGACTACTGGCACATCAGCAACATCGACGCCACGGGCAGCGGGTCCGCCGGGGTGCTGGCGTGCACCCAGCAGTCGAACATCGTCTACAACTGTAAGGTGCTCAACAACAGTGGCACCGCCAGCCGAGTCGCCTTGAGTACGAGCAACAATGCGATCGTGTCGCACTGTGACATTTCCTCCACGAACGGCACGGCCGTCAGTGTTGGCGCGGCCGCGTTGAGGCTGGTCTACAGCTACATCCACGACAGCCCGGTTGGACTGACGGCCGGTGGGCAACTCGTTGTCGTCGGGAATGTCTTCTACAACGTGGCCGCGCCGCTGTCTCAGGGCACATCGAGCCTGCTGTGCCTGATCGGCAATACGTTCAATACGGGCACGACGGGGATCGCAGGCAACGTGGCGGACGTGTGCGCCATGAACAACATCGTGGACAACTTCAGCACGGCGGAGGTGGCGTGGACCACGAATTACGTCGGCTGGTGGGCCTACAACAGTTGGGGCGAGGCCTCCCCGACCCTGACGAACATCTCCACCGCCCTGGGGCCGGGCAATCTGAGCAGCGATCCGGGGCTGGTGAATCCGGCGGGCGGCGACTTCACCGTCCCGATCGGGAGTGCCGCACTCGATGCCGGGGGCCAAGTGGACACGAACCTCGGACTCGTTGGGGACTACAAGCACAACATCGGGGCCGATCAGGCGGACCATGCCGCTACAACAACCCTCCTACTTACTACGGAATGAAGGTCAACATGAAAACAAGAGTGTGGATTGTACTGGTTTTGTCTCTGGCCTTGCCCGTCGTGGGCACCGAGCCAACATCTACGCAGACCGTGCAGATTCAGGTCATCTTCACAGAGAAGACGGAAGTGGGTGAGTACCGGGATGCCCTGTACTACACGATAGACGATCCCGGTGTGACGGTCGATAAATGGCTTCAAACGAAGCAGGCCGACATCGACGCTGTGAAGAGGTCCCGTGTGGACAACTGGGTAAACCTCGTGAAGAATCCGCCCAAGCCGATTGAGCCGACTAAGGAGCAGTTGGAATCGGAACTCGTTGCGGTCGAGAAGGGCAAAGTTGAACTCGAGGCCCGCAAGGCGACGTTGACGGCACAGATTGCAGCATTAACGGCTATTAAGCCCATTGCTGAAGTCAAGGAGGAGGTCAAACCGTGAAGACATTGGCAACCTCTATTCTGCTGAGCCTCTTGTGGCTGTCGGCTGCCAGTGCCGTGACGAATACCTGGCAAGTCGGTGGCGTCGATACCAAATGGAGCACGGCAGGCAATTGGTCGGCCGGGCATAAGCCTGCGGCGACTGAGGATGTCGTCATGCCAGTATCCACCGGGCCTTGCAATGTGGATGAAGCGACGGCGGCGATCAACTCGCTTGATATGACCGGTTACACTCACGCCCTGTCCGGCTCGGCCAATATCACGGTGACTGTGGCATCGGGCACGTCTACCGTTCTATTCGCAGGCACTTCGCCGACTTGGAGCGGTATCCTGAACCTGAACCCTGCGGCGGGGGCCACGATCAACCTGACGATGGGCTCGCTTACTACCGCCGGTACTATTGGCGGGATCACGATTGCAGGCACGACTACGGGGGCGGTCTACTTCCTCGACGGCGTAACGATGGGGGCGACAAAGATTGTGACCTTGACCTCTGGCACCCTCCACAGCGATGGAGCGACTGACAACGCTGGCTTGACGCATAGCTGGGGGTTGTTCTATTCAAGTGGTGCGGTAGCAAGGACGCTGACGTTGGGCAATAGCGTCATCGGAATCACTGGAGCAAGCACCACAGTCTGGGATATGACCACAGTCACCAATCTCACATCCACACAAGGAGCGACGGGCAGTATTACATTCTCCGGGGCCGCTGCCGTAGGCAAGATGGGCGGAAAGACATATGCCGGAACTGTAGCCTTTACGGGCAGTGGGGCGGCGTCATTGGGGGCCGTAGCCGGATCGTCCTTCGGCACGCTGACCAGGACCGCCACAGCCGTAAAGACAGACTCCTTCATCATTCCGGCTGCAATTACGGTTACGGGCACGTTGAATCTCAATGGCAACTCTACCGTCAACCGCCTGCTGGTCTATGCGACGACGCTGGGAACGCCTGTCATCATCACCTGTAGTGGGGCCACGGTTTCTACGAGCAACTCCGGTTTCAGGGACATTACCTTTGCTCGATCCACGGCCGGAGCCTTAGACTTGACCAACGGCGGTGCGAATTTGGTAGGCGACTGCGGGGGCAACAGTAAGACACTTGGTGATTCGGCGGTGCTGACATTCACCACCTCCCGCACTTGCAACTTCATCAACGATGCGGGCGGCAACTGGGCAGATGTAGCGAACTGGGACACCGCTACGGATGCCGATCGCGTTCCGCTTCCTCAGGACGATGTCACCTTCACGAATGAGTTCACGTCCAGTTCCACGATCACAGCCAACATGCCACGCTTGGGCAGGTCAATCTCCTTCGCTGGAGCGACTGCTGCTGCACCGGGTGTGCTTCCGGCGTTTGCTTTGGGGAATGTGGTTACGAATTACGGCTCGTTGAATCTGACGGGACTGAAGGCAAGCGGATTCAGCGGAGATTATTTTTGGTATTTTGAAAGTCAAGCGAGAAGCGGAACGAATTATTTGACGAGCAATGGGCAGAGTTTTCCTGGCTATGTTTATATTCAACCAGTAGGATCAACTTTACAATTGGCGGATGCTTTTGTTGCTGGTTCAAATAACTCGTTAGTTGTATATAATGGAACATTTGTTGACGCAGGATTTTCAGTTACTGCACCCAGATTTATTTCTGATATCTCGTCTACCCAATCAGTTACTAAGACTGGAAATTGGATATTAAATGCAAGTGTAGCAAGCAATGTTATGCAATTAGCTTCCACAGGTCTCATCTGGTCAGACACCGCAGGGACGATTACGCTTTCCGATACTGGTAACAACGCCAAGACCTTCGTCGGGGCTGGAAAAACCTTCAACAACCTGACGATAACAGGCGGGGGGACTGGGGCGATCGTCCTCACAGGCAATAATACCTTCACGGGAACGGTCACTTGCACGGGTCCGAAGACACTTCAATTTGAGAACAACTCGATTGCGACCGCCGCCACATGGACCCTGACGGGCACGGCCGGCAACACCATCGACATCCAGCCCGTCACGAATGATGGCTCGGCCCACTTCCATATCGCCAAGACGGGCGGCAGCTTCGCTCGAAACAACTTCCTCGACGTGACTAACTCCGTAGCGAATACGGCCAATACATTCTACTACGGCTCAGGGGGATCGGGGGACGCCTTCTCGAAAGCGAACGGTTGGGCGATGGGTGCTGCGGGCGTGATGCGCTACTACCAAACCTTACTTCAGAATCAATAAAGGAGATCATTCCATGTGTAGACGGACAATGACAATTCTGGCGATGTTGGTGCTGACCGTTCCGGCATTCTCGGCTATCCACCTGCCCCGCAATCGGGCGACGATCCTCCCTGTAGGCCCATTCGTGGACTTCGCGGACGGTGTGACCCCTGAAATTGCCATGACGGCGACGAACATCACTTGCTCCCTGGCACGACGGTCGGACGCAGGGGGAGTAGGGGCTAATCCCACCTTGGTCATCAATACGACCCTGACGGCTACTGGGGGTTCCAATGACTTAGTGCTCCTGGCGGGCAGTACGACAGGTCTCTATGGCCTTGAACTGACCGCAGTTCAACTGGCAACGGTTGGTGAATACAAGTTGTCCCTCTCCGATCCAGATGTCATGTGCCCCTGGTTCTGCGATATCATCGTGGATCCGAACACGGTCTATGACAGTTTGTATGCGGGAGCGGCTGCGGGCACGGACACCTTGCCGGTCGATGTCACACAATGGTTGGGCACGGCGGTCACGGCTCTGTCGAGCAGTGCGGACGTGAACGGCCTCATCGTAAGCGGGTCGAAGGTTGCCGGCAAAGCCCTTGGCTACACCGCGGCCCTGGCGACGAATATCGGAACCACCAATACGTCTGCGGCAACCCTTTTGACCCGTCTGCCGCAGACCCTCACGTTTACCAGTGTGGGCGGAACGCAGATGCCCCAAGTCACAATGGCTGCGATTCTGGGTACGGCCATTCCCGCAGAGAGCCAAGCCGGCCGCGATGCCGCCGGCTTCGGCAAGTTCTTTGATGTGGCCACTCCGGTTTCTACCGTGGCGGCAGGTGGTGTAAGTGCCGATCTGGTCTATGCACATGGCAGTGCTATTACCGAGGCCGGAGGGGCAGGAAGACTGGCGGCGGCGATCTCGACTTGGGGTAATGTTGCTACCCCGGTAGCTACAGCCGCGAATGTGAATTTGCCCGTCGATGCCAACGGCCTGCTGAAAGTGGCGGTCCACGACGTGTCCGGCGACTCCAATATGGCCACGACAAGCGATATGACGACGGCCTGCGAGACGGCCCTGGACAATGTCGGTGTGGACGCAACCCTCACGGCCAAACTCAATGCCCTGTCCGGAACTCAGACCACCTTGCACTCCGGAATCGCGCAGACTGCGACGGCGAGAACGATCACCTTGGCCGCCGACGCCAACGATACGGACAACTACTACAAAAACGAGCGGATCGTCCTCGTAAGCGGTACGGGGTCCGGACAGAGCAACTGGATTACCCGTTCGAACGGTACGACGAAAATAGCGCGAGTCAAGAAAAAGTGGGCCACAACCCCTGATTCCACAACTACTTACGAGATTCAGCCTGCCGATTCCGAGCCGAGAAAGAGCGGACGGTTCGGCAATTGAGACGGGTCCGTAAAGTAAGTGAGCCAACCGAAGGCGGGCTTGTCCACTGCGCGTGCGGCAAGCCCGCTTTCGTCATCGTTCAGCAAGGAGGCAAAGCCGACCGGCCCACTTGCCGCGAGGACTACTGCAAACTCAGGGGAAGACCGTACTTGCCGGACGAAGCAGAGAGCGACACGGGTGCTCTCACGAGAACTCGCGGTCCGTGACCTGTTCCATCCTGTCGGCGCCCTGGACGGCTTGCGGACGGGGCCTGGCCGCCAGAATGGCATCCACCAGAAACTCACCGGAGACGGCGGTGGCGATCTGTGGGGCCGGGTCTGCCCGTCGCACATGGCTCTCGGCGCGGCGAAAGAGGATGGCGGCCTCTACTGCTGCGAACAGGCCGGTGAATACGTGCATCGCGCCGTCCACCCGCTTGTTGAACCTGTAGACATCCGCGTCCACCCAGTGCACCCCGATGTCGTCGTACTCATAGTGGGGGATGTATCCGCCGGTCGTGATGTTCTTGGCCTCGATCCAGATCGCGAATCCCTGAGTGAACAGGCAGATCGCGAAGAGGGCCACGACGACGCCACAGGTCATAGGTTTGCCGACCGACCACCAACGATTGCTCCTTGACATTTTCCTGGCCCTCCAAATTGGCTGTCCAACCATCGATCCCACGGCAACCGTGCCGGGCATTATCGGTCAATCACGGATGTAACGGGTAAATGTGAGATTTTCCTTGAGCGGCGAGCAAAATCCTTATACTCTATGTTCCGGCCCGGCTTGGCACGGACAGGCTGGAGAGCGACACCTATTGATTGCGGGCAGGGACAGGCATGGATACGGCACCTCGAATCCTCGATTTGCGGAAAGAGCACGCCATTGCGATCCTCAATGAGATTTTGCGGAGTCCAGATGTGTCTGATGAGTACGCGCACGCATTGGCGCAGAATGTTCAGTTGCGATTTCGTCGAGAAGGGCCTTACCGGCATCCGAGTGCAGGTACGCGCCGATCTCGTTGTGGATGTAGTCACGTAGCGTGACCCCGGACACCCCGTAGCAGAGCATCTTCTGCTCGTCCGTGGTCAGGTTCGCCCAGAACTCAGCAAGTGACTCAATAATGCGCCCCATTGGCAGCTTCGTCTCAGAGATCTGCGAATCGATCCTGTCTTTAAGCTGTTCCGGGATGGGTCCACTGAAGTTTTTTGTCCCTGGCTTTGTTGGCATAAACCCACCTTACCAAACGAGTTACACTAGTAACCACTTTATTCGGCAACGAAAATGCGTAAAATCCTACGTTTCTCTACAGAATTTCGTTGACTTCAACCGATACAGTGCATTAGGATAAGCCGCGTCGATGGTTGGACATTGACGTGGCTCTTTGCCGACAAGCCGCCAAGCGAACCGACAAAGTGCCTCTGGGGCCAACGAGTTTGGAAACGTCCGTGAAGTGTTGTCGTGACGCATCAGTGCATGACAACCTGAGCATATAAAGTGGCTGTGTGCGTGTCAAGGAAAACTTTAGATTTTCCAGGGATGGGCCAAGCACATGGATCGTGCAGTCAGGGATGGCATTGGAACACAGGGACAAGGAGTGGCAGGGGTGCCTTTGACTGTGAAACACAAGAATCCGATTGAGACACACAGGCCCGACCGGCAGGCACCTTTGCCCTGTCCAACATCCGCCCGGTTGGGCCTTCTATACGGAAACAACCGGCTGGGTGTTCCAGCCGTTGCACAGGGAGGGTGGCGGCGGCCGGCCACGGAGGGCCTTTATCGCCAACCATCATTACATAGGGCCGCCGCACATTCGATTAGTCTCTCATCTCCCACAGTGGCCTTGCCATTCTGCCTCCACCAACGTCTCTGTTGGCAAGGCCACGCCAAATACTCCGCCGGCACGAGGGAAGAAGTTGCTACGTATCGTTGTGCCGGCGGTGGAAACCGTGCCTGGCCCGTCAGCAAAAGAAAACGTCTCCATCGTCGTTTCATCCAAATTGGCGGGCCAGGCTTTACTGTTCAGGAGATAGACCATGCAGTTCCGAGTAACGATGAAAACACCGGATGCTTTGGAAGAGGCACTTACTGAGGCTGTTGTCCAGTCAGGGATTTCAGGGGACAGCGGTGAGGATATCTACTGCAAACAGGTTGATGCAATCCAAGATACGACCGCTCTCTGCCGCAAGTGGTTCGAGCACGGTGAATGTCTCACGGTTGAGATCGATACTGAGGCGCAGACGTGCACGGTGGTGCCGGTGGAGTGATCCTATGAACTGGCTGACGTTTGAGCAGGTTGAGGTAGCGGGTAAGAAGAGTCACGAAGCGGCACTTGAATGCTCACAAGAGCATTGGCGTCAACTATCGCAGGCTACACGGGGTGAGATCGGAGACGCATCGGACTTATGCTGTATGATCCGGGCCCCATATTGCGCCCTGTGTGAGCGGTACAGAAGTGGGTTTATTGTGTGTGAAGGATGCCCACTCAAGCAGGTTGGGTATTCCTGCTGTCGGTCTTGGCAGGAGGCATCCGATGCGGAGACTGCATATTCGAGGTGTCCCGATGAAGACAATTGGCGTAGTTGGCGGCGGGCTGCAAAGGCCATGTACAGAAAGCTCATGAGGTGCAAGTGATGTCTGACCAACCGACAATCCAGGCCCTTCTGACCGACGAGAAACTGCTGAGGCTGGAGATCGCCAAGGTATTGACGCCGGGGCCGTGGGAACATGAATATGATAGGGATGGTCGATGCCGGAAGTGCGGATGGCTCAAACCTGTACCCCTCTCCATCGATGAGTCAGGAGAGGGGTTAACCGATACTGAGTGCCCTATTCCCAAGCTTCCCATCGACCCGATGGAGGTCTTGGTGGGGCGGCTGGTGAAGAAGTTGTTTGCGACCTTCAATAACCAAACTATGGGTAGCGGCTTCCGGCTTGGCAATGCCATAGAGAAAATGGTTGAGTTGAGCGGGGGTGACGAACAGTTTTCATGGTGGCTAACAGTCACTCCCACCGTGCAAGCCGTCTGCTGTCTGATGTCTGATGGCACTGAAATCGGAGGAGAAGCGATGAGCGATCAGATCAAGAGGTATAGAGGCGACTACTTTTGCAACAGATCGGATTTGGTGTCTGAGGATGGTGAGTTTGTTCTTCATCGAGATTTTGAAAGAATCCTCGCCGCCGAGCGTGAGCGGGTCAAGAAGTGGATCGGCAACATCATGGAGCGGCGAAAATACGCACCCTGCTGGTATTCGGGTGAAGAGGATGATGGCGACTGCGGCAACTGGCCTACCTGTGACCCTCACTGTTCCTTGCGAGAAATGATGGACTTCGTGCGGATAGTGCCACAAGACGATGGTGGACTCGATAAGCAACCATCTGCCGCCGTCGAGCCGATGCGGAAGGAGAAACCGTGAACTACTACGGACAATGCCAACGGTGCGGTAGGCACCTGACAGCGGAAGAGTACAGCGCCGAAGGAGTCGCCGGCGTGCCTCTGCCATGCTTCAAGTGCATCGGCAAGATCATCCCTGAGCAGGTCCAGCGGATCGCGGAGTTGAAGGAGGACGTTGAGTCCTGGCGGAAGGCGGCCTTCGAAAATGACCGTAACCGCACGGAGCAGGGCAAGCGGATTGAGACCCTTGAGGTCAAGCTGACCAAGTGCGGGGAGGCGTTTCAGGTTGCCCTTGAGGCAATAGATGCTTCTCTTGCAACCGCTCAGCCCGCCGGGGAGAAGAAGCCGGACCCGATCAAAGAAGTGTACGAGAAATTCAAGCACGTGGATTTAGTGATCTGTGACGTTGATGCCTGTGCATCTTTTTCCAAGACACTCGCCCGCGATTTCTGGCTGGCCATCAAGGCCCATGTGGAGCAGGGCGGTAAGGAAGGGAGAACATAGTAAAATGTACTCTTATGTGCGAATAGTCTCCGAAGCCGATGTTGACAGGTTGTGGGAAGAAAATAAGGCCCTGAAACAAGAGATTGCCAAACTCAGACAGCAAGTTGAGAAGTTCAAAAAGCGGTTGCCCGTGTCCGTGCAAGGGTGCGTGAAAAACAGCGATTGAAGGATAGGAGCATGGCAGATAGCAGAACGGTGAGTGTGGGAACGGGACCGTGTTTCATTCTGTTCGTTGTTTTCCTGGTCCTGAAACTCACGAAGGTGATTGGTTGGTCGTGGTGGTGGGTGACTTCGCCCTTGTGGATTCCAACGGCGATCGCTGTGGCGATATTCGGGGTGCTCTTCTTGTGTAGCGTCATCGTTGCGGCGACAAAAAGATAGGACTGGTACTGAATGAAGGAGAAGTCAAATGAGTCTGATAAGAATAAGTAAGGGCGTTGAGTATGGGATTTTGGCTGCTGGTTATGTGGCCAGGGTCGAGGGAGACAGACCCCTTGTCACTTCCCAGGAGATCGCCGCAAGGTACGAAATCTCTATGGAGTATCTGCTGAAGGTCATGAAGGACCTGGCGAAGGCCGGGATTCTCAAGAGTAAGCGGGGTCCGCGTGGTGGGTTCTGTCTGGCGAAACCTGCGGGCAAAATCACCTTGCTGGAGATCATCTCGGCCCTCGATGGACCTATGGAGGGGTTCGTATCCACTATCCTTGACGATTCGTACCAGGTCAACGTCGCGGCCGTCCGGACCAGGGCCATGATTCAGGCCCGGACCGTGCTGGCCAAGGCGACAGTGGCCAGTCTGTTGAAGGAAGGATAGACAGTATCGGTCCGGCCGGGGCATGGCATCGCCGTTCATCTCGATGCCAGCGGGGTTCGACTCCCCGGCGGACCTGTGAAGAAATGAAGGATCAAAGAACATGGATGTGAAGGTCTGTAAGAAGTGCGGCGGAACAGATTGGACCTATGGTCAATGCCGGTCGTGCAAGAACGCACACGAGCGAGAGCGGGTTCGGCTCAAGTACGGGCAACATCAGGCCGCATGTCGCCGGTGGCGAGCATCCCATCGCATTGAGGACCAGCAGGCCGTGAAGCATTGGATGTCCGATCCGTCACATAGGAAACAGGTGCGTACAGTATGGCAGGCGAGGCGGGCACTTAGGGATGGAAGGCTGGTACGGCCCGATCATTGTTGCATCTGCGGGAAGGAGTGCAAACCTCAGATGCACCATCAATCGTATGACAGTCCCTTGAAAATAGATTGGGTCTGCCGTGGATGTCATGTAGCGATTCACAACACAGTCCGCGAACTCGTACGGATTGCTCAGAAGAATAGCAGAATGGCCCTGACTGGTTAGCTAAGGCCGTCCAACGCTCATTGACAACTTCATACGAATTGATGCTTGTAGCTCAATGGCCGTGCAGGGATAATCGGCTACAGGTGAGAATGCCTGTAGCTATGCCCACCAAAAGGAGGTGAGCAAATGTCTGAGCATAGCACATTGAGTGATCTATTTCGCAGGTTTGATGCCTCTTCGGTAACGCAGGGCACGACACGCGCCAAGTGTCGGTCAAGCTGGAATGCGCTGATGCAACTGGTCGGAAGGAATTTCCGGGCAGATGAGGTAACATCGGAGCATATCGCACAATTTCAAAGGCATCTGCGCGACGAGGCGGTGAGCCGATTCAGGAAGGGATTCAGTGAACACACGGTATTCAGTTATGTTGCGGCTATCGGGCAGGTATTCCGATGGGCGGCACATCCGGATCGACGGTACGTTGAATCGAACCCTGTTCTTCGGTGTGATAGGATGAAGCCCACGAAGAAGAAGGTCCATATCTACACGCATGACGAGATCAGCGACATGCTGGACACGGTGCGTGGCAATCGGGACACAGAGGTTGGGGCCATGACTTGGCCCGACGCTGCTGGTGTCCTACGATGGACCGGATTCTTTCTCGTGGCCCTTACGGGTCCGCGAGAGGGCGAAATCTGGAACATGCGATGGGACGATATCGACCTGGATGCAGGCGCGGTCAAGATTCAGTCCCGATCAGATAGGGTCGGGGAGTATTGGAAATGGACCGCCAAGGGAAAGTCAGAGCGCATCGTGCCGATGTCGGATGACCTGTGGGCTCTGTTCTATCGGTTGAAGGAAGTCGCCCCGTGGCGATATCCGTTCCTGAAGCAGGAAACGTGCATCGACAAGCAGGCCAACGTCGGCCAGCTCTCTGAGTTCCAGAGGAAGTACCCGTACAACAACTTCCACCGTGAGTTCAAAAGCATTCTGGCACGGACAAACGCACGCCGGAAGAGAGATGATCGACCCGAGATCGTGGATGGCAAGTTCCACACGCTGCGCAAGAACACGGCGACCATGATGGCCGAAAAGGGCGTGCCTTCGCACTTCACCCAAGAAATACTCGGGCACGCCACAGATCGGCTCACCAAAGAAGTTTACACTTTCGTGGACCAGCATAAATGCCTCGACGCGGCCCGTCAGGCATTCAACAGTGTCCAGTACTAAAACCCTTACCAATGGATTTCAGACGTGGGCTCGGTAGGACTCGAACCTACAACCAAGGGATTATGAGTGAATTGGTATGGTCCACTGGTAAGAAACAGTAATCCACTGGTGTAGCTCAGGCATCTCACCTGCCTCCGGGGGCCGGTCCTGACAACTGGCCCTCACATAAACAAAGGGCACCCAACGCACGCCGAAGTAGCTCAGTGATATAGAGCGCGGCCGAACTCCGGTTATGCCGAGATGTCGGTGAGACTCCGACCTTCGGTGGTGCGCCGTGCCCCCGTGAATACAAGCGCACCGAGCAGGCCCCGGATCGAACCACGCACGGCCCTGAGTCAAAAGGGCGGCATGTTCGGAGTAGCGGAGCAATCCGCAAGGAACCGGCCAGCGGAAACGCAAACTAACCTGCCTACTCGGTGTGCCCTTCGATCTTGGGCTGTGCAAAGCAAGGATATGATTCCGACCCCAGCGTCAAAGCGATGGGTCTTGTCCCGATACGTACCGGGGAGAGTCTACGGCGGTATTGCCCCCGGCGTGAATCCCTTACCCCTCTCCGCACAAGGGGGAGCGAACTCGGGAGGGCCTTGCACGGCCCATCAAACTTGGAACACAGGAAGTGGCGGAAGATAAACGCAACGATCAGTTGTGTCTGGAGGCCGATGCCACGGCTAACTCCCGACGGACGTGCGCACGAGCCGCGAGAGAAGTATCGGGAAATCCAGATGTGCAGGTATCGAGTCCTGCCTTCCTGTGTTCCATCAAACCGGGGCTGGTGCGGGGTGGTATGACACACAACAGCCCGATGGAAGCAAGCCACGCTCGTCGCAGACTTGCTGAGTCGGCAACTGGACGAGCAGTCACTTGTGACCACCAGCCCCTTGCAATCATCCTCCAGAACGTGCTCCGGTAACTCAATGGCACAGAGATCTGGTTTTGTAAACCAGGAGTCATGGGTTCGAATCCCACCCGGAGCTTTGGCAATCAACAGAAAGAAGGTGAAACGATAAACCGTTACCACATCCTGTGTGCCGTACTGGCATATATTGTCCTCTGTTGAAAGGAGATCGAGTATGGCAAGTAAATCTGACTGCTGCCTCTGTGCCCCTCAGATCGAGGGCAAGGCTCGCGGGGACAGACTGTGCGCAGAGTGCATCAGTAAAGCGATGGCGTATGATAGCCTCTACGTGAGTGACATAGCGTGTGAAGTGGACCGTCTGAAGGACCGGCTGAGAACTGCGATGCGGGTGATGAAGCGATCTCAGACTGTATGCCTGACCGCCAAGGCAACGACATTGCGCCCATTGGAACGGGAACTACAAGACATGATGGCGGACATCCTTGGGATCATGATCAAAAATCTGTTCGCCCCTGAACTCGTCGAGGATGCCTTGCGAGAACGTCTAACGGTTGAGTTCCAGCGGCAGGCCGAAGTGGCGACGATAGGAAAGGCAGGTACAAGATGAAGAGGAAGAGGAAACGTACACCTGAACAAACGTGGTCCAAATGCATCAGAATGTGGCGATGGATTGTTGCACAGATCGTCAAAAACCCAGATGCAGATGTTGTGGACCTTAAATGTCAGTGGTTTAGTAAACACGATCCGTACGCGACTGTGGCCGCAGACTGCTATTTCTGCGAGTGGGTGTTGAGGTATAGCCATGGTAATAATATGTGCCATTCGTGTCCGGCCTATCTGGTTGACAAGGACTTCCACTGCGGCAATCCAGCATATAACTATGAGATCAAACCCGCCGCCTTCCTCGCCAAAATCGAAGAACTGAATAAGCGTAGGAAGGCGCAACTGCAATCCAGGAAGAAAGGAAAGGCGACGAAATGACATCCGGGATTCTGCCGGCAGTACCAGAGTGCATTGACAGGGGCGTGCCACCGTGCCCAACTTGCCCCGTTCAGGATTACTGCGAATACGCCGCAAGGGCCATGTACAAAGATGACGATAGGGTGGCCCGGAAAAAGATAAGTGCTGCTGGTAGGGAACTGGCCAAACGGAAGACGAAAGGGAAGATATGGCTATGCAAACCCTGAACGAATGGCTGCGAAAGCAGGAGTTGTTGTGCGATAAGGCGATTCCTGGACCTTGGCAGCAGACATCGGAGGCTGGCGATGGAAAGGAATTCACAATTGAGGGAAATGTGGACGAATGGAAGCGACTTGAATGTCATGTATCCACCGATGATTGTAATGAACGAGCTGCGAAGCGCACTGGTAAATTCATCATTGCCTCCCGACTCTCCCTGCCCACGGCCCTGAAGATCATCCGCTACTGGTCGGGTTTGATTCACGGTGACGCAGCAATAGTCGCAGTGAACGCAGCCGAGAAGATCATCAACGAGGTGACTCCATGCAAACCCTGAACGAGTGGCTGACAGAGCAAGAGGAAGATATAGCTCAGTATGATCCCGATGAGAGTATGGGGATTGAAAGAGAGCCTTTACGGATAGCCCTGAAGATTATCCGGGCAATCACCGAAGAGGCGGGCAAGACACACAGGGTAGTTGGTCAGTTCCCGCAGATTGACCCATGTGTGATTGCCGAGAAGATCATCAACGAGGTGAAACATGACTGAACCGAAACAACTGTACATGGTAAAGGATTTTGGGGAAGACGAGGAATCCCTGTCTCTGGAGGATGGCTACGAAACGTCTCGCGTGGCGAACCGTGATGAGATCACATTGAAAGGCATGGCCGATCTGCTTGACCAGGATGCAGAGGACCAGAATGCCCATGAATTCGTTGCCACACATCGGGGTCTCGCTGTGATTCTGGTTCAAGAAGCTGGCATGGATAAGGCGTGGGCTGTTATGCGGCGCCTTGTCAACTTTCGCGGCCTTCATGGAATGGTGGGAATCTACAGTACCGATGTTGCTGAGGCAGAGCGGGAACTTGGTATTACTCTGGATGATGAGGATTGGGATGTTCCCGGCGAGGTGAAACATGACTGAGTGCAAATTCAAACTGAAGATGGCCGGGAAGTGCGTGGGGTCACTCCTGGACGTTGTGCGTGAAACAGCAAGACGTCTTGGTCATGTGCCAACGCGACGGGAGATTGATGCTGACAAGTCCGTCCCAAGTAGTATGACCTTTCGACGTGCCTTTGGTTCTTGGGGAAAGGCATTACGGGCCGCAGGTCTTGAACCACAAAAGCCGCATCCATCCGAGGCGTGTCTTCGTGCTGTGAGTGCAGCAAAGAAGGGCAATCGCTCAGATAACTGGAAGGGCGGTCGGCATATTGACGAACAAGGATATGTCGTTGTATGGAAACCAGGCCACCCAAATGCGAACCGCAAGGGATATGTACTCGAACATCGCCTCATTATGTCGGAACACTTGGGTCGCCCACTTGAACGCGGCGAGAACGTTCACCACATCAACGGCAATAAACAGGATAACAGGCTTGAGAATCTCGAAGTGATGCGAACAGGTGAACACACGAGATTGCATCACACTGGACGATCAAAGAAGAACCGCAAGACATCCGTCTGTTGCTATCCTGGATGCGGCAAGCCCGCAACTCCACTATACCACCTTTGCAAGAAACACTATCAGAAGCAATGGGAGCGGAAGAGAACTGGATTGACAAGCCACATCGAACTCATTCCCGACGAGGTGCCGGAATGACCACACTCACTGAAATCGTTGCGAAACACGACACCCCCTGTGCCTGGTGCCGTGGACCGATTCCGGCCGGTGATAAGGCCGTGGAACGCAAGTGCCGGTTTCCGGGAGAAAAGACGAAAGCGATGCTGGTCCATCCGAAGTGCAACGCGGCTATGGAGAGGAACTGAACGTGAGCACCGAACCACCGGAACCGGGCATCTATCCAGGTGTGCCTTTTCCAGAGTACTTCGCATGGGACGCCGTCAATGCCACGTTCCTCTCTACGTTGGCGCGGCGGACGCCTTACCATGCCAAACACAACCGTGATTTTCCAAAGGACGAGACAGATGCGCTACGCATCGGAAGGGCACTGCACTCGCTGGTTCTGGAGCCCGCGACGTTCGGAGAGTTTTGGGCACTCTGTCCACCGTGCGACAAGAGAACCACCGTGGGCAAACAGGTCTACGCGGATTTCACGGAGACGAAAGGGTCTCGCGGAGAGATATCATCGAAAGAGTTTGTGGAGATCACGGAACTTGCGATCGCCATTCGGGCGCAGCAGTGCGTGAACATGATCTGTGGTGGCCGGGCCGAAGTGTCTATCGTCTGGCGTGACAAAGAGACGGGCCTGCTGTGCAAGCGAAGGCTGGATTACGAGCGCTCCGTGCCCGGAGATTGGAACCACTATATCACGGACCTGAAGTCAACGACGGATGCGGGCAAGTACTCGTTTGGCAAAGACTTGGCGACCTACGGGTACGCGATGGCCGCCGCGTTCAGTATCGACGGCTGGCAAGTTCTGACGGGCGAGTCGTCGGTCTATACCCTGTTGGCGGCCGAGAAGGAATATCACGTTGCGAAGGTCTGGGAGCCCGACGACGACACAATCGACGCCGGTCGCGACGAGTACCGCAAGGCACTGGATCGAACGGCGGAATGCATGAAGAAGAACGAGTGGCCCGCCTACGGAAGCGGCGCCGAACTGCTACGGGCACCCGAATGGTACTTACATGAGCATGGAATCAGCCAATTTCAGATGTAAGGAGACGATATGCCGAGTAAGAGACAACAGTCCGAGACCCTGATCGATGAGATCGAAGTCAGCCCGTGCGAGCCGCCGGCCGATCAGGAGGTGATTCAGGAGGCGACCACACTGGCTCGTCAGCCGGTCCAGGGCGAGAGCATCCTGTCTGTGATACGCGACGCCGTAGTCAACAAGGCTGACGTAGCCGTGATGCGTGAGTTGCTGGCGATCCGGCGAGAAGAACGTGCCGACCTCGCCCGTGAGGCGTTCGCCAACGCACTCGTCCAGTTCCGCACGCTGGTCAAGCCGATCATTATGACCGGCAACAGGGACGACAGAACATCCGGGGGCACCGTTCACTATCAGTACGCCGAGTTGACCACCACTATCGAGCAGATTCAACCTGCACTCGACCAGTGCCAGTTAACCCCGACTTGGACGGCCACGAAGAACGATCCGGCGTGGGTTGAGATTGACTGCATTGTCACTCACGGACTCGGGCACAAGGAACACTCCATGCCGGTCGGCGCGCCGGTACCGCAGACAGGCAACCGGGGTCAGACCCCCGTGCAGGTGCGCATGGGAGTCATTACGACACTGAAACGTGTCACGCTTTTCATGGTCCTGGGTCTTGTCACGAAAGAGGACGACCAGCACCTGAAGGACCAGGAACAGGGTGATGACAAACCCAGAGCCAAGTCCCAGGACCTGCTCGACAAGGAGGAGATAAAACACAAGTCCAACTTCATCCTTACTTGCGAGAAGAAGACAGGGATCAGCCCTCTGCCAAAGCCTATTTTGATGGCCCTGTTCGCCCAGGCCCAGGCCCTGTGCGGATCACAGAAGGCGGTAGACTGCTTGAACCTGATCGACCAGGTGGGAACGCGTTTTGAGAAGGACGGCGCATCCTGGAAACTCATCAACGATCTGGAATGGAAGGAATAGAAATGCCGAGTTACAACAAGGTACTCCTAATGGGTCATCTCACCCGTGACCCCAAGTTATCATACACACCCAACAAAACACCGGTCTGCGATTTCGGTTTGGGTGTTAACAGGAAATGGACTGGCCAGGACGGTGAGAAGCATGATGAGGTGTGCTTTGTGGACCTGAAGGCATTCGGGAAGATGGCAGAGAACATCAATAAGTATTTCACCAAGGGCAAGCCCATCTTCGTCGAGGGCCGACTGACGTTTGAATCGTGGACCGCCCAGGGCGGAGATAAGAAGAGCAAGTTGCTCGTGACCGTCGAACACTTCGAATTCGTCGGTGGCAAGGACGCAGAGGACTCAGAAGAACCGGAATCCCAATTACCCATCTAAGGAGACCCCGCAGTGAAAGAATCAGATGCAGCAAAGAGAGCGAAGCAACAACTTGACGTGGCCGAGTCAAGGCTGGCAACGGGAAGGGCGAATCTGGCGGACATAGAGCGACAAGTCCTTGCCGGCCGCGAAGAAATCAAGGGGCTGGAACGGCAGATGGAATCCTTCCGGTACATCATCAATGGCGAGACTGGCCATGCTCAGACTCCGGCCCCAAAGCGGGCCTACAAGAAGAAGGACGAGCAGAAGCAGACAAACACGGTGACGACCGATGCCCTGACCTTCCCAGACAAATATATATGCCTTGAGTGCGAGTGCGAGTCTAAAGGTGAGCCGTTCTCGACCCCGCACGTACCTGCACCAGGCCGTCGCAACGCAGGGAAAGCCGTCTGCCCAAAATGCCTGAGCGAGAATATCAGGCCAGTGGAGGATTAGAACGATGCCAGACAAAGGCTTCATCAACGCGCCGAGTGTCTATGATTACCTGGCTGGGCACAAGGCCAGTGGGATCAAGGCAGGCGACTGGGTCCGTGTTCTGAGGAAGGCAGAGGACCATGAGAGTGGATGGAATACAGCTTGGCTCCCGACCATGGACAGATTCATCGGAAAAAAATGTAGGGTTCATACTGACAATGAGTTGAACGGGTTTATTCTGGAGGACCCGGCCGACTCGTGGTCTTCGTGGTCTTTCCCCTACACGGTCCTGGAAAAGGTCGAGCAAGTTGAACCCTGGACGCCGAAGGTGGATAGTGACGCGATGTTTGGCGACACCACTGTCTTCGTTCGTGACGTTTATAGAACGTATGCATGGGTTGCGAACCCCGATCGATGGGACCTCCCCGGAATAATTGTGCTTTGCAACCAACTTCGCCCTTTGTCCGCCGAGCCGCGAGTGCGGATAGATGACATCGTCCAAGTTGACGCGGATAACTGGGGGAACGCATCTTGCTTTGGCAAGGTTCGGCTTGTCACCGATAAGCAGTTCGAACTACAACCAACTTGGGGCGGGGCAATCTTTATCAAATTCGATGAGCCTGGATTGAAGATCACCAAACTCGTTCCAGCCAAGTAACCCAAGTCCGGGCAAAGCCCGGCATATCGAAAGGAATCAAGTAATGAGTAAACCAGCATCGTTCTACACAGGAGAGTGGTCCAAGGAAGATGTTAGGGACCTCAAGAAAATGTTCCCCAACAATTCAACCCTTGAGGTGGCCGATGAACTCCACCGTCCCATCGAGGGCGTAAAAAAGAAGGCCTCGCGTCTCGGCCTGAAAAAGAGTCGGCGATACCTGAAAAGTCTGGGCAGGGTAGTCGCGATCCTGCTGGTGTGCTGCTTGTGGAGCGCCACGGTGCGGGCCGGGGACGATGCGGTTGCCGCCGGCAACAACTGGACGGTCTCCGTTGTGGGCAACGACGATCTCCTGAGTGTGCGGGTCGGAACTCGGCCCTGGACCGAGAAAACCGAGATCGGCCTTTACGGGGTCTGGCAGGATGGCTTACAGCCCGACGGTGAAGAGGCATGGGGCGGCGGCGTCTACGCCACCTACGACGTAGCACATGGCGAGTTTGCTATCCTACAGATGCAGGTGCCCATCGTGTGGTATGTTGGCGGAATGGCCGGGTTCCTATCCCCGGACCCGATCAAGTTGAGTCGCCATACGATTGACGCCTCGGCTTCCTTACTGACCGGCTTGTCCTTCGGCGGCGAAAAGGTGCGCATCGGAGTCGAGTACTTGTACGCACTGTCGCCGTCCCTGTGGAAGGAACTCGCCGAGGTGGACCCGCAAGGAGAAATCCTGCTGTGCCTGGCGTACCGATTCTGATTTTCCTCCCCTCCTAAACGTCCGGGGGGCAAGCGCTCCCCGGCGTTTTATCTGAAAAGGAGTAAAATGTGATAGAATACCCAAAGATCAATACGGTTTACAAGAGAACGAAAGATGGAAGACTCATGGTGGGGGACTGGACTCAGCCGGAGTTTCCCTATCTGAAAGATTGCGAGTGGATCGGGACCGAAAAAGTAGATGGGACCAATATCCGCGTTGGCTGGCATCGTAATGAACTGGCCAGCGTTGGCGGAAAAACAGACAACGCCAAGATACCTGAATCTCTTTTGAACCGACTTCGCGAACTGTTCCCACCCGGCAAGATCGACGCGGCAGTTACGGAGACCGATGAACTCACCCTCTACGGCGAGGGGTACGGTGCCCGTATCCAAACTGGAGGCAACTACAAGTCAGACGGTGTTGACTTCGTGCTGTTCGATGTTCTGGTCGGGGAATGGTGGCTACAGCGCAAGGATGTAGAAGATGTGGCCGCTGCGATTGGTCTGCGCGTCGTCCCGATTGTATATCACGGAGGACTTCAAGGGGCTATAGATACCGTACGGGCTGGCTTCAAATCGGAATGGGGCTTCTTTGTCGCCGAGGGAATGGTATTGCGACCCGCCGTGGAATTGCAGACCCGTGCGGGCCGACGGGTCATCACTAAAATCAAGAGCAAAGACTTTGCTCGAATAGCGAGCGAAGATCAAAAGGAGTCACAGAAATGAGTTTCATCGCATTCGTTCGTACCGCATGGGCGGCCGTGTGGACCGTATATCGGTTCATCAAGGAACTGGATAAGTCAGGTGTCGCCTATTTCTCCGATGAGTGGTGGTTGGCTCTGCGAACCAAGATTCTGGCCAAGGTGATCGAGGGCATCAAGGGCAATGACAAGGGCTGGCGAAAACTCATCAAGACGGACGACCAATTCCTCCACGGGATCACCTTGCTGATGAAGTCGGAGCGGCTGAACGCCATCGAGAACGCCGCCGGCAGCACCCTCGGCAGGCTTCACGCCGAGCAGGTGCTCTTGGGCGATCCCCACGTCAACGGGAACCACGTGCCGTAAGAAAGGAATCACAAATGACAATCGAAGAATGGTTAAGCGATAAGAAAAAGCTCTTTGGCGGCCATACCGAGCAATTGTCAAAGGGGTCTCGCATCATCGATGCGTGGTGGACCCTCAGCGAAGAGAGCCCTGCCTTGCGTCAAAAGATGAAGGGTGCGGCAGACAAGATGTTGAACGAGTGCGATATAGGATAAGAGGATAGCCATGAAGCAGAATCGACCTTTGGTATATCTCGCCTGCCCATATTCGGACCCCAACTCACTTGTTAGGGCCTCTCGGGCCAAAATGGTAAATCAGGCCGCTGGCCTGCTCGTGCAAAAAGGCCTGATGATATTCAGTCCAATCTCTCACGCACACTCAATAGCCGAAGAATGTGACCTGCCAAAAGGGTTTGACTACTGGGAGAAGTACGATCGCGCCGCACTTTCTTGCTGTCACAGGATAATCGTACTGACACTACCTGGATGGGAAAGCTCTGTCGGTGTCCGAGCGGAGATTGTGATTGCGAAGGAGATGGGCATACCTATTGAGTATGTAACTCTTGCCGATCTTAGGGCTGGTCATATCAAGTGCACCAGGGATAAGCAGACTCAGGACTTTTGAAGGAAGGAACGCGATGTACGAAGTCTTAGCAACATATAAGGGCGTAGTCCCGATGATGATGGACAAGTTCTTCGATATGACCCAGATCGACCGGCCGACGAAGAAGTCGAAAGAGGCATGGAAGGACGAGCTCATCCTCAAGTGCCACCACGACAAGAAGGGTATTTTCGTCCCGGCGGACAACATCCGAATGATGATCGTGGGTAGCCAGCAGAGAGTCGGGGCCGCGAGAATCCTCGGCTCGTTCATCGAGAAGAACAAGGCGACCCAATACGTCAGTTTCGCCGAGGGCTGCATCTGGGTCTTGGGCCTGGACGATCCACAGAGGTGCTATATCGATCCGGCCCGCAAGGTGTACGACGACTACGATGAGCGGTCATTCCCGATGAAGACGGGCGGGCGGCAACTGACGCGCCGACCCATCGTCAAAGTACCGTGGTCCGTCCGATTCAAGGTTCAGGTCACGGACGATTCCTACAGCCCGGAGAAGGTCCGCCAGTTCTTTGAGGTGGCCGGGCTTCGGTGCGGCATGTGCGCCTACGGCCCGACCTTCGGACGCTGCATCATCGACAAGTGGGAACTGCAAAAGTGAGCACAACTGGAGCTGACAGGCACAGAGAAGAGATGACTGGATCTGACTGCAACACAAGCAGACGTGAATTGACCGGTGCAGACAGGACATGACCAGAGTAGACCACAACACAAGGTGAGATGTGCTGATGGGAACCGAGGGGAACGCAGGCGAATCGAGACGAGCAGAAAGGAGCAGACAGCAACACAAAATGAGGCGACGTGAGGGGTTCCGAGTGGACCAGACAGCAATAGACTACAACGCAAGTAGATCGGAACGAGTTCGATATGAGCAGAAAGAAACGCAACCGGATAGATCGCAAGTCGAATCGATTTGACCCGCGACGAAACGAGATGAAAGGAATGCAAATGACTACGAACGCAAAAGTACAGAAGACCGAAACCCAGCGAGTGCAGAGTGTGGAGGAGGTGCGAGCTGAAGTCAGGCTTGCCGCCTATACCAAGCTCCGCGACACCATCAAGGCCGACGAGTTCGACGACGTGGCGAAGTTGAGCAAGGACACGCTCGCCGTTATGGCCCGCGAAGAGCAGACGGCCGGAGCGCAAGTGAAGACCAGGTTCTTCATCGCACGGACTCTGGCAAAGGACAAGGACCAACTCGCAAACTATGTAGGCGCCACGACCCCCGAGATACGCAAAGCACTGACTGGTCAAACGTAAGGAGTCAGGGATAAGCAGACTCAGGACTTTTAGGATTTTGGAGACCACGGATGGCAAACAGATTTCACGCAACACGGCCTGAGCCTATCGAGATCGACGGCAAGGTCTATCAGTTCAAAAGTTTGCTGGAGAAACAGTTCGCACTGATGCTGCCCTTCGTATATCCGGGCGCACGGTGGGACTATGAGCCGGAGACATTCACCCTGGGGACGCACAAGCGGGGCGCCGAGACGTGGAAACCCGACTTTGTCGTCTGGCTCGATCTTAAACTGGTCATCGAGTGCAAAGGATATCTCAGTTCCAAGGCAGTGACTCAGGCGAGACGATTACGCGAGAACAATCCCAACCTGAAGATCATCTTCGTGGCGAGGCGGCCGGAATCGGGTAAGTCCCAAAAGAGCCAGCTACTCAAAAAGCGATGGGACCGCTTGAAGAAGCACATCGACAACGTGTGGTATATTGCCGCAGACCTCAAAACGCTCGGCCTGGATAAAGTGACGTGACACGAAAAGGAAGGACGGAACCAAAATGGCAACGAAAACCGTGAAAGAATCAGTGATAAGCAAGAGTGACCGCAAGCTGCTAAAGTGTCTCCTGACTGTCGAGGAACACATGAAGTATGCCCGTGAACTCGCGGAGGAACTTGGCCGCAAGCAGGCCGCTGAGGAGGAACTTGCCGCTGTCAAGGCTGAGTACAAGGGCAAGATTGAAGCCAGTGAGGCCAAGATTCGCGGGAACCAGAGACTCGTGAAGGATGGATACGAGCACCGTTGGGTGGACTGCGCCGTCGAGTCGAATATGAGGACGTGCAAAGTCATGGTAACTCGCAAAGATACCGGTGAGATCATCGAGGACCGACCGATGACACCGGACGAGAAGCAACTTCAGATTGACTTCAAGGACGAGGACAAGGAAGGAACTGTATGAGCGATTGTGTGGTTACAGTGCCAAAGACCTTCACCCATCCCTGCGCACCGGGCAAGCGTGGCTTAGCCGCCTGGATAGACGAAGGAGATGCTGCGGGCGAACCCTGGAGTGGCCGGGAGTGGCTTTTCACGACCTATGGTCCTCTCCCTGTCATCGTT
>Ga0315289_10002474_pt1 | contig 28242 bp, 32 predicted proteins | sample YL17G11_40_MG_FD_203452 | JGI IMG/M metagenome (GOLD analysis project Ga0315289, IMG submission 203452) | Sediment microbial communities from Yellowstone Lake, YNP, Wyoming, USA - YL17G11_40 | ecosystem: Environmental > Aquatic > Freshwater > Lake > Sediment | place: USA: Wyoming | collected... | reverse complement strand
ACGGTCTACATCTTCATCGAGTCCACGGATCTCACCCCCGAGGATATCGCGGTGCGGGCCTACGAGATCGCGCCCCGGGCGATGGTGAAGGAGACCTGCTTCGGCCTCGAGGTGACAGGGAAGCCGGAGGAGGTGGACGGGATCGTGGAGAAGATCCGTGCCTTTGACCCGGCCCACATCTTTGTGAAGGACCGGGGGTTCCCGCCCGGCGATCCCCGGCGGTGCCGGGCCAACCTCGGGGGGGCGAGGCCCGGGTTCCACGGCCACGAGTTCGAGCTCTCCCTCATCGGGAACGTCTCCCGGGGCCTCGAGGAGGACCTCCACCCGACGGGGATTCCTGTGCCGGAGGCTGCCCACGGCCGGCGGCCCCCGCTCCCCGTCGAGCGGCTGAAGAAGATCATCGAAGAGGAGGAGTCCGCGCATGGCTAAAGTCTTCATCTACCCGGCCACGAGCCTGATCCTCTCGGACCTTGTCTCGCGGTTCGGCCACGAGCCCCTCGGGTCTGCCCTCGGGATCCGGGAGCGGATCCAGACGGCGGGCTTCGAGTCCCCGCCCCTCCAGATCACCCCCGAGGAGCCGAAGAAGGGGCTGCACTGGGCTGCGGTCGAGGTCCCGAGCGGGGTCCGGGGGCGGATGGCCATCATGGGCCCCCAGATCGATGCGGCAGATGCCGCCATCATCATCAACGACGCTGACCTTGCCTTCGGGTGCATGGGCTGTGCCCGGACGAACGAGCTCCTCATCTACCTTCTCCGCAAGAAGGGGATGCCGGTGCTCGACCTCATCTACCCCACCACCGAGGAAGAGGGGATCGCGTTTGTCGCTGCCATCAGGAAGTTCCTCAGAGATCTTGGGGGCGGAGCCCCATGACCGCGCCGGTCCGCATCGCCGAGCTCGCCTGCGGCCCCGAGTACAGCGGGGTCCAGAAGGAGATCAACGACGCGGCGGCCGCCGTGGGGGCCGAGATCTTCTACCCCGAGATCGCCCTTAAGGACCTCCAGCGGGACTACCCGGCCTTCGGCCTCGATGTCCGCAGCCCTGACCTGAAGCTCGCCATCGCCCGGGCCAAGGCCCTTGTCGAGGGGCGGATCGAGGCCGACGCGGTCTTCATCGCCACCTGCTTCCGGTGCGCCGAGGGAGCCATCGTCCGGAACGAGCTGCGGCGCTACATCGTCGAGAAATCGACCCTCCCCGTCGTTTCCTACTCCTTCACCGAGCGGACCACGGCCGGCACCCTCCTCACCCGCATGGAGGCCCTCACTACAATTGCCCGGAGGAGAGCTCTTCTTGCACGGGAGGTTCAGGAAGGGCTCACCCTAGGGGTTGACTCCGGTTCCTCCACGACAAAAGCGGTGGTGATGAAGGACAACCGGATCATCGGGAAGGGCTGGGTCCCCACCATCGAGGTCGTGAAGTCCGCCGAAGAAGCCATCGGGAACGCGCTCTCCGAGGCCGGCGTGAAGAGGGGGGAGGTCCAGGCCGTGGGGGCGACCGGCTACGGGAGGCACCTCGTGGGTTCCCGGATCAAGGCTGACCTCATCCAGGAGGAGCTCACCGTGAACTCCAAGGGTGCGGTCTACCTCGCCGACCACCAGAAGGGGCCCTGCACGGTCATCGATATCGGGGGCATGGACAACAAGGCCATCACGGTCCACGACGGCATCCCCGGGACCTTCACCATGGGCGGGATTTGCGCCGGGGCGAGCGGCCGGTTCCTGGAGATGACGGCGAAGCGGCTGGGGGTCGAGATCACCGAGCTGGGCCCCCTCGCCATGAAGGGGATCTCAAAGAACGTGCCGATGAACTCCTACTGCATCGTCTTCGGGACCCAGAGCCTGGTGAACGCCCTCTCCGAGGGCTCGGCACCCCAGGACGTCGCGGCCGCGGCCTGCCACTCGGTGGCCGAGCAGGTCTTCGAGCAGCAGCTCCAGGAGGTGGAGATCAAGGAGCCGGTTATCATGGTCGGGGGCACCTCCCTCATCGAGGGGCTCGTCCATGCAATGGGCCTCCTGCTCCAGACGAAGGTCGTCGTCCCGCCCAACTCCCAGTACATCGGTGCCGTCGGGTCGGCGCTCCTCGCCTCGGGCTTTGTCAGGGAGAAGAGATGAGCGGGATCGAGACCTTCACCTCGGACTGCCCGGAGAAGACCGGCGGGGACTACTACGAGAGGATCGCGGCCGACGTCCTCCAGGACATGAACCTCCTCAGGGTCATTTCCAAGCTCCATGTCTCGGTGGACCCGACAGTCCCCCTCTTCATCGTCGTGGGGGTGATCAGGAAGCTCCCGGCGATCGTGCGGGTGCATGACTTCGCCTCGGTCCAGGTCCAGGGGAACCGGATCACCCTCGCCATCGGGGATGAGACCTACCTTGCGCCGCTCCTCAAGTTCCTCTGGGACCGGTACGGGAAGGCTAATGTGGAGCAGCCGGACCGCTGGACCGTGGTCATCACCGTGCCCGAAGGGGGGGCGGAGGGGTTCGAGGATCTCCCGGTCTATGACCCGCGGGAGGACATCTTCCGGGACCTCATGTACGCCATGATCTGCATCCAGCCCGAGGGGTTCAAGGTCAGGAAGGAGGCCTACAAAGACGGGAAGTTCTATTTCATCGCGGGCGAGGACACCCTCCCCGAGGACGTGGTGGAGCGGCAGGTGAGGGAGAAGTTCGCCCTCATCGGGGAGGAGCTGTGATCCTGGAACCCATTACCTACAAGGGCGGCCTCTACCGGCACGAGGAGATGGTGGAGCTCATCGAGGACCTGGGGGGCTACATCATCCAGCTCCAGCAGATCGCGGGCGATATTATCATCCTCGCCCTCGTTCCCAAGGAGGATCTCGACCTGGTGCGGGCGATCGCAAAGCCCATCAACGGCCAGGTGACGGTCTCTCCCCTCGTGGGGACCGAGATCGCCGTGGTCTCCATGTCCCTCGAGATCCACCACCTTCCCCATGCAACATGCGACGTTGCAGAATACCTCAGGCAGTTCGGGGCAAAGACGAACGTCATCGGCCTCGCCCGGGGCTTTGGGAAGAGGATCGCGCAGCTGAACGTCGAGGAGCGTGACGTCATCAACGAGCACGACTGCGCCGTCCTCCTGTACGGTAACTTCGAGGAGTGCATCCGGCACAAGAACCCGAAGATCAGCCGGGGGATCACTATCCCCATCATCGCGACCGGAGCGCCTGACAAGGAGGCCCTCATGAAATGCATCGACCCCCCTGTGGAGGGCTATGTGGGAGGTCTTGGCCGGCTCGCCCACCGGGCGAAGCGCCCCGAGGAGATCGCGAAGCTGGAGGAGATGGTCGGGGAGGTGAGCAGGGTGCTCGATCTCCGCAGGACCGAGATCTACAAGGACCCCCTCTCCGTGGCCCCGCCCCGGCTCATGGACCTGATCATCGAGAAGGTGGAGGCCATCCACGAGGTGACATCCCCCACCCCGGTGACCGTCCAGATGGCCGGCCTCCGGGTGAAGCTGCCCTACGAGGGCTATGCCGACACCCTCAGGAACCTCGAGCTCGAGCAGGGCGTCCGGCTCGGGGACATCGCCGACGTCTCCCCCTCACGGATGCGCACCTACATCTGGGTGCGGGTCCGGCCCTTCTCCGAGACAAAGGTCATGGTCTGACCCGGAAGGGGAACCATTAGGTTCTCCCGGATCCAACCATTTTTCCTACAGTGATCCCATGACCTTCGAAGAGATCCTTGCATCCATCGTCAGACGCGGAACACCCGCCATATCGAAGGAGTGGCTCGAACAGATCCAGGACGAGAACGGCCGGATCCCCTTCATCTTCCAGCGCATGGCCGAGCGCCCCGAGGTCCTCATCTCCCACCTCCTGTACAAGGGGGCGGTCACCGAGACCTCGACCCTTAACCCCAAGAACGTGGAATTAATATCAATGGCCGTCGGGGCCGCCCTCCAGTGCAGCCACTGCGTGGAGTACCACATGCAGGCTGCCCTGAAGAAAGGGGCGACCCGGGAGGAGATCTTAGAGGTTATTTTAATTGCCGGCCTGCTCGCGAACTCCGTGGTCCTCGCCGAAGCATACCGGGTGATGGATGCGCAGCTCCCGGAGTGCGGGGGCTCGTGCGACACGAACGGGGTAGAGGCGGGGAAGAAATAATCGATAAGTTCTTGAAATATTTCATTTTCTTCGACGCGGGCGGTGCCGAGTCGCAATTTCTCTATCCCGCCTTTTTCATTATCTCTTCAATAATTCATGGGATTAAGATGCGATCTCCCCGCAGAGGATCTCGGCCTGCTCAAGAACGGTTTTAATGGCATTTGCCTGCTTGTCGGGCGGGTAGTCGTATTTCATCAGGATTCTCTTCACCATCACCCGCATCTTCGCCCTGACGCTTTCCTTTACGGTCCAGTCGATGGTGATGTTCTTCCTTATGTTTTCCGTGAGTTCCCGTGCAATTGTTCGCAGAACTTCATCCCCGAGAACCTTGACCGCGCTGTCATTGACCTCAAGTGCTTCGTAGAAGGCAAGCTCCGCCTCGCTCAACCCGAGATCCAATCCCATGCGGTCAGCACCACGCATCTCCCGTGCGAGCTTTACCAGCTCCTCGATCACCTCGACGGTTGTGATGGCACGGTTTTTGTATCGCTGGATGGTCTCGTCGAGCATCCCTGCAAAGGACCGGGACTGAACGAGCCTTTTCTTCTGACGTGTCCTGATTTCATCATTCAATAATTTTCGGAGTACCTCGACGGCAAGATTCTTCTGGGGAAGCCCCTTCAGCTCGGAGAGGAACTCTTCCGAGAGAATCGAGATATCCGGCTTCTTCAGGCCTGCAGCAGAGAAGATGTCGATGACCTGATCGGATGTGATTGCCTTTGATACGATCTGCCTGATGGCATGGTCCATCTCCCATGCCCTCTGAAAGACATCTCCTTCATCGGTGGATTTGAGCAGGGCAGCCCGCACTGCCTGGAAGAAGGCAACGTCATCGCTGATCTCCATCGCGTCAGGATGTGGGACAGAGAGGGCAAAGGCCTTGGAGAGCTCGGTCACCACCTTGATGAACCGGGTCTTCCCATCGCGCTTGTCCAGCACATGGTTCTGGGCAGGCCGAAGAAGGGAGAGGCGCTGGGCCGGGTCCTCCCAGCTCGACCAGTCAAAGCCATGGAAGATGCCGCAACAGACCTCGTACTTCTCCAGCATGACCGCCACAGCCTCCTCCAGGTCAATGGCGGTCTTTCCGGTCCCGCCGCTCTCGGTGTAGGTGGCGAGGGCCTTCTTCAACTCTTCCCCGAGGCCGATGTAATCGACGATAAGCCCCCCGGGCTTATCCTTGAATACCCGGTTCACCCGGGCGATGGCCTGCATCAGGGTGTGCCCGTGCATCGGCTTGTCGACGTACATGGTGTGGAGCGACTGGACATCGAACCCGGTGAGCCACATATCCCGGACGATGGCCAGCCTGAAGGGATCCCCGGCATCCCGGAACCGGTTTGCAAGGGCTTCACGGCGCGTTTTGTTCCGGATGTGGGGCTGCCATTCGAGTGGATCGGATGCCGAGCCGGTCATCACGACCTTCATCAGGCCTTCGGCGTCATCTCGGCCATACCATGACGGCCGAAGCCTCCGGATCGCCTCGTGGAGATCCACGCAGATTCGCCGGCTCATGCAGACCACCATGGCCTTCCCCTCCATCGCATCGAAGCGCTTCTCGTAGTGGTCCACGATGTCCCGTGCAATCAGACCGATCCGCTTCTCGGTCCCGACCACGGCCTCAAGGGCCGCCCACTTGGTCTTCAGCCGCTCCTTCCCCTCCACCTCCTCACCCTCGGTCACCTCCTCGAACTCGGGATCGATGTGGGGCCGCTCGGCTTCATCAAGTGCGATCTTTGCGAGCCGGCTCTCGTAGTAGATGGGCACCGTGGCACGGTCCTCGACTGCCCGCTGGATGTCGTAGATGCTGATGTAGTCCCCGAAGACCGACCGGGTATTTTTATCCGCGAGCTCGATGGGTGTCCCGGTGAACCCGATGAAGGAGGCATTCGGGAGGGCGTCGCGGATGTGTCGCGCGAAGCCGTCGATGAAGTCGTACTGGCTCCGGTGGGCCTCGTCCGCGATTACCACGATGTTGTGCCGGTCCGAGAGCACGGGGTACCGGCCTCCCTTCTTCTCGGGAAAGAACTTCTGGATGGTGGTGAAGACGATCCCGCCGGAGGAGACCGCGAGGAGATGCTGGAGCCCGGCGCGGTCCGCCGCCTGTACCGGCTTCTGCCGGAGGACCTCGTGGCAGCGCGAGAAGGTGCCGAAGAGCTGGTCGTCGAGGTCGTTCCGGTCCGTCATGACCACGATGGTCGGGTTCTCCAGGGCCGGGTGGAGGACGATCCGGCCCGTAAAGAAGACCATGGTCAGGCTCTTCCCTGACCCCTGGGTGTGCCACACCACCCCGCACCGGCCGTCGCCCTCCGGGGATGCCGCTTCCACGGTCTTCTCCACCGCCCTCCCCACTGCATGGAACTGGTGGTAACCGGCCATCTTCTTTGCCACCGTCCCCCGGCTCTCATCCTCAAAGACGATGAAGTGGCGGACAAGGTCAAGGAACCGCCGCTTCTCAAAAACCCCACGGATCAGCACTTCAAGCTGAGGCATCAACTCGGGAGCGAGCCCCTCCCCCCCGATGGTCCGCCAGGGCATGAACCACTCCCACGGGGAGGTGATCGTCCCGACCCGTGCTTCGAGGCCGTCAGAAATGACCACCGCCTCGTTGCAGGTGAAGAGGGATGGGATCTGCTCTTTGTAGGTCTGGATCTGGGAAAACGCGGTGCGGACTGTCGCCCTCTCATCCGCGGGATTCTTTAGCTCGATCACGGCGAGGGGTAGGCCGTTCACGAAGATCACGATATCCGGCCTGCGCTGGTTCTGCCCCTCTACTACGGTGAACTGGTTCACCGCGAGCCAGTCGTTCATCTCCGGCCGGTCGAAGTCTACTAACCGGACCCGGTCGCCCGCGATGGTCCCATCCTTTCTTTTGTATTCGACTTCGACCCCGTCGATGAGCATCCGGTGAAAGGCCCGGTTGTTCCCTATAAGGGTAGGCGATTCCGGGTGGAGCACCCGGCGAACCGCTTCCCGGACGGACTCTTCCGGAATACCCGGATTGAGCCGGTAGCCGGCAGCGAGCAGCCGGCCCCGGAGCACGACCTCATCGTACCGGTCCCGCTCGGCCAGCTTTTCTCCCGGGGCGATATCCGGCCCGGGAACGATCCGGTAACCGAGGTCTTTCAGCCAGCCAAGGGTCTGTTCCTCGACGATGGACTCGGTCAGGATGGCGGTCATGAAGGCACTTTCCCGCAATCGGGATATGGTTTATTCCCCATGGTCCCCCCTGTAGATAAAGACCTGCCGATTCCCGTCCAAATACTTCTTCAGCTGTCCCTTTCCTTCGAGGGTAAGAAGGTCCACCCTGGCGGTTGGAATGGATATCTTGAACTTTCCCGCCAGTTCACTGACGGTATACGGGCGGGTGGGATGCTTGATAAAATCCTTGAGCATCTCAGCCTGGCGGAAGGAGAGATCGGGCATCTGCTCGACAAGCTGGAGTAGATCCTTTTCTTCTTTTTGTTTCTCCACGATGTAGCGCTTAAGCTCCTCCAGCGCCTTGTTGATGAGGTTCATGTTGAAATCGATGAAGTAAGTCATATCGTTCCCGTCTGTCTCGGTCTCAAGGTACGCCCTCGTATACTTCGCAGGAGCATTGATGACGATTCTCGATATCGAGAGGTACTCGAAGAGATCGTACCGGTGTTTCAGGACATACCAGTAGAAGAGCGCCCTCGCTGTCCTGCCGTTCCCGTCATTGAAGGGGTGGATGTAGCCGATCAGGAAATGGATGATGATCGCCTTGATGATGGGATGGATGAACTCCTCCTCGCCATTCGCAAAAGCGCACAGGTCCTCGATCATCGCCGGGATCTCGTTAAAATCCGGCGGGTAATGGTAGATCTTCTTGTAATCCACCTTGTCCCGCACAACGACATCGTTGGTGGTCCGGAACTGCTTCTCATCCGCCTCTGATTCGAGAGTGCTCTGTGTTATTTCCTGGTGGATCTCCAGGATCAGTTCCCTGCTCAGGGGCAGGTTCTTCCATTGCTGCAGCTTCCGTATCGTCAGGTAATTGTTCAGGATCATTCTCTCCGACTGGTTCTTCGGCTTCTTCCCCTCGCGGAGCATCTTCTTTGCCACCGGGCGGGTCGTTGCTGCCCCCTCCAGCTGGCTGGAAGCGATGGCCTCCTCCATGAGGGAATTGATGAGGTACTGCTGCCTCCCCGACTCGCTCAAATTGTCCTCCACCAGCCAGTCGAAGGATGCCGGAGAGGCTTTGTCGATGAGGTGGAGATGCCGCTGGAACCGGTCCAGCATGATGAACCGGAAGGTCTCTTTTCCGATTTTTATTGGCCGGTATGTACCCTTTCGGAGGAATGTGAGGAAAAGCCAGATCACTTCGGGATCACGAGGCAATTTTTTGTACCGGAGTTCGTTCCAGTGAATATATTCTGTATCGTTATACTTCTTCACCAGCTGCTTCAATTCACCAGAAGTATCTCGTTGATTGGTATATGTGCTGACGAGTTCCAGCAAAACGTTACGGTGTTTTGTAAATAGTTTGTTTTCATCCGGTGGCTTTTCCAGTTGCCTCATTGATTTCATCTCACTGCAATTATCTGAAAATTTTTGTAATATTTATAGATAATATCAGACCTGATCCATGAAAAAAGTATCTGTAAATTATTGTAAAGTTTTCAGATTATAATTAAAACAATGCTTCCCGTCTAACCGGATGTGAAAATTAAAATAAACCATTAAAGTATCTTTTTCGACATCATTTCTTCAGTTTCGACCTTGATTCGTATCTGAAGTCTGTCATCTCCGATTTTAGATAATCGTCGTTGAGGATTCTCAAAATTGTCCATATATTCTTTTCTTCTACAATCAATTTCCCTCCACTGTCAAATTGGACATCGAGATGATAATAATCTGCAATTGTCCTCATTTTGGCAGGATTAATCGTATCCAGTTGTCGTGTTTTCAATAAACGTGCCAATTTTTTGATTTTTCTTCCGTCAGCCTCACAAAAGGTGACCAATTGTCCGATATCGTTGACTACACCTTTCCGCGTTATGTACTCAGTTTCGCTCTCAATTTCCTTCTTATAAACTTCAACAAAGCCGAAGAAGGACTCGAATTGAGATCGGTTAAAAATATAGATTGGAGGATCTTGGTCTATTGTTCGTTCTTCTTCGACCGCTCTCAAATAAAACATTGCATCATAGGATATATCAATGGTAATAACCTGTGGGTCCAGTTTATTAAACTGGCCTTCCCGAAAACTACATGCAAATTTTCCTTTTTGTAGCAATTTCTTAGGAGTAAATTTCTTAATTAATAGTACAGCTTCATTTTCATGCTCAATTCTGACTATATACCCCCAAATATGCTCAAGATCCTGCTCTGTAACTAAATCATGTTCAGATTGGAAAATATTATCAATTATCTCGGGAAGAGACGGTACTTCATAAATATCAAGATGTTCGACTATCTCGCTATCAGATGATAATAAAACACCATATTCGATGAATTCGGGATTTTTTTCCAATTTATCTTTAATCTGGGATAATCCGATCTCTTTAAACTCTTCCCCCATTTCGGGCGTGATCCCAGTTTTCAGGATTGTGAAGAGGCTTTCCCCGGTATGCTTGTCCTTACTCTTCTTGACAAAAAACAATTTCACAAGACTTCTGTCCGATTCCTGAAGACAATCGATCAGATCTTCCATCATTTCACTTTCCCCCAAAAGACATTATCCGAGAGATCCCATACTTGAATAGTATCTTCTGATTTAATCTGGCTCTTCGTAATGAGAATAATTTCTCCTCTTTTGCCTTCACCTGTTTGTGAAGGCTTTGTCACTTCAACTTGATAGATTGAATGACCGAAGCAAGCCATTAAAGGATTTATATACAATAAATCGGATCGAATGTAAACGGCAAAGACGATGACTAATAATATCCCGAGAGAGATAACATCCTGCCACTTCGTTAGATCAAATCCAATGAACGAAATGATATAGGGCACGAGATATTCTAGGGATTCATTGATACGGCTCTCCGCTTTTCTCACAGTGAATAATTCTGCAGTAGCCCTATTCGCGAGCCAAATGAGAACAAACCACACCCCACTGTAAATTAACGTAAAAACGAATATTCCAAATGCGTATATATTAAACCAGTTCTTAATCGCCAGAATCAGGAAAAGCGGCAGATAAGCACTAAAAAATAGACCCACTCTTACCCAGTACCTCATAATTCAGCCACCAGTTTGTCAACATGCTGGATCTGGAGCTCATCTGACATAAGCTTGGGTAACAGGATATCGCAGAAGTCCGTAAGGTAGAATTTTTCCGTATCAGATTCCAAAAATCTCATGTTTTTCCCACTTTGTTCATCGAATCTATCATAAATCCTGCCAATTTTTCAAGTATAGGAATTAAATTAAGAACCTCGTCTGAAATGATAACGACTTTTCTTCCTATGATTGCCTTATTATCATCTGATCTCCTTAAGTATTCCTCATCAATGATTCCCATTTTATGGGCAAGTAAATGGCGTTTTTGAAAACTGATCTTAGCAATTTTCCATTCTTCGCCACTAATACCTTGATCAAGATTGAATTCATAATGAATTCTGATGCTTTCTTTTGCTCCATCCAAACTTTGAAAACTAATTTTATTTATTTTATCAGGAAATTTCGATTTAGTTCTGTGAATCTTTACCAATTCTCTGCCGAAACCATCAAATGATGAAATACAACTTTCCAATGCATTTTGAATTATTCGTTCAGCCGTATCATGCTCTATTAATTTAGCTACATCCAACATCTTTTGGACTACCTTAAGATTCTTTTGAAGGATTTGCATGGAATTATGTTGGCCACAATCCGGACAGAACCCAAAAACGCCATATACAGCATATTTCAGCGTACAATTTGAGCACTCTATATAAGTTTCAAGATCTTTCTCTCGATAGTTATGAATAGGAATTGCCCGTCCGGGCGTCAGAGCATCTGCGACAAATCGCTTTCCATATGATCTGATATACTCAATTTGGTCTTTCGTAAAGAATTCATTTTGTTGTCCTTTATAACCGCAATAGGGACAATAGCATTCATTCGCACCTTGAATACCTGTACCAGGAAGAACTTTGAAATATCCTTCGCATTCTGAATTCGGACATTCCCTTCCGATATAACCCTTTTCATCACTTGGCATAGGAATTTTTATTTGAGAACCGGGTCTTGCATGCTCACTCATTTTAAAGCCCCGAAATTTTTGGGGGGGAATTCAAAATGATTTCTCCAGACATCAGTTTCGGCAGCAGCGCATCCCTGAGCTGGGCGAGCGTGCTGGACTGCTCAATGTTGTTATAAATCAAAGAAAAGAGTGGTTTAATCGCATTGTTGAATTGTTGAATTATTTTTTCATCTGGGATAACGAGTGAATATTCTAAGAGAGTATCTCTGGGTAATGCCAATACTGTCGTGCCGGTCGCAAATCCGATTGCTCTCTCTCGGAAATCCGGATTTAGTAATGAAAAATACACGACATAATTCAAAGTCTCAAATTCTTTCTTAAAGCGAATTGCGTACACATGGTGAGTGAAAATAGAGCGATTGAATTGACTGAACGGCGGTACAATAGCTGGACTCCCAAGGACTTCCCTTTTCTGAGTGATATCTGTATTTGCTAATACAATATCCCCGGGTTTTACAACATGACGCTCTCTATATTCACCACTGTAGAATTTTAAATTGTCAATCGAGAATTTTCCCTCTCCAGTGAAGCAACCTAAATTAATCATCGATATTCCTTCATCTGAAAGGAAATCTCCTTTGTAGGACACGCCTTTATCGAGAGAGGATAATTCACCAAGTTTAACAACCCTCCACCCCTTCGGCACCTCCCGGCCATCAACCGTTTCAAACTCGCTCGGGAACAGCGCCGCCGTTTCCGCATCCATCCCGGCGGGCTTCTTACCCTCGGCTTTCGCCCGCACCGGGTCGAAGTCCACAAACCAGGACTTGAAGATCGCCCGGGCCATGGCCTCCAGCGTCTCGTTCATGCGGCGGTTCAGCTCGATCTTGTTTGACAGAGTGAAATAATTATTTCCGATAATTTCCTGAGTCTTCCTATCAGGAACTGGAACCAATAATTTATCGAAATCTCCTTTTTTAAAATGGGGAATTAGTGTTCCTACATGCATATTTTCAATCTGTGTTTGAATTTCTGATGACCTTAAAACTGCAAAGAGATATTTCGGATAGATTTTTTTCTGATCTGCTCTGATAGCAACCATATCTTGTGCAATACAGAACCTAACCGGATCTGGAACCATGCACACACGACCCGGGGTGCCTTTATTCACAAAAATTATATCTCCAGGTTTCGGATGACCACGAAACCAAGTCTCAATAGTCTCTTTTGATACATAGCGAATATTTTCAAAAACTGGATATAACAAATCATTCCTGATGCAATTTGTGGCAATTAAGGGAATTCCTGTATTAGATGTTGGACAGGTTCTTCCTCTATTATCGATGATATCTGAAAGTAATTCCGTGAATGGGATATAATCGACAGTCATTGTTGGTAATTTTCAATAATACTCATCATCTTCATCCGGATTCTGGTTTGCCGACAATAACAGAGCCCCAATCCCCAGAATTGCAAGAGCGCTCCACAATTGCCTCTGGTTTTTATTCTGGATGTTATTGACGATGAAATTATACAGCCGTCCAAAGTCTAACAATCGTTTCTGTTCATCAGAAAGGTCCAGATAATGTCGATCGGCGAGCATGCCGGTTGGTTTTGTCTGATCGAGCAACAGCGGAATGATGATTTTGTTCTGCCCCAGCGCCACACCGATTTCCTGTTGAACATACGAGGATTCTTTTGCCGATTCGCTATAAAAGACGAGGAAAATGTCCGCCCCGATAATATTCTGTGTAATCCGCTGGCTGATGATGTCTCCCGGTTGTAAATTGGCATCGGCAAAAAATATCCTGACACCCTGAATTTGGGATATCTGATGAAGAATTGGTTTGATTTTCTCAATATCCTTCGTGCTATAACTTGCGAAGATGATAAAATTTTGATGCTGGATCATCTGCCCTTTTTTTGAATTATTGAGGAAATCAAGAACGTTACCACCCATAATTCACCCCGTGATTCCATAACCCAGTTTTTTCAGATTGTCGGTAATCTCCCCTTCCAACTTCTCCGACTCCCGGAACTGCACCCCCAGTCTCTTCGTCAGCCGCCCCATCTTCTCCTCGAACGGCTCGCCATCATCCACGACATCCTCGGCGCCCACGTACCGCCCGGGCGTCAGCACATGGCTTTCAGGAAATTCAGGATACGATACCACAAACCGGGTTCGCCACCCGGCAGCGCCCAAATTGTCCCACAGGTTGTGGGATATGTTCACTGGGTTGAAGACCATTACCGCTCCTTCCCCTCCTTCGCAAGCTCCGCTTCCAGTTCCTCCACAGTCGGAAGACTCCCTTGGAGATGTTTCGGGAGTGATTCAATCAGTTTCGTTCGCCATTCAGCAACCCCGATAGGCTTTTTCATGTCCCGCAGGGCGTACTCCACAGTCAGGTGTTTCTTATCTTTGCACAGGAGAAGCCCGATTGTCGGCTTATCATCGGGACTCCTGAGGAGGTCATCAACTGCAGAAAGATAGAAATTCATCTTACCGGCATGTTCCGGGGCAAATTCTCCCATCTTAAGATCGATGACAACGTAGCATCGCAATTTCAGGTGGTAGAACAGCAAATCGAGAAAATATTCCTTATCCTCGATTTCAAGCGGATATTGTCGGCCGACAAAGGAAAAACCAACACCCAGTTCGAGGAGGAACTTCTGGATATGATCGACAAGTCCCTGTTCCAGATCCCGCTCGCGTGCAGCGGCATCTAGTGTCAGGAATTTGAATACATACGGGTCCTTAAGAGCCTGCTGGGCAGCATCAGATCCGGGGGCGGGGAGTGTTCTGGAAAAATTCGTGACAGCTTTTCCCTGCCTCTGGTACAGGTTATTTTCAATCTGAACCGCAAGAATCGTGCGGGACCACCCGTTCTCAATCGTCTGTTGAGCGTACCATACCCGCTGAAGGGGATCTTTGACTCTTTCGATAAGAATTACATTATGGCCCCAGGGGATACTCAGCACCGGTGCGGGAATAACGGATTCAGATTGTCCCACAGGCTGTGGGACAATTTGGGGAACCTCAGAATATGCCTGATAAAATGCACGCATCCGGTAGATATTCGTTCGGGAAAAGCCCTCCATTTCAGGAAATTCATGGTGAAGGTCTGAGGCAAGACGGTCAACAATCTTTGATCCCCAGCCTTCGTTTTTCTGTTTAATGAAAACATCGCGCCCAATACTCCAGTAGAGCTGAATGAGTTCCCGGTTCGCGGAGAGAACCGCTTTAACCTGTGCTGCCCGAATCCGGATTTTGAGTTCTTCGAGAAACAAAGGATAATCTGATGGAATAGTTGTCTCATTCTTTTTAGCTTTCATCATGGATACGGTGGCTTCCTTTTCCGTAATTTTTTTCATAACCGGTACCCAAGCATCGAGAGATTCTTTCTTATCTCTGATTCAAGTGTCTGAGAGTCTCCGAATTGTTCCTCCAGCGTCCGCATCAGCCTCTGCATCTTCTCCTCGAACGGCTCGCCATCATCCACGACATCCTCGGCGCCCACATACCGCCCGGGCGTCAGCACAAAGCCGTTCTTCCGGATCTCATCGATGGTTGCACTGTAGCAGAACCCCGGTACATCCGCGTAGGTGCCGGCCTTTGGATCGCCCCGCCAGGCATGGTACGTCCCGGCGATTTTTGCGACATCATCATCGGTAAGATCCCGGTGCACCCGGTCGATGAGCTGCCCCATCTTCCGGGCGTCGATGAAGAGGGTCTGCCCGCTCCGGTCCCGGAACCTCCCGTTCTTCTTGTTCCGGGCAACAAACCAGAGGCAGGCCGGGATCTGGGTGGAGTAGAAGAGCTGCCCGGGGAGGGCGACCATGCAGTCCACAAGATCGGCCTCGATGATCCGCTGCCGGATCTCCCCTTCGCCGGATTGGTTCGACGACATGGACCCGTTGGCTAGCACGAAACCGGTGATTCCTGTGGGGGCGAGGTGGTGGATGAAGTGCTGGACCCAGGCGAAGTTCGCGTTCCCGGCGGGAGGCGCCCCGAACCTCCACCGCACGTCATCCCGGAGCTGCTCCCCGCCCCAATCCTTCATGTTGAACGGGGGATTTGCAAGGATGAAGTCGGCTTTCAGGTCCGGGTGAAGATCGCGGCGGAAGCTGTCAGCATGCTCCGGCCCGAGGTTCCCATCGATTCCACGGATGGCGAGGTTCATCTTCGCGAGCCGCAAGGTGGTGGGGTTCGACTCCTGCCCGTAGATGCTGATATCCCCGATCTTCCCGCCGTGGGCCTCCACGAACTTCTCGCTCTGGACGAACATCCCGCCCGAGCCGCAGCAGGGGTCAAAGACCCTGCCATGGTAGGGTGCGAGCATCTCGACGAGGACCCGGACCACGCACCGGGGCGTGTAGAACTGGCCGCCCTTCTTCCCCTCGGCGCTCGCGAACTGGGAGAGGAAGTACTCGTACACCCGGCCGAGGATGTCCTTCGACCGGTTCTCTTTATCTCCGAGGCCGAGGGTCCCGATGAGGTCGATGAGCTCGCCGAGGCGCTCCTTATCAAGGGCCGGGCGGGCGTAGTCCTTCGGGAGGACGCCCCGGAGGGTGGGGTTGTCCTGCTCAATGGCGACCATGGCTTCATCCAGGGTCTTCCCGATGGTGGGCTGCTTCGCGTTCGCCTGGAGGTAGGCCCACCGGGCTACCTTCGGGACCCAGAAGACGTTCTCCATTCGATATTCGTCGGGGTCTTCGAGGGCCTTGGCTCTCATCCCGGGATCCTTGATGTACCACTCTCCCTTGGGGTCACCGTACTGGGCTTCGAGTGCAACGCGACGTTCCCCAAACGCATCGGAGATGTACTTCAGGAAGATGAGGCCGAGGACCACGTGCTTGTACTCGGCGGCATCCATGTTGTTCCGGAGCTTGTCGGCCGCTTGCCAGAGGGTGGCCTCGAACCCGAGATTAGCTCCATTGGAGGATCTCGCTGCTGCCCGATTTCTCGATCCTCTTCCGCGCGGCATAATTGACTGTCAATTTATTCTGGGTATTCGGAGAGGATAAACCCGATGATAGCGACGGGGTTCAGGTTCAAAGATATCTCCAAACATGTTGCTGGAGAATGAAATCAGATCATACAATTCTGATTTTTCAGAAAACATTAAATCATCAGAAAATAAAGAATATGTTCAGATTCTCATGGCAAAGAAAAAGAACGACGGGGCGGTGTGCGTCCCCTGTGCATCCCCGTCAGGGTGCAGGGTCGAGGCCATCCTCGGGGTCGACGAGCGGGGGCAGATGGTGCTCCCCAAGGACGTGAGGGAGAGGGCGGGGATCCAGACCGGAGAGAAGCTCGCCCTGATCAGCTGCGAGAAGGACGGCAAAGTCTGCTGCCTTGCCCTGATGAAGGCCGGGGACCTGAGCGGGATGGTCAGGGGTATCCTCGGCCCGCTCCTCGGTGATCAGGACTGAGGAGGGCTACAACCCATGGAAGTCCAAGAGCAGGCAGCGTCGCCGTGCACGTGCTGCGGCGGAGGATCGATGGAAAAGATGCCTCCCTGCTGCGGAACGACGGGTGAGGTGCAACAGGCTCCCATCCGCACGGCCACGAGCGAGATCACCCTCTCTCACCGATTCGACCATTTTCTCGCCCGCTGGGGGGTGAAGCGGATGGGGCATACAGTGGAGCCCGGGCTGTACCGGCTCGGCAACCCTACTTCCGATTCCGATGTCTTTGTCTCGGCAAATTACACCCTGAGCTTTGATGCGCTCAGGTCGGCTCTCGCCGGCAGGGACGTGTACATCCTGGTACTTGACACAAAAGGGATCAATGTCTGGTGCGCCGCCGGAAAAGGCACCTTCGGTACAGAGGAGCTGGTCCGGCGCATCGGGATGACCGGACTTGCCGGCATCGTCCGCCACCACAAGCTCATCCTCCCCCAACTTTCGGCACCGGGTGTCTCGTGGCCCGACGTGGTACGCCGGTCGGGGTTCCTGGTCGAGTACGGTCCGGTGCGGGCCCATGATCTCCCCAAATACCTGAAGACCCACAAGGCAACCCCGGCAATGAGAAGGGTGGAGTTCCCCATCAGTGACCGGGTGGTGCTCATCCCGGTGGAGCTGGTGCAGGCCCTCCCCTTCATGCTCGTTCCGGTCGCTGCCCTCGGGTTCCTTGTGAGCTGGTTCATCGCTGCAGAGCTCGTCCTCGCGGTCTTCGCAGGGACAGTCCTCTTCCCGATACTTCTACCCATGCTGCCGACGAAGGATTTCAGCACGAAGGGGCTCATCCTGGGGGTTTTGGTGATGATCCCCCCTGCAATCCTGGGAGCCGGTGCCTTCGCACCCTTCCAGCTGGCTGCGGCAGCAGCAACCCTCCTCATCTTCACGCCCGTCACCGCCTACCTCGCCCTCAACTTCACCGGTTCAACACCCTTCACCTCCCGGACCGGCGTGAAAAAGGAGATCTTCCGGTACATTCCGGTTATGGCCGCGATGCTCAGTTCCGGGGCAATCCTCGCGGTCCTCGCCGGGGCGCTCCATCTCCTCGGGGTGATCTGATGTTCGACTCCTACCGGGAGAACACCCTCAACTATTACCCGGAACGGTGCATCAACTGCAAACGCTGCACCCAGGTCTGCCCCCACGCGGTCTTTGCAGAGGGGGAGAAGCGTGCCGAACTTGTAAGATCGTCGGAGTGCATGGAATGCGGGGCATGTGCCCTCAACTGCCCAACTCAGGCGATCGAGGTGCAGAGCGGTGTCGGATGCGCCTGGGCGATGATCGGCGCGGCCATCAGGGGAAGGGACATGGACAGCTGCTCGTGTGGCGGGAGCGAGGGATCGTGTTGCGGAGGAGGCGGGGAGAAGGAGACAACCCCGTGCTGCGAGGTGAAATGAGTGGCCCCGTCTGAAAAGAGAGAGACAGGGCGCTCCTGCACGGCGCAGCATCCTGATCCTTTGAAAAAGAATCTCGTTGTCAATGGAGAAGAAAATCCATGACATCTGCATCCGGTACCTCTGAAGAAGTGTCCCTTGGGCTCTTCGAAAAGTATCTTACTTTATGGATTGCCATCTGCATCGTCATCGGCCTGCTCCTGGGCAGATTCCTGCCCCAGTTTGGCCAGTACTTGGACTCTCTGAAGTTCGGCCAGTTATCGATCCCCATTGGGATCCTCCTCTTCCTCATGATGTACCCAACGGTGGTCGGTATCAGCTTCAGCGACGTCAAGAAGGCAACCAAATTCCCAAAGCCGATGCTTATTACCATCATTGCAAACTGGGTCATAGCGCCGCCGCTCATGGTGTTGTTTGCAAACCTCTTCCTCAAAGGCAATCCCCAGTTCATCGCGGGAGTCATCCTGCTCGGTATCTCACCATGCACCGCCATGGTTATGTGGTGGATAAAGCTTGCCAAGGGAGACCTCGGGCAAGGCCTTGTCAACACCGCTATTAACGCCCTCCTCATGGTTGCGCTCTACGGTGTGGAGGCTGCGTTCTACCTTGGCATCAGCAGCATTACTGTCCCTTGGGATCTGATCCTGTTGAGCGTCATCCTGTTCATCGCGGTTCCTGTCTCGCTCGCAGCTATCACACGAAGGATGCTTCTCCGAAGCAGAGGTGAAGTCTGGTTCCAGGGACAATTCATGCCCGCGCTTGGTAAGATCTCGATTGTTGCTCTCCTTATCACCCTCATTGTCCTGTTCTCATTGGAGGGGAAAATAATTCTTACCCAACCCCTCATAGTGGCACTAATCGCTGTTCCTCTCTTGCTCCACTATGTCTCGATGATTGCGATTACGTTTAGTGCCTCATGGTTCGCTCATCTTGATTACAGGTCTGCAGCACCTTCTGTCCTCATCGGATCCAGCAGCCACTTCGAGGTTGCAATCGCGGTCGCTACAACTCTGTTCGGTCTGGGATCAGGTGCGGCTCTTGCCACGGTGATAGGTCCCTTGATGGAGGTCCCCTTGATGCTCTTATTGACAAAATTCCTCTGGAGGACGCGAGGACGATTCCCACGAAAGCAAGCTGAGGTAATTGAGAGAGCGGGAGTAAAGAGTTAGCTTCGAGGATGTAAAAGCAAGTACGGGGCAATCGAAGAATTTTCTTTTCGTCCGACCTGAAAACGCTGGTCGAGGCCAGGTGGCAGGAGCCGGGCGTTCGCGACCGTCATCGGGCCGCTCATCGAGGTCCCGGTGCTCATCGGTCTTGTTCATGTCGCTCTCTACATGAAAACGAAGTGGTACCAAGGGCGCAGCGACGATTCCCCTATGACGGATTGTACATGACCCGGGACCAGGAAATGGGGCGGGAAGGGTTCGGGATACTCTTATGTACTTCGGGACATGGTTCCGGTTCTCCCGTTGGTGAGTGAACGGGGGAATGCACGGGAGCCTGGGTCACCCCATGCCATATATCGGGGAAATTCCCTCGTTCTGCAAGGATCCCACTCATGGCGGTGAACCTCCGGTACCCCGTTCAACCGGGAGGATTCAAAGATAACGACGGGAGATCCATCATACCACCGGAATCTTCATTGGCCTTGCCGGTTAAAAAAAGGATACGAGCAAGGGATCCGGTATGAAGAACCTCCTTTATAGGGAATTCCTCCAGAGGATCTCGCAGACGCGAAGGGATCTCATCTCCATCCTCATCCTCTCGATCCTTGTCCTCTCCCTCTCGATTGCCTTCAACCTTCCGGCCCACATCCTCGGATTTGTCGAGGAGCACAACTCGATGCAGCTCGACGACCTCATCACGCTCTGCATCGTCCTCGTGTTTGCCCTGGCAGTCTTCTCGTACCGCCGGTGGCAGGAGCTGGAAGGTGAGATCTGGGAACGGAGGGGGGTGGAGCATGCCCTCCTCTCGGCAAACACCAGGCTCCAGCTCCTGAACGACATCACCCGGCATGATATCATCAACAGCCTCACGGGGCTCTTCCTCCTCCTCAAGCGCTCCGAGTCCCACGCACGGGATCCGGAACTCCTTGCAGACGTCCAGAAAGAGAAGGAGATCGCTGACCTGATCCACCGCCAGATCGCGTTTACCAGGGAATACCAGGAGATCGGCCTCCGGAAACCGGAGTGGCAGAATGTCGAGGAGATCATCACAAAGGCCTGGATCGGGCATAAGATCGGGTCGGTTAGGATCGATATCCATGTCCGGGGCCTCGAGATCTTTGCCGATCTCCTCCTCGAGAAGGTCTTCTTCAACCTGATTGACAATGCCTTCAGGTACGGCGGGCCGGCCATGACCACTGTCAGGTTCACCGTCCACCCTGAGGGCGACTCCATGGTGATCGTCTGCGAGGATGACGGGCTCGGTATCCCCGACGAGGCAAGGAAGAACCTCTTCAGGAGGGGGTTCGGGAAGAACACGGGATACGGCCTCTTCATGATCCAGGAGGTCCTCTCCATCTCCGGCCTCACCATCACCGAGAACAGCAGGCCGGGCAGCGGGGCACGGTTCGAGATGCTCGTTCCGAAAGGGCTGTACCGGTGCACCGGCGGTGGAATGTAAGAGGAATGCGAATGGGGATCCGGTGAAGCGCGTCAGGGCCTGTTGACCGTATCCCGTTCACCTCACCACCACGCTCGCCTCCTCGTCGAAGGGGTTCGTCCGCATCGCGAGGGAGAAGAGGTAGGGGTGGTGCTCCTTCAGGTGCTCCATCGTGTCGAGCCACTGGATGACGAGTGGCCGGTAGACCCGCTCCGTATCGGTGACCAGGTGGGCACGGTCCGAGGGGGGGATGGCGGAGAGGTCACCGCGCCGATGGAGCTCGTCGGCGAGGTGGAAGACCGCCTGGAGGAGGCTCGTGAAGGTATCGTCCTCGAAGAGGACCGGGTTCTCCATGAGGGCGAGGAGGAACGAGCGTTTCTCCCTGAGGAACTTCCGCATCTCCTCGAGGTCGATCCTGCTGCCATCGACCCGGTAGCCATGGGCCATGAGTCTCTCCCTGACCCTCCTGAACTCGGAACCGGTCCAGGTACCCCGCACGAGGAGGTCCCTCCGAATCTCCCCGGCCTCCGTGTCTGTTCGGGCGAGACGCCCGAGCATCTCGGTCCCGAACTCTGTGAAGAAGACCCCGATGATCATGTTCACCTTCCGCCTGCGGTCCCGGGCCTCGGACCGCTCCACCAGGGTCTCCACGACATTGGCAAAGACCGCGACAAAGGAGCCGAACCCGGCGATGATGATGAAGATGCTGAGGATCTTTCCTGCCCCGGTCCGGGGGGTGATGTCCCCGTAGCCAACCGTCGCTACGGTGACGATGACATAGTAGACCGCGTCGAGGGGCGAGAGCCCCTCGATTGACATGAAGCCGAGGACACCGACGACAAGGACGATGGCGAGGATCCCCAGATAGATCCTGATGGGAGGGAGGGTCACCATTCTGTGTGAGAGGTGGGCGAGTCGGGAGATAAAACCGCCGTTCGACGGTTGCTAACCGGACGACCGCTTTCTCCGGAGATCGCGCAGGCTCAGGTGAATTCCTTGGTGATCCCCCGGATCCCTCGATCCCTCCTGATCCCTCGTAAACCACAGGATCCTCCGGATCCCTCGGATCCTCCGGATCCCTCGGATCCTCCGTGATCTTGCGATCTCTCGTAAAACCTCAGGATCATCCCTCGGATCCTTCGTGATCTTGCGATCTCTCGTAAAACCTCAGGATCCTCCGGATCCCTCGGGAATGAAAAAAGGCAGGAACGGGTGTAACCCCGGTCCGGCCGGGTATTCCTTGTTACCAGGTCTCGGGGAAGGCCTGGTTGGTGAAGATGTCCTCGAGACGCACCTTGTGGGAGATCTCCATCTTGGCGAGGGAGTCGAACGTCTTCTTCATATCGGCGTCCTTGGATGCTGCCGAGAGGCCCTTGTAGAGCTCCATCGCATCCTCCTCCTTCTTGATCGCGAGCTTCAGGCCGTCCAGGGGTTTCATGTCGATGGTGACCGTCGGGCGTTCGATGGTCTTGGAGATCTTGTAGTCCCTTGACTCGTCGAAGTGGAGCTCTTTCATGGGTTTCATCAGGAGCCCCTCGAGGAACTCGCGGTGCTTCGTCTCCTCGCCGGCGAGCTCTTTGAAGGTGGACTTCAGCGCCGCGTCCTTCACCTTCTCGGTTATGCTCCGGTAGAAGACATAGGATTCAACTTCCTTGCTGATAGCATCCTGGATGATCTTCTTATACTCCTCTTGCTTCATTCAGACAACCTCCTTGCTCGTAAGTGGTTACATGAATCTGATATAAATAAGTTCCTTATTGCGTCGATAAACGGCTGGCACTGGTTTAAAATCGCTGAAATAGGGAATATTGAACGGGGAAGGCAGGGGAATTCCGGGAACCCCTCTTGAAGGTTCCGGGCCAGCATCTCCCGATCAAGTGGCTAGAAGAATTTCTGGAGGATTACGACGTCGAACGGCTTCCCGAACTTGGTGCCGACAGCCCGGATCCTCCCGCAGATGGAGAACCCGTTTTTCCTGTGGAAACGGATGCTCTTCCTGTTCCGCGATGACACCTGGGCAACGAGGCTCGTCATCCCCAGTTCCCTCGCTCTCTCCTCGAGGACCCCGATGAGGCGGGTCCCCGTGCCACGGCCGGTGAACCCGGGAGAGATGAAGTATGAGACCTCCCCGGCTGCCATGAGGTTCGGGAAGGGGTACAGGGGCCGGACCAGGCCGAAGCCGATGACCTCCCCGCCCTCCTCCACCACGTAGGCGCCATAGTCCTCTGCCTGCTCCAGGAGCTGGTGGACGAACGGCCTCCCAACCTCGCGGTCGGGAAAGGCAGCGAAGCTCTTCCTCACGTAGTGGTTGAAGATCCGGGTGATCTCCGGGGTGTCACCCTCAGTTATCGGGCGGATCGTTACCTCGCTCATGAATCCCTTCCCCCACGAACCCTGGGTACCGGCCGGAATGAAGGGATCATGTTACAGCTCAAGGATCTTCGCCTCCAGCCATCCGGTCTCGAGTATTGCGATCGTTCCCTTCCCTGTCAGGTAGCCGCAGACCTCCCCGGGGTTCACTACAAGTGTACGCCCGCTCTCAGAGATCGACGGCCGGTGCGTGTGGCCGTGCACAATGACGTCAAAGATCCCAGCACCCGCGATCTCCCGGAGAGCATCGGGCTCGTGGCCATGAAGGAGGGCGATGGACAGTCCGTCTGCCTGCCTGACCGTGAAGCACCCGTGGATCTCCACGTTCCCGGCCTCCCGGGCCTTTGCGGAGAGGAGGGCCCGGTCCCCGTCGTTGTTCCCGAAGATGCCGATGCACGGGCAGGAGAGTTTGGCGAGCCTCGGGATGACGAAGGGGGAGACGAAGTCCCCCGCATGGAGGACGAGGTCCGGGGAGAGCCCGTTGAGCCTCGCCACGGCCTTCTCCACCATGGGAAGGTTGTCGTGGGTATCGGCGAGGATCCCGATACGCATCCGTTCACCGGTGGGAGATTGTCCGCGGGCGAGAAATAGGTATGGTGTTCCCGGAGAAGTGATTCCGGTGTCCTCCATTCCTGCGCGCTTTGAACCCGAGCCCGCCCCATCTTACTGGTAAAGGGCGCTGGTGAGGCCGGTTTGCCCCGGATTTTGCGCATATCCGTTCTCAGCGCCCAAGGTCCGGATCTTCCTTCCGAACCGATGCGAACCGTCCCGAACCATGGCATGCTTCCCCGTACGATTCCCGAACCGTCGGACGGTAAAAACCATTAATCATCCTTCGATTCAAGATCGGATTGCCCAAAGGGGCCAGAATACAAAGGTGAGCAGATGATTGAAAGTCTTTCTGATATCCAGATCATCATTCTCGTGATGGCCTGGTCGGCCCTCAATCATTCCCTGATTCAGGACTGGATTGCCGAAAGGGCCGGGAATACCGGGGTGGGCAGATGATCACAAGGCTGACCGAAATCGGGATTATCATCCTGGTGGTGGCCTGGTCCGCCGGAGTCGCGGTGAGAGCAGAGGATACCACCCCGGTACCCACCATAACCCCCTCCGAGATCGTGATCACCGATGATATACAGCCTTATTTCGGGCCGCTGGGGCCGGACAGCCCCCTCTACGGGCTGAAGATGGCCCTGGAGAACCTCGATGAAGCCTTCACCTTCAACGCGAGCGAGAAGGTCATGAAGCAGATGAAGCACGCAGAACTCCGCATTGCTGAAGCAAAGGGGCTCCTCTCCATGAACAAATCGGTGGAGGCCGAGAGGGCGCTCGATGGATACTTCGAGAAGATGAACCTCACCGTACTGGACATCTCCTCGATCCCGGTCCGCACCACCGGCATCGCGAACGCCTACCAGCAGCATGTCAAGCATGAACTGGTCCTCAGGGATCTCCTCCAGGCGAATCCCAACAGCACGAAACTCTGGCGAGCCCTCAACCATACCCTCGCGCTTGAGGCGACGTTCATCGAGAAGTCCGGCCAGAGGATCGAGAAGCTGACACAGCAGCTGAACAGGATCACGGTAAAGGTAGTGCGAATGGCGAATAAGACAGAGGAGAAGGGCGAAGAGAAGGGCGAAGATCGGGGATCCGCCACCTCAACATCCGCGCCAATCACCTCGGATCATGGAAAGGGAAAGGAGAAACAGGTGGAGAAGGGCACGGGAGCCGCACCCGGAACGACCCAGACCACCATTCCCACTCCTGATGATACATCCGGCAGGGATACGGGGAAAGAGAAGAATGGGAAAGGCCCGAAATGAGGAGCACACACCGGGCCTGACCCCGGATTTTCATACCTTTTTTCTCTCTCCTGAATCATCCGGGGAATTTTTATGTTCCCGGGAGATGAGACTACACGTACGAGATCACGGGATAATCCGATGAAGGGTTTCATCCTCGCCGGAGCATCTGTCCTCATCCTCATCCTTGTCGCGGCCCAGGCCGTACCCGGGGGACAGGGGCCCACGGTCACCTACACCATCAACCTGCAGGAGGATGGATCGGCAATCTGGAACATGGAGTACCGCACCCCCCTTCTCACCCAGGCCGATATCGCATCCTTCCAGAACTACTCGGGGCAGATCCAGTCGGTCTCACTCCCGGACTACACCGAGCTTATGAAGAAATCGGCAGCCGAGGCCTCCATCGCGACGGCGAGGCTGGTCGGGGTGAGCGATTTCTCCGCCGATGCGGCGGTCCAGTCAGGGCCGACGGGGTCGTACGGCGTTGTCCACTACCGGTGCCGGTGGTCGGGGTTCGCGAGGACCGGAGATCTCCTCACGGTCGGGGATGTCTTTGTCGGGGGTCTGTACCTGGGGAAGGACCATGCCCTCATCATCCGGCCTCCGCCGGGATTCGCGGTGGCAGATGCCTCCCCTCAGCCCGATGGGTCCCAGGATGGCCTCGTCTGGTACGGGATGCGATCGTTCGGGGCAGGTGAGCCAAGGGTCGTGCTCAGGAAGGACCCGGTCCCCTGGGTTCCGGTCCTCCTCCTGCTCGGCGTTGCGGGGCTTGCCATCGGCCTCTACGCATCCCGAAAGCGGTTCCTGAGGAGGTCGCCCGTATCCACGGGTGGGACGGCTCCGGAGACCATGGATCCGGGTACCTCCATGGAGCTCGGGGATCGAATCCTGGCTCTCCTCAGGGAGAGAGGGGGATCCCTTTTCCAGTCGGAGATCGTAGAGGTACTGGGACTGCCCAAATCGACGGTGAGCGAGGCGATCAACCGTCTCCATGAGAAGGGCCGGGTCGAGAAGGTCAGGAAGGGGCGGGAGAACCTCATCCGGCTCACGGGCAAAGAGTAAAGGAAGAGCAGTATCTCATAGGCTCATGATCAGAAGAACCCTTCCATCTCCGATCTTCTCATGTAATAGACACCCACCATTTGGTAGGGGTGGTAGCGCTCCTTCGCCTCCCGGAGGCCCGGGACCCCGAGGTCGCTCTCCCGGTTGATGAAGGGGTAGCGATCCCTGAGGAGGAGGGCTGTCTCGTGGTTGATTGCCCGGTAGATCCCCTCGCAGTCGGGGAGCCCCTTCTCGAAGTGGACCACCGCGGTCCGGGGGTTCAATTCCTGGAAGATGGCCATCGCCCCGATCCGGCCCGCGCCCATGGCCCCGATCCGGGTGTCGACCCTGATGAGGAGGCCGGAGAGGTCGAGAGCCTCCCAATGGGCGAGGCCCGCGAGGATGGCCTCCCTCTCATTCGCGAGCACCGGGTCGGTCTCGCAGTCCCTCCAGTCGCACCAGCGTTCGAGGAACTCGCGGACCTCCCCGCTGTTCCCTGTCCCCATAGCCTCTGTTGTATAGGAGCAGCGGCGATGGAACCGGTTCAGCTGGTGCCGGATCTTCAGGTATGGTTTCCCGGGAAGGTCCGCGAGATCGGATGACCGGTATACGTACTCGAAGAACCCATGGTAGGGGTGAAGGAGGAGGCCGGGGTAGATCTCCCGTAAGTAGTTCCGGTCATCGCCGTTGAAGACCACGAAGGGGGTGCTCCCTCCGGCCTCCAGGGAGAGGCGGAGCACCTCCCCGACGATCCCCGGATCCCGGGGGCCGATGGGGAACCGGAACCGGATTTCACCGTTCACCGTGCTCGAGAGGATGAGGTGGTCGCCCGCGACGGCTTTCCGGTAATGGGCATAGTGGTTCCAGGAGACCATGTTCGCAAAGCTGTTGTCGCTGTGGACCTGGGGGAACGCCCGGTACCAGGTGGCGAAGAGTTCCCGGTCCTCCAGCGTTACGGGTGAGAAGTCGTCAGCGGTGAGCATCTTCCCCTCCTCCCTGGTACATCATGGGGAGATCCCCTTCCTCGACCCCGAAGCCGAGCCCCCGGTAGAAGTCGCCGGTCCCCCCTTCGGCGATGAGGGCGATCCAGCCGATCCCGCGCTCACGGCATGCCGCGAGGATGCTCCGGAGGATGGCCTTCCCGATCCCCCGCCCCCGGTATCCGGGGAGGACGACCAGGTCCTGGATGTAGGCATCCGATACCCCGTCAGAGATGCCCCTCCCCATGCCGACTGCCCTCCCGGACCCCCTGTCCAGGGCGACGATGAAGACGAGGGACCCCCGGATGATCCCCGGGATCTCGGCCGGGTCGTCCTCCCCGTCATGCCACCAGCCGGCCGACCGGTAGAGGGCGAGGATCTCATCGGTGTTCCATGAGGTGACCGCCTTCACATCCACTCCGGTCTCTCCTTCCACGGGAATCCCTCATCCATCCTGCGGGGGCCGGATCTCTCTCCCGGCATCCCGGGTTCATCCTGTACCATGGGACAGAGGGACCTCATATACCCATGGGAAGGCCCGAAGCGGGACAGGTCCATGGGTGCCCCCGGCCCTCCCGGATCCGAATCTTTATCCCCCGTCCCCGCGATTACCGGGGAGTGGGATCCATGGCAACCAAGAATTTCTGGCTCGCGGTGATGGTCGGGGCTATCGTGATATTCCTCCTTTCCTTCCTCCCCCTTGTGGGCCCCCTGATCGGGGGGTTTGTGGCGGGGCTCATCGCACGAGGGGGCGCATGGAAGGGGGCGAAGGCAGGCTTTGCGGCGGGCATCATCGGTGCCGTCCTTGCCGCCGTTATTCTCATCATGGGTATCTCGGTCCTTGGCGGGATCTTCGACCGTACGCTGGCGGGGATCCTCGCGTGGGCCGGGCTCGGGATCATCATCGTTGCCATCGGCCTCTATCATGCTCTTCTGGGCCTGGTGGGCGGAGCCGTAGGTGCGGCTCTCGTGAAGGGCTAGGCACTCCCCTTCCCTCGCCACACTTTATGTCTATCCGCGTGCATTTCGTACTCGATGTGCGGAATTGCCGGCATAGTGGCGCTCACCAGTGCACGAGCGGATGAGAAACTCCTCGCCGCCATGTCGGCCCGGATCAGACACCGGGGCCCTGATGGAGATGGGATGTACCTGGACGGCCCCGTCGGTCTCGCCCACCGGCGGCTTGCCATCATCGATCTCAGCGATGCGGCGAAGCAGCCCATGACGAACGAGGACGAGACCCTCTGGCTCGTCTTCAACGGGGAGATCTACAACTTCATCGAGCTGCGGAAGGAGCTCGAAGGGAAGGGCCAC
>Ga0315289_10002472_pt1 | contig 28247 bp, 27 predicted proteins | sample YL17G11_40_MG_FD_203452 | JGI IMG/M metagenome (GOLD analysis project Ga0315289, IMG submission 203452) | Sediment microbial communities from Yellowstone Lake, YNP, Wyoming, USA - YL17G11_40 | ecosystem: Environmental > Aquatic > Freshwater > Lake > Sediment | place: USA: Wyoming | collected... | reverse complement strand
AGGGTATTATTGATAATTCAACCTGAGGTGTCAATATGATGCCCGGTAATAAAAAATAATTAATATCTGATTAATCGGAGGTTAATCGGCATTTTTAATAATGCACATTGCGGTGAATCGCATGATACCAATAATTCTCTTCTCTCTTTGTGCAGTTCTTTTTCTATATGTATTGGTTCTCATCATATCGTATGGTGTGGGTCGTTATATATATGCCCACACTCTGGCAAACCCTGAGGCGATCTCTTTCATTAATAACCGGAACAACGCTTTATGGGTCGAGCAACAGCCTCCCCGCGAATCGTTCAGCTTTTTAGTTCTGGGGGATATTCAGTGTGGCTTCAGAACGCTGAGCCGGCACATCTTCGGGAAAACAAGGAATACTTGCTCATTCGCAATCCAGACCGGCGATTTTATCAGTCATGCCGATGAAGGTCATTATGCCCAAACCCTTTACGAATTAAAGAAAAGCAAATTGGATATACCTTTTTTTGTGGTGCCAGGGAACCATGATGTGAGAGGTAGAAATCCAGACTTGTTTGAAAAATATTTTGTCTGGAAGCAATTTTATTTTTTGTGGAGTAACTGCCTCTTCATTTTTCTTGACAATTCCGCCAGCCCTCCCTACGATTCTCAGTTGCAGTGGCTGGAAGAAACCCTCAAGAAAAACCAGGGAAAGGCAGGGAGGACATTTCTCTTCCTGCATCGCGGACCTATTGAGTTCATTGAAAAGAAACCGGGTCAAACAGGGGATAATTTTGCACCGTACTTCTTCGATATCCAGAAAAAGTTTCATATTAATTATGTTTTCTCCGGTCATGTCCATGATTATTGCAGGAATGAGGCAGATGGAACAACCTATGTAGCCAATGGTGCCAAAAGCACTATGAAAAATTATTCGTTAATGCCAAGCTACTTGACACTGGTTGAAGTAACACCCGAGAAGATTTCTGACCGGAAGATTACCATTCAGGCTTCTTTCTTTGAATGGATCTACGGGAGGACGGTGGATAACATGGCAGCTCACATCTATCCCCGGTTGCGTGCTTGTTTAAGAATGAGGTAAACATTATGACTAAAGACACTCTGTTCAATAAAGAAGGGAAATTGCACTCAGACTTTGTTTTTGACAGAGCAACAGCAGAAGTTTTTGATGACATGCTGGATCGCTCAGTCCCATTTTATCAGGAAATTCAAAGAATGATCGGTGATATTGCGGCAGACTTTGCAGTGCCAGGAACCAACCTCTACGACCTGGGATGCTCAACATGCACCACATTCCTTGCAATCGAAAAACGCATTCCCGACAATGTCATATTTATTGGAATTGATTCTTCGAAGGAAATGCTCCAAAAGGCAAAGGAAAAACTTTCTCGCAGCGGATTTTCCCGGAAGCACAAACTCATGTGTCTCGACATTAACAAAGGTATTTCAGTGATGAATGCTTCTGTGGTCATTATGAATTTAACCCTTCAGTTCGTGCGCCCGCTTTACCGCGAAAAAGTCGTGTCACAGGTGGCCAGTGGCTTGAATGCCGGCGGTTGCCTCATTTTGGTGGAGAAGGTGCTCAGCAAGGATTCGACCATAAACAGGCTTTTCATAAATCATTATTATGAATTTAAAAAGCGTCAGGGCTACAGTCAGTTAGAAATCGCACAGAAAAGAGAGGCGCTTGAAAACGTGCTCATCCCGTATCATTTTGACGAAAATCGGGAACTTCTTCTGAACAACGGGTTCAAAGGATGCGACGAGTTTTTCAGATGGTATAACTTTTTCGGAATGCTGGCGATAAAGTGACAGCGGTATCAGAATCGCACGGGCGACGGAATTTATTATATTCATTTATGCTGGCATGCGGGCACTTCTTTTTCCGGCTTCGGAATGCCTTATTCCCCGTTGTATTTGTGATGGTGTTGTTGTTCACAAGGCCAAGCCTCTTCTGGGGAAGTGAAGTTCTTGACCGGATGGTAGTGATCCTGGGTATTCTCATTGCCCTGGCCGGGCAGAGTTTGCGGCTGCTTGTTATCGGTTATGTATACGTTAAAAGAGGAGGCAAGGAAAGGTATATCTATGCTGACAAATTAGTAGTGGAAGGATTTTATGCCCACACGAGAAATCCTATGTACGTGGGAAATTTTCTCATTACCGTTGGCGTAGGGATGATCTATGGTTCTCCCTGGATTTATTTTCTTGTCATTCCGTTTTTCAGTTTCGTTTATCTATCGATTGTAGTGGCGGAAGAGGCCTTTTTGAGTGGTAAGTTTGGCAAGGAGTACGAAGATTATGCAAAACGGGTGAATCGCTTTGTGCCGGATTTCCGAGGCATGAAAGAGTCCCTGAAAGACTTTCACTACGATTGGAAGCGTGCCCTCCGGAAAGATTATGGTACCATTTTCGGAACTCTGCCGGGGATTGTAATCGTCAACGCATGGAAGGCATACTACCTCTACGGGTTTCAGGCAAGAAAAGTCGAGATTATAACGCTTGCTTTACTTTTGATACCGCTCGGTTTGCTGTATGCCCTTGTCCGTTCTTTGAAGTTGAGCGGCCGATTGGTTTCGCCGGGCAGAAACCTGTAGGGAAGAGCACATCTTTATATTTCCCTTGACTATCCCTCGCTACTTATAATCTAATAAATATTTTCTGGAAGCTCAACTGCTACTTGACAAGTGAAGTAGTATGGCATTGTATCAGTTGCATATGCGTGAGAAAATGAGCAGGTGGGGAGGGTGGTTATTTTACCAGAGGGGTTTTATTCCGGTGCCATTCTTCACTGCACTTGTTTTTGCGAATTCAGAATATGAAAATGATTTTGTCAACTGGATAGCAGGCCCTTTCTTTCTCATACTTGGGGAAATCCTGAGATGCTGGGGGATACAGCACATTGGCAAATATTCAAGGACCCGGAAGAGGCAGTGTAAGCGAGTTGTCATGAGTGGTCCCTATGCCCTGACCCGCAACCCCCTTTACGTGGGAAACCTTTTCATCATGACAGGATTTACGGTCATGAGCGAGCTGTTATGGATTTTACCTGTTATTGTTCCCCTCTTCCTCTTTTACTACACCTGTATCATCTTCTGGGAAGAGGATATTTTAAGGGAGACCTTCAACGAAGAATCAGCGAGGTATTTTGAAAGGGTCCCCCGCTGGTGTTCTCTGAAAGGATTCAAAGAAAGGCTGCAGGAGGCCTTCTCAATCAGGGGGAGCACTCCATTGACTGAGGTCATCTATCGGGAGCAAAGGACATTACAATTCATCGTGGTCATGACGGTACTCCTGATTTTGAAGGAGTTATTCTGTACCCATCGTTACCCTGTCTGGATTCCATTTATTTTCAATTAATCAGAGAGCTTTCGAGGTGAAGCCGAGTTCCCAATCTGATGAACGATCAGAAAGGCATGATGTGTGGTGGAATCGCTTTCGATGGATTGGTACCTGTACAATCCTGGGGATCGCAATAGCAGCCATTTTCTGGAACATTATGGTAGAGCCCCTCGATCATGGTTATCCGCGTTATGCCGCAATAGCGGATGACATGGTCCGGACCGGTGACTGGATTGTCCCTCGCCTGGACGGCAGAATATACGTGCAAAAGCCGCCTCTCTTTATCTGGCTTGTTGCTATCCCGATTGCCATTGCAGGCCGGGTCCCTGAATGGGCCGGTCACCTGCCGAATATAATCGCCTGCGCAGGAATTCTCTTCGGAGCGTATCTCTTCAGCAGAAGAATATTTACTGACAGGCAAAAGGCCCTCTTAAGTGTATTGATTCTTGCTACAAGTTACGAATTTTCTTTCCAGGTACGTGAGGAACGCCTCGATATGGTGTTTATAGCTTTCCTCCTTGGCGCCTTCTTGTGCTTTTACCAGGCCGTGACTGCAACATCTCCAGCGTTGGGGCGTACAGCACGAATTATTGCATGTTACCTATTTGTAGCCCTTGCAACACTTACGAAAGGTCCCGTAGGACTTCTCTTCTTCCTTGCTGTGGTTATTCCCTTTGTGCTCTGGACAGGAAGGGTGCGGTTTTTTATTGAGAAGGAGAGTCTCCTCGGCTATGTGATCTTCCTGGCTCTCTCTTCTGTCTGGCCGTTGCTCCTCATTACGAGGATTGGGCTCAAAGAAGCACTGAGCGCCTTTCAGTCAACAGATATGATCACGCGACGGGAAGGGCCATTCTTCTATTTTGTCGAGCTGCCCATAATCTTCAGCCCGTGGATTATTTTTTTACCTGCCGTGGTGATCTGGTTGGTCCGGGAAAAGCCTTACCGCGGGTCAGAAGGTATCCGTTTCCTGCTCTGCTGGTTTGGGGCTTTTTTTGCGCTGCTCCACCTTTCTTCCGGCAAGAGCACCCGTTACATTTTACCGGTGATGATTCCGCTCGCCATCCTGACGGCAGGGGCTGTGTATGGTACGATGACGGCTGCCGCTCAATTACCTTTGCGATGGATAAGACGCTTACGAGATGGAACAGTGTGGCTGCTCCTTGTTTCCATCTTGGGGGCTTCTTTCGCTTCCCCGCTCCTCTTTTCCATCGCGCCTGAGGACAAGCTCTTTGTCATCGCAGGGGGCCTCATGGCAGGGATTGGAAGCTTAATTGCAATCAGACAGTTCTTTAAGTATCGTGATCCAGTGAAATGCCTCCTTTTCGCTGGTATGCTTATCCTCTTTCTGTATGCAATATTCGATGCGGTGCATGCCCGCAGGTTCATAAGGAATGACACCCGTGTCCTGGCCGAGCAGGCACTTGAGCCGATTACGGCTGGCGCACCTGCCCGAACCTATGGCCTTAAGAATACCCAGCGGCAGTTCCTCGTTTCTATGCTCACCCGGCGCAGCGTTCCGTTTGTTTCAACGCTGCCGGAACTCAAGGAGTGGGTTCGTAAGGAAGCTGGAGGAGAGGTGTTTGTCGTAGCTGATTCCAAGAAGGTGAACGAACTAATCACAGATCCTGCACTGTCAGCGGAATCATACGCAGCTTTTTGCCTGGAGAAACATGATATGCAGGTGGTGCGGGTTGCTGCCGGAAAAAGATCTGTTGGAATGAAGAATGAATAGGAAAAGGAAAAGAACGAGCCGGTTTAAGGGGATGCTCTACAGCATTGGACAGCCGGGATTGCGGCTGTTTTACTTCCTTGTTATTTCCTCCCCCCTGAACATCTCTACTTCTCTTTCAGAAAAGCTGGGCAGGGTGAGCTACTACTTCGTATCGAAGTACCGGAACAGGGCAATGAGGAACCTCCAGCGGGCGTTTGGTCATACCAAGAGCCGGAAAGAGCGGAAGAGGATATGCAGGAGCATAGCGAAAAACGCCTTCAAGGATATTGTGGAAGTGTTTTATTCTACCGGTCCTGACCAGGCAAGAATTGCTGAGAAGATCACGGTGTGTGGAGAAAAAAATCTCGAACAGGCATTAGCCCTAGGCAAGGGAATAATTGCTGTGAGTGCCCACCTCGGGAATTTCAGCCTCCTGGGTTTTGGCCTGGTTTGCAGGGGATATCCTGTGCACGTGGTAATCAGGCCGGTACGCGAGCAGGCGATTGAAAAGATCCTGCACGAATACCGCAAAAAGCAGGGAACCAGTTTTATCTTTACCATACCTCCTCAGGACTGTGTGAAGAAAATGCTCAAGGCCTTGAGAAGTAATGAGATTATTTGTTTACTGGTAGACCAGGCGAAAAAGCATGGCAGTGTCTTCGCGGATTTTTTCGGCCGGCCTGCTGCCACAACCGTAACTCCGGCACTGCTCTCCCTGAGAACCGGTGCGCCGGTTGTCCCTGTTTTTATCGTGCGCAATGACAATGATACCCACCACATCTTCATTGAACCAGCCATTGAGGTTGAAATAACAGATAATCACGATGAGAATATCTTCAAAATAACATCGGAGATTAACAGGGTCATCCAGTCATATGTAGAGAAGTACCCTGCCCAGTGGTCTTACTGGACTGCCCGACGCTGGAAGTACAAGCCTGAAGATGTCAAGCAATCCGCAAATAACCAGGGGACGTCCGGCTGACCTCTCCTTTAATCTCACCACAGGTAAGAAAGCAAATATCTTACCTTCTCTTTCAGCCTGGGCAGGTATTTTACCTGAAAGAGGTAATCGAGGTAATCCTCCTTATCTTTGATGAAGTACGTGAGGGGAATAGAATAGAGTTTCTCGCCTATTCTCTCTGGACTGACAGTGATTTCGATACAGTGGTAATTTGGGTCAACCTCTTTTCTCCTGATTAAGGATCCTCCGCTGCCTGGAGAGAGAAAGACGCAGTTACCGGCCACTTCTCGATGGTAGAAGTGGAGATCCCCGGCAAAAACATAGTTAACTTTATATCTCTCTACCAGTGCTAACAGTCTCCCGGCATCCGGATCATCCATAATGGATTTTCCAGGATAGAAATTGACTGGCAGATTGTGGAGAAAGACAAATCGGTAGCGGGAGTGTGCGGCCTCTGACTTGAGTGTCTCTTCCAGAAAGTCCAGGAAATTTGGAAATTCTTTCTTGTTTGTACAGAAACCAATAACGAAGAGAGAACCATTGAATCTGAAAAAGAAATTGGTAGAACCATAAAGATTCTCAAACAACTCTTTAGAGTGAGGGAAATCCTTATTGATATCGTGGTTGCCGGGCACAATAAAAATCGGTTTGGAAAAGCCGGTCTCTGATATTTCGCTTATAAAAAATCTGTGCTCATCAAGGGTAGGGTAGTTGACAATATCTCCCAGGTGTACGAGGAAGGATGCCCCGCTCTTCTGAATGCTTTGCAAGAAACTCTCCAGCACCTCATAACCGCCCTTTGAATCTCCCAGGACGAAGAAGGAGTAGGGTTCTTCGGAACTCTCTTTTTCCGTCGTGAAAACTTTGGCTGCTTTATTGCCGATGGCGGGAGGCGATTTGGGGCGGATTGTAAGATAATAGTTATAGCAAACTATTCCTGATACAGCGATGAGCAGTGCTAAGATGGGCCAGTAATAACGGGGATGGTTGGTCATATCAATAGTTTTGTGTCAAGGGCACGTACTTGAAGGTGGAATATCCCGCAAGTAAACTCTATCTTAGGAGATAGGTATGGAATCATCCTCGGTTCGTCGGCAATCGCATCTTGTTCCGCCTTCAGTAAAAAAAGGTACAACAATACTTATCTTACTTATCTCTTGCCAAATTCCAAGATACTTCTTCGTTAACCTTGTCTTACTCAGACGTTATATCTATAAGTTCGACCCGTTCTGTTCCACCTTGCACGGTTTCTTCCAGAACTACACCAATACCGGAAGCATAAAATTTGTGTTCGACGACATCCGGCTCTGCGGGTGAAAAATCCTTGGTCTCCAGGCAGTCATTAAAGGAACCATAGGGGACAGTGGCAGATGCGTTGAGACTGAGCACCTGGCCCATATCCTCTGCCTCACCAATGGCATATTCTTGGCGATAAATGTCCCCTACCTTCGGATCGCCTTTCATGACAATCCCGGGCAGGGCCATGTCCCTGCCAGCCTTGAAGGACCCACTGAGGCTGACAAGATCCCCGTCTTCATACTCCTTGGACTCTTCCCCAAAATACCAGACATTGCCATCCGTATCCTGTGCATACCAATCCAACGTATCTTCCGCAACTACGCCGTTAACCGTGACTGTGTCCCTGACGACAATACACTCTACACCCATGATTATCTTGGTATCATTTGTAACATGGACTTCGATGTGTTCGGTGCCGCTTTCTGTAGTTGCCTCGTAGATGAAAGTTTTACCAGGGGTCAAAGGGAGATAGGGGTTATCGATAGTACTGGAGAAATTGGCCGGGTTGATGACAGGATTGTATATGCCTCCGCCCAGCGCAACACAAATCTGGAGCCGTGCATTCAGCTGATCTTCGCACGACTGGATTTCATCTCTCTTGTCCTTCCGGGCCTGCGCCTTGCAAGCAGCCACCTCCTGAGGTGTTGGGAGGTTATCACATTTGGCTATGGTGAGCCAGTAGTCAGCACTTGCTTCAAACAGACAGGATTGATAAGTCGCCTGGGAAGTGTCCTTGCAAGGGCTGGTTGCATAAGCGAACTCAATGCCTTTGACCAGGCATAGGGCCATCAAAACCACTGTTGCCAGTCCTGAAACTGCTATTATTCTTTTAAACATACTGTCTCCTTTCTTAAACATACTGTTTCCTTTCACTAATGCAGGCAGGGAATTGGTGTCACCTTGATTTTTGCACTTTCCTGCATGCCTATCATTTCCTTTCACCAATTGTGTCCAATTTCTGTAGAGGATGCCTTACAGGCATTAATTGGCCATTAAATGAATATTAAGTATGATTAATAACAAAGTCAGCATGAATATTATTAGGTATTATTACAGGAAATTGGTGTTATGTTAAAATGACATCAAATACTGATTAATTTTTATTCATCACAACCAATTCCAACGATACTCCGGTAGACTTCCTCCACCCGTTCTCCATAGCTGGACATAGAGAACTCAGACAGGGCTTTAAGCCGGGCTTTTTCTCCCATCTGTTTTCTTAAGCCTGGATCTGATACGAGCCTCTCAATCGCCTGAGAAAGATTCTCAGGTGTATCTTCGATGGCCAGGCCGTTTATCCCGTCATCGATGATCTCCGGGAGCATCCCCCTGCGGGATGAAATAACCGGTATCCCCATTGCCATTGCCTCCCGCACCGCCCGGCAGGCGCCGTCGGTTCCAGGGACGAGAAATACCTTGATATCAAAACACCCGAGCGTCTCTGCATAGTCCCTGTCGCGGTAACCGGTGAAAATGACCTGGGGAGAGATCCCCATTTCTTTAACCGGAATTTTGGCTACTTTTTCGATGTGGGTCCCCCTGCCCACGATCATGAGTTTGAGGTTGGGCACCTTCTGGATGGTCCGGGCTACGGCGGAAAGCAGGATGTCGAAGCGCCGGTGAGGCTGAACCCTGGCAACGATCCCCACAACGACCTCATCCCTTTTTATGCCGTAAGACATCCGTACTGCTTCTGACCTCTTTTCAGGGCTGAACCTCTCCCCGTCCACGGGCACCGGTATTTTCCAGACCCTACCCGCAGGGAGATTGAATCTGTTGAGCAGGGAATCTCTCGTCCTCTCTGACACGCAGATTACCCCGTCGGTGAGACGGGAGAAGAGGATACGGTTCATCCGGTTAACCTTCAGTTCTTCCCCTTCGTAGCAGCTCCTGATGATTTTCATGTTTTTTACTCTCCTCGCAGAGATGCCGCCGAGAAGGTGATCGTTGGTGAGGTGGGTGTGCACAATCTGAAAGTGATTTTCCTGCAGGAATTGTTCAAGCTTCAGGAAGTCTGAAAGATTGTGGAGGAGATTGAAGTGCTTGTTCAGGTGGAAAGAGGTCTGAACAATAATCCCTCGCTGTTCAGCGCTTTTCAGAAGAGATTCTTTTGCCCCGTGAGAAGGCTTGCCGCAGGCAAAGGTCACATCATGCCCCCGGCCTTTAAGGCAGGCAATTGAATGGAGGGCATGCTCTGCCGGGCCGGTCCACTTCCAGTTGCTGAAAAGATGTAGTATTTTCAAAGTATTATATACTCTTCTTAAAGTTTAACCTGTAAGGTTCTGTAACCTTTGTCCGCCCGATTTCGACGATGTTGCGGTAGATGTTTTTCTTCTGCGTGAGAAGAGGTGTTCTTGCTGCATAGGACCTGAAAAATCGAAGCCGGTCTGAGATGGTAATGCAGTCAGCGACAGAGGCATTGACCTGAGCCAGGTTCTTCACCCTCTCCTGATAGGAAAGTTTCTGTCCGAATCGTATCCGGTCGAGATCGATAAAGAAAAATTCCCAGCCGCCGTCCTTTTCTTTAACCAGGATGTTATTTGATTTCAGATCTGCCTGATAAATCCCCTGCGCATGCAGCCTTCTGATCTCACGGGAAAGACACTCGATGAGTTTCTTTTTCTTAACTGCTTTTTCAGGTGAGGGAGGCAGGTCAAAATTTTTCAGGATGTAGTCGTTGAGCTCCTCAACGCCATCGAGGTATTCAAGGAGGAGAATACTTCTCTTCAAGATGCCCCCTTTTCTTTCCTCACACAGCGCCAGGGCTTCAGGGGTTGAAAATCCCCTTACTCTCAGGCCGTTTGCCCCGACCCACGATTTCACTGCCCGGCTCTTTTTGAAGGAACAGCGGAGGGCATAAAAGAGGCCAGGGTAGGTGAACTCCTTGATGCAGATTGTTTGGTATCCGCCGCTCCGGGGGATGGTAAGGAGCGATACGGAAGATTTAAGCTGTTCTTTTATGATGCGGATCTTCCCCTGTTCCCGTGCCTTCCGGTATTCATCAAAGGCCGCGTTGAAAAAATCTTTCCCGTATCTCTTCTTTACGTAAAGGCTTTTCCTGGAACTCTTTTCAGCCATAAACTCACTGCTCGGTATGAGGCATCTCCTGGTGCGGCTTTCCAGGTGAGCCCTTTCAAGCCTTTCGGCATACCTGTCAATCTCCCTCGCAATCATGAGCAGCGGCGGATCACCTTCCTTAAAATATGCCTTGAGGAAACGCATCCGGTCAGAGCGGGTGGAAGGGAGGGAGTTCTTAAGCTGGGCAAGGTCCCGGATGCGAGCGAGGAGAGGGGTTCTCCCGAGATGCCAAGCCTTGTGGAGGTCAACGAAGAAGAGACTAAATTTGCCGGAAGGGTCTTCCTGGATCAGGATATTCCCGGCATGGAGGTCACGGTAGAAAAACCCTTTTTCGTGGATCATCCTGATGTTACGTGCTGCTTCATGGATGATTGCTCTCTTCCTGGTCAGGTAATCCCGTGAGGGTTGATCGCGGACAGACTGGGAAAATGCTTTCAGCGTTTGACAGCCAGGGATATGCTGAGTGACCAGCAGGGAATCTTTGAGCAATCCCCCCTGCCTTTTTATCCCCTTGGCTACAGGGGTGACTGTAGGAAGATGGTACCGCTTAAAGAAGAGGATGTTTCTCCATTCCCGGTCAGCCTTGGAGGGCAGAAAGAGATACTTGAGGGTTTCTCCCCACCCCTTCATCTTGTACCTCTTGACAAAGATTTCTCCATGACCCTGTAAAGGGATAACGCTGCTCTGCCGGACCATATTCTCTTTTATAACCTGTGCTTTGGCAGGGAGCTTTTCCGCTATATCTGTAATCGTATAGACAACATCCTGGTACTCCTGTGCTATGAGCCAGTTCATTCCCCTGCTGGAAAATCGGATATAAGGCTCCACGTTGTTTTTTCTACCCCTTCAGGTTAAAGGAAGGCTTTAAGGGTTGCTCCCCCCTTTGAGTTCCCATAACTTAGCATATTTTAAGAAGCAGTAAAAGGAGGAGACGAGAGCAATGATCAGCCCTGGGTATCCGTCCAGGAATCCCAGCTTAAAGATGTAGGTTTCGAGAAACTTTATGGGAGGATGAAAAAGGAAAGCGAAGGGATTGAATCGTTTGCCTTCTCTCAACCATTCCCGGGCCACGATGCCCGAAAAACTGTCTACGGTCCTGAGCTGGTCGGAGAGGTCCCTGTAGACCGTATGGAGAATATCTCCTTTGAGGTACTGGCCCTTTCCCTCCAGGATGAGCTTATCGTGCGGATTTTTTCCTCCCCAGCGGGCTTTCCCTTTCCTGAACAGTCTCAGCTTATAGTCAGGGTACCAGCCGCCGTGATTAATCCACCTTCCCAGATAATAGGAATGCCGGGGCAGGATGAAGCCGTCGAATGTGTTGCCCGAGGAGGATACCTCGCGGATCACCTCTGCTGTCGCCTGAGGCGAGAGGTATTCATCTGCATCCAGACAGAGAACCCAGAGACAGGTTGCCTGTTCTATGGCAAAGTTCTTCTGTTCGATGTGACCGGGCCAGGGCCTCTGGAAAATCCTGTCCGTATATTCCCTGCAGATGGTAACAGTTTCATCAGTACTGAAAGAATCCACCACGATGATCTCCTCTGCCCATGCCACGGACTCGAGGCACTTCCGTATGTTCTCCTCTTCGTTATAGGTGACGATACAGACTGAAAGTTTGGCTTTCTCCATAAGGATAGCCTCTAATGCACCGGTTGAAGGTTAAGAAGCTTTATCGCTGCATCCAGTACCTCTTCAGGTGTTACCGCCTCCATGCACTCCCTTGATGTACAGCGGAACTCCCGGCAGGGACTGCAGGCGAGGTCCTTTCTTACGATGATATTCCGGTTTCTGGAGGACGGGGCGTTGACCCGGTGGTCAGTGGGGCCGAAGAGAGCGACGACGGGCGTTCTCACTGAAGCGGCAATGTGCATGGGGCCGGAATCGCTCCCGATGTAGAGGCTGCACCTCCGGAAGATCTCTGCCAGTTGCCTGAGGTTCTCAGTCTCGCAGGCAATCAGGGGAGCGTGTTTCATCAGCCGGGCTGTCTTCTCGACAATTGAGTGCTCGCCCGGGCCCCAGGTGAGGATTACCCTGACATGGTATTTTTCCATCAGGGCGTCGGCTAAACTGGCGTACCGTTCTTCATTCCATCGCTTGTAGGGCGTGTCCGGACTGGTCCCGGGATGGAGCGCGACGAGCGGCCGATGGTTTCCAGTCATATGCTCCGTGAAGAAGGCATCGATCTTTCTCCGGTCGTCTTCACTGGCCGGGATTACCGGATCAGGTTCAGCGGTCCTGATGCCAAGGGCTGAAATCAGCGCCAGGTTTTTCTCGATCCTGTTCAACCTCCTGTCTTTGGGATTGACATGATAATTATTGAAGATATAATTGAATTCCCTGGAGAATCCGCGGCTGTATCCAATCCGGTGAGCGGCACCAGAGAAGAACGAGATGAGACCGCTCTTGAGTATGCCATGGAAGTCTAATACAAGTTCGAACCCCATTCTCCTTAATTCTCTGATGAATCGTAATGGCTCGATGAGAGTGGGCAGGGATGTGAGAGGATTGAGGAACCCCCTGACTATCTTCTTCCTCGGGAAAAGGATTATCCGGTCGAGATCGGAGTTGCCTTCGAGTATTCCCCTGGCCTTTTCCTCCACCAGCCATGCAATATACGCAGAAGGGAACTTCTCCCTCAGCGCCCGCAGGGCAGGCAGGGTTCTCACTACATCACCTACGGAACCTAACCTGATGATAAGTATTTTAGATGGCTGATACGTCATGATTTTTTATCAATATACTACTCAGCAGATATTTTTCAAGGTCAATTATGGACAGGTCAATTATGGATATCGGACTGTGAGGGTTCGTTGATGCCGCAATCAGAGTGGGAAAAACCTTCAGTACTGGGGCTGGTAGAAGAACCGGCATGGAGTCGCGCCGTAAAGCGGCTTATCAAAAAAAAGATTTTCATGGCCACCCTGGCATTGTTGATGGCTGTTCTTGTCACCATCAACCTTGTTTTTCTCCGGATCATGAACAGTTTTATTGTAAACCCCATCATGATTGTAAGCCTGCTGGCAGGTGTTTTTTTCTTTATTGCTTTTCTTACTCTCGGGCGCGAGATCAGCGACCTCAGGCTGACTGATGCAGCGATCCGCGAGAGCGAAAGCCGCTACCGGAAGCTGATAGAGCAGGCCTTGGACGGGATCTTAGTCGGTGACGGACAAGGCAGGTTCCTGATAGCCAATACCAGGATGTGCGAGATGCTCGGCTATACCCGTGATGAACTCCAGTCGCTCACGAGAGACGATCTTTTTTTCCCGGGAGACCATGCTGCGAATAAATCGAATATGGATGCAATTCAGGCAGGCGAGGTGGTAATCATGGAGAGACAGCTGCGCCGGAAAGACGGGACAACCATCATGGTTGAAACCAGTTCCAAGATGCTTTCCGATGGAAAGATGCAGGCTATCGTCCGTGATATCAGCGAGCGCAAGAAGGCAGAGGCGGCGCTGCTGGAGAGCGAGGAGCACTTCCGTTCGGTAGCGGAGACCGCGAACGATGCCATCATCACCATTGATACCCATGGGAATATCGTTTTTTGGAATCATGCGGCGGAAACTATCTATGGCTATTCTGCTGGTGAAATAATAGGGAAACAGATGGCTTCGATAATCTCGGAACGATTCCGTGAAGCTCATCAAAAGGGAATAGACCGAATAGTTTCAACAGGGAGGCCACGTATTATCGGGAAAACGATCGAAATAATAGGTCTGAAAAAAGACGGTAGTGAATTCCCCGTGGAACTTTCCCTGTCAACCTGGACAACAAGAGGAGGGATTTTCTTCAATGCTGCCTTGCGCGATATTACCGAGCGTAAGAAAGCAGAGGAGACGCTGCAAGAAAGTGAGAATCGATACCGTACCATCTTCGAACAGGCACCAGATGCGATATTACTTTTTGATTCTGAGACTGGAGAGATGGAGGAATTTAATGATAAAGCGAGCGAAAACCTTGGTTATACCAGGGAGGAGTTCCAGAAGCTTAAGATAGCAGATTTTGAGGTGAATGAGTCTCCTGAAGAAGTGAGGAAGCACATCGAGAAAATTGTACAAGAGGGTAGTGATACCTTTGAGACACGACAGCGGAGAAAAAATGGGGAAATACGAGATATTTACGTAAGCGCAAGGACTGTTTTTGTTAAGGGGAAGCACTTCATTCAGGCAATATGGCGTGATATTACCGAGCACAAACAGACAGAGGCGGCGCTGCGGGAGAGCGAGGAGCGTTTTCGCTCGCTCGTTCAAACCGCCGCAGGCATCATCATCTGCCTTTCACCGGATTATCGAATCCTTGAGTTCAATTCTGAAGCAGAGCGGTTTTTTGGCTGTGACCGGCAGGAGGTGCTGGGCAAGGACTATTTTGAGTTATTTCTTCCTGAAACAGTCCGTGACCTGGTTGCCGCCGATATTAAGAAAGCGCTGGAAGGGGAACCGTCCAGGGGCTCTGAATACACGCTCAAAATAAGTGACGGCAGGAAACGGGTGATGATGTGGAACCTGAGCCGTCTGCTTGATGCCAGGGAAGAGCCGGTGGGAGTCATTGCCGTGGGACAGGACATGACCTGCCGCAAGCGGGCAGAGGAGAAGATCGGCCGCCTCAACAACCTCTATGCTGTGCTGAGTAAAATTAACAAGGCTATTGTTCACATCCGCGATCCCCAGGAGCTCTATCAAAAAGCATGCCGCATTGCGGTTGAAGATGGATTGTTTCTGGCAGCGTGGATCGGCCTGGTTGATCCCGATACCAGGCTGGTTAATCCGGTTGCCTCCTGGGGGGTCGTGGATAATTACCTGGACAATATCACCGTTTCTGCCTGCAGCGATGTTCAGGAAGGTCAGGGCATAGTCGGTATGGCAATCCGTGAAGGGAGATATCAGGTATGCAACGATTATGAAGACGATCCCCGCGTGTTACCCTGGCGGGCCGCAGCTCTCAAGTGGGGTTTCCGTTCAGTAGCAGCCTTTCCCCTGCGGACAGAGAACCAGGTCACAGGAGCGTTCGTCCTGCACGCCGACAGGCGGTATTTTTTCAACGACGATGAAGTCCGGCTGCTCGATACCCTGGCGGTCGACATTTCCTTTGCGATCAATTCAATTGAGCAGGAGAGAGCGCGAAGCAAGGCTGAAGCGATGCTCAAGGAACATGAATTATACCTCAATTCCATTTTGCAAAGTGCCCATGACGCTTTCATTGGAATTGATGCTGAGGGGAAGATAATTTTCTGGAATCATGGAGCTGAAAGAATTTATGGGTACTCCTCTGACGAAATAATCAACAAGCCATTCACCACAATACTGCCTGAGAGAATCTCTCTGCCCCACTGGGATGCCTTTCATCGGCGGATTTCAGCAGATAATTTGATTACCGATGAGAAACCCTGGGAAGCGGTTGGGCTGAGGAAAGATGGCACAGAGGTTCCCCTGGAGGGTTCTTATTCGTCATTCAAGTCAAGCGGGAGGGTATTTTTTACCGCAGTTATTCGCAGTCGAAACCTATAGAGACTTTCGTCAGTTGAGGCCTCTGAACAAGTCCTTGACAGACCAGACAAAGCAATGTTACGTACTATATAGCGAAATACAGAAAGGGGGTGAATACAGTAATGACCAGGGTATGTCATGATGGTTATCGACTATGAGAATTGAAATATGTTCCATGGGCATGGACTAAGCTAAACGGGAAAAGGTTGTGGCAGATCCTGGCCAGAGGTAACTGAAAGAGTTGTGCCCCTTTAGGCTCCTTTAAAAGCCTGCCTCTCTTTACGCATTATTTACTTCTCCAGATAACGCTTTCCATAGTCTTTTCTCACAGGCATTTTCTTTATTGTTGAATTTTTAAAAAGGAGGACATGTATGAGTAGGTACTTAAATTCTGCTGAATGGGGGGCAGCATTATGATTTACTTTGATAATGCCGCAACATCCTGGCCCAAGCCCCCTGAAGTCATCTCAGCCATGACTGATTTCATGGAAAGGGCAGGGGCCAATCCCGGGAGGTCCGGTCACCGGATGTCCCTTGAGGCCGGGCGGATTGTATTCAATGCCCGTGAGAAGGTCGCAGAGCTTTTCGGCATCAGGGATTCATCGAGGGTGATCTTCACGGTAAACGGGACATACGGAATAAACCTGGGGATAAAAGGTTTACTCAAGGAGAGAGACCGTGTGGTTGTTACCTCGATGGAGCACAACTCGGTGATGAGACCTCTCAGGCACCTTGAAGAGATGAAAAAGATAAAATTAACCGTTGTACAGTGCCGCAGGGATGGCCAGCTTGATCTTGACGACCTGAGGAAGGCCCTTGAAGAGAAGGCAGCCCTGGTAATCGCTACCCATGCCTCCAATGTTACGGGAGGAATCATGCCTGTAAAAGAGATAGGGAGGCTGGTCAGGGAGCACGATGCCGTATTTCTGGTGGACGCCTGCCAGAGCGCTGGCTCACTTCCCATTGACGTGGAGGAAATGGGAATAGATCTCCTCGCCTTTACCGGTCACAAAGGGATGCTCGGCCCACAGGGGGTGGGAGGCCTTTACATCCGGGAAGGGATTGCTCTTGAACCTCTCGTACAGGGCGGGTCAGGCAGCAACTCCGAGCAGGAAGTACAGCCTGAATTTTTACCGGACAGGTATGAGAGCGGGACGCTGAATACGGTTGCGATTGCCGGCCTTGGGGCAGGCGTGGAATATCTCCTTAAGGCTGGAATCAAGAAGGTGAGAGAAAAAGAGAAGGATCTCATACGTATGCTCATCGAAGGGATGAAACAGATAGAAGGGATAGAAGTGTATGGACCGGAAGACGCTGAAAACAGGATAGCCATTTGTTCTTTCAATCTCAAAGGAAAAGACGCCGGTCATGTAGGTTACCTCCTTGACAGGGAATTTGACATCATGTGCCGCGTTGGCCTGCAGTGCGCGCCCGCTGCCCACCGGACCATTGGGACCTATCCGCAGGGCACGGTAAGGTTCAGCCTTGGATACTTCAATCATGAGGAGGAGATAGATGCTGCCCTGGATGCCCTCGGAAAGATCCGGGAGATGGTATGATGAAGGGAGAAGCAAGGTGTATCGTTACCTTCTTCACGGTTCACCAGGCACTGAGGGCAGAGAAAGTCCTCATGGAAGCTGGGTTCACGATCAGCATGATCCCTGTTCCCCGCGAGATCAGTTCAGACTGCGGGGTTGCGCTCGCATTTGCATGCGGGGACGAAACGAGGGTAAAAGCGGTTCTGGATAGTAACACGGTAAAGACAGAGTGTATTTATCACTTAGAGGGGAAATGAAAATGAAGACAATTGATTGCCGCGGGCTGTCATGCCCTCAACCTGTCATCGAGACCAAGAAGACTTTGGAAGTCATGAAAGAAGGGATCATTGAAGTAATTGTTGACAATACCGCTGCAAAAGAAAACGTCTCCCGTTTTGCCAACAGTCAGGGATGCAAGGTGGAGAGTGTGGAGAAGGGTGGGAATTTTTACCTGAAGATTACGAAGGGTAATATTGAGAAAGAGACTGAGCCCAGCGGTTCCGGTCCCGTGGGAAGGACAGTTCTGCTCATCACTGCGGATCAGATAGGGCAGGGGAGTGAAGAGCTGGGCAGGACCCTGATGAAGGTGTTTCTTAACACCCTGATCGAGACAAACCCCAAACCCGGAACAATTATCTTCATGAACAGCGGTGTGAAGCTTATCATAGAAGGGTCTCCGGTTCTGGAAAGCCTGGATAAGCTGGCAAGGGAAGGAGTGAACCTCCTCGTCTGCGGCACCTGCCTCAATTACTTTGAGGTGAAGGATAAGCTCAAAGCAGGAAAGGTCTCCAATATGTATGAGATTACGGAGCAGATGATGAAGGCAGAGAAGGTCATAGCTCCCTAAACCAGCCGTATCACTTCAAACCTCTCCTCTACAATCCATACTGACTGAATAGGTCCCTGTTTGCATACTCGTCCGAGTTGAACCGCTCGTTTGCTTTCTCCTTAGTCAGCCAGGCGATCTCAGTCCCGTTCTTGTCGTTGTGAAGGATACCTTCCACCAGGAAAGGAGTCACGGTCTCCACCGTATCGGCCAGACAATTATAGACGGCTTTCACGGTCTCCAGCCGCTCCGGCTCCATCCTTCGCAAGTTATGCATGAGAAAATCCGTCACCACTATCCCGGGACTTAACATGCCGATCTGCACCGGCGTACCTTCAACCTCCTCGATCAGTGCCTCGCTGAAATACCTCACCGCCCTTTTCGTCGTGCCATACACGGCGAGACCCGGCATCGTGCTGCCATCGCTTCCGTGACCCTCCAGGTTGTAGACCTGGCCGAAGCCCTGTTTCATCATACCTCTTAATGCAACCTGGCATCCGTACATGACCCCGATGATATTCGTATGCACAGCCGGGATGATCTCGGCGGGGTCCAGCTCCCAGAAGGGCCGTAATGTATTGGGGATACCCGCATTGTTGATCCAGATGTCCACCCTGCCGAACCTCTCTTTCGCCCTGTCCCACAAGCCCTGGAGCTGACCCAAGTCAGTGACGTCACATGGTTGGCCAATCACCCTGTCGGCGCCGAAGGCGCCCGCCAGTCTCTTCACTTCCTCTTCGAGCCGGGATCGGCCCCGTGCGCTTATGGTAACTGATAATCCCCGTTTGAGAAATTCCTTCGCGAGACCGAGACCGATCCCCTGTGAGCTGCCCGTAATCACTACTGACTTCATTTTCTCCTCCTGAAAAAACCTTTTAGTCTATTGTGCAATAACTCTGTGTCCTTGTCCAGCACCGGTGATTCACAACCTCGATAAATTAGCTTGACCCCACAGTCTGTTATGGTATTAACGGGCTTAAATTGACAATCTCAACATACCAAATACATAAAAATCCAGTAGAATTATCTCATGGCGAAGACAAATATTGCAAAAGATAAAATTAGAAAGAGAGAAGCTACAAGACGTATTCTCGCATCAATGATCAATCCTGAGGAGAATGAAGGAAAATAGGCGTAGCACCTATTCTGTGCTCATTACCCTTGGAAGATACACAGTCTTATGAAAATTGGAAGAAATGATCAGTGTCCTTGCGGAAGTGGCAAAAAGTACAAGAAATGCTGCCTTGGTAAATATGCACAGACTAGAGATGACCTATATAAGCATCTGAGAGATGAGATACAGATCATCTCGTCATTATGCAAATCTTATGATGGCGGGGCCAAAAATGCGGCTAAGATATTGGCTTTAAGAATTCGTATTTTAATCCATGACAGCACGAATTCTGTATCGCTGTTAACGCAATTGGGGAAAAAGAATATTTTGTTTTACGATACTGTGAGCGATGACCTAAGTAACCCCAATGTTAAGATTATCGGTTCGTTTCAAGGCCTCGCCTTGAATCAAATGTCTGTATATAAGGATGGCAGTTCCGGACTGGAATGGGTGCCAAGACTGGATATGATTCCATATAAGGTCAAGAAGCTCCCGCTGCAAAGATGGCTGGAGAAAGTGGTGGTTATCGATGGGAAGGACAGGAAATTCACCCGAGGGGATCTCATTCTCTGCGTCTGTGACAAAGATGGAGGGGCTCATATAGATCCAATACTTGAGGAAGATTACGCTGACCTCTCAAGACACAACTCAATGGGGTGGAAACTTAAAGGGAGGAACGGCGAAGAAATTGACGAGGAAGGACCACATCTTGCGTGTATCCGTCAGATTGCCCATGAAATATTAAAGAGCCTCAAAGATGAGTTTCCTAATTAATGATAGGGTCTTGTATGTTCATAGATAGTCGCAGTGCCCATTTTGAGTAGAACAGAATAATCTTTTAATTAAAAGGAAGAATTTATGTCATTAGAGAATGCTCAGCAATTTGTTTCAAGAATGAAAGAGGACAGACAATTTAGGAATAAGGTTCAAAGCATAGCAGACAATAAGAAGTTAAAGGAATATTTGGAAAAGCAGTGCTATGAATTTGATGAACGTGAGTTGATTGGAGCAATGGCGGCGTGCATGGCGGAACTTGAGAAGGGAAAATAGGTGTGAGGGAAACAGGTGCAGCAACAGTGTAAATGTGGTTTTTTAAAGAAGCGATATGTGATAATATTTTAAATATGTATTTTCTCAAGAAGTAAATGAAATTAAATACAGAGAAACAAACATCATGTAACATGGCCTTTTATGAGGAGGAAAGAGATGCAAAAGAAATTAATCGTATCAGATCCAGCAGTGATGATGGGTAAACCCGTCATAGCAGGGACGCGTATAACCGTCGAGCTTATTTTAGAGAAACTGGCTGCCGGTGAAACTATCGAGCAGATTCTACAGGCACATCCCCGGTTGACCCGCGAGGCTGTTCATGCAGCTCTGGCGTTTGCTGCCGAGGCTTTGCATGCCGATGTGGTTTACCCGACTGCTGAGACGGCAGGATGAATTTCCTCGCAGACGAGAGTGAAAGACGAAGGAAAGACGAAGTGTCAGGTCTACACTATTCACAATCATCAGTGGAAAGTGCACAGTTTTGTTTAAAGTATGCATGCATGATGGTTAAGACATGATAATAGATTAACATCCAAATGCTGCCGCACTTCCTTTTACCCTGAATCGTTATCAACGCAAAAAAACCCATCCAGCACAACCCCACAGTAATCATGGACACATGAAACCCTTCAAACACAGTTCCCTTGAGCCTTTCTTCCATTTTTGTTATAATAAAAACAATTCTATTGAATAGGGAGTACACAACTTGCGCATTATCCTCTTTACCGGTAAAGGCGGGGTGGGAAAGACGAGCATTGCTGCTGCCACTGCGCTGCGGTGTGCAGACCTGGGCTATAAGACCAAAGTCTACAGCACCGATGCCGCCCACAGCCTGGCTGACTCGTTCAACAAGGAGATCGGCTCCACCGACACGGTGATAAAGAAGAACCTTGTTGCCCAGGAGATTGATGTCAACGAAGAGATCAGGAGAAACTGGGGGCCGATCCAGGGGTTTATCCAGCAGTTCCTGAAGTATCGCGGCATGGAGAACCTGATTGCTGAAGAGATGGCGGTTTTTCCCGGCATGGAGGAGGTCTTCAGCCTCCTTGAATTGAAGGACCGTGTTGCCCGGGAAGATTTTGACGTGGTGATCATCGACTGTGCTCCCACGGGAGATACCCTGCGGCTCCTTGCCTGTCCGGACATTGCCAAGTGGTACATGGAGAAAATCTTCAACATCGAGCGGAAGGTATTCAAGGCGGTCAGGCCGGTGGTCCGGCGCTTCGTGGATATGCCGCTCCCCACTGATGATGTCTTTGACAGCATGGAAGGCCTCTATAAAAATCTCATCGGGATCAAGGAGGTATTGACTGACCGTGAGATATCTTCCATCCGGATTGTCCTGAACCCTGAAAAGATGGTCATCAAGGAGTCGCAGCGGGCATATACCTTTCTCAACCTCTTCGGCTACTCGGTTGACGCGGTGATTGCCAACCGCATCCTGCCGGAGGAAATCAAAGACCCTTACTATCGCAAGTGGAAGGAAATACAAGCAAAGCACATGAAGGAAGTCGAAGCGTCCTTCAGCCCCCTCCCAATCTTCTTAAGCAAATTCTGGGATCAGGAAGTCGTGGGGATGAAGCTCCTCTCGCGGATGGCGGAAGATGTCTATGGTGATAAGGATCCGACGAGCGTCTTCTTCAAGGAAAAGCCCATGGAGATTACAGGCTCGGATGGCTGCTACGATCTCTACTTGAAGCTCCCCTTTGCCACCAAGGAAGATCTCGATATCTGGGTGCATGGAGATGAGCTGACCATCAAATTCCTTAACTTCAAAAGAAACATTCTCCTCCCCCGGGCTTTATCTTCACTGAAACTGAGGAAGGCCGAATTTATCGGAAATACCTTAAAAGTTAATTTTGGAGGTGATGACCATGGCAGAAAAGTGTGATCTGACTCCTGTATGCCCTGTCTACAAGATGTACTCGGTCCTCTCGACAACCGAAGCAGGGAAGCACATGCTCAACGCAAAGAAGGAGATGCTCCTTGCTTTCAAGGCGTTGATAGAAAAAGAGGTTGAGAGGATTGACAAAGCAAAGGAAGGGCAGAAGGCACAGAAGGTAAAAATCAAATAGAACTGTCAAATGAGACCTGGCTGTTGAAAAAGTAATTTTTACTGTCTTTGCGAGGAGTCCGCTGAGGCGGACGACGAAGCAATCTAAAAAAGAGAGAAAACCGATAGTTGCTGAAATTGCTTCGGGACTTTGTCCCTCGCAATGACGTAATCAGGTTCTCCCGAAGGTAATTGCACCGTGCGGACAGACGGTGCAGCGCAGGCAGCGCACACACCCCCGTGCATTCCTTTTAATCTCGTCCAGATCCAATGACACCGGGCACTCGCGGCTGCAGATGTCGCATCGGGTGCACTTCTCTTCATCTACCCGGATGCGGAAGATGCTTACCGGGTTGAAGAGCGAATAGATCGCGCCGAGAGGACAGGCAGTGCGGCAGAAAGGTCTTGCTGCCACCATCATCCAGGCGAGGAAGAAGAGCAGGATGGCCATTTTAAGCATGAAGAACCACCCCGCAGAGGGGCGAAGCATGGGATTCAGGCTGAGGAGGGGAATTCCTGCCTCCAGCGTCCCCGTCGGGCAGAGCTTGCAGAACCAGGGTTCAAGGGTGACGTAAGGTATGATGAAGACGAGAAGCACCAGCAAAAGGTATTTAAAGTTTTCCAGCCATTTAGGAATATCTCTCTTGGGCAGTTTTACCTTATAGAGAAGGTCCTGCACGAAACCGAAGGGGCACCCCCAGCCGCAGACAATCCTCCCGCCGATAGTGCCGATGAGGGAGAGAAACCCCAGGGCATAGAAGGAGACATGGTAGGACCCGTAGGCTGCCATAAACTGGATGGCGCCGATCGGACAGGAAAACAGGGCTGACGGGCAGGAGTAGCAGTTAAACCCGGGGTTGCAGACCTGTTTCAGGTTTCCCTGGTAAATCACCCCGGTGGCAAAGCCCTTGAGGTAGGCATTTGACACCACCGTGGCAAATATCTGGGAGAGTTGCCTGAGACGTTCAACCAATGCCGATGCACCCCAGGCAGATTCTGATGGCGTGACTCAGGATCATGGCAGGCTCTTCAAGCATGATGCCGGCACAGAAAGAAGCTAGGGAGAGGATCAGGAGAAATAATGCTCTGTACTTTTTGAAGAATGACATTTCTGAGGCCTTAAGAATCTTGCACAGTTTGTTGCCCGAAAATTGGAGAGTATGGTATCATAATTATTAATTGATGAGGTAGAAATTTATAACAGGAGGCAGGACTGCCATGTTATTTGACTGGAGAAAAATCGTATTCTTGTCGCTCTGCTTTATTTTTGCATTCACCGTTTCATACCCTGCGGCTTATGCCTCGTCCGAATCTTTCTGGAAAAGCAAGGGAAAAGAATGCTATGGCAATCTTGCACTCATGCTGAATGAGGTGGAGAAAGCAGAAACCACTCCTTCCTATCATACGAACAGGAGCGCACAGGAACTCTGCGAGGCCTTAAAGAAAGCCGGCCGCTTTGAGGAAGTTGGTCTGACAGAGGAAGAGGGACAGAAGCTGGTCAGCGCTCTCTACCGAAAGCTCGGGATAACGCCCGCTAAGAATGATGGAATTACGTCAGCAGTCAGGGAAAGGGAATCGCAGGGGAAGGAAGGTTTTCCTTCCTCCAGGGCCGGCACTGAATTTGAGAAGCTTGATGCAGTGTTAATGCGCTGGCCCTTTGACTGGCAGAGCATGAGGGAACGGTGGGCAGAGATGGTTGATGCTACTTCTAACGCAGGCGTGACCGTGTACCTGTGGGTTGACAACCCTTTTCAGGAGTTCATTGCCCAGGCTTACCTGAGAGAGCAGGGCGTGAGCACGGAGCACATTGTGTGGGTGGTGGAAGATACGGACTCAATCTGGATACGGGACTACGGGCCCCAGTACATTTACGATAACCAGAGTGACGGATGGGGTGTGGTGGACTTCCATTACTATACCAGCCGCCCGGATGATGATGACACTCCGCTCTACATCGCCAGCACCTTTGATGTCCCGAGGGTTAACCGCCAGAGTAGGAAGGTAGTCTACACGGAAGGCGGAAACCTCAACCATGATGGGTTAGGGTGCGTTGTGTATTCACAGCGCACGTACTCCCGGAACGAGGGCGTTAGTAAGGACACGATTGATAACAGGATCATGTCAGCCTTTCAGGCCCATGAGAAGATCGTTCCCCAGGACCCGTCTCTGGATTCTACCGGTCATGTTGATATGTTCATGAAGATCGTCAGTGCCAACACTGTTCTCATAGCAGAATACGCCCCTGACCAGAAGGATTACCAGATCCTTGAAGATTGTGCTGATTTATTCACAAACTCAGTGAACGGCGCAGGAGAGTCGTGGAATGTGGTGAGACTCCCCCAGCCTGAGGTCTATTACAAATATTTTGTCCTGCCGGTGGTGAGGACCTATACGAATGCCATTATCATTAACAATGTGCTATTGCTCCCAATCTATAATATCCCCTCTGATGAAAAGGCTGCTGCGATATACGAACAGGTCCTGCCGGGGAAAACGATCTATTTCATCGATGCCTCTACGATCATTGAATCAGGAGGCGCCTGGCACTGCGTGACCATGGAATTCCCGAGCCCGAGTAATTCGGATTAGGGTACATTGGGAATCAACTTCTTTCAGTATTATTTGGGGAATAATTTTCTTATGCTTAGGGGTAAGATCTCAGCGCTAACTACTCTGAGCTTTTATTGAAAATTATCCCATTCTTGGTAAATTCAGCTCTGACTACTTCCCGCACATGAGATGCGATCTTAATGGCACGCGATGTTTCTTTTCTGGATACCTGCTCATCCTCTCCCGGATAACGTGCAGTTATGGCATAAGGGGTGAGCTCTTCTGCCTCCCGTAACTTTTCAGCCCAGTTAGCATGTTTAGCACATAATTCCAGTAGGAGAGAAATGTTATGGGTATACGGGAAATCAATCCCTTGATAAACGAGGTATGCCTTCAAATATTTTTCAGTACATTGCTGGGCATGATATGCGATCAGGCGATAAGGACAACCAATCTTCAGGGTCAACCCATGGTGTGCCAGTCGCAGATCTTCATCAGCATAGTTTAGCCATTTAACTACTTTTCGTAAGACTTCCTTATGAGGAGCTTTCATAGAGCACTTTACCTTCCAGCCATGCAGGCCGGGCTACAGTACCAGGTATGTGACGGTCGCGCTCGAATTCTTCAGGTGTGAGTATGACGATATCTCTTGCAATACCCAACCCACGCAAGGCTCGATCCATAGCAACCATCATTGCCCGTCGATTTCCTTGAATAGGACAGACAACAAGGAGATCCACATCACTACGATTATCCGCAGTTTCTCGTGCCTGCGAACCAAAAAGGATTATACGTTTGGGATGAAAATTGGTTACCAGACGATCTTTAGCTTTTTTAAGAATATGCTGATTAGTCATTGTATTAATAATGTTACCCTAGAACACATCATATTTCAATTCCTTACTTTCCAAAAATATAGTTTTGTTTTAAGATTAGATACCATTATGCCAAGGAGTTATTTAGAGATGAAGAAATTTTTTAGCATAGCAGTTCTCGTAGTATCCTTTTTTTTCTCCCCCGTCATATCCCATCCTTTTACGTTAAGTGAGAGGGTGAAGGAATACGACCTTGAAAATGGGCTGAAGGTGCTGATGGTGGAGCGGCATCAGTCACCTACGGTCGCACTTACCATCTGCTTCAAGGTTGGATCGGTGGATGAGGGGAGCGGGAGGACCGGAACTGCCCACCTCCTGGAACATATGCTCTTCAAGGGGACTGAAACCCTCGGGACGAAAGATTATGCCGGGGAAAAGAAGTTGCTCGATCAGATCGACGAAAAGGCTGCGTTTTTAGATCGGGAAAGGATGAAAGGTGACGGTGCTGATAAGAAGAAAGTGGAAGAACTGGAGAATGCAATACGACAATTAGAGGCAGAGCACCGGAAATTTGTGGTGAAGGATGAGATCGATTCAATCTACTTGAAGAACGGTGCTGAGAATCCCAATGCCATGACGGGAAATGACACGACCACCTATGTGGTGAGCCTTCCCTCCAACCGCATTGAACTGTGGGCGCGGATCGAGTCGGACCGGATACTGAATCCGGTATTGCGGGAGTTCTATTCAGAGCGGGAGGTGGTACGGGAAGAGAGGAGGCAGAGCTATGAATCCCAGCCTGACCGGAAACTTATGGAAATATTTTTAGCCACTGCCTTCACTGCTCATCCCTACCGGAACCCGATTATCGGGTGGGACTCTGACCTGCAGTTTTTAAAGCGGGAAAGTACTCAACAATTCTTTCACTCCCACTACTCCCCGAACAACGCGGTGATTGCAGTAGTGGGAGATATCAACCCCGAAGAGGTACTTTCCCTTATCAGGAAGTATTTCGGGAGGATTCCTCCACAGTATGTTACCGCTCCACCCATCATCTCTGAACCGGAACAGAAGGGTGAGAGGAGGGTGCAACTTGTCTTTGATGCCAGTCCGGAACTCATGATTGGTTATCACAAGCCCACCATCCCTCATTTTGATGATTACTGCTTTGATGTGATTGATGCTGTTCTTTCACAGGGGAGAACGTCCAGGCTCTATAAGAGACTGGTAGAGAAGGAAAAGATTGCAGTAAGCATAGAGACCGTTAATGGACTCCCCGGAGCGAGGTATCCCAATCTCTTTACTATCTCTGCTACCCCCCGCGCTCCCCATACCACCCATGAACTGGAGAAAGCGATCTATCAGGAACTGGAGAGGTTGAAGAGAGAGGAAGTGAGCGAAAGGGAGCTAACAAAGATCAAGAATCAACTGAAGGCAAGCCGTATTTACCGGCTCCAGTCCAACTCGGGGATAGCCCATGAGCTCGCCTACAACCAGACCGTTGCCAATGACTGGAGGTATATGGAAAAACATCTCGAAACTATAGAGAAGATTACCCCTCAGGATATTATGCGGGTGGCACGACAGTATCTAAGTGAAGAGAACCGCACGGTGGCTGAGTTGGTGAGGAAGAAAGAACAGGGGCAAGGGGCGAGTAACAAGGGTCGATAAATGCAGGGGCGAAGTAGCGAAGGGTCAAATAATGAAGGGTCGAAGGCGCGAAGGATCGAAGCGAAAAACTGACCCTACGACCCTTGACCCTGTATTTACGACCCTATGACCCTGCGACCCTTTGACCCTCTATAATTAATGAGAAGGTGTTAAACATGATGAAAAAAAGGCTGGTAATATTCGTTCTTATCTTTCTGCTTGTTTTTTCATCGCTTGCTGTCGCACAGGAAGATGACCTGTTAAAGCATCCATCTAACCTCTCATTCAAGCCCATCCAGTTTTCTCCGCCTGAGCCGGTGAGGTATGAACTGAAAAACGGCATGGTTATTTACCTGCTTGAAGATCATGAAGTGCCGGTTGTGAATATCACTGCCCGGATCCGCACCGGTTCTATCTATGAGCCAAAAGAAAAGGCAGGTCTGGCAGAGCTGACCGGTATCGTGATGAGGACCGGGGGAACGCAGTCAATGGGTGGTGCTGCAATCGATGAAGAGATTGAATTTATGGCTGCCTCCGTCAGTGTCAGCATTGGCTCCCAGTCAGGGGGCGCCTCGCTCACGGTTCTGACAAAGGATTTTGACCGGGGACTCAGGATCTATTCTGACATTATTATGCATCCCGTGTTTGAGCAGGAGAAGTTTGATATAGCGAAGAAGGCAAAGCTGGAAGAGCTCCGGAGAGAGAACGACGACCCGGAGGAACTTTCCTTCCGTGAGTTCAAGAAAATTATTTACCGGGGTAATCCGCGGGGAAATTTCCCAACCCCTGCTTCTG
>Ga0315289_10002471_pt1 | contig 28252 bp, 20 predicted proteins | sample YL17G11_40_MG_FD_203452 | JGI IMG/M metagenome (GOLD analysis project Ga0315289, IMG submission 203452) | Sediment microbial communities from Yellowstone Lake, YNP, Wyoming, USA - YL17G11_40 | ecosystem: Environmental > Aquatic > Freshwater > Lake > Sediment | place: USA: Wyoming | collected... | reverse complement strand
CGATGTCCGCGCCCGCCCGGGCGTGCGAGACGGCCGTGCGTGCCAGCAATTCCAGGGTGGCGTCGTTGTCCACCTCCGCCCCCCCGTCACGGCCCGTTTTCAGCAGTCCGCAGTGCCCGTGGTCGGTGTACTCGCACAGGCACACGTCGGTAATAACGACCACCTGGGGCAGCGATTGCTTGATCCGGCCCGTGAGCTTCTGGACGGCGCCGGCATCGTCCCAGGCCCCCGTGCCGCGATCATCCTTGCGGGCGGGGATGCCAAACAGCAGCACGGCGCCAAGCCCCCGGTCCGCCCAACGGCGGACGGTGTCCAGGGCGCTGTCCAGGCTGTGCTGGCAGTGGCCGGGTAGGGAGGGGATTTCGCGCGGCGCGGAGAGCTGCTGATGGACGAACAGCGGGGCGATCAACTCGTCGGCACTAAGCCGCACCCCCGCGAGCATCCGCCGCAGCGTGGGATGGCGTCGCAGCCGCCGCAGTCGCAGCGAATGAGGCAACTCAAGCATCTACAACCTCTTGCAGTTTTCCTGAACCGTCTTCCGGTTCAGTTAATATAGCAGCCATGTCCCGATCTTGCAAAGGTTAGTCCACCACGTAGGTAGCCCGACAGTAGACCTGGGTCCTGCAATAGACCATAAACATGCGAGCACCTGGCCAGATTGGGCGCGGGGCTGAGGGTCAAAGTTCGATGAGCCGGCCGGTGTCAGCGGACTGGCGGGCCTGGAGGGCCACCTCGGTGATGCGGAACGACTCCTGGGGGCTTACCAGGCACGGCGTGCCTTCGCGGATGGAAGCGACGAACTCCGCGAACAGGTCCCGCGGCGGCGGCAGCGGCAGCTCCTCCTGGGTGGTGGGCGTCAGGAGGATGGCGCGGGCGCCCTCGTCCACCACCTCGACGATGGCCTCAGACCCGGCGATACGGAGGCGGTCGTCGCCGTGGCGGCGCTGCGTGCCAGGGGCCTTGGGGCGCAGATAATCGAACGTGATCACCGCGTGCCCCCCGCCCGAAAGGCCCAGGAGGATGCCCCCGTTGTCCTCGAACCCGGGATACTCCGGCTGGGTGAGGTTCGAGTGCATGGCGCACACGCGGGTGTAGTCCTGGCCGGTGGTGTAGCTGATGTACTCCAGAGCGTGGATGGCCTGCCAGGGGATGGTCCCGCCGTAGGTTCGGCGGGTGCGGTACCACTGGTCGCGCAGGCCGAAGGGGTAGGATTTCTGGGCCGAGGCGAGGATCGACCGGCCGATCCGGCCCTGCTCGACGGCCGACCGGACGGCCTGGAAGGGCGGGGAGGCTCGCATCTGGAACATCGCGGCGATCTTCACGCCGCTTAGCTCCACCGCCCGCCGCAGGGCCGACAGGTCCTCCAGCGTCGTGGCCAGGGGCTTCTCGCTGAACACATGGCAACCGGCCCGCGCCGCCGCGATCGACACCTCTGCGTTGCGAAACAGCGGCATGCACACGCTGACCAGGTCGGGCCGGTGGCGGTCCAGCAACTGGCGGTAGTCGTCGTAAACCGGCACGTCGGCGCCGACGTGGCTGTGCCGCCCCACAAACCGCACCGGGTCTTCCGGGGCATACCGGGCCGCCGCCACCACCTGGACATCCTGGAGGCCGGGGAGACTATCCAGCACGATGTTCAGATGCCCATAAGAGCCGATAATGCCCAGCTTCATGCTGCAAGCCCTTCGTGGATGGTCGCGGCAGAAGGCGTCGCGCGGCACCGGCGGGGTCTGCCCATCACTGTCAGGCGAACACCACGGAGGCGTAGCCCACGGTGGTGTCGTCCGGGTCGTCGGGCGACTCGGCGTGGACCACCTGGTAACTGTTGGTGTAACCCAGACAGAGACCCCGGGTGGCGCCCAGCTTCCGGCAGGCCGCCATGGCCGCGGCGATAGCCCCGCCTCCGCAGGCGTTCCCGCGGGCGATTACCTCCGGCAGGACCTTCTCAACCGCCATCTCGCCCAGCAGCTCCAGCAGCCGCTGGTCGTTGCGGACCGTCCAGCGGACCCCCGTGGCGCCTCTTCCCCCCGGGGCCGGGAAGTGCCCGCCGTGGTGGCTCAGGTCGCTGCTGGCGACCACCGCCACCGGCCGGCCCAGACGGGAGAGGACTTCGCCGATCACTTCGCCCGCCTCCAGCGCCACTGGCTCGGGCGGCACCATCACCGGAACTATCCGCGCTTGCGGCGCCAGCACGTGCAGCAGGGGCACCTGTACCTCGATGGAGTGCTCGTAGGTGTGGGCACGGCCGTTGGGCCGAAGCACGGAGCCGGCTTGGCACAGCGCCTCGGCCAAGTCGGCGTCCACGCTGACATTGCCCAGCGGGGTCTGCCAGGCCCCGGCCTCGTAGACCTCGCCCGCGCGGGCGCTGCCGGTGTGGTCGGCGCCCAGGAGCACGACGGTCTGTAGGGCTGACGCCTGGTGCAGCGCCTTGAACGTCGCCGCCGCCAGGATCCCCGAGTACACCCAGCCGGCATGGGGGACCAGGCCCCCGTACAGCGGCCGGGGAAGATCGTGCGACTGCACGTAGGCGTCGGCGGCTTCCAATAGCTTCAGCGCATGCTGGCGCAGGGCGGGGGCGGAACCTTCGTAGAATGTTCCAGCCCCCACGGGCTGACGGACGTTCATGGGTGACCCTTTAGGTGCGTGACGGATAGATCGTCAACAGACAGGCGCCGAATTATACCTAATCCGCGCAGCCGGCTGTAATAAATGCTCTTGCCGTATTATACTTCTGGCGCCGTGAGGCGAAAGGGGAGCCCCGTGCCCCTCAAGAGGAGCATCAGGTGACGACGACGGTCAAGCCCTGGGCCTCGCTGAACTGGCCTAACCGCATCAGCATCATCCGGCTGCTGCTGATCGTGCCATTCGTGATCCTGATGCTCAACTACCAGGCGTGGGGGGACTGGGCCCGCTTGGCGGCGTTGGCAAGTTTTGTGGTCATGGGGTTGTCGGACTTCATTGACGGCCAACTGGCCAGGCGGCTGAACGAGCGGACCCGCTTGGGGGCCATCCTGGACCCGCTGGCTGACAAGAGCCTGGTCATCGCGTCCGTGATCCTGCTGGCCCACCCGTCCACGGCGGTGCCCGGCGCGCGCCTGTCCAACTGGATCGTGGTGGCGGTGATCGGCAAAGACCTGTGGGTGACCCTGGGGTTTTTGGTAGTATACTTGGCTACGGACCGGTTCCTGGTGCGGCCCAGCGTGGCCGGCAAGGCCAGCACCTGTGCCCAGGTGGTGATGGTGGCCCTGGTGCTGTCCAGCCCGGAGATCAACGCCGTCGGATCGCGGATGGGGGCCGGCTCGCTAGGGACTTATCTGGCGGTGGGGGCCGGCTATCTGGTGGTGGCGGCGTGCGCGCTGGCGGTCATCGGCTACAGCCGAATGGGACTGTCCTTCGTGATCGAGAAGGGCCGGCCGCTTGAGGACAACCAGCATGAGACCGCCTCGGGACCGGTGGATAAGTTCAGGTTGCCGTAGCGTCTTGGACGTCAGGAAGACCATTGAAACATGAACTCAGTCGATGAAGTGCTGGAGGAGTTGGCGGCCGGGCGGATGATCGTCCTGGTCGATGACGAGACCCGCGAGAACGAGGGCGACCTGGTTGCCGCCGCCGAGAAGGTCGCGCCCCAGACCATCAACTTCATGGCCCGCATGGGCCGGGGCCTGATCTGCCTGCCGATGACCAACACCCGGGCCGACCAGCTCGGATTGCACCCCCAGGTCGCCCCCAACACCTCGCTGCTGGGCACCGCGTTCACCGTCAGTATCGACGCGGCCACCGGGGTCGCCACGGGCATTTCCGCCGCCGACCGGGCGCGGACGGTCCGCCTGGCGTGCGAGGAGGCCGCCCGGCCGACGGACTTCGTCCGGCCGGGGCACGTGTTCCCCCTGCGGGCCCGCGACGGCGGGGTGCTGGTCCGCACCGGCCAGACCGAGGGCGCCGTGGACCTGGTGCGCCTGGCGGGACTTAAGCCACTGGCCGTGATCTGCGAGGTTATGAACGATGACGGCACCATGGCCCGGCGGGACGATCTGGAGCGGTTCTGCCGCGAGCATGGCCTCAAGATGTGCACCGTGGCTGATGTAATCCGATTCCGCCTCCGCCGCGAGCGCCTGATCGAGCGGGCCGTCGAGATGGACCTGCCCCTGGAGGCCGGCAACTTCCACCTGATCGCCTACACCAGCATGGTGGACCCCGAGCCGCACATCGCCCTGTGCACGGGGGGCGTCGGGCGGCTCGACCCATCCGGCAACCCCATCGTCCACGAGGAGCCGGTGCTGGTGCGGGTGCACAGCGAGTGCCTCACCGGCGACGTGCTGGGCTCGCTGCGGTGCGACTGCGGGCCTCAGCTTCGAACGGCGCTGAAGGCCGTCGCGGCGGCGGGCAAGGGCGCGGTGGTCTACGTCCGCCAGGAAGGGCGCGGCATCGGGCTGATCAACAAGCTGCGGGCCTACAAGCTCCAGATCGAGAAGGGCCTGGACACGGTGGAGGCCAACCTGCGCCTGGGTTTCGAGGCCGACCGGCGGGACTACGGCATCGGCAGCCAGATCCTCCGCGACCTGGGGCTGCGCAAGCTGCGGATCATGACGAACAACCCGCGGAAGATCGTCGGGCTGGAGGGCTTTGGCCTGGAGATCGTCGACCGCGTCCCCCTGGAGATCCCCCCCTGCCCGCAGAACCGCGACTACCTCCAGACCAAGAAGGACAAACTGGGCCACCTGCTGGAGAACCTGTAGGCGGCGGGCGGCAGGCTGTAGGCTGGAGGGGTTTAGGCTGTAGGTTGCAGGCTTCAGGTTGCAGGCGGTAGAGAACGTTGACTACGGGTGACATGGCCGGCCTCGCCCGACCACACAGGCAGAGCCGGTGAGCTGGACGACGGCATCCGTCGTGCGAATAGGCTCCCAGACCCTATGTTACTGATGAGTCTGCAGCGCGGGAGGTTCATTTGAGGCTTGCCCGGACGAGATACTTCGGTGATTTGCCTAGTCTTACCTCGCCAAACTCACACGGCAGGCGCGCCTGTCCATCCAGGAATCGGCATTCATTAGCAGGCTGCTGAAAAACCCTTGCGGAAGCGTGATTGACCCGTCCGGTGCATAAGAGACACTACGAGTTTCCTAGGAAATCCGCACATCCGTGTTCTGTCAGAACAGACAAACGGGCTGTAAGAGGCCTTTTTCAGCAGCCTGTTAGAGCAGGGCTGCCCAAACTTGATGACAACAAGGCGAAACTCACAGTCAGCGGCAAACCTTGCCGGTTTCTGTGTATAAGCAAGATCAGCTCTCTCGTCACGTGTCAGTTGTCTATCGAGCCTCTCTCCTTTGTTATAAACAACATAGCAGCCTCTAACCAGAACCCTCTGACCGATGATGGCGAAGAAGTCACAGATGTCCTCTGCCAATCGTCTCGGTTCGTTGATCCTAACGATATGGTTGCCGAACCTCCTCATGTGATCCGGAACTATATTTGGCAAACACGTACAAAAAAGAAGAATAGAGTTGCCAGACTCAATGTGATACTCCTGATAGCCTTCTACTTTAGTCCAGATGGTTGGCTCTGAACGATCCGGAGAGACCAAAGCTACCGTCACGATGCCCGGCTCTCTCGTATGTCCCTTGCCCTCATCCGGGTCACGTCGCGATTCATCTTCGATGGCTCGACACGAATGAATACATCTCAAGCGAAACTTCCCCTCGTTGACAAACGCCTCTGCGTCAGTGTTGCAGTCGAACGCCCTGTAGCAGAATTCGGGGAATTCGCCACAGACTTTCCTTTCCGTATCCTGCGATCCCATGATTGTCCTGCACTCGATTCTCAGTTGGTTTTACGGGATGCCAGCAAGGTGTAGCAAGCAACTTGTTGCTCGCGAAAATGTTTCAGCCCCGCGCCGCCTGGACTTCGCTGAACCTTGCTGCTTCTGCCTTACCTGTAGCCTGCGGCCTGCAACCTGTAGCCTTCTTCTATGCCTTGAACCACGTCCGCCAGTCGTCACCCAGGCCCAGCAGGTTGCGGTGGTACTCCATGCTGTTGCCGCACTCGCAGGCGTGCGGGTCCCCGGCCAACTCGGCCGACAGCTTGTCCGCCACCTGCCCCAGCGCCCCGGTCGCCCGTTCCAGGCGGGTCGACTCGCTGGGCACCGCCAGGCCGCCAAACAGCTCCCCGACCGCCAGCGGGCGGTGCCGGCTGCCGGTCTCCGCGTAGTTGACCACGTAGCACAACGCGGCGTAGCACATCTCCAGCTCGCGGGCCAGGAACACCTCCGGCGCGAAGGTGTGGCTGACCACGGCCGCGCCCATGGCCGACAGCATCCGCACCTCGGCCGGGGTCTCCAGGCGCGGCCCCTCGGTGACGGCCACGGTGCCTTCCGTCTGGTGGGGCAGCCTCAGGTCCAGCAGCACCTGGTCCACCAGGCGGCGAAGCGTCGGGCAGAACACCGGGAACTGCCGCAGAAAGCCCAGGGGCGAGTCCTCAAAGAACGTGCTAGGCCGCTTGGCGGTGAAGTCCAGCACGTCGTCGGCTACGACCAGGTCGCCCACGCCGATGGTGTGGGTAACCGCCCCGCCGGGGCCCCAGGCCAACACGCACTGGGCGCCCAGGTCCTTGAGGGCGTACAGGTTGGCCCGGTAGTTCACGCGGTGCGGGGCCGTCTTGCCGCGGGGCCCCCCGTAGCGCTGAAGCAGGAAGTAGCCGCGGGGCCCCTCGCCGACGCGGTACAGCGGCCCGCTGGGGCCAAAAGGCGTCTGCCGGGGGCCTAGACTCTGGCCGCTAAGCCGGCCGGTCTCCCATTGGCGGCTGACCTCCTCGCCGGCGATACAGGCAAGTGTCCCAGGCATACCACCTCCTTGCGATCAGATCCGAGTCTTGCGGGAGGCCCGATGTGTTCGCACAGGGCCGCGTCCGCACAGCATTATGCCTGCCATCCCCGCGGGGCACAAGATGCTCCCCGCACTATGGGCGGCCCGTCAGAACAGGTCCCAACGGCACATGACGGGGTGCTGGTCGGCAAACAGCAGCGGCAGCAGCCGCCGAGCCTGGCCGGTCGTGACGATGCCGTGTGAATCCGCAATCTCCAGCGGCTCGCCCGCGCCGATGAGCAACTGGGCAACCTCCCAGCCGCCACGAATGGCGTGGTCGGCCTTGCCGCTGGGGCTGACCGTGCCGATCCGGCCTTGGCGGCAGATCAGGTCCGCCGCCTCGTGGGGCATTTGGACCCGCAGCCGGCCCGTCCAGCCTTTCTGGCCACTGGCTCGCAGCCGGCGGCTCAACTCGCCGCTAATCTTGGCCAGGGTCGAGGCAAGGTTGATGACGCGAATCATCGCTCCCCCGCACCGGGCATACTCCACCGCCAAGCGGACGTTGCCCTTGCGCAACCGGCCAGCCAGCTCGCCGTCCCAGGGCAGCCCCACGAACTTAAGCTCCTTGACGCGATATCGGCGGCCCTGCCGCCCCAGAACACGGAGAACCTGCTGGGCTTGGCCGGCGTGCTCCACGACCTCGGGCGCCTCAGGCCAGTTCCGCACCGCCACGTAGCCGGCTGGCCGGCCGTTGGCGCCCAGCCACAGCCACCCGCGGTCGGTGGCCTGTCGTGGCCGGCGGGCATACGTTGGCCGAACCGCGGTACCGGTGACGGCGGCATAGTGGCGGTTGTACAGCGCCTCCAGGTCCGGCCGCCGTCGCCGCGGCACCATGTGGCGCACCGGGCCGATGGGGGGATCCTTGGGGAGGTCCTCGACCTTGACAGTCCAACTCGTCGCGTTCCAGGCCCGCGTGTAACCGAAGCGGTAGTAGAAGTCCGAGATGCCGAACAGCACCGACACGTCGTAGCCGGCCTGGCGCATGGCCTGGACGGTGGTGTCCATCGTCCGCGCCATCAGGCCCTGCTTGCGGAAGTCCCCGTGCGTCGCCACCACGCCGATTCCGCCGCTGCGGACGCGGGCGGCGCCGATTCGCATCCGGTAGTCCCACACGCCCACGTGCGTCACCGGCTCGCCGTCGAGGCAGCCCACCCGGCTGGCGGACCAGTCGTAGTGGCTGTCCTGGATGTACCCGCCCTTGGTGAGGTAGTCGCGGAAGCCGAAGTACCCCCGTCCGCCCGAAAACACCTTGGCGATCAGGTCGTACAGCTGGGCCGGTCGTCGGCGGTCCGGTGGAGCGAAGGTCAGCATGTCGGCGGGCTTGGCGGGCATGGGAGGCTCACTTGTCCAGCCGGCTATCGGTCTGCCACATGTCGGCGTTGGCGCCGACGTATCGTTTGACCGGCTCGGTGATGCGATTCAGCTCCGCCAGGACGTCGGCGGATAGTTCCAGGTCCGCGGCCGCGGCGTTCTGGCGGGCCTGCTCGGCGTTGCGAGCCCCCGCAATCGCGGACGTCAGGCCTTCCTGCGCGAACAGCCAGGCCAGCGCCACGTGGCTCATCGGCTGGCCCAGGCGATCGCACAATTGGCGGATCTGGCCGATCGTCTCGAAAAGCTGTTCCTCGCAGCCGGTGTCCTGGTGGCGGGCGTACTTGCGATCCGGCCGGAACAGCCGATTACGGGACCGGCCTTCGGGCACTTCCTGAACGCGGCGGAACTTGCCGGTCAGCAGGCCTTGGAACAGCGGGCTATAGGCCAGGATGCCGATGCCCATCCGGCGGCAGCGGGGCATGATCTGGAACTCGATGGCCCGCCACAGCAGGCTGTAGGCCACCTGGTTGGACTGGACGCGCGGCTGGGCGGGCATGGAATCCAGGAAGCTGGGGCCGAAGTTGGACACGCCGACCGCGCGGACCTTGCCTTGCCGCTGAAGGTCCTCCAAGGCGGCGAACGATTCCGCCATCGGAACCGTCTTGGACGGGAAGTGTAGCTGGTAGAGATCAATGCAGTCCGTGTCGAGCCGCTTGAGGCTGCGCTCGCAGCAGGCCTTGAGTCGCGACGGTTTCAGGTGATGCTCGCTGACCTTGGAGGCGATGTACGCGTCCTTTCGCCGCGATCCCAGCGCCTTGGCCAGAATCTCCTCCGTGCCGCCGTTGCCATAGGCCTCGGCTGTGTCGAAGAAGTTCACCCCCGCCTCCAGCGACGCGTGCACCGCGGCGATTGAATCGTGCTCCTGCTGAGGGCCCCAAGCCCAGTCGCCCGAGAATACCCAACAGCCCAGGCACACGACGGAGACGTTCATGTCGGTCTGGCCCAGACGGCGGTACTTCATCATCCGCTCCTTCGGCGGGGCCAAACGCGCCGGGGACTGCCTGCCCCGCCACGGACGGTATTGTTACCCGATGCCCCGACGGCCATCAAGGCGCGCGGCGAAGGGAGTGCATAGGCGTTTGGACAGGAGTCCGGTGTTCTAGCGGATGATGAGTCGCGCAAGAGGTACCCGATGTACAACGACTGGTTGTTCCACCGGTTGGCGCGGCTGGCTGTATAATCAGCGGCCCTTTTGCCCGTTGGACGCCAACACATGGCCCAGACCATCGTATGGCCTCAAAGCCGCCGCTGGCGCATCGCAGCCGCCGCGATGCTGCTGCAACTGTGCCTGGGCACGGTGTACGCCTGGAGCCACTTCTCCAAGCCGCTCCAGACCGCCTACGGCTGGAGCGCCAGCCAGGTGCAGTTGACGTTCAGCGTCGCGATTTGCTGCCTGGGCCTGTCGGCCGCGTGGGGAGGCGTGAATCTGGGCCGGTGGGGGCCGCGGCGCCTGGCGGTGGCGGGGGCAATGATGTTCGGCCTGGGGCACCTGCTGGCGGGGGCGGCCCTGGCGTGGCGGTCCGTGCACCTGCTGTGGGCGGGCTACGGCGTGGTGGGGGGCGTGGGGTTGGGGTTGGGGTATGTGACCCCCGTGGCGACCACGGCCAAGTGGTTTCCGGACCGCAGGGGCCTGGCCACTGGGATGGTGGTCATGGGCTTTGGCCTGGGGGCATTGATGATGAGCCTGGTGCTGCTGCCGGCGATGAAGGGCGTGACCGGCGGCAGCTACTCCGCTATCTTCCTAGCCCTGGGCGGGTTGTTCCTGATAGTGGCGACGTGGGCAGGCAGCCGGATGCGCAACCCGCCAGCCGTGCCGGACGCGGCCGGGGCCTCAAACGAGGTGCCGCTGTCGGTGCGCCTAGGAGGTGACGCCGCCGACCCGCCCGCCCCCGCGCCGCCGGAAACGTCCGCGGGCCTGCGACACCTGCCGGCGGGGCGATTCGCCATGATGTGGCTCGTGTTCTTCTGCAACATCGTGGCCGGCATCTCGCTGATCAGCTATCAATCGCCGATGATCCAAGACCTATGGTCGCGCGCGCATCCGGGGGCCGCTGGCGGGCAGTTGGAGGCCGTCGGGGCCGCGATGATCGCCGCCAGCGCCCTGTTCAACGGGCTGGGCCGGCTCTTCTGGGGCGGTCTGAGCGACCGCATCGGGCGGTTGCCGGCCTTCCGCGCCATGCTGGCCAGCCAGTTGGCGGCCTTTGGGTTGCTGATCTGGACGGACAGCCCGTGGGTATTTGCGGCCCTGGTGTGCTACGTGCTGCTGTGCTACGGCGGGGGGTTCGGCACCATGCCTTCGTTCGTGCTGGACACGTTCGGGGCGCGGAGAATGCCGGCCATCTACGGCGCGATGCTCACCGCCTGGTCGGCCGCCGGGGTCGTCGGGCCGATGATCGTCGCCCGCCTGGAAGACCTTTCCCGCCGTGGGGCCTGGCCCCTGGCCGCCTCAACCGGTTCGTTCCTGGTCGGCGCGGGTCTGCTGGCCGTAGGGCTGGCGATCTCATTGTGTTTGCGCCCCCACCCTGCGCGCGAGCATGATGGCTGATGCTGGCTGAGGATGTGCGGGGTCAAGCGTCAAGCAAATAGGATCGACCTACCGTTCCGTGTTCTGATCTACCTGCCCGTCGGCGGCCCGGACGTGGGCCCGGGCGGGAACGAAGATACGCTGTGAACAGTTTCACCCGTTCTGCCGGGAAGGCAGGACTATAAAAACAAGGCTTTTTTCCGCAGTCTGCTAGTCAGCAGTACAGGACGCAGGGCTCTCCGTCGACCGCCCCGTCTGCCAGATCAAATAGGCCGTCGTTTGAGCAGCGCGGGTGATCGCCTCGAAGAACATGACAGTGCTCAAAACGCATCGACAGACTATTGCGCCCATCCTGGCCGGTTGCGTGAAGACGGGCCAGATTCCGCAAGGAAAAACGCACCAAACAGGTCCAAGGAGGGTCACTATCACCGACACAAAGCAAACATGCGGCCGACCCGGCGACCATCACCGTCAAGGAGCTCCTCGCGCGCTTCTGGACCTACGCCGAGCAGTACTACCGGACGCTCACCGACGGGCGCGTCAAGGAGCTTGAGCAGTTCCGCTTGGCGCTTCGGCCGCTGAAGGATCTGTACGCTAACACGCCAGCGACCGAATTCGACCCGCGGGCGCTCAAGACCGTCCAGCAGCGGATGATTGAGATAGGCTGGTGCCGGCCCTACGTCAACAAGCAGGTCAACCGCGTCCCCAGGGGTTCCACGTTCCGTCCGAACCTACGCCACCTCGCGATAATAGCTCTTCGCAGCGCGCCCAACCGCTCGCGGCACCGAATCGGGCCATCCCGCATTAGGCAGCCCGGCACCATAGAGAGATTCGAGGGGTGCCCCACTCTTGCTCCGCCGTTCCCAAACGGCCCTGCGCAACAAAACCGGGGCGCCGCCACACTCAGCGCCCCGGGTCGTTCAAACAATCTGGCTTGCCTCGCGATGTCTCTTTGGTCGTTGCCACGGACTACTGACCCTCTGCGGCGGCCTTCTCTGCGGCGGCCTTCTCGGCGGCAGCCTTCTCAGCGGCGGCCTTCTCTGCGGCGGCCTTCTCGGCGGCAGCCTTCTCAGCGGCGGCCTTCTCGCCGGCCGCCTTCTCTGCGGCGGCCTTCTCAGCGGCGGCCTTCTCTGCGGCGGCCTTCTCAGCGGCGGCCTTCTCAGCGGCAGCCTTCTCGGCCACGGCCTTCACAGCGGCAGCCTTTTCAGCAGCGGCCTTTTCGACAGCGGCCTTTTCAGCCACGGCCTTCACAGCGGCGGTCTTTTCAGCGGCGGCCTTTTCGACAGCGGCCTTTTCAGCCACGGCCTTCACAGCGGCGGCCCTTTCAGCGGCGGCCTTTTCGACAGCGGCCCTTTCAGCCACGGCCTTCACAGCCGCGGCCTCTTCGGCAGCAGCCTTTTCGACAGCGGCCTTTTCAGCCACGGCCTTCACAGCCGCGGCCTTTTCAGCGGCGGCCTTTTCAGTAGCGGCCTTCTCTGCGGGGGCATTTGGCGGGCCCTCCTTACTACACCCGGCGCTCATCACCGCAAGCCCAGCCAATAATGCAGCGAACAGGCAGAACTTCATGTCGGTACTCCTTCAAGATGTAATGGTTCGGCGTGACTTGGACTTTGTCTTCTTCCGCTAAGCAATTGATCCACCCGACCGCCGGGCGGCTTTTCGTAGTCCCAGTCCCGACCGGCCATCCTTGGTTGGTTCCTTACGGGGAGCCCGCTTACGTTTGGTCGGCCGACCGCATTGTCATGGTCGTATCTGTCGTTGTCAATGATTCAGCCCGCAATTTCCCGCGCATACAGCAAGCACCCCAGCAAGCAAAGCAGTCGCTGATGGCCTCATGGGGATTCCTGTTTTCGGGCTGATTTCCTGGGCGCACGGGGAGGCTTGTATCGGGTGTTCTCGATGGATTCAAGATTGGGCATCTTCGCCTTGATACGCATGACCCGGAGGTCGTAAGGGGCGGTCGTCGGCTGAGATGACGGTTGCGGCGGATGATGGGGTTGGGACATCGTGGGTTCCCTGTCCTGATTTGCCTGCCGGCCGGCGGCCTCCACCAAGAGCTTAAGGTTGGCGTTGAACTTGTCGCGCTGGGGTCCGGGCATGGGGTGGCCCCAGTCGCCGCGCCCGGCGACCAGCAAATCCTGGCTGGGCATCATAATCATGTAGTTGCCGCCCCGACCGATGGTCATGACCATGTCCGTGGGGGCGTCGGGGAGGATCGGATGATCCGACCCGGCCTCGGGGCGATTGAACCACCAGTTGAAGCCGTACTTGCCGGGGCCCCAGCTCGTGGGCTTAGGCACCCCGCCGTAGGAGCCGATCTTCAGATAATCGTTGGCCTGGTGCGTCTTCGACAGCGGCAGCGTCAGCGGCGCCTGCGGCTTCATGTACCGCTCGAAGAACTCTGCCGGAAGCAGTTGCCGGCCGCCCCACCGGCCGTGGTTCATCCAGAACCAGCCGATCCGAGCGAAGTCGCGCGGGGTGGTCATGACGCGATTGCGGTTGTCGAAGATGGCCCCATCCTCGAACTGAAGCGGCGCCAGGTGCTCCAAGGCCGCCTCGTTTAGGCTCTTTCGGAAGATGCGCTGGAGCGTCAGGGCGTAGAGCTGGATGGCGTAGTCATTGTAGTTCCACGCGGCCCCGGGCGGCTCATCACAGGCGTAGCCGCTGGTCATGTTGGCCAGGTGGAAGAAGGTCATCGGCCGGTCCTTGTCCGAAAAGGCCCAGCCCCAGTCGGCGACGTGGTCGTCCACGCCTTTGAGCTTGCCGGCGTGGATCGCGAAGAACAGCAGCGTGCTGAGCATCGGCTTGGACGAGGAGGCCCAGCCGTAGCGCCACTCTTGGCGGCCCCAGGACATGGCCAGATAACCGTGGCGGATGATGGCCCCGCTGGACTTATCGGGGCTGGCGCCTTGAAGGCGCGTGACGAACTCCTGGAGCTTGGTCTGGTCCAGGCCCAGCTCGGCGGGCAAGCGGGCAATCCAAGTCTCCCCGGGGAACACCCGCTCCGGCTGGGTGGCCGACGCCGCCGCAAGCGCCAAGGCCGGCAGGGCCAATAGTGAACACAGCATTGCCGAGGCCGTCAGTCTAACTGCTCTCGGTGTCATTGCCTTCGCTCCTTGGTCGTTCCGCCGGCAAGCCTGGTTGATCCGCAGTCGTTGCGCGAGCAACAAGTTGCTCGCCCCACGGCCACTACGGCTGGCTCCTGGCCAGGTCGCGGTGCAGGTCCAGCGTCCGCTGGGCCATCTCCGAGATCCGCACGTTGTGGTAGCCGGACACGCCGGTCAGCAGCGTGTCGTTCATCAAGTCCGTCCAACGGTTGTCGATGCCCTTGGCGCCCAGCACCATGCCCATGATTGATCCGGTCGTGGCGCCGTTACAGTCGGTGTCGAAGCCGGGATAGACCGCGCGGGTGATCGCCTGGCCAAAGTCGCCTCCGCCCCACAGCAGGGCGACGGCGACCACTTGGGCGTTGGCGACGGTGTGGTGCCAGTCATGCCAATTATGTTCATCCCATCGCTGGTGGATCTGCTGGATCGCCTGGCGGTAGCGGTGGCCTTGGGCGTGCCAACCCAGCACGTCGCGCAGGCCCTCAGCCAACCGCGATCGGCCAGGCACCTGCGCCAGGCCGGCCTCGATCAGGCGGCGCGGGTCGCTCTCAACCGGCGCCGCCGCCAGCATGGCCGCCACCCACATCGCGCCGTAGATGCCGTTGCGGGTGTGGGAGATGCACGCATCCCGCCAGGCCAGCTCAGCCGCCCGCTCGCCCTGGCCGGGCAGGACATAGCCGTAAAAGTCCGCGCGAATCTGCGCCCCGATCCACTCGCGGCAGCAGTTGCGGAAGCGCCCCGAGGCCGGCGGCTCTAGACCCGCGACAAAGTTGCGGTAGGCGATTCGCTCGGCCGTGCAGGTCCGCATGATCGGCACGTTGTTGAGCCAGAAGTCCGCGACCTGGGCCGGCGTGAAGTCCAGCCCATGCTTGGCGACGATGGCCAGGCCCATGACCGTGTAATTGGTGTCGTCATCCTCGGGCATCGCCGCCGTCGAGCGGTAGGGTAGGATGCGCTTATCCAGCTCGTGCTTGACGAAGAGCTCCTCGGGTATGCCCATCCGCCAGAGGTAGTCGCCGAGGCGATCGTGGCCGGCATCGGCGAGCAGGCCCCACAGCGCGGGCGTGCGAACGCCCTCCAGGGGTTTGCCCAGCAGGCAGCCCGCGCAGCGTCCCAGCCAGGCGCCGTGAAGGCGGTCGCGGAGCTGGTCGTCCGGGAGGTTGGCGCGCGGCGCCGACTGGGCGGAGGGGCTGGGGGCCTGATGAACAGGCCGCTCGGAGCGGATACCCTCCAGGTCCGACGGCTCGCGGTAGGGGGAGTCCGATCGGATGGGCCGCTGGGCCACGCGGTCCATCAGGTCGTTAAACCGCTTCTGGAATTGCTGGTCCTCCTGGCTGTTCTTGAGGGCGGCGAATTCGGCCTCCAGCGGGCCCAGGTCGCGGCCCTCCTCCACGGCGTGCCGCCGCTCCAGCTCTACGTCCTTCCTGCACCACCAGAGATAGCGGTCTTTCATCGCACAACGTCCTTCTGCCTGGAATCGGTCATCCGCGGGGCCAAGCCTGCCTTCGCTACGGCTCCGGGGGCCTGCGGAAACCGCCGGCCGGCGGTCTGACGCACGCACGTCATCTCGCGGTGAGGGAGTCTTGCGGGCTGCCTTTACTCCTTCCGCCCTGCCTTGGCGAGTCTTTCCTGGGCGGCGTGCATCTGCTGGGCCGTGGGGGCTTGGCCGGTCTGCATCATGTCGCGGAAGCAGTCGAACAGGTACGTTGCATCATGCGGGCCGGGACTGGCCTCCGGGTGGTACTGCACGCTGAACAGCGCCTGGTCGCCGTGAGTGAAGCCCTCCACCGTCTGATCGTTGAGATTAACGTGGGTGATGACCGCCCCGGTCGCCTCCAACGACTTGGCGTCGGCCGCAAAACCGTGGTTCTGCGACGTGATCTCCACCTTGCCCGTGGCCTGGTTGCGCACCGGATGGTTGGTGCCGTGGTGGCCGAACTTCAACTTGAACGTCCGTCCGCCCAGCGCCCACGTCAACAGTTGGTGGCCCAGGCAGATGCCGAAGATGGGCGCCTTGCCCGCCAACTTGCGCAGCGTGTCGATGGTGTACGTCACCGCCTGGGGGTCGCCCGGGCCGTTGGAGACGAACACGCCTTCGGGCTTGTGCGCCAGGATTTCCTCGGCCGTGGCCGTGGCGGGCACCACGTGCGTCACGCAGCCGGCCTCCACCAGGTTCCGCAGGATATTCATCTTGGCCCCGCAGTCGATGGCGACCACCTTGAACACTCGCTGTCCATGCTCGCGGTGGGCCTGGGCAAAGCGGCTGTTGTAGCCCTCCAGCCAGTCGTAGGCGTGCGGGGGCGCCACGCGGGGGACCAGGTCCAGCCCGATCATGGAGGGGACCGCGCGGGCGCGCCGGACTAGGGCTTCATCGTCGAGGATTTCGCTGCTGATCACGCCGTTCATCGCCCCGGCTGTCCGCAAGTGGCGCGTCAGGGCGCGGGTGTCCACGCCTTGGATGCCCACCACGCCCGCCTCGCGCAGGTAGGCGTCCAGGTCGGTCTCCGCTCGGAAACTGCTGACCACCGGCGAGAGCTCCTTGACCACGAATCCCGCCGCCTGCACGCGGCGGTTGTGCGACTCGACGTCCTCGGAATTGACGCCCACGTTGCCGATCTGCGGATACGTCATCGTGACGATCTGCCCGGCGTACGATGGGTCGGTGAGCACCTCCTGATAGCCGGTCATCGAGGTGTTGAAGACCACCTCCCCTTCGCTGGTGCCGGGGGCGCCGAAGTGCCGCCCGGTGAACACCAGGCCGTCTACCAGGACGAGTTTGCAGATGGTATCGGTCACATTCCGGGTCTGTCGTAGCATGGGCAAGCTGCCCATGCCGCGTTGACCAAACCGCTATACCTTATCCTTGCCGCAGCACTTCTTGTACTTCTTGCCGGAGCCGCAGGGGCAGGGGTCGTTCCGCCCGGCGCCTGGCTGGGCCTTGATGGCCTCGACCTTGGGCGTCTGTTTAACGAGCTTCTCTTCGGCCTCCACGTCCTCCCGGCGGCGAGTCCTCTTGGCCAACTCTTCCAGTTGGCGCTGCTGCTGGCGTTTGGCGAAGCGGTTGGAGATCGGGTCGGGCGCCATGTCCATCACTCCTTCGTGGCCTGCGGCCGGTCACGCTTGCTCCTTGCCGCAGCATTTCTTGTATTTCTTGCCCGAGCCGCAGGGGCAGGGGTCGTTTCGGCCGACTCGCGGGACGCCGCGGGTGATGGTGACCACCCTGGGCGCCTGCCGGGCGGCCGCCGCGGCCTGGGCCATGTCCTGCGTCAGGTGGTCATAGCCGGATAGCTGCTCGTGGACCGCGCCGGTCACCTGGTAGACGCTGGAGACCTCCTGCCCCGCCGAGATGCGGACCTTGAAGATCATGTCCGTCACCTTGTCGCGGATGCCTTCGGACATCTCCTGGAACAGGCGAGAGCCTTCCCGCTTATAGGCCACGCGCGGATCTTGCTCGGCGTAGCTCCGCAGATTGATGCTCCCGCGCAGGTGGTCCATCGCCAGCAGATGGTTCATCCAACTGGTGTCGTGGATCTGAAGCAGGATGAACCGCTCCAGCTCGGTCATTTCGCGGCGCAGGAACCGCCGGCCGGCCGCCATCAGGTGGCTAAAGACGTCGCCGTCGAAGTCCTCCGGCCGCAGTGGCGTGTCGAAGCGGTTGCGGGCGAACTCGATGGCCGGCTCGGCGTCGGGCTGCTCGCCCAGGCTGCGGCGGATCAGCTCCTCCAGCGGCCGATCCTCCACCCACCGCGCGGACAGCCCGCGCAACTGCCCGCGGATGTCGTCGAGGTTCCGCCCGCGGAGCCCCTCCGCCGTCAGGCGCGCGTCGAACTTGCGGTTGGCCCAGGCGCTCAGCGAACCCAGCGCGTAAACATTCTCGGTGCCCGCTTGGGCGATGGTCATCTCCAGGGCATACTCGACGGGATAGTCAATCTCTCGCTGGCGGTAGGCCTGCTCCACGCGCTGCCACAGGTATGCCTCAACGGCTTCGGCGTCGCCGGGCAGCTCCTGGGCCGCCACGTTGAAACCGAACCGAGCGGCGGCCCACTCGGCCAGGGCGGCGCGGGGGAAATCCGCCTCCAGGAACCGCCCGAGCGCCGACAGGTCCGCCTGATCGATCCGCTCGGCCGCGGCCTGGGAAAGCTCCTGCTCCACCTGTTGCGGGGTCATCTTGCGGAGCTGGTTCTGCGAGAGGCTCACGCCGAAGCGGCTCATCGCCCAGCCGCTCAGGCCGCGCAGATCCCAGTCCTGTGAGGGCGCCTCCTCGTCCATGTATTCCCCGAGAGTTATGTTGATGGTGCTGTAGGCCTCCTCCTTGGCAGCGGTGCGGAGCTCGTTCTCGAGTTTGGGCAGGTCCTCGACGGACCGGGCCTTGATCTGGTCGTCGCGGATCGGGACCTGGAGGTTCTGACGGACCCACTCGGCAATGGTTCGCTGGGCGTAATCGCCGCCCAGGTAGTCCTCGCAGGCCCGCGCCAGCGACTGGCGGATCATGTCCTTGACCAGGCCTTCAAGCCCCCGGCCTTCGAGGATCATCTGCCGGCGGGTGTAGAACTCCTTGCGCTGGTGGTCCATCACCTCGTCGTAGTCCAGCAGGGTCTTGCGAATCTCGAAGTTGCGTTCCTCGACCTTCTTTTGGGCCCGCTCGATGCCCTTGGACACCCGCCGGTCCTCGATGGCCACGTCGCCCTGGAGGCCCAGCCAGCCGAGCACCTTCAGCGTCCACTCGCCGGCGAAGACCGCCATAAGGTCGTCCCGCAGCGACAGGAAGAACCGGCTGGAGCCGGGGTCGCCCTGGCGGCCCGAGCGCCCGCGGAGCTGGTTGTCGATGCGCCGCGCCTCGTGCCGCTCGGTGCCGACGATGTGCAGCCCGCAGGGCACCTCCTTCCGGCAGTCGGTCCTCCCGCGCAGGGGGAAGTCGGCGTCGAGCTTGGGCTTGAAGCAGTGCGCGCAGTTCGTGGCCGGATCATACTGCGGGCAGTGGATGCAGCACTTGGTCAATCCGGCGGGGAACAGGCTCTCCGGCGCCACGCCCAACTCGGATAGCTGCTGGGCCGACGGCGCCTTGCACTTGTCGTACACCACCGCGGGGCCCAGCTTGATGTCCGTGCCGCGCCCGGCCATGTTGGTCGCGATGGTCACGGTGCCGACCATTTCCTTGCTGCCGGGCTTGAGCGGGCGCTGCCGCCCGGCCAGGGCCACGATCTCGCTTTCGCGGGCGACGTTCTCGGGCCGTGCGTTGAGCACCTGATGCTCGATGCCGTGGCGCTGGGTGAGCATCCGGCTGATCCGCTCGGACTTCTCAATGCTGGTCGTGCCCACCAGCACCGGTCGGCCGCGGCGGCTGACCTCGTGAATCTCCTCCACCAGCGCGTCGTACTTGGCGTCCACCTCGGCGTAGATGCGGTCGTTGTGGTCCACGCGGTCGACCGGGCGGTTGGTCGGCACCGCCACCACGTCGGCCTTGAAGATCTTCATGAACTCCCCGGCCTCCGTCATGGCCGTGCCGGTCATGCCCGCCAGCTTGCGGTAAAGGCGGAAGTAGTTCTGATAGGTGATCGTCGCGTTGGTCTGCGTCTCGGCCTTGACCGGCACGCGCTCCTTGGCCTCCACCGCCTGGTGAAGCCCGTCGGCCCACTGCCGGCCCTCCAGGACGCGCCCGGTGAACTCGTCGACGATCTTCACCGCCTGGTCTTCGATGACGTAGTCCTTGTCGCGCTCGTACACCAGGTGCGCGCGGAGGGCCTGCTCCATCAGGTGGGGCCATTCCATGTTGGCGCCCACGTAGAAGCTGCCCACCCCGGCCAGTTCCTGCGCCGCGGCGACGCCCTCGTGCGTCATGTGAACCGACTTGCGATCCAGCTCGACCTCGTAGTGCTTGGTCTGCTGGGCCAGGCGCTCCTCGGCCTGGGCCAGTTGGGCCTCCTGTTGCGCCAGCCGCTCGTTCAGATCGGCGGCGTCGCCGGACTTGCGAGACAGCTCCCCGCGCACCGCCTTGACGTCCCGCTTGAGCGACTCGGCCTGCTGGTTGGCGAGGTCCCAGGGGCGGTTGTGGCTGATCAGCTCGCGGGCCACGGCGTCGGCCTTGCGGAACCGCTCCGGCTGGGAGTAGGACAGCCCCGAGAGGATCAGCGGCGTGCGGGCCTCGTCGATCAGGATGCTGTCGGCCTCGTCCACGATCACGTAGTCCAAGCGGCTCTGGACCTGCTCGGCCACGGACATCTTGGTGTTGTCGCGGAGGTAGTCGAAGCCGAACTCCGCGTGCGGGCCGTAGGTCAGGTCGCAGGCGTAGGCCTCGCGCCGCACCCGGGATTCAGGCCCGTAGGCGGGCATGTCGGAGGTGATATACCCCACGCTGACGCCCAGCAGGTCAAAGATCGGGTGGGCGAATTCCGCGTCGCGACGGACTAGGTAGTCGTTGGTCGTCACGAGATGGACCTTCATGCCCTCCAGGACGGCCATGTAGATGGCCGGGTAGCAGGCGATGGTCTTGCCCTCGCCGGTGGCCTCCTCGGCGATGCAGCCCTCGTAGAGGATCATGCCGGCCAGCAACTGCACGTCGAAGTGCCGGTGATCACGGGCGCGGCGGGAGGCCTCGCGGACCAGGGCGAACGCCTCGGGCATGACCTGGCGGCTGGGCGTGCCCTGGCGGACCACCCGCCGCAGCTCCAGGCCGCGCTGGCGGAGTTGGTCGTCGCTGAGGGCCTGCACCTGGGGCTCCAGGGGGTTGATCTGCTGGCGGACGAACTTGAGGCGGGCTCGCACGATGCGGTCGTTGCGGCTCCCGCCGATGGCCTTGAGAAGAATGCGGCTGACGGTCTGGAACATTTATCTATGGTTTCCGCCGGGGCGGCGCCGGGGACGCCCAAGCCTCCGGTGGCCGGCCCCCTCTGGAGGCCGCTCGCACATGGCACGCCCCGCCGGGCATGGATCTTGCCGGCCGTGAGTCCGGGCGGCACAACCTTCCTGACAGGCAGTATGGCATGTTCGCCCCGGGGCCGTCAAGGCCGCCGGCGCAAGTGATGACACACTGGCGCCAGTCCCGTGCGGCCGCGGGCTTTGTGCATTCCTTTCTGAAGCGTGTTGGAGAGGGTCCGGGGAATCCGCGGGTTGTCCTCGAAAATTGGGACGCCGAAATTCCAGGATTTATTTGACTTACCGGCTGACACGCCGTAGAGTAACGGGCAGTCTGAATTGGGGGTCGAGTCACGTCTAGCAGGCAGCGCCCGTAAAGGTATTCCGGCGAATCTGTTCTTATGTGCGGGGACATGGTTTCATGCTCCTTAGGGCGGGCAATTTGATCGGACCCCTATGCGGTTGGCTGTTCGTCAGCCAACTGGCGTTGGCCTGTGCCGGGTGCGAAGGCGCGGGCAAATCTAAAGCCGCCGCCCTATCGCCCGCCGGCGCGCCTACCTCGAGCCCTGCGACCGCGGCAGCTCCGCCCGGATTTCCAGTGCCGCCGCCGGCCTGGCAAACTCCAACCACCAGCCAGCCGCAAGTCATGGCGCTGCCGGAGCTGGAGCTGCCGCACTCCTATGACGACCTGGACCTGGAGATCGAGATTGGCCAGGCCCAGCGGGAGATCGTCTATCAAACAGTGGACCAGGTCATGGCCCAATGGCCTCCGCTGGCGGAGGTCCGGGAGCGGCTGTGCCAGGAGCTGGCGGCGGAGATCGACCCGGCTGGACTGGCCGCATCTGATCTGGCATCCCGCGCCGCGGCCCTGCTGGACCAATACTGGCAAGCCGGCGGAGGCCTCTCGGCCACGGCGTACACATGCGCCTACAAGGCCCGGATACTTCTGGAGATTGCCCACCAGCGCCAGCCGGAGGACGGGGCCATCACGGATCAACTGGTGGACGCGATCCAAGCTACCTGGCTGCGAACCCGGCGCAAGGCGGACACGGGGCAGGTTGTGATGAACCCGACCGACGTGGAAACGCTGCTTGAACTGCGGTCGGGGCAGTGCCGGCGGATTCGCGCGGAGGTGTCGGCCGGGCGGGCGCCGGCATGGGATGACTTGCTCAAGATGAGCGACGAGGCGTGGCTGCTGCATCGGTGCAAGCAGTACGAGGAGGCGGCGGCGACGGTGCAATGGCTGCTGGAGCATGCGGACCCAGGCGGGTGGGGCGTGTACACCACCTCGCTCAAGAGTTGGCGGGACTCGGTGGCCCAACACAAGCCGGTTTTCTCGTTCGTCATCTTTGCCTCGGCGGTTCCCGATGCCGTGGACCGGCATCTCTATACCCGGCGGCTGCCTTCCTTCAAAGGGCCCGACCCCGAGCGGCGAGGCATCGTGCCGATGCAGGAGTGGGCGAGGATGCAGGTGAGCAAGGCCCGGGATGGGAGCAAGGAACATGGCGCCCGGCCGGCGCAAGGGGGGGGCGCCGGCCAGGCGGCCGCCGGCAAGCCAAACGTCAGGCAAGAGTAAGGTTGCGAGTGTGTGAACGCAAACCCTTTGGACAAAGCAGGAAGGAGGTGAGAACACGTGGCGGAGATCATCGTCACCAGTTTTGACGCCGGCGTGGGCGAGGAGCCCACGGGGCCGGCTGGTGGAGGCTGCTACGAGCTGTGCGCCGCTGCGTGCTCGTGCGTAACGCGTAACAAGAATCATAACGCCGCAGTGGACTGATGTGTTGAGAAGGGAAAGGTAAGCGACGCTTCGACCCGGCCCCGGAGCTCCCGGTCATGCGCGCAGGCTCTGGGGCCGAGGCACTGTGCCCGGCGCGCGCCAAGCGCAGCCTGCGGCCAAAGGAACATGGTTAGCGGTCTTGCCGCCCGAGGAATGGTCTAGGTGGAGTCCAGTGCAAACGTGTCCGGACACGAGCGAGAGAATCCGTGAAAAAAGCACGAAGGAAGGAGGTGATGGTACATGGCTGAGATCATCGTCACTAGTTTTGACGCCGGTTTGGACGAAGAGCCCGCGGGGTCGGCTGGCGAAGGCTGTGCCGAGCTTTGCAACGCCGCGTGCTCGTGCGTTACGCGTTCCAAGAATTTCAACGTAGCCGTCTGATCGTGACGTTTTGACGTTCGCTTGGTTGCCGCGCCCGGCCTCCCGTCTGGAGAACGTCCTCCGGCTTTCGGATCGACGGGTGGCATAAGCGGTCCTGCGGGTCATTGCCGCACGGCCAAGGGGAGTGTACGTAGGGTTGTTCACCTAAAGGCCGGGGGTTGCAGGCAGGCAGACAAGGCAGTTCGCCGTGTCCGGACACGATTCTTTTTACCCACTGGAAAGAAAGACGGGAGGGGCATCCGCCTTGCGGCAGGCCGCCGCGCTTGAGATGTGGCCCCCGGGCCTTCCTGGCCACGTCCGGCGGGCGGGGAAGAGATTACAGGCCCTTACGCAGGTTCGCCCGGCTTGGGAGCGACAGCCCATCCCGAGCCGGCGCGATTTCGGAGAGCATAATGAATGGAACAGCCGTGCCGCTTAGTACAAACGGGCGCCCCGGCGTCCACAAGTTCAGGACGCAGCGTAATCATTACGTCTTCGACGTGAACACCGGCCGCATCATCAAGCTCGACCCGGCCACCTGGGACGTGCTTGACCATTACGGGCGGCTCGACGCGGAGAACCTGGCCCGGCTGCTGGCGCCGCGCCACAGCCCAGAGGCCGTGAGATCCTCCTGCGAGGCCATCGCCAAGGCCCAGGCGCAGGGGAGTCTGCTGCCGTCCCCGGCGGCCTTGACGTGGCCGGACGACGCCGCCCAGCGCGAAGCCCAGGAGGCCGTCGAGCACAAGCGCCACCTGCTAACCCTCTGCGCTACGGAAGCCTGCAACTTGCGATGCACCTATTGCATCTATGGTGGCTCGTACGACGGTTGGCCGGTCCACTCGGGGCGCAAGATGCCCTGGGACGTCGCGCGGCGGGCCATAGATGATTACATCGAACACAGCGACGGCCACGCGGCCGAGGATGAGCTTGGCAGCCGTTATATTGGATTCTACGGGGGCGAGCCGTTGCTAAACATGGCGCTGATTCACCGGGTGGTGGCGTATGGGCGGAAGCGCCTGGGCCGGAAGGTCGCGTTCAACCTCACCACCAATGGCCTGCGGCTGCGCGGGGCGGCCGCGAGATTCCTGGCGCAGGAACAGATCGACCTGACCATCAGCCTGGACGGCCCCCAGCATCTCCACGACGCCTGTCGCCGCTCGGCCGGGGGCAAGGGCACGTGGAGAACCGTTATTGGCAACGTGCGGAGGTTCCTCCAGGAGCATCCGCGGTACCGGGACACCGAGCCGGGTCTGAGCCCGCTGACCTTCGCCGCGGTGCTGCCGCCCATGCGGAATGCGCTGGAGGTGGAGCAATTCCTCCGCGACGATCTGCCCGAGCTGTTGGGTTGTCATCCGACGATAATCGTTCGGCGGCAGAGGCCGGGATCCCGGCGCGAGACATCCATTGCCTGCCAGGACCGGACGGCGACCGGCTGGGCGACGCTGCGGCAGCGGTACTTGCGGATGGTCCAAGAGGGTGCGGTGGGGAAAGACCCGCGCGGCTACGAGTGGCGGTTCCCGCGGTCCGCGTTCGACGTGCCGTTGCGCCTGTTCGTTCATCGCCGGATCGGTTCGGGCCGCTCGCCCCTGCCGGCTAAGGCGATGTGGAACTCCCTGTGCATGCCGGGCCACACGCGGATGTTCGTGGATGTCGAAGGAGGCTATTACCCCTGCGAACGGGTACCGACGTGCCGGGACCTGCGAATAGGCGGCGTCGACGAAGGTCTGCGCTTCGACCTGGCCTATGGGCTCAAGAAGAAGCTGTGGGAGCTTTGCAGCCGGGACTGTCCCGGGTGTTGGTGTGTGAACTTCTGTCATCCCGGTTGTTACGAAAACATTCGAGACGGCGATCGGATGTCCGCGGCCGCCAAGGGCCGCTGCTGCGAGCAGCACCGTCAGCGGACGCACGAGCTGCTGGTGGGATTCTGCGAGGTCGCGGAAGAGAACCCTGCCGCCTTTGACTACCTCAAGACGGATCAGAGGCCTGACACCCATGGAGACTAACCCGCACCCGGGCAGCCAGGCTCCGTTCGTGCATCGCTTTGCCACGCCGGGGCACTGGTACGCCTACGACGTCAACACCGGGAGGATTCTGGAAGTTCCCGAGCCGGTCTGGGCGATCGTGGAGGACGTCGGCAGGCTCTCGAAGGAGCAACTCCTGGCCAAGCACGCAGCCGGTTTGGGCGCCGACGTGGTGGAGGCCGCCTGCCGGAAGATTCAACAGTGCCAACAGCAGAACCTGCTGCTGGCGCGGCGCCCCGAGCCGATCCGGCTGACGGAAACCCTGGAGACCGTTACGCAGGCGATCAACACCGACTGCCGGATGCTGGTGCTGTGCGTCTCGGACGCCTGCAACCTCCATTGCCTGTACTGCATGGTCAGGTCGGCAGATCGCTGCTGGCCCCAGCCGTCGGACCGGATGATGAGCTGGGAGACCGCCCAGGCGGCGATCGACGATTTTCTGGCCCACAGCCGGCCTGGGCCGGTCGATGGGAACGGCACATCTCACTTTGTCTCGTTCTATGGGGGTGAGCCGCTGCTGAATATTCGCCTGATCCATCGGTGCGTGGAGTACGTGTCGTCGAAGCGGCCGAGCGACATGACGTTCGGAATCACCACCAACGGCATCCTGCTTCGGGGCCGGACGGCCGAGTTCCTGGCTCATCATCATTTCGACGTGAACATCAGCCTCGACGGGCCGCGGCATGTCCACGACGCCTGGCGGCGCAGCAAGGACGGGCGCGGCACCTGGAGGCAGGTCATGGAGAACATCCAGGGGTTCGTCGGTCTGCGCGACCGCCTCGGCAGCCGTGGGAAACTCAGGATACTCATCACGTTGGTCCCTGGCACGAATGCGATGGACGTCAGCAGCTTCATCGACAGCCATCCGGTCCTATCAGGTTTGACGATTGAGATCGTCCCGCGGTACGGGTATGAAGCACAGGTGCTGGGGTCGGATAGCGCCCGCCGGCTGTATCGTGAGCATGTGGCCCAGATTCAGGCCGGCCGCGTGGCCGCCGACCCCGAGGGTAGGGCGTGGAAGGTGGCCAGGGGCCTATTTGATCGGGAGTTTTCAGCCTTGCACACGCGCAGGGTAGCGGCCGCAGGGGAGGTGCTCAAAGGAGGCATCGGGCCCCGCGACTGCTGCCTGCCCGGCCTAAACCGTACGTTCGTCAGCACGGATGGCGCGTACTACCCGTGCGAACGGGTCCCGCCCGTAGCCGACCTGGAGATCGGCGATGTGCATCGGGGAAGGCGCGCCAGCAGAATCCTGGAACTGGTGCAGAGGTATTTTCACGCAAATGCCGAAGAATGCTCCGGTTGCTGGTGTGTCCGCAATTGCCGGCTGGGGTGCCTGAGCAATCTGTGGGAGAATGGCGGGCCTACCGACGAGTCCAAGGCCGATCTGTGCCGCGGCTATCGGCAGCGCATGCACGAGGCCCTGGTGGACTACTGCCGCATCAGGGAGGGCAGCCCCGGGGCGTTCGATTACTTGTCCGCGGCAAGGAAGCCGCACGGGCATGAATAGCTCTTGGCGCCGCCGACAGGATCACGGGTTTAAAAACGGGTGCATGAAAACATTGACAAAGCGGATGGCCGCCGTTACCATACTTGCAGCCGGTCGGGAGTGGGCGTTCCAGGCCGGCTTGTGTGGGGTCTGTGGCGAAGCAGCCGGATCGGCCGTGGTTTGAGGGCTCCGGTGTGTTGTTCTGGAAGTGCTTCTCCACACTACCTGGTTGACCCGGTGGTTCGCGTACGGTGGGTGGTGCCCGGGTGATTACCTTCCATCGTCGGTCTTTGATACTGCCATGGATATTCCACGCAAGTCGCGAAAAAGAATCAGGTTGATTAAGGGCGTCATGGCCGGGTCCCTGGGGATCGCCTTGGTCGGCGCGGTGACCGGGTACCTGAGCCGGCTGAAGCCGGCGGTGCCCGTCATTCCGCGCGCGGCGGTGTGGACCGCGAAGGTACAGCGCGGCCCGATGGTTCGGGTGGTCCGCGGGGCGGGAGTCCTGGCGCCGGAGGAGGTTCGCTGGGTGGCGGCCCCCATAGAGGGACGCGTGGAACGAATCCTCATCCAGCCGGGTACGACGGTTCGAGCCGACACGGTGCTGTTGGTGCTAAGCAACCCGGACCTGGAGAAGGAAGTGCTGGATACGCAGTGGCAGCTCCGCTCGGCCAAGGCGGAACTGACCACGCGAGAGGTTTGGCTGAAGAACGAGCTGCTGAACATGCAAGCGCAGTTGGCGAAGCTCAAGGCCGAACACGAACAGGCCAAGCTTCAGGCCGACGTCGACGAGAAATTGTTCCAGGACGGCTTACTTTCGGAGAGGAACCACAAGCTCTCCCAGGCCAAGGTGGCGAATCTAGAGGAACTGATCGACATCGAGACCGACCGCGACAAGATGAAGAAAGCTTCCGGGCCGGCCGAATTGGCGGTGCAGAACGCGCAGCTCGAGCAGGCTAAGGCGATGTACGAGCTACGGAGCCGGCAGTTGGCGTCGCTTCAAGTGCGAAGCGGCAGCGAGGGCGTGTTACAGCAGTGGGAGCAGAACGTGGAGGTGGGGAGGCAAGTCGCCACCGGGATGCCGCTGGCGAAGGTGTGCAATCTCCAGCGGCTCAAGGCGGTCCTGAAGGTGCCGGAGGTTCAGGCCCGAGACGTGCAGGAGGGCCAGACGACCGAGATCGACACCGGCAACGCCGTCATCAGCGGCCGGGTGGTTCGAATCGACCCGGCGGCGCAGGAGGGCACGGTGGCCGTTGAGGTGGCGCTGGACGGGACGTTGCCCAGGGAGGCCAGGCCGGATCTCAACGTGGTGGGCACGGTCCAGATTGAGCAACTTCAGGACGTGCTGCACGTGAGCCGGCCGGTGGGGTCTCAAGCCCAAGCCAACGCGCGGCTGTTCAGGATCCGCGGGCAGCGGGCCGAAGCGGCGGACGTGAAGTACGGGAATTGCTCAGCCACGGCGATTCAGATCCTCGAGGGCCTCGAGGCAGGCGACGAGGTGATTCTGTCGGACATGTCTGCGTGGAACGACGCCTTGGAGGTTCGGCTGAAGTAGGCGGGCCTCCGGCGCTTGGGATGAAGCGGAACTACACGGATCGGGGACAGCATGAGCGTACAGGAGATTCGCACAACGTCGGCGGCAGAGCCGGGGACGAGCGTCTCGGGGCCGCTGGTGGCGATGGAGGATGTTTCCCGGGTCTTCCTGACAGACGAGGTGGAGACCCACGCGCTGTCGAAAGTGAGTCTGTGCATCCATGAAGGGCAATACGCGATGATCGCCGGGCCCTCGGGGTGCGGCAAATCGACGTTGCTGTCGATCATTGGGCTGTTGGACTCGGCCACGGAGGGGCGATACCACTTCCAGGGACAGGACGTCACCGGACTGTCGATCGCTCAGCGC
>Ga0315289_10002470_pt1 | contig 28261 bp, 20 predicted proteins | sample YL17G11_40_MG_FD_203452 | JGI IMG/M metagenome (GOLD analysis project Ga0315289, IMG submission 203452) | Sediment microbial communities from Yellowstone Lake, YNP, Wyoming, USA - YL17G11_40 | ecosystem: Environmental > Aquatic > Freshwater > Lake > Sediment | place: USA: Wyoming | collected... | reverse complement strand
CGCGCGGCCATTGAACGCTTCACCGAAGCCTACAACCCAAACGCCGCTGCCTTCGAGTGGCACAAGGCCACCGTCACACCCGGACGCCTCAGATCATCTTATGCGGACTTACGCAAGTGAGCACTAGCTCACCTCTCCTCTCGAAGCCATGTGATAGTGAAGAGACGCTGGCACGGCAGAGACCAGGGGCCAAGGGTCACGGATGGGGGAACGGTGGCGGCGCGACAACCAGCGGCTTCCCCCGGGGCTCGGCCAGCCGTGACCACCAGGCTGACCCCTGACCCCCGGTCCCTGGCCCCTGCCGTCCGGAAAAAGCCCTTGACGCATTTCACAAGATATGGTATGGATAGTTGTACAGCACTAGACACTGGCTGTACCCGCAGGCCGTAGACCAGACAGGCCCGAGCCACTCGTCCCGAGTTGTGGCCATTGTCGACCCCCCGACGAGCGCCCAGGCTACAGTTCGGGTCATGGGCTCCGCCTTCAACAGAAGGTCTCCAACACAGCCCGCGGTGGAGCCAAGCAGCCGAGTCTGACCGTCGCCCCACGGCTGACTCGGCTGCCCCTTTTTTGGACCTCGGACCTCAGACCTCGAGACTCAGACCGACACCACGACAAACGGCACAGCGCGAGCCTCACCGACGCCCAGGTCGAGCAGGAGAAGCCGGCCCGCCTGGCGAACGGGACGACTCACGGGCCGACCAGCGCGCTTGTGAGGGTGTCCTCATGCCTGCGGCGGCAGTGGCAGCAGTGGCCGTCTTCATCAACGGGTGTCAGGTTCTCCTGCCCACCGCGGCCTTCCAGCGCGGGGATACCGTGCTCGTGCCGGTGAAGGGCGTCCTCGATCGGCTCGGGGCGAAGATCACCTGGTCGCCCGAGTCGAAAGAGGTGCTGATCACTACCCCCGGTCTCCAGCTTGAGCTTGCGGTCGGCGCCACCGAGGCGCGCCTGCACGGCAGGCCGATCCTCCTACAGACGGCCCCGGAGTTGTCCGAAGGATGCACGATGGTGCCTCTGCGGCTGGTCGCTCAGGCCCTCGGCACGGACATCGCGTGGGACCAGCGGCGCCGCCGCGTCTACCTGCAGACCGGGTCTGTCGGGCCCCTCGCGCCGGCTACGATCCGCGAGCTCATGGAGCGCCCCGATGACTGGGTCGGGCGGCTCGTGATGCTCGTTGGCGAGTACGCGGGGTGGCAGCCCAGTCCCTTCAGCCCCGGCACGCGCAACGGCGTGCCTGTCTCGCAGCGCGACTGGGTGCTCCGGGACACGACGGGCGAGGTCTACTGCCGCGGCGACATCACCGTCGCCGCCCCCTTCGCGCTGACGCCCTACTCCAACGTCGGGCGGCGCCTCGTGGTGGCGGGCGTCGCCAAGCTCTCCCGGGCCGGGTTCATCTTCCTCGAGCCCCGTGAGATCGCCCAACAGCCGCCCCCTCTCGGCTTGGTGTGCACCGTGACGACCAGCCGGCGGGCCTACGTCGAGGGCGAGACGCTGAGAATCAGGCTCAGGGTCGCGAACCCGTTCCGCACCGCAGTACGTCTAACCTGTCGGGCAGGCCCTGAGTACGATCTCATCGTGCGCGACCGGGAGGGCAAGGAGATGTGGCGGCTATCCCTCGCCAGCCCACCGGGTCCCTCCGCCGGCGCCCTGACGCTACAGCCCGATCAGACGCGCCAGATCGAGGAGGTGTGGGAGCCATCGGGCGCGGGCGTGTCGCTCCTGCCCCCTGGGCGGTACACGGTCAAGGGCGAGTGGGGCGGAGTCCTGCGGTCCTATCCCCACATGATCGCCATCCTCCCACGGCAGGGGTGAAGGCGCCGGTTAGGGCTGCCCCCTGGGCCACGAAGGCCGCCTCCCCGGAGATGGGCCAGTGAACGGCGATTCCCAGGGCGAGCCGGAGGGCATCGGTGGCGCGACACCCGAGCAGGAGCCCCTCGGTCGCATCGGCCCCGAACGGCGTGCCCCAGCCGAGCCCCCTGACCGGCCGCCGCCGGGCCGGCGTCGCCGACTCTCCGGCCTCGGCTGCGCCGCGCTGTTCTTGACGGGCATCCTCCTCGGCGCGCTCGGAGGCCTGCTCTTCCTCGCCCGGCGGGCGCCATCGCGCCCTCCCTCGGGTGCTCCCGCCCCGTCCCCTGTCCCGGCTGCGGCGGTGCCGGAGCCCGCCGCTTCTCTCCCCGTCCCCAGCCTGGTGTTCTCCTTGACGAAGACTCGCCCACCGGAGACCCCGGATGTCCTTGACGCTGGCCGTCCCGAGGTGTACTGCTTCTTCGACGTGCCCGACCGGGCGCCGTCTGCCACGCTCACGATCCTGTGGGTCACGGGTGGTGGGCAGCCCATCGACACCAAGGCCCAGGTGACCAAGCAGCCGGGCGATCATCTCCGCGGGCAGGCCGTCCTGAAGCCGCCCGCGGGGAAGAAGCTGTTCGATGAGGGCATCTATGAAGTCGAGTTCCGGGTCGACGGCGAGCGGATTCTCGACGGGAGCTTCGCGATGCTGAAGGGCGGAGGGACGCTGCTCCAGACGCCCAAAGGGATGGAGCGGTACCGGCCCGAGATCAAGGACCTCAGCGTCTCGACCGGCACCCCGCCGGCGCAGCCGAAGAGGCCGTTCGTGCTGCCGGCCTCCCCGCCCAAGGTGCTGGTCCGCTTCAAGTACGCCTACGCCCTTCCCGGCACGGCTCTCACTGTCTACTGGCTATACGAAGACGGCCTCATCCCTCAGGCGACCACGGAGATCAACATCCAGAAAGACTCCGGCACCGCCGAGGCGTGGTTCCGGCCTAAGCCGCCCCGGAAGCTCCCGGTCGGCAAGTACGGCGTCATGGTCGGTCTCTCGGAGGGCGCTCCCCCGCTGGCCAAGGAGGACTTCTGGGTGGGGCGCAGGCCGAGGCCGGAGGAGACAGGGCAGAGGGGACCGGCGACCGGAACAGCGTCACCTAGCGCGGGAGCGGCAGCTCAGTAGCCAGCTTGGTGTCGCGATCGCGCATGGCCTGTTCGACCCCCTCGAGGATCTCTTGGGTCGCGTGGCGGCGCTCCAGAGCCATCTCCCTACTCTCGGGAAGCAGTAGCTGCCCGTAGTCGGCCGCTCGGCTTCTGATGACGGTCTGCAGGATGTCGTCGATGGAGCCCGTTCGCCCCATCACCCCCCGGAGGACCCCGATCCACCCGAAACGCTCCATGGTGTCGGCGTCGAAGACGATCTTCTCCTCGAGAGTCTCCGGCGGGATGCGCGAGGTCGGTGTGTGACGCGCCACCACGCGGGCGACCTGGCTGCACACCTCCTCGTCCGCCAGGACGGCTCGCAGGAACTCGTAGGCGACGCCCGCCCCGGCCAGTCCGTGGAGGCTCCCTGTCGTCGCGCCGACGCGCCCGATGTCGTGGAACAGCGCCCCGGCCATCAGGATGAACGGGTCGACGGGCTCGCCCAGCCGCTGGGCGATCTCGATGGCCAGGTGCGCCACCAGCAGCACGTGCGTGTGGTCGTGGCCCTCGCACCGCTTGTGCTTCGAACGCACGAAGTCGGCGATCCGCTCGATGAGCTTGGCCTCATCCTCGGTCAGCGGCCTCGAGAACATGCCTCTACCTCCGCCGTCGCAGTAGCTGACGCAGACGACCGGAAGCCGCCCCTCCTGAGTTCCGCACAATCACGGAAAGAGGTACAGTCCACGCGGGGCCCCGACGGCGGGCGCCTCGATACGGTCCCTGCTTCCGTGATTGTGCGGAACTCAGCGATCGTAGAACCAAGACGCCGGCACGATCTTGAGCTGCAGCGACAGCCCGCCCGTGTAGTTGAAGTAGGTGATCAGCGCGCGGTCCCCCACCCACGTGACCGCCGGGTAGGCCCACCGGTCGTCCGGCCGATCCTCGAGGTTCCGGAAGCGCTCCCAGGTCTCTCCCTCGTCGCGCGAAATGGCCGCCGTCAGCGGGTTCCGCGTCACCGTGCGGTTGACATCATGGTTCCAGATCGCGAGCAGGTCGCCCGTCGTCGGAATCCGGCTGATCGATACCGGCGACGCGCTGCCGGCCAGCGCCGTCGGCTGGGGCTTGCTCCATGTCTCGCCGCCGTCGTCGGAGATGCTCTTGAACTGGCTCCCCAAGCCCGTGCGCATGAGCATCAGGACTCGGCCGTCCTTCAGCTCGACACACGCCGGTTCGAAGCAGGGGCCGCCTTCGGGCTTCCCGCGCCTGCTGTCCCGCCATGTCTCGCCCTCGTCGTCGGAGAGGCAGCAGTAGCTGTCGCCGCCTTCCCAGGCCTCCAGCAGAATCCGCCCGGACGCTAGCCGTATGCACCGGCCGTTCGTCAGCCCGGTGTACTTGCCGGCGGGGGAGAGCTGCTTGGCCGGGCCGAAGGTGCGGCCCTCATCGGCGGAGATGCGCATCATCACGCGGCAGTCGGTCTCCTCCGTGTTCTTCTGGCAGTAGAACACCGCGAGGGCGCCGCCGCGGAGCCGCATGGAGTTGACCTCCATGACGTTGCACCCGCCGTCATTCTCCACCAGGACGTACTTCTCACCCCACGTTCGACCGCCGTCTTCGGAGACCCGCCCGACCAGCCTCGCCGGACCGTGGTCGGCGCCGCTGCCCGCATAGAACTCCGTCCAGCCGAGCAGCAGGCGGCCGTCCTTCAGCGGCGCCATGGCCGCCTCGCTGTTGCGGGGGTTGTTCGGCCCAACCGGCCCGACCACCAGATGGAACACGTCAGCTCCTCCCATTTGGGCCGGCCCTCCTAGCGGCGCAGCGAACGCCAAGCCGGCCAAAGCCAGGCGCGTAGCCAACTCGACGAAGCGTCGCCTCATGTCATCCCTCGGCAGTTGCCGCGCCACGCCGGCGGCCGCGATCACAGCCCGGCCAGCATCTCGCCGTAGAGGGCCTCCACCTGCGAGACCGTGCGGGTGACGTCAAACAGCGACAGGGCGCGCACGCGGGCCGCCCGGCCCATCTCCCGGCGGAGTTCAGCACTGCTCACCAGGCGGCGCAGCGCCGCGGCCAGTTCCTCGTCCTTGCCAACCGACACGAGCAGGCCGGTCTCGCCATCGACCACAATCTCCGGCACGCCGCCCGACCGGGTAGCGACCACCGGCTTCTCGCACGCCATCGCCTCGACGATGGCGCGGCCGAACGGCTCATCGTGCGAGGGTAGCGCGAAGATGTCAGCCGCCCCCAGGATGTCGGGCACATCCCTGCGGAAGCCGAGCCACGAGACGCGCGTCCCGATGCCCAGGGCCGCGGCCAACTCCCTCAGCTCGGCCTCGTAGGCGTCCTCCCAGAACGCGATCTCGCCCACCACCAGCAGCCTGAGGTCCGGCTGCTCGTTCGCCACGCGGGAGAACGCGCGCAGGAGCTCGCGGTGGCCCTTCCAGGGCGTCAACCGGCCGACGATGCAGATGGCGATCTCCCGCGCTGCCAGCCCCAGCGACTGCCTGATCGCATCCCGATTCTCGGCGGGATGAAACGACGAGAGATCAGTGCCGTTGTAGATGACCCGCACGTCCTCGTACGCCCCGCGCAGGGATCGCTTGACCGCCTCGGAGATGGCGATGATCCGGGGCCGGAAGATCCGCGCCGCGCGCAGCAGCCAGCGCAGCGCGTCCCCCTCGGGCAGGATGTCGCGCAGGTGCCACACGAGCCGCCGTCGGGCCTGGTGCGCCGCGGCGCCGGCCAGGAGGTGGCTCTTCAGCGTATTGGTGTGCACGATGTCGGGCCTCAGCCGCCGGAAGCGCCGCCAGAGGTCGATGACCGGCCTCGCCGCCGCGGCCAGATCGCCCTTGCTCCCGAGCAGGCCGCCGGAGAGCTGGTCCCGCTTGCGGCCGAGCACCCCGCTGGGAGCGAACGCGCGCTCGATGACGACCCCGGCCGGGGGCTCGGGCGGCAGCCATTCCGCGTCCTGCGAACACAGCAGCGTCGGCTCGAAGCGCGCCCGATCTAGCCGGGTCAGGATGTCGAGCAGGCTCTTCTCCGCGCCGCCGATGTCGGTGGCATGATCGACGTAGACGATGCGGGCGGGCATGGGGGAGGACCTCAGACGTCGGACCACGGACCTCGGACTCCGGACCTCAGACCCGGAACCTCAGACCAGAAACCTCAGCCATCAGCCTGCGGGCAACGGTTGCCACGGCTTGCGTCTTCTGTACGGGAGGGGGGATTCCTCGTGGACGAGGGCAGACCTCCACGGGAGCAAGGAGGGGGGGTGGAGGTCGGCGAACATGGGTGGTCAGGCGATACGCTGGGCAGTTGCCGGGGGGACACGATGAAGCCGCCAGCCAGAGAGCTGAGGAAACCGAACGTCGGCACCATCAAGCGCTCGATCATCGACGCCATCCTCAGGGACACGATCGCGTTCTGCAAGACGATGCAGTTCCACCTGCCGCCGTTCGCGTATTGGACCCCCGAGGACTGGCGCGACGCCGGCCACGAGTACGACGAGATTCGCGATCGCCAGCTCGGGTGGGACATCACCGACTACGGGTGGGGGGAGTTCGAGAGAGCCGGGCTGGTCCTCTTCACCATTCGGAACGGGGACCCGAACGCCCGCACCGCTTACGAGAAGAGCTACTGCGAGAAGCTACTAATCGTCGGTGAGGGCCAGCACACCCCCTTCCACTACCACATGGGCAAGATGGAGGACATCATTTGCCGGGGTGGCGGCAACCTCCACGTACAGGTCTGCAACTGCGCCAAGACCGGCCGGCAGCTCGCCGACACCCCCGTGATGGTCAACACGGACGGGCGAGTCCGCGAGGTGGAGGCGGGGGAGACCATCGTCCTCACACCAGGCGCGAGCATCACCCTTCCCCCGAGGCTCTACCATGACTTCTGGGCAGAGGGCGGGACGTCACTGGTGGGTGAGGTGTCGAAGGTCAACGACGACGAGCACGACAACTTCTTCCTCGAGCCCGTCGGGCGGTTCCCGATCATCGAGGACGACGAGCCCCCCCTCCACCTTCTCTGCAACGAGTACCCTCGCGCGCGGTGATGGTCGCGTGGCACTGGGAGCCTCGCTGCCAGTACCACTCCCCCGGTTCGCTCGTCCCTCGGTTCTTCGATGCCTTCCCGTGTTGCATTGCGCCCCGGTTTGGGCTATACTCTCGCTCGCTGTAGTGGGCCGTCGCTCATCCATCGCCGCAACATCGCAGCTCACATCGCAGCACGGAAGGAAGACTGGCCCATGCCGGAGTCGGCCCTCCTGGTCGGATCCCCCAGCGGCAACACGTCCCTCATCCGCGCGTGCCTCGATGAGTTCCAGCTCGAGACGACGGTCACCAGCGCCCGCGAGGCGCTCTCTCCCCAGGTGCTGGAGAAGCACGGCCTCCTCGTGTGCGAGCTTCCGCTGATCGCGGTGAGCCCAAGGCAGGTCGTCGCCGCGGCGAAGCCGATCCGGCCCGCGGTACCGGTGATACTCGTCGGCGGGTCGCCGGGCCGCGAGGCATCGGACGCCGCCCGCGCGGGCGCTGACGCGCACGTCACCCGGCCACTCACCCGGGAGAAGCTGGCACGGGCGGTCACCAGGGCCCTGCTGAGGCGCAAGACGGCCCTCGAATCGGCCGCCTTGGGCTGTTGGACCGGCAGTGGGAGCCGCGTGCTGTCGGGTGTGGTCGAGAGTCTGACGCGTTGCCTGGAGGCCAGTGAGAGGCTCAACATCGGCCACGCGCAGGGCGTGGCCGGCATCGCCGCGAAGCTGGCTGAGCACTATGGTCTCAGCCGGTCCGACGCCGAGGCCGCCCGGCTGGCCGGCGCCCTGCACGATCTGGGGAAAGTCGGCGTGCGGCGGGGGATTCTGACCAAGCCCGGTTCGCTGTCCTCCGCGGAGTGGCGTGAAGTCCGCCGACACCCCGAGACAGGCGCCGAGATCCTGAGCAGCGTCGAAGCCTTCGCCCAGTTCGCCGTCTACGTCCGCCACCACCACGAGCGCTACGACGGGACCGGCTACCCGCTGGGGCTGTGCAACGGCCAGATTCCGCTCGTCAGTAAGATCGTGTCCGTCGCTGACGCCTACCACGCCATGGTCAGCCCGCGGGCATACCGTCCGTGCAGCGGCCCGGCCTACGCCGCCGGCGAACTCCGCGCCAACGCCGGGAAGCAGTGGGACCCGGATGTCGTCCACAGCCTCTTTGCTTGCCTGCCGGGGTTGTGAGGGTGCCGCCGGGTAGGGCGGCGGTGCTCAGAGGTCGAGGATGATCGTGACCTCGAGCAGGTTGCCGGCGCGGCGGATGGCCAGATCGTGGTAAGTGGCGGCTTTGGGCACGGCCTTTACGCGGTCCCCGAGGTCATCGGGGTCGGCCAGGCCGAGCCGGCCCCGGGCTTCGCCGGGCGAGTCGGGTGAGGCAAGCCGCTCTGCCTCCGGAGCGCTCTCCACTTGCACGCAGACCGGCAGTCCCCCCTCAACCTCCCACCGGTACAGGACCTGCTTCACCATCCCCAGTAAGACCCGCTCGGGATCGGGGCCTCGTGCGGCAATGGGCGCCCACCGGGACGGCGTCAGGTCGGCCACGTCCACGATCAAGCTGATCGCGCCGTTACACGCGTTGAGGATCAGCTCGCGCAGGTCGCGCCCACGCGCGATCAGAGCGAGGTCGGCCGTGTGGGGCGCCTCCTCGAAGGGAAGCCAGTTGCCGTCAGCCATGCCGGTCAATCCCCGCTCTACTCCTCCTCCTCCCCCGTCTTGACCACCTGGGCCACCGCCTGCACCGCGTCACCCTCGCCGAGTGCGACGACCCGCACACCCTGAGCGATCCGGCCCGTGACGCGGATCTTCTTGACCGGCATGCGGATGGCGATCCCCTGCGCGGTGATGCACATGATCTCGTCATCGTCGTCCACGACCTGCACGCCGACCACCGGCCCCGTCCGCTCGGTCACCTGGACGGTGAACACGCCCTGGGACGTCCGGCCGATCTGCCGGTACTCGTTGAGCGGCGTGCGCTTGCCGAGGCCATACTCGCAGACCACCAGGAGGTCGCGCTTGTCGTCCGGACCGACCACACCTGCCGAGACGAGCGAGTCGCCCTTCAACAGGCTGGGCCCTCTCACCCCGCGAGCGCTGCGACCCATTGAGCGCACGTCGTCCTCACTGAACCGGATGGCCTTGCCGTCGCGCGTCGCGCAGATCACGTCCTGCTTCCCGTCGGTCCACAACACCCACTGGAGGCTGTCCTTGGGTTCGAGCCGGATGGCTTGGATGCCACGCGCCTTCAGCGACGTGTCGTACTCCTTGAGCGCCGTCTTCTTCAGGTAGCCCCGGCTGGTGACCATGAACAGGTAGCCGCCCTTGTCGAACGAGTCGACCGGCACCCACGCGGTGATCCGCTCCCCCTGCTCGAGCGGCACCAGGTTGATGAGGGGCGTGCCCTTCGCCTGCCGGCTCGCCATGGGAATCTCATACGCCTTCAGCCGGTAGATGACGCCCTTGTTGGTGAACAGCAGGATGAGGTGGTGGGTGGTGGCGACGAAGATGTCCTGGGTGCTGTCCTCTTCCTTCTTGGTCAGAGCCAGCACGCCCCGCCCGCCGCGGCGCTGCACCCGGTAGGTGTCCACCGGCAGCCGCTTCACGTACCCGTCGCGCGTGATGGTGACGCACATGTCCTCCTGAGCGATCAGGTCATCGATCGAGATGTCCTCGGCCTCGCTCGGGATGATCTGGGTGCGCCGCTCATCGCCCAGCTTGCGCTTGGCCTCGCGCAGCTCGTGCTTGATGATCTCTGACTTGCGCTCCTCCGAGCCCAGAATGTCCTGGCAGTCCCTGATCTTCCCGCTCAGGTCCTTGAACTCCGATTCCAGCTCGATCCGGGACAACCGCGTGAGCTGCCCCAACTGCATGTCGAGGATGGCGTTCGCCTGCCGCTCGCTGAAGCCGAACTTCTTCATCAGCCCCTCGCGCGCTTCCGTGCGGTTGGCGCTAGCGCGAACGAGGGCGATGACCTCGTCGATAACGTTGATCGCCTTCAACAGGCCCTGGACGATGTGCGCGCGCTCCTCGGCCTGCTGCAGGAGGAAGCGGGTCCGCCGGGTGACCACGTCCCGCCGGTGCGTGAGGTAGTGGTCGACAAGCTCCTTCATGGTGCAGCGCCGCGGCACCAGCGTGCTCCCCATCGGGATCAATGCCAGCATGTTCACGGCGAAGGAGCTGCGGAGGAGCGTCCGTTTGTAGAGCTGGTTGAGCACCACCCGGGGGTTCGCATCGCGGCGCAGCTCGATGACCACGCGCATCCCCTTGCGGTCCGACTCGTCGCGCACCGCCGCCAGGCCCTCCAGCTTCCGCTTCTCGTGCAGGCCGGCGATCTGCTCGAGCAGCGCCGACTTGGCCACCTGGAACGGTAGCTCGGTGACGATGATCGCGTGCTTCTCCCGACCGATCGGCTCAATGGTCGCCCGCCCCTGCATGACTACCGAGCCGCGGCCGGTCTCGAAGTACTCCTTGATGGCCCGCGTGCCCAGGATCATGCCCGCCGTCGGGAAGTCCGGGCCGTGGATGTGCTTCAGAAGGTCGCCGGGCCGAAGCTTCTTGTCCTCATCGTCGAGCACCGCGATGCAGGCATCGACCACCTCGTTCAGATTGTGCGGCGGGATGTTGGTGGCCATCCCCACGGCGATGCCGGCGGCGCCGTTCGCCAGCAGGTTGGGGAAGCGCGCCGGCAGGTACACCGGCTCCTGCAGCGTGTCGTCGTAGTTGGGCTGGGTATCGACTGTGCGAAGCTTGAGCTCCTCGAGGAGCTCCACCGCCGTGTGCGCCAGACGCGCCTCGGTGTAGCGCATGGCGCCTGGTGGATCGCCGTCGATGGAGCCGAAGTTGCCGTGCGGATCGACCAGCGGATAGCGCATGTTGAAGTCCTGCGCCATCCGGGCCAGAGTGGGGTAGATGATCTCGCCGCCGTGGGGGTGGTACTTCGATTGCGTGTCGCCGCAGATTCCGGCGCACTTGCGGTGCTGGGACGTCGGCCCCAGGTTCGCATCATTCATGGCGAGCAGGATGCGACGCTGCGAGGGCTTCAGCCCGTCGCGAGCATCAGGGAGGGCGCGGGCCACGATGACGGACAGCGCGAACTGCATGAAGGAGTCCGTCATCTCCTCCTCGATCAGGATCGGCTCGATGCTCTGGTCGACCGATTCGGCTTCAGGCATGGTGGCTCACTGTGGTTGGGGAATGGCGTTAGCAGGAGGCGTGCGCTCCTGCTAACGCCACGTCGGCTACGCCCAGAGGTCGAGGTCCTTGGTCTCCTTCGCGTGCTGGGCGATCCACTCTCGGCGGGGCTCCACTTTGGGCCCATAGGCGAGGCTGATGACGCGGTCGGCTTCCACCTGGTCGTCCATCATCACCTGCAGCAGCTGCCGATGGGCCGGGTCCATGGTAGTGTCGGCGAGGTCCTCGGACTGCATCTCCGAGAGACCCTTGAAGCGGTAGGTGTTCGACTTCCGGCGCCCGAGACGCTCCTGGAGCTGCTTGAGGTCGTCATCGTCCTGGGCGTAGTGGGTGTCGCCGCCGGCTTTGATGCGGTAGAGCGGCGGTCGCGCGATGTACAGGTGCCCGTCGGTGATCAGCGGCTGAAGGTACCGGAAGAAGAACGCCAGGATCAGCGTGCGGATGTGAGAGCCGTCCACGTCCGCATCGGCCATGATGATGATCTTGCCGTAGCGCAGCCGCGAGATGTCGAACTTGGAGTTGCCCCCGTCGCCCTCGTCGCCGTTGCCGTTGCCGCCCTTGTCGACATCGATCCCCGTTCCAAGAGCCGTCACCATGGCCCGGACCTCGGCGTTGTCGAGTACGCGGTCGAGGCGGTTCTTCTCCACGTTGATGATGACGCCGCGCAGGGGCAGGATGGCCTGGAACCGCGCGTCGCGGGCCTGCTTGGCATTGCCGCCGGCCGAGTCGCCCTCGACCAGAAAAAGCTCGCACTCCTCCGGGTTCCGTGACGAGCAGTCCGCCAGCTTCCCCGGCATCCCGGCGCCCTCGAGAGCGCTCTTCCGCACGGTCTCCGCCGCGCGCTTCGCGGCGTCGTGGGCGCGCGCTGCCGTCTGCGCCTTGCCGACGACGATCCGCCCGATCCGCGGGTTCTCGTCGAAGCAGGTCTGGAGCCCCTCGTAGACGACCGAGTAGACCAACCCCTGGATCTCGCTGTTCCCGAGCCTGTTCTTGGTCTGCCCCTCGAACTGCGGGCTGACCAGCTTCAGGCTCAGGACGGCGCGGATGCCCTCCATGACCTCCGAGCCGTCGAACCGACGGTCGCCCTTCCGGTCCTCCTTCAGGACGCCCGACTTGTAGGCGTAGTCGTTCACCACCTTGGTCAGAGCTTGGCGGAAACCCGTGACGTGCGTGCCGCCCTCGGTGGTGTTGATGGCGTTGACGTAGGAGAAGACCTCATCGTCGTAGCGATCGGTGTACTGAATGGCGACCGCGATCTCGGTATCCTCGCGCGTGGTGGCGAAGTAGATGGGCTTATGGAGCGCCGTGTTGTTCTCATTCACGTAGCCGACGTACTCCACGATGCCGCCCTTGTGGTGGAACAGCTCCTCCCGCTCCTGGCCCTTCCGCTCGTCCCGGAGCGTGATCCTCACGCCGCCGGCGAGGAAACTCAGCTCGCGGAGGCGCCGCGCCAGACGCTCGTAGCTGTAGGTCGTAGCGGAGAAGATCTGCGGATCGGGCCAGAAGGTGACCTTCGTGCCCGTGCCCTTGGCGGAGCCCTTCTTCTCCAGCGCCTTCTCGGGGACGCCCCGGTGGTAGCGCTGGCAGTATACGGCCCCATTGCGCCTCACCTCGACCTCCAGGGTCTCCGAGAGCGCGTTGGTGCACGAGACGCCCACCCCGTGCAGCCCGCCGCTGACCTTGTAGACGCCGCCTCCGAACTTGGCCCCGGCGTGGAGCGTGGTCATGACGACCTCAACGCCGGAACGCTTCTCCGTGGGGTGTTGATCGACCGGGATGCCGCTGCCATCATCGCTGACCGAGACCCCGCCATCACCGCGGATGACCACCTCGATGTGACGGCAGCTTCCGGCGAAGACCTCATCGATGGCGTTGTCGATGACCTCGAAGGCGATCTGGTGAATCCCGCTCTCGCCGGTCGAGCCGATGTACATGGCGGGGCGCTTGCGGACCGCCTCGAGTCCCTTGAGAACCTTGATCTCTTTGGCCATGTACTGGGAGCCAGACATCGGTTACTATCCTCGGGCTGCGAGAACTGGCGTCCGAACACCACGAGACGCGCCCATCTGCGCGCTCGACCGGGGCGCAGACGAGGGGCCAGACGGCCCACACAACACCCGCTTCGACCGGGGCGAAGCGAAGCGCGAAGCCGACGAGAACAACTGGCGCAACGACCGGCGGGGCGAGCAACACGAAGCCGGCGGAATCAGGGCCTCAGGCCCCTCCTCGTCGCCCTCTTGATACTACCAGAAACGGCCCCGAAAGTCAACGGAATCCGGGCCCCGAACCGGGCTCCGGGAGCGGGCCCAGATCGGTGGTGGTCAGCCGTGTCTGGGCAGGTTCCGCGATCCATTCTTGCACTTATCTAGACCGGGGGGGGCGTCCGGAGGCAGGCAAGCTGGCCCCGGATTCAGGGCAAGCTGCACCCACGGCATCTTCCTGCATCTTGCTGCCTCGGACGGTCTCACTTCCGGGTGAACACGCCCCTCGACACTCGCAGTTCCGCCCGGCTCCCATCGGCCGGGGGAGGAGACCGCCACTCCCGCACGAAATGGGTGCCCGGTGTCCCGCCAGTCGGGGCGCCGGGCGCGGTCGCGCGCCCACACGCCGGCGGCCACGGGCCGCGAGGAAGGTCCCGCTGATGGCAAAACCGGACAAGCTGATACGAGTCGCGATGATCGGTTGTGGCGGCAACGCGCGTCACCACATGCGGATGTTGCTCCAGACCAAGGGCGTGCAGATCGTCGGCCTGTGTGATACGAGCAAGGAAGCCATCAAGGCTGCCAGGGCCCTCGACCCCGCGATGGCGGACCTCCCCGCCTTCGCCCATCCCAAGAAGATGCTGCGCGAGGTCGAGAGCGAAGCCATCGAGATCTCGACCCCCCACACCACCCACGCCGAGCAGATCCTGGACTCCCTCGCCGCCGGCCGGCACGTCATGTGCGAGAAGCCGCTGGTCTGCACCGTCGCCGATGCCAAGAAGGTCATCAAGGCCCGCGACAAGAGCGGGAAGATTCTGATGACGGCCTATCAGCGGCACTTCCAGGCGCCCTACCGCTACTGCCGCGAGGCGATCCAGAGCGGCCGGCTCGGCAAGCTCAACTTCGCCACGTGCCTCCAGAGCCAGAACTGGTACCGGGGCTGCGTGCTGACCAAGACCTGGCGCAGCAAACTGAAGTGGAGCGGGGGCGGCCAGCTCAACGACTCCGGCAGCCATCTGCTCGACATCATGATGTGGATGACTGGCGAGCAGCCGGCCGAGGTCTTCGCCTTCATCGAGAACCTGAAGGCGGAGGTCGACATCCTCAGTGCCCTCACCTGCCGCTCCGCGAACGGCGCCCTGCTCAGCTTCAGCGTGGTCGGGCACTCCGTGAACTGGCTCGAGGACATCACTCTCTGGTGCGAGGGCGGCACGCTCGCCATCCGCGGCTCCGAGGTGCGGGAGTGGGCCGGCGGCGAGCAGATGCGCGTCGTGCCGGGAGAGGAGTTGGGCCGCTCCTGGTCGCCCGACGAGAACTACATCGCCGCCATCCGCGGCCAGGAGGAGATCCAGACCCCCCCCGAGGAGTTCCTCAAGGTCATCCAGCTCACCGAGGCCGCCTGGCAGTCCGGGTGCTCCGGCAAGCCAGTGAAGGTGAAGCTGTAGCCGGCGACTTGGTGCGGGAAACGGGACGGAGGGGTTTCCCCACCGAGACCCAGTCCTGGGCTTCGGTGGGGGAACCCCTCCGTCCCCCTTTCCGCCTGCAACAACTCGGGTGCCGCGAGCATCATCCCTCCTTGAGTGAGGAGGTCAGGGCCGTGGCCGAGATGTCGCCGGAGCAGTTCGAGAAGCTTCTCCGACCGTGCTGGCCCCGGGTGCGCGGCATCGTCCGTCGTTTCGTCTCCGGAGCGGACGCGGAGGATGTCGCGCAGGAGATCGTCCTCTGCGCGTGGGAGCGGCGCACCCAGCTTCGTGACGAGGCTTCCTTCGAAGCCTGGCTCGCGAGAATCGCCCTCAACCTGGGGCGAGCCGCTCTGCGTCGATCAGGGCGCATCCGGGTCTGCAGCCTGCAGGTTGCCGAGGACCGGCCAGCGCCCGACCCGGGGCCCGGAGTTGCCGACGCGGACTCGCTCACGCGGGCTCTCGCCACGCTCACCGAAGCGGAGAAGCGCACCCTTGCGCTCCGAGCATCGGAGCTGACGACGCGCGAGATCGCGCAGCGCTTGGCGGAGCCCGAGGGAACGACGCGCGCTCGTCTCTCCCGCGGCCGCCGAAAGCTCGCCGCCGAACTCCGTCGGCACGGCTGGACCTCCCTCGGTCGCCACTTCGAGGAGAAGGAGTGATTGGGTCATGAGTGTGGTATTCCCCGAGCACGAGCCAGAGGTCGCGATTCAGTCCCTGGATGCCGGGCTGGAGGAGGTGCTGTGCCGCGATGCCCTGAGCTTCTTCGTCGAGCTTCAGGTCGGCGCCGCGTGTGACTGGTCGTTCTACGACTGGCCCGAGTGCGTCCTGACGACAGTCAGTCACACGCGGGTCGTCGGCCGAGTGCTGCTGGACGGTCTCGAGTGTCTGGACCTCCGGAACGTCGATGAGCCGGGCGAAGGCGACGACTCTCGCTTCATCTGCCGCGTGGTGGATGAGAGGCTGCACCAATTGCAGCTGGAGCGGACGCAGAGCGGCGCGCGCCTCATCGAGCAGGTCGATGCCACGCCCGCACCGCTCCGGCTGCGGCGGGGGGACCGCTGGAGCGGGCATGAGGTCTACCGCTGCGGCGACCAGACCCGCGGCGCCGAGAGCACCCAGCACCGGCTGGTTGACGGCGCGTTCGCGGTTCGCGTGGCGGGCTGCGGGTTCCGCTGCCTCCGGCAGACCTGGTGGGAGCTGAACCGGGAGGGTGCCGGCGTGATTCTGGCCGAGCTGTACGTGGCCGACTTCGGCCGCAGCGTCTTCTGGCAGCGCTACAACGGCCCGACCTGGCGGAACTACGAAGCGTTGAAGGGCAACCCCGAGCGCGAGCACGAGGGCGCCACCTATCGCCTGTGGTACGACTGCATCCCCGATCTCGCCCTCACCGGCCCCTAGCGCGGGGCCGGCCCCTCTGGTCGGCTCAGCGACGCCCGGTCATCCGACCGGGCGTCTTCCTGTCCCGAGGACTGAACTTCCGACCAGCGAACCTCACTCACGGAAGTGAGAGAGCGCCCTGGGATCACCAACATGGACGGCGACGTCGGCGCAACCGATCTCTGCGAGGCCGCGGCCGTTCGTCGGGGTAGGCCCGACCTTGGCCGGAGCATGGAGTCATGGCGTCCGCGACTGGCCCGCTTCATCCGCCGGCTGGCGGGGAGCGACGCTCCGGCCGAAGACCTCGCCCAGGAGGTCCTCGCGCGCGCGCTCGAGGCAGCGCCTCGCCGCCGCTCGGGCGGTCGGCTGTCTACCTGGCTCTTCGGCATCGCCGCCAATGTCTGCCGGGAGCAGCGCCGTGAGCAGGCCCGTCAGCTTCCCCGGGCCGATGATGCCGTGCTGCTCGACATGCCCGACGTCACCTTCGATCCCGCTCGGATCGTGGAGCGCAGGGAGGAGCGCGAGGCGCTGCGGCGGGCCTTCGATCGCCTGAGCCCGGCCCACCGGGAGGTGCTGTTGCTCCGCGACCAGGGCGGGCTGTCATACCGCGAGATCGCCGACGTCGCCGGCGTGCCTGTGGGTACGGTCCGGAGCCGCATCCACAACGCCACGGCGATCCTGATGCAACTGGTGGAGGATGAGCTGCGATGAGATGTGAGGAGTGTCGCCCCTTGCTGAGACCGTACCTGGACCACGAGATGAGCCTGGCACAGCGCGCCGCCGTGGCAGCGCATGTCCTCGGCTGCCGCGCCTGCGCCGCCCGTCTGCGGGCGGTCCGCGCGCTCGCCTGCGGAATCGCCGCCCTGGACGCGCCTGAAGGCCTTCCGACTGCCGCCGCGCCGTCGCGTCGATGGCGTGGGCTGGCGCGAGTGGTCGTTGAGGTGGCTGTGGCCATCGCCATCGGCTTCGGCTGCTTCAGGGTCACCGACATCGCGCTCAAGCCCCATCCGCGGGAGGCCGCATCAGCCGTGATGGCCAGTGCGGTTGACTGCTCTGCGCCGGTGCCACGTGGGCCCATGGTGAATGCCCAGGATGTCGGGCCCGAGATGCGCCCGTGGTGACAGGAGAGAACAGAAAGGGGTGTTAGGGGATGCGCGTACCGAGACGAGCCGTCATGTTGTCGGTGGTCGCTGCCGTCGTCGGGGCGGGAGCCGGCGTGGTCAAGCAGGAGACGGCGCCACGCCCGCCCGCCGGTTGGCAGGAGGCGTGGAAGCTGTTCCAGCAGGGGAAGACGCTCGACGCCGCCGACCCCAAGCGGACCCAGACGTTCGAGGAGGCCACCAAGGGGTTCCAGGCCGTTGCTGAGAGAGAGAGCGGCTCCTGGGCCGCGGAGGCCCTCATGATGGCCGGGCTCTGCCGCGACTGGGTCGGCGACTACCAGGGCGCCGTGGACCGCTACGAGCGGTCCTTGCGCGACTACCCGGGCCGCGGCGGCCCGGCGGTTCACATCTACCTCGCCCAGGCCTACCAGGCGCTCAGCCGCAACGACGACGCCAAGGCGCAGGCCCAGACGCTCCTTGACCTGAGTCGGAAGGGCCACGTGCCGAAGTGGCAGGCCGTGACGGCCCGCGCTATCCTCGAGGGGAGGGAACCCGTCGGCCAGAAGCCACACCGCTACGACGAGGCATGGGGGCTCTTCCAGAAGGGCAAGGGGATGCCGCCCAGCCCCGAGCGCGATGCGGTGTTCGAGAGGTCGCAGAAGGTCTACGAGGAGATTGCCCAGCAGGCCAGGGGCATGTGGGCGGGGGATGCCGTGATGATGGCCGGCCTCTGCCGCGACTGGGTCCGCGACTACCCGGGCGCCATCACCTACTACGAGCAGGCCCTGGGCACGCACGGTGAGGTGCTTGGCCCAGCCATCCACTACTACCTCGCCAGCGCCTACCTGCAGGTGGGCCGTGAGGCGGAGGCGCGACAGCAGGCCCGGACTATCCTCGACCTCGCCAAGTCGGGGAGGCAGGAGACAGGAGCGTGGGAGATCGACCGGGCGCAGGGCATCCTGAGCGGCAAGCTAACCGCGGCGGGCCAGGCCCTGATGCAGACCGCGTGGGACGCCTTCTCCCGCGGGAAGGCAACGAAGGGCGACGCCCGGGCCAAAGCCATGCAGGAGGCCAAGGCAGCGTACGTTCGGGTGGCGGCGGCCGGCGAAGGGCACACGAAGGGCCAGGCCCTGAAGATGGCGGCGGTCTGCTGCGACTGGCTCAACGACCCGGTCGGCTCGACCCAGTATCTGGAGCAGGCGCGCGCACTGTCGGTGGATGCGCAGAACACCGACATTCTGGCGTACCTCATCGAGAAACACATCGAGCTCGGCCGGTTCGACGATGCCCGGGCTGTGGGGCGCGAACTGCGGAAGGTCAGGAACCCCGACGCTCTGCCCGCCTGGCAGGCCCCGGCAGCCGCGCTGGCCGCGTCCGACGACCACACGCTCACCCGGGCGCAGGGCCTCCTCCAGAGGATGCGGGCGCTGCAACGTCGCGACGGGTCAGGCGGCGAGGAGAGCGCCGAGGCGTTCCGCAAGCTCCGAGACCAGCTCAACGCGCTCGCGCCAGGCCCGGAGCCCGGCAGTCCATAGGAGCCGGCTCGGCTGGTCGCCCTGAAGGCCCATCCGCGTCTCCGGCGAATCCTCCGCCAACGCGCCCCAAGGAGAGACCAGCCATGCTTGACCGCATCCACGGCTGCGGACTGGCCGCGATCGTCGCCCTCTTACTCGTCGGTTGCGCGGCTCAGGCCGCCGAGAGGCGGGAGACCTCCCTCAACGGGCCGTGGGAGTACCTGAAGGTCAAGGAGCTCCAGTTCCCTCCGCCGACGGATGGCTGGCAGCCGATCGAGGTGCCCGGGCAACTCGGCGGGTTCAACTACGAGCGCGCCTGGTTCCGCCGGAGCTTCACCGCGCCCAATGCCCCTGGCCAGCGGGTCAAGATCCACTTCGGCGGGGTGAAGTGGAACAGCCAGGTGTACGTCAACGGGAAGGAAGTCGGCGGCAACTTCGGCGGCTACGAACCCTTCGAGGTCGATATCACCGATGCGATCAAGCCGGGCGGCGCCAACGACCTGCTGGTGGGTGTCCACGACTGGACCGGCGTCTTCGTCGACCGCGAGACCTCGCTCGACAAGGTGAGCGGCGAGCCCCGCGAGGTGCCCCAGAACAAGATCATCTCTCCCATCGGTGGGCTGACGACCCTCTACGGCATCTGGGATGACGTGAAGCTCGTCGTGCATGCGCCGGTCTACGTGAGCGATGTCGCCATCGAGACCTCGGTCGCGGAGAAGACAATCGCCGTCGATCTGACGATCGCCAATGAGTCAGCCGCGCAGGCCTCCCTCACTGTCAAGGCGGAGGTCGAGAAGAGCGAGGATGGCGACAAGCTGCCCAACCTCGGAGAGAAGGCGGTCGAAGTGCCCGCGGGCCAGAGCCGGACGGTCACCCTCTTGGCGCCCTGGCCCACCCCTCACCTCTGGTCGCACTTGGACCCGCACCTGTACTTCCTCCGGACCACGGTGACCAGCGGCGGCGAGACCGATGTCCTCCGCACGCGCTTCGGTTTCCGTGAGATCACGATCAAGGGCCCCGACTTCTACCTGAACGGGAAGAAGATCCACCTGCTCTCCACCTCCTGGTGGCCGACCCAGAATCCGCAGACCCCGGAGGCGATCCGCGAGACCATGGCCGCGATCAAGGGGGCGAACTGCGTCTGCTTCCGCACCCATACGCAGCCATGGTGCGAACGCTACTACTCGATCGCCGACGAAGTGGGGCTGATGATGATACCGGAGGGGGCGGTGTGGAACGACGACGCGGCCTACCGGCTCGACGACCAGCGGTTCTGGGACAACTACGCCACGCAGCTGAAGAAGATGGTGCAGCGCGACCGGAACAAGCCCTCGGTCATCATGTGGTCACTCGAGAACGAGTTCTTCGGCGGGCGCCTCGCCGAGAACACCCCCCACGAGGACAAGCTGGCTGGATTGGGCCGCATCGTGAAGGCCGCTGACCCCACCCGGCCCATCCTCTACGAGTCCGACGGCGACCCCGGCGGCGTGGCCGATGTGATCGGCATCCACTACCCGCACGAGTACCCGGACTTCGTGCTCTGGCCGAACGAGGCGGACTGGCTCGACAAGCCCAGCCCCTATGGCTGGGGGTTCCTCCACAGCAACGGGCAGTTCGTCTGGAAGAAGGACAAGCCCCTCTACATCGGCGAGTTCCTGTGGACACCCTCCTCCGACCCCTCCTGGGATACCGTCTGGTTCGGAGACGAGACGTACCGCGACTACGCCCGCTATCATGCCCTGGGCAAGGCCGCGTCGTGGCATGACCAGATCATCGGCTACCGGCGGCACGAGGTGTCGGGCATCTCGCCCTGGACGATGATCGAGGGCGGCCCCCTCACCGACGACAACCCCCTCGTCCTCGTGCACCGGTACGCTTACCGACCGATCGCGGCCTTCCCGCGGGAGGTCGACAGCCGGTTCTTCTCGGGCGAGACCGTCACCCGCACGCTCGATGTGTTCAACGACTCCCTGGCAGACGAGGAACTCGTCCTCAAGTGGGGCGCCGAGTGCCCTGGGAAGCCCGGGAAGGGGGGCGAGAAGAAGCTGACGATGCCGTCGGGCGGCCACGAGATCGTGACCGCGCAACTCGGGCTCCCGGCAGTCACCGAACGCGCGGATGGCAAGTACACGGTCTCGATCGAGGTCGCGGGCAAGGCTGTGTTCACCGACTCGCAGCCCATCAGCGTCTTCCCGCGGCTCGGCAAGCTGCAGTGTGCCGCCGGAGACGTCGGGCTCTACGACCCCCAGGGCACGACGGGGAGCCTGCTTGAGGGTGCGCGGCCGGTAAGCGACCTGGCGGCTCTGCCGAAGGGGCTCGAGGTGGTCGTCGTCGGCGCCGGCGCGTTGGGCGAGCCGAAGCCCGGTCGGCCGGTGATCGGGAAGCCGAAGACGGAGGGCGGCGCGCTCGGGCCATGGGTCGCCGCCGGCGGGCGCGCGGTCGTCCTTGAGCAAAGCGCGTACCCCGAGGACCTGGTCCCGGTCTCCCTGGCCCCGCACGCCTCCACGATGACCTTCGCCCAGGCGCCGGAGCACCCGCTGCTCCGCGACGTGAAGCCCGAGGACCTGAAGTACTGGCGCGGCGATCACACCGTAACTGCGGCCGAGCCGACCCGCCCGTCGCGAGGGGCATGCGTCCTGGTGGTCGTGTCGGGCTCGAGCCAGGGCATCGCCCACGCCCCACTGATGGTCGTGCCCTACGGCGATGGCGCCTACCTCCTCTGCCAGCTCAAGGTGGTGTCGAAGGCGAGCACCGAGCCCACGGCGGGCATGCTGTTGCGCAACCTCCTCGACTACGCCGCACACTACCCCGTGAACCGTGGGCGGACGGCGCTTTGCTGCGACATGCCGACCGTCGCCGCCAAGCTGACGGCCCTCGGCGTACAGTACGATGACGTGTCCGGGCGACTGGCCGATCTGGACCTCGCCCCGCACAACCTGCTGGTCTACGCCTCCTCCTCCGCCGATGCCCTCGCACAGGCGCGCGCCAAGCTCGAGCCGTGGGTCGAGGCGGGCGGGAGCGTGCTCCTGCACGGGTTGGCGCCGGGGGAGTACGCCAAGGTCCGCGACCTCCTCGACCCCACGCTGCAGCTTGCGCCCTGCGAAGGCCCCGCACTCCGGGGCACCGGCAACGATCCCTTGCTGTTCTCCTTCACCAACGAGGACCTCTACTGGCTCGGCAAGCACGAGGGGATCGGGTGGTCAACCACGCCCCTGGCCACCACCACCGCGAAGGCCGCCTTCGAGAAGACGCTCGAGGGCAAGCAGCCCACGGGCTACTCGGCGAAGGACCTCAAGCTGTTCGGGCCCTACGTCAGCCCCATCGATGACGGCGTCATCTTTGCCAGCGCCGGCACCGGCACGATGACCATCGAGTTCCCCCGGACGGGCGAGTACGTCTTCGGGCTGGTCGCTCGAGGCACGCCGTGCCAGGGCGTGTACCCCATGGCCGCCATCAGGGTAGACGGCAAGCAGATCGGCGCCGTCGCGACCCGGAGCAGTGAGTGGGAGACCTACACCACCTATGGCGACGTCACCCAGGGCAAGCACGAGGTCGTGGTCGCCTTCATCAACGACGCCAACGTTCCTCCCGAGGACCGCAACCTCTACCTCCAGACGCTGCTCATCGCCCCCAGCGAGACGAGCGGCCGCAGCGCCCTCCTCACCTCACCCGCTGCCCTGGCCCGGTTCCCGCGGGGCAAAGGGGCCTACGTCCTTGACGAGATCACCTGGGATACCGAGCAGGCAAACAGCCAGAAGGCCTCGCGCTTCATCTGTGGGCTGCTGACGGGGCTCGGGGCGCGCTTCCACTCCGAGACCGGTACGACGATCCAGGCGGCCTCGATGGACCCGCAGCCGGGGATGCCCTGGTTCTCCAAGCAAGGTGGCGCGGCGAGCTTCGGCGCGAGCGGCTACATCGAGACCGATGTGGAGATCGCGCACGCTGGGAAGTACCGTGCCGAGATCGTCGCTGGCGGCACGCCGGCCCAAGAGGAGTACGCCATCGTGGAGGTGTGGCTCGACGGGACGAAGCTCGGTCAGGTGCAGCTCACGACGGGCAGCCTGTCATCCTACTACCTCGACGTCGAGCTGCCCGAGGGCACGCACCGGCTCCGCCTGGCATACCCGAACGATCTCTACCTGCCGCCGGACGAGGACCGGAACCTGGCCCTCGACAAGGTGGTCTTCTACGACGCCGGGCCCAGGTAGTCGCGTCCTGCGCCTTCTGCCGTGCCGTGGCCGTGGCCTCTGGTCCTCAGTCCTCGGTCCCTGGTCCTCGGTCCTCAAACCGCAGCACCATGTCGATCATCGGCAGAGGGCGTCCGTGCCCGAACCGACCCATGAGGCCCCGATCGACGAGCTTGCGTCCCGTCTCGACGAATCCCATCTTCCGGTAGAGGTGGAAGGCGCGCGGGTTGTCCGCGTTGAGGTCGAGCCGAATGCCGGGGCGCTTCAGCACATCGCGCGCGTGGTCGATCAGGTGCCTCATGAGAACGTGACCCAGCCCCCGGTCCTGATAGCGGTCCGTGAGGCCGATGCCGAGCAGCGGCATCTCCTGGTCGAGCTGCCACAGGAAGCAGTGGGCCACAATCTCCCCGGCCGCGTTCTCGACCACGAAGTCGCGACACTGCCCGGTGAGCTGGTCACCGATCAGTTGCTCCATCCGCGCCAGCGTGAGTTCAGGCGCCGGGAAGGGCGCGTAGAACCAGTCGCTCTGCTCGGACAGCCCACCATAGAAGGCGAGGAGCGGCACGGCATCGCCCGCCCCCAGCGGCCTCAGCGTAACGCGCTCGTCGCCCGACAGTGTGACTTGCATCAGATGGCCCCGCAACTGGTCTGGTTCGCCTCGATCTCAACCCACCGCCTCTCTCGTGTGCTCACCAGGATCGCATCTATCACGAGCTGTGTTCGGTGGCCGTCCTCGAACGTGGGGAACGGCTCGGTGTCATTGACGATGGCGTCGATGAACGCGCGCACCAGGCTCGGGTGGTCCTCGATGAACGCCCGGTGCGCTGCCTGCCGCCGCTCGAGGGTGTTGACGGTGCGCGGGATGTGCCCCTGCGCCCACTCCGGCACCGAGATGTCGGTGAGCGCAGCCTCTCCTGGCTGCGCGAGGTGGAGGCTGCTCTCCCAGTTGTCATGGTCGAGGTTCAGGATGAGCGTCGCCTCACTCCCGGCGACCTCGATCCGCTCCCACCGCGCTCCCATCGCCGTCCAGCTCACGTGGAATACGCCCTGGGTGCCGCTGGCGAACTCGGCCAGGAACGCCGTCGCGTCATCGACCGGCGTCGGGATCATGTTGCCCTGCGCATCGGGTCGTAGCGGGACGGTCGTCTTCTGCATCGCGCAGACGGCCCGCATTGGGCCCAGGAACCACTGGGCGAGGTCGATCACATGGCAGCCCAGGTCAAAGAGCACGCCCCCGCCCGCGAGCTCGGGGTCGGCGCGCCACATCCACCCCGACCCCGGTCCGCCATACGAGGCCATCTTGCAGGCATTGTAGTGGAACACCTCACCGCACGCTCCCTCGTCCAGCAGCTCCCGCGCATAGGCCGCCTCCGGCACCCAGCGGTTGGTGAAGGCGACGCACGTCTTGACCCCGACCTCCCTCGCCACCCGTGCCAGCTCATCCGTCTGCTGGGCGTTCAGACCGAGGGGCTTCTCGCAGAAGACGGGCAGCCCCCGCCTCAGTGCAGCCAGGGCCACCGGGTAGTGCGCGTCGTGGGTCGTGCTGATGGTGACGGCGTCGAGGTCGCCCCGGTCGAGCAGTTCCTCGTAGCTCGTGTAGAGGCCCGCAACGCCCAGCTCCCGCCCGGCCGCGCGCAGCTTGTCCTCCGACCGGCAGCAGAGCGCAACCAGCTCCGCCCGGGGGTGGCTGAGCACCCCACGCACATGCACCGCGCTGGCCCACCAACCGACGCCGATGATGCCGACCCTGACCCGGTCTACCATGGCCCTCGCCTCCGGTATGGGTCGGGTCATTCGGCGCCGGGAGAGAGAGGCCCTTCAGGGGCATTGGCGCCAACTTGCGGCTTCCGGACGCCATGAATGGCGCCCCTACCCGGATCGGGTGCGGTGAACCGCGCCCGATTGTGTAGTGGCGCGATTCATCGCGCCAACAGGCGTTGGGTTACCGCGTATGCCCTTCAGGGGCGTCCTCGACCTCGCCGAGCTACGCCTGACTCAGGCCACAAACGGCATCAGGGTCATACGCCTCGCGGGCGGCAGGGTTGGGGTACCACTCGTCGATGATCTCATGGGCCGCCCGGAGGAGTGCGGCGAGAGAGGTCTGGATCGCCACAGGCCGATTCCGGGCCGAAGGCGAATACGCCTCGCGTGGTTCCTGTCGTCCGGAAGGAGAGGAGGGCGTCCATGATCGCTTCCCTGCTGCTTCTTGCCGCAGGCGTCTGCGCCGCCGCGGACACGGTGGAGTGGAGCTTCGGCGACCGATTCGACGTGGTGAACGCCGTCAACTTCCTCGATGCCAACGTTCGCCACGGCCACTTCGGTGGCCGCGTCCGCTGGGACCCGTACCTCTACCTCAAGCTGCCGAAGGACGGGCTCGACGCGGCCCGGTGGAAGGCCCTCTCCGCGCGCATCTACTCCTCGGCGCCGGCCGATGTGCTCGACCTCTACTACCAGTCGCCCGACGGGCGCTGGGGCCTTGGTGCCAGCTTCCCCATCGTGAAGGGCTGGGCGACCTACAACGTGGTCCTGGCCGATCTCGGCTGGCATGAGTCCTCGCCGGCCGAGGGCTCGCGTCAATGGGGCGGCACGCAGGGCAAGGTGGCCACCCTCCGGCTCGACCCGGGCAACGAGAGCGACCGCTGGGTCATGTTCGACTGGGTCAGGCTGCGCCCCGACATCGAGGGCTTCCGGCCGGGCGTCGTCGCCGAGGAGATGGGTAGCGGCGAGCTGGCGCGGCTGACCTGTCCCGAGGCGGCTACGGCCGGCGATACGGTGACCATCGGAGCAGACTTCCGGGTGGCCAAGGCTCCTGCCGATCCGTCAGGAGTGGCCTTCGTGCGGGTGGGCGGAACGGGGGTGTCCGGCGAGACACAGGAGTTCCCGGTCGATCTCAGCCGGCCGTCGATAGGCGTAACCGCGGAGTTCCCCCTCTCCCGGTACATGCCGTCGACGGACCTCTCGGTCGAGGCCGGCGTCTACGAGCTCGACATGCCCCGCGGCGCCCAGCGGGTCATCCGCGTGACCAGCCCGCGGGCGGGGAAGGTGGAACCGCCGCTCGTCACCGTTGGGCGAGTCGCCGGCGATCCCACGCTGCACATCGACGGCAGGCCGACCGCCGCCTTCCTCTTCGTCTCCAGCAACCACGAGGATCTCCCCCGCCACCTCGAGATGGCCAAGGCCGGCGTTCATCTCTACTGCGACTGGTTCGGCACCTCGGGGTACTCCGACCTGGGCCACGTCGCTCCCGATGTCTACGACTACACCGAGTTCGATGTCTACTTCGCCCGCCTGCTGGAGGCCGACCCCGACGCCTACTTCCTGCCGCACATCGGGGTGACGCCCCCCATCTGGTGGCAGACGGCGAACCCCGATGAGCTGTGCCTCTACGCCGACGGCTCGCACGGGCCCGAGTCCTTCGCCTCGGAGAAGTGGCGGCGCGATGTGGCCGAGGACCTGCGCCGGCTGATCGCCCACCTCCAGCGCGCGCCCTACGCCGACCGCATCATCGGCTACATCCCGTTCAGCGGCTATAGCGCCGAGTGGCAGTCGTGGGGGCTGTGGGAGGGCCACCTCGCGGACTACAGCGCGCCGGCGCTGAAGGCGTTCCGGGCGTGGCTGCGGCGGCAGTACACGGACGAGGCCGCGCTGCGCGGCGCGTGGGGCGACCGGGCAGTCACCTTCGACACCGCCGCCATGCCCGACGAGAAGCTGCGGCACTCGGCGGCGCATGGCGTCTTCCGCGATCCGGTGGCCGAGCGCCAGACCATCGACTTCTACGACTTCCTCCAGGACCTCACCGCTGACGCAATCATCACCGTCTGCCGCGCGACGAAGGAAGCCTGCGGGCGGCGGTCGCTCGTCGGCACCTACTACGGCTACCTGACCCAGCACCAGATGCGGCAGCAGGACTCGTCCCACCTCGCGCTGAGCAAGGTACTCGAGTCGGGCGACGTGGACTTCCTCATGAGCCCGCCGATGTACACCGGGCGTGAGCTCGGCGGCACCAGCACCTTCATGTCCGTTTGCGACGCCGTCCGGCTGCGCGGGAAGCTGTGGCTGAGCGAGGCGGACTACCGCACATCGCTCTCCTCCCCCGGCGCGGGCTACGGCCGGGCCGATACGCTGGACGCCTCCCGCGCCGTTCTGCTGCGCGAGTTCGGGGAAGTCCTCACCAAACGGGAGGCCGTCTCCTGGTACGACATGGTGGGCGGCTGGCTCTCCGATCCGGGCATCCTGTCGGACCTGGGCCGCATGCGCAGCGTGATGCAGGCGTCCCTCGCCCAACGCAGGCCGTTCCACGGCGATGTCGCGGTATTCACCGACGAGCGCAGCTTCTTCTACACCAAGCCCCACGACCTCAACCGAGCGCTCGCCTGCCAGACCATCGTCGACATGCCCCGCGTGGGCGTCGCCTGGGACGCGTACCTCCTCACCGACTTCCTGCGCGCCGATCTCCCGAGCTACAAGCTCTACCTCTGCCTCAACGCCTTCTTCGTGCCCGACGCGCTCCGCGAGGCCATCCACGGGAAGGCCGCCGCGACCGGCGCCACCGTCCTCTGGATCTACGCCCCGGGCTACTGCACCAATACCGGGCTGAGCACGGAATCGATGAAGGCGCTGACGGGCATTGCGGTGCAGGCCGAGGAGCGCGAGCTGGCGCCCGTGCTGAAGCCGACGGGCCACACCCTCTGCCCCAGGGAACTCGATGCCACCCAGGCCTCGGGGATCGCCGTCAGCCCTGCCTTCCGGGTGGACGACCCCTCCGTCGAGGTCATCGCCCTTCGCGCCGCGGACGGCGCGCCCGCCGTCGCCCTCAAGCGCATGAGCGGGTGGACGAGCGTCTACTCCGCCTCCTACAACCTCCCGCCTAACCTCCTCCGCAGCCTCGCCCGCGCCGCCGGCTGCCACATCTACCTCGACACCGGCGATCCGCTGTACGCCGACAACGCCTTCATCTGCGTCCACGCCGCAAGGGAGGGGGAGAAGACGGTCGCACTCGCGAGCGCTGCCCAAGTGGCGAATGCGATGACCAAGCAGACGGTCTCGATGGGGGGCAGGCAGGTGTCGCTGAAGATGCGCTTCGGGGAGACGGTCCTCCTGCAGCTGAGCAGTCACTGAGACTCGCGTCAGTAGGGAAACGGGACTGGACCATTTCTGCCGGTCGCATCGGCAGAAATGGGACTGTACCTGACTGACCTTCAGTTTGGCGCGGTTCGGCGGGAGGCGCGCGCTGTTTTTTTCGTTGAGCGGCGGCGTGCTGTGCAAGTTTTGGGCGTAGTCGTCAA
>Ga0315289_10002469_pt1 | contig 28265 bp, 17 predicted proteins | sample YL17G11_40_MG_FD_203452 | JGI IMG/M metagenome (GOLD analysis project Ga0315289, IMG submission 203452) | Sediment microbial communities from Yellowstone Lake, YNP, Wyoming, USA - YL17G11_40 | ecosystem: Environmental > Aquatic > Freshwater > Lake > Sediment | place: USA: Wyoming | collected... | reverse complement strand
GCCAGCGGCTGAATCGAATGGTGCGCTGCACGGGGCTCTCCTGTCCAGCGGATGCTGCTCCGCTTCGACAGGCCCCAGCTCAGCCCTCAATGCAGTCTCATATCTATCCTGACAGAACACTTAGCCATCTGCGGATAGACAATCGCTCACAGCAGCGCGGTGCTGAAGTAGCGCTCGGCGCGGTCGGGGAGAACAGTGGCGATGTTGCCGTCGAGTTTGGCGGCCAGTTGACGCGCCGCCCACACGTTGGCGCCGGAGGAGATCCCCACCAGCAAGCCGTGATCCCGCGCTAGCTCCCTGGTGGCTTCCAGGGCGTCCTCATCGGTGACTTCGATCACCTCGTCCACCAGCGAAACGTCCAGCACCGCGGGGATGAAGCCGTCGCCGATGCCCTGGATCTGGTGCAGGCCCGGCTCATGACCCAGCAGCGCGGAAACATTCTTCGGTTCAACCGCCACGATTCTGGCGCCGGGGTTGTGCTCCTTGAGGAACTTGCCGACGCCCTGGAGCGTGCCACCGCTGCCGACGCCGGCGACGAAGCCCGCAATGTCACCGCCCATCTGGCGCCACAGCTCAGTCGCGGTTTGCTCGTAGTGAACGCGCGGGTTGTCGGGGTTCTCAAACTGCTGCGGCACGAAGATGCGTGGGTCCGCGGCCGCCATCTCGCGAACCCGCGCCAGCGCGCCGGCGATGCCCTCCTCGTCAGGCGTCAACACCAGCTCGGCGCCGAGCGCGCGGATTATTTTCTTGCGTTCCTCGCTCATCCCCGCGGGCATGACAATGCGCACCGCGTAGCCCTTCAGCCGGCCCACCAGGGCGACGCCGATGCCGGTGTTGCCGGAGCTGGGCTCAACGATGATCGAGTCGGAGCGCAGGCGGCCGGTGCGCTCCGCGCCTTCAATCATCGCCAGCGCGACGCGGTCCTTGATGCTGCCGCCCGGGTTGAGAAACTCCGCCTTGGCGAAGATCCTTTCTCCCTTCAGCCTAATCAGCGGCGTATTCCCGATGAGATCGAGAACATTATCGGTCAGCATGTGGTCGCCTCCGGCGTGCGGTGAGCGTGCCACGCTGCGAACTACGGGTCATACAGTAGCAACTTGTGACAGTCAGCGCAAGAGCAGGCGAGGGCGTGGGGTGTGTTCGCGGAGAGTGGGTATCGCAGTTCGACTCCGCGCTCAACGCCGACGGAGGAGTGCACTGGGCGCGGGGTCGCCCCGCCGTCGCCGCGACGGCTATGGCGGGCAGGCTGACCCCGCGATTCGCGGCTCGCCAGAGGCGAGTCAACTTCAGCGCTTGCCCGCCGCAGGCGGGAAGCCGCGCCCGATTCGAGCGCGCGGCTCCGTCCCACACCCACTGAAATCGAACACACCCCGGGCGGGGTGGCGAACTGTGCCAATCACCGAGGAGAGCTGGGCTCGGCAATCACCGCGCAGCCTGAGTGGCTAGGCCTGTGGCCGCCACGGCGGCGGCAAAGCCGCCTAGACGCTGAACACTGTGACTCTCTCTCACGCCCTTTCTTCGAGCGGCACGCGGACCACGGCGCCGTCCTGCTCCAGTTGCCGCTGCAAGGCGGCGGCCTCGAGATCGGCGGGCCGGCAATGGGCACTGATGCACATCGCAGCCGCCGTGCCCGACGCCTGGGAGATCGCCATGTTGGGGGCCATGCTCCGCGCCGATTGGAACGCGGGCTGGCCGGCGGAGATGCAGCGGCCGGCAAGCAAAACATTGTCCAGATCGGCCGGCACCAGGCTGCGATAGGGAATCTCGAAACCCAAATGATCGAGGAATCTTCGCTCGCCGTAGTAGTCAGGCACCGGGTTGGAGGAGACGGCGATCGAATCATGCTGCGGCCGCCCGCTGAGAACATCCTCTTCGGTGATGGTGTAAAGGCCGACGATGCGCCGCGTCTCGCGAACCCCGATGTTGGTCGCGGTGGCAGCGAGTTGGGCTTGCGGGAACTTTTCGCGCAGGTGGCTGAGGTGCTCCTCCAGGGCGCGCCGCGCCCGAATCTCGGCTGCGGTCAAATCGGAGGCATTGGCGCCATCGAGGTCGCCCATCCCGGGCCCCCAGACCGTCGTCAGGTCGTTGATCCAGAGGCGGCGCTCGTTCGCGGTCGGCTGCGGGATGCCCACGACGCGGTACATGAGAGTCATGCCCATCATCCGCGGGCCGGCTTGCGCCGGCTCATAACGCGCCCCGGCGCGGGCCGCGAGGTCGCCGTCGCCAGTGGCATCAACATAGATGCCGGCTTGGACCGCCTGGCGCCCGGACTTGTTTTCGACCACGACCGCGCTCACGTTACGGCCCTCGGTCCGGGTATCGGCGAACACTGTATGTAACATCATCTCGACCCCGGCTTCGCTGAGCATCGCCAGGGCTACGCGCTTCAGAACCTCCGGGTCGAAACTCACCGCATATGGGCAGCGCCCGGGTTGCAGCTCGCCGAAGTTGCCGTGCGCGGTGCATGCGCTAGCCCCACCCGCCGCGAGCAGACGGTCAACCAGTTCTTGCGCGATGCCGCGAACGGTTTGCACGTGATCGGGCGCATGCTCGTTACGGAAGCCATTGAAGCTTGTCATGAGCCCGGCGGTTGCCATGCCGCCGACAAAACCGTAGCGCTCAATGAGCAAGGTTCGAGCTCCGCTGCGCGCGGATGCCAGCGCGGCGACCATTCCGCCAGGGCCGCCGCCGATTACCGCGACCTCGGGCTCGGCGACGACGGGTAGCTCTCTACTGGGCTCGAGGACGGTTTTCATTTGAGGGGCTCCGGAACTCGGCGGCATCGGCCGCGCTTCGGTTTCTATGTTCCCGCCGAAACAGGGTTTTCCTTGCTGCGGCGACACCGTGAAGCATCCACGAGCAGGTCGCCAAGAAGCCACGGGCGAGGGCGGCTGTGCCACCTAAGACGGCTCACCGCCAGATGAGGCGATTCTGCGCCGGGTAGTTGTCGCGGGAGACCAGCTCGCGCCGCTGCGCCCCAGAGAGGAAAGAGCGGTACACGGCGACCTCGCAGCCCGGCTGTCCGCGAGTGGTGCGCCTGGGGCCGGGGCCGAAATGCGTCACCGTCGCTGGCGGCGCCATGGCGAGGATCTCGCGCTCGATGCGAACCCGTGGCAGCCGTTCGCGGGAGCAAAGGCGCACGATCGCCGATTCGCCGATGATGCGCGCCCAGATGTGGATCGGCGAGTTCAAGGTGTTGCGGAACCGCAGGTCAATGTTGGGATATGCAACTGCCGCGTCCTGGCCGGGAGGAACATAAGTGGTGGGCCACTGGTGGCGGTGACGCTCAATGATGGGCAAGCCGGCGAGCAGCGCGGCGTTATAGAGCGTAGTCGAGGCCTGGCAGACCCCTCCGCCCCAGTCCAGCACCATCTCGCCGGAGTAGCTGACCGGCGCTCGACGATACCCGCGATCCACGGTCCAGGGCCCGACCGCGCGGTCAAACGAGAACTCTTCGCCGGGCGCGATCACTTCGCCGTCGAGTGACGCCAACGCCAGGCGCAGGTTATGCACTTGCGAGTGTGTGCGACCGCCCAACCCCGTGGAAAAGGCGGCGATCGCGCTTTCCTTCGGCGGCAACTGCGGCAGCCCCAGCAGCAGTGTGATGAGCGCCAGGCACGCGAGCGCGCCAACCGCGAGCGCCGCGCGCCGAACCGCCTCTCGTTGATCCGGCGAGGCTACTTCGCCCTGCGAAGCTGGGCTACGAAGCCCGCGAAGCAGGGTCGCCCACACCATGCCGCGCCGCAAGCCCGAAATGCTTTTCACCGCAACCTCACTCGCGCCTCGGCCCCGGAGCCGCGCAGGTCCGGATTGTACATCGCATAGACCTGAGTCGGCATGACGTGGTAATCGCCGGGGATTTGCGGGCGCAGGTAGTACTCGATGGTCGAGACGCCAGCGGGCAGCCGCCGCGCGAAGATCGCGACCTTCTCATCGCGCACCGTGAGGTCCGACCACCAGCGGTCCCATTCCCATGGCTCAAGCTCACCCCGCTCCGTAACTTCGCATCCGGCGGGCAGCGGGTCCTCGACCACCACGTATTCACACTGGTTGGCGGAGGCGATCTTGAGCCGCACGAGGATGGATTCCCCGGAGCGGAAATCGGCGACCGCATGGGGCGACGGGGAGGTCGTGATCACGCCCGTGCGCGGGTCGCGCGCACTGACCATGCGGTAGTAGGAGCGCGCAATGGTAATGCCCGCCCCGGTGATGATCTCCGGCAGGTCTCCCTGGCCGACGAACTGGCGCAGAATGAGCGTGTAGTACAGGTTTCCGGCGCCGTTCTTGGTAATGTCCAGCAGGTTGTCGCCGCGCACAAGGGAACGCCCGCCGGCCTTGACCTCAACCTCGGGCGCGAATAGATCCACGCGTGTGAAGCGCCGCTCCAGCAGGGTCTTTCCGTTGAGGCTGAGGCGGGCCTCGTAATCGGGCGTCAGCTCCTGCGAGTGCTTCAGGAAATCGGTCAGCGCGAAGAGAATGAAAGCGGTATCTCGGGTGGAAACCCAGCCATCGCCTTCGCGGTTGAGCACCAGCCAGCGCACAACCTTGAAGAGCCGCCGATCGTTGGGGTTCACGGCGAGGAGGGCCTTGAGGGCGAGCCCTGTGGTTTCGGTGTCTCCCCCGCGACCCCAGCCCGGCCTGCCTTTCCACCATGCGAGCGCTTGGGTCTCCTGGCCCCGCTGCCAGAGGCGTTCGGCGGCGACCCCGGCTTCGGTGGTGCGGCCGAGCTCCAACAAGGTGGTAGCAAGCAGCGCCAGGTTGTACGGGTCGAGCGAATCCAGGCCGCGGTAGAACTGCATGACTTGCTCTTGCACAAGACCATCTCTGGCGGCGCTCGTGCTACGTAGCGAGCTACTTCGCAGAGTAGCAAGCGAGAGGACGTAGAGCGGGTAGAGCCGGTCGGGTGCGAGGTAGCCCCACTGGCCCGGCGCCGGTTGCGCTTGCGCCAGGAGCAGGTGCCGCTGGGCCGGGGTTGCACTTATGTAGCCCCCCTGGCCCGGGGCTGGTTGCGCCCGCACCTGGCGCAGGAGGCATTCCACGCCGCGATTCAGCGCATTGTCGTTGACCGCAAAACCGCTGCGCTTGGCGGTGATAAGGCCGAAGACCACATAGGCGGTCATCCACGGGTCCGACTGGTCATAGCGCCACCAGCCCCACCCGCCATCGTCGTGCTGATAGCCGTAAAGGCGATCGAGGCCGGTTTGAACCATGTCGGGCAACTGCTTTTCCAGCCGCGGGTCCGAAAGGCCAAGCTCGCGCAGCGCCCGGGCCACCACCACGTCGGGTAGGAACGCGCTCATCGTCTGCTCGGTGCAGCCATAGGGATAGTGCGCCAGATACCCCAGGGCGCCAAACATCACCGATGCGATGGAGGGAGCGAGACGCACGCGCAGCTCGCTGGCGCCGGCCACGGCGTCGCGGCGCACGCTCAGGCGCTCCGAGGCCTGGGCCTGCACTGCGCCGCTGCGCCACTCGATCCGCTCGCGCCCATGAGGCAGAGCGGGAACGGTCAGCGCCATGGCGTCGGAGAGCCCGCTTTGCGCCTTCACATAGACCGTGATTTCCCTGCGGCTAGGCGAGGGCACCTCGACTTGCCAGTCCAGGCGCCGCACTTGGTTCGGCCCCAGGACCAGGCCCTCCGGTGGCGCCGTGGCTCCTTGGTCGAAGCGCAGTCCGGGCGCATGGATCCAGACCCGCAGACTCTGTTCCGAGCGCGTGTAGTTGTGCACCAATGCCGACAGGGTCAGGCGATCGCGCTGCACCATGAACCGCGGCGCCTCCAACCGCACCAGCAGGTCCTTGGCGGTGCGCACTTTCTTCGTTGCCTCTCCCACCGCCGTGTCCAAGGTCGCTCCGCGCACGGTCGCCCGCCATGTGGTCAGGTTGTCGGGCATGGCGAAGGTGATCGTCGCCCGCCCTTGCGCGTCCGTAAGGACCGTCGGGTTCCAGTAGGCGGTATCCGGGAAGCGCTTGCGCACCTTGATGCCCACGGGGCTCTTATCAGCGTCCAGGTATATGTGGGGGAACGAATAGGCGGTGGATACCGCATTCTCGCGCGGCGGGTAGAAGAAACCCAGCATCGGCGGCGCGCTCTCCGGCGCGACGGCGTAGATGGACTCATCCACGACCCCTACGGAGAGCTCCGCCGACACCGGCTTGCCGCGCCAGTCCGCGGTTCGCAGTTGATATGTGGCTTGCTCGCCGGGGGCGTAACGGCGCTGGTCGGCCCTGACCTCTATTTGCAGCCGGCGGGCCTCCACCGAGACCTGGAGCCGCTTTTCCTCGCGCATGAATTTCTTGTCGCGCACGAAAGCGACGCAGACGAAGAAGTTGGGGGCATATTCCGGTCTGACCGCGAATTCGATGCGCGTGGATTTCCCTTTCAGCTCGACCAGGCGACGCTCGTAAAGCCGCGGCCCCTCGATGGTCACCAGGGCCGTCGCGCCCTTGCGTTGACTATTGATGAGAAGGGTCGCAGTATGACCCTGGCGGTAGACTTTCTTGTCCGCGATGATCTCCAACTCCGGGTAGGGCACCCCGAGGTCGGCGTAGTCCTCCTCGGTCACCCACAGGTAAGCGGTTTCGCGGATCTCGTTACCCCGCCGGTCGGTGGCGCGCGCCCGGACGCGATAGTTGCCCGCGGTCTGGGGTGTGAACTGAAAACGGGCCTTGCCGTTGGCATCCGTCGTGACCTCGCCGCGCGTTTCGGGGCCGAGGCTCGACTCTCGTCCGCGCCACACTTCGCGGCTGGCGCCGACGCTCACTGTCACCCCGGGCACTGGCCGGCCATCATAATCTCGTGTCTCCACTTCCACTTGCGCCGCTTGTCCGGGGGCAGTAACCCAGCGCACCGGGGTAAGCAAGACCTTGAATTCACCCTGAGTCACCAGCGTCGAACCCAGCTCCGTGACCTCCTTGCGGCTGGGATCGGTGACCGTCACTTCGATGTCATACTTGTGGTCGGTTGCCTCCTCTTCAGGAGGTTTCTTCCAGGCGCTGAAGGGCGCCTTGGTGGCAATTGAAAAGCGCGCGACGCCGTCGGCGTCGGTCTCCGCCTCGCCTTGTTCGATCACTTCGCCATAGGCATAACCCTCGAACTCCCCGCCCTCTTCGTAAGGCGCTTCTTCCTCTGGTGCCGGATAGAAGAAGTAAGGCGAGCGGCGAACGACATATGCGACCTTTGCGCCGGCCACGGGCGCGCCAAAGTAGTACTGCGCCGATACCTGGGCCCGGATGCGTTCGCCTCGGGTGTAACGCTTCTTTCCCGTGGTTACTTCGATACTGTATTCGGGCTTGCGGTATTCGGCGACCCTGAAGCCGGATTCGTGCTCCCTGCCATCGAGCGTGCTCACCAGGCGGTAGTAGCCCGTAGGCGCTTCGTCATTGAGACCCAATTGGCCGTGGTAGGAACCGAACTGGTTAGTAACCAGCTTGGCCTGATAGACCAGGGTGTCGCGCGGATCCCGAACCTTGACCTCCACCGGCTCGCCTGACAGCACCGCATAGCCGGCGCCGGCAAAACGACGGGCGATGCCCTTGAAATGCACGCTATGCCCCGGGCGATAGACTGGGCGATCGGTGTACGCATACACCCGCTCCTGGCCCGCTTCTCCGCCTGTATAGACCCACGAAGTCAGGAATGCCTGAGAGCCCTGGCGCTCGGCGCGGGCGAGAAGGTCGAACTGCGGCTGCTTGTGGGGCACACGGGCCTGGAATATGCCCTGGGCGTCGGTCACACCGGAGACGGTCTCGCCTCCCTCGGCCGAGAATTGGACATTTGCACCCGCCACCGGGGCGCCGGTCTTGAGGTCGGTGACATAGGCGAGCGCCTGATCGCCCCATTGCTTGGTGATGAGCGCTAGGCGAGTCACCATTACCCACCCCAGGCGCTGAATGGAATCCGCCTTTGCGACCACCAGGTAAATGCCCGGATCCCGCAGCGGCAGATCGAAACGCTGGCGAAAGACCCCCTCGACATCGCGGCGGGTGATGGGGGGCAAGATGCGGCCCAGCGGGGAGAGCGCCGGATTTCCCTCGAGCACCAGGTGCCGCGGCGGCTGCTCCGAGTAAAGGAGCCGCCCGAGGCCGCCGCGTTTCTTCACCAGAAGGGCATTCGGGTCCACCCGGTAGAAGGTGAAGTCAATGCTGTCACCGGGCAGGAAGCCGTGTCCGATCACCTGCGGAACCTCGTCCGGGGTGAAGACATGCTGGGGCACGCGCAGGTCGAAGAAGGGCGCGACAGGGGCCAGCTCGAGGTTGACCTCCTGAACCTTGCCCTCTTCAATCATGAGGTTGGTGGCGCGCAACTGGTGCGCCCGCGAGGTCGCCTGCAACTGGTAGAGTCCCGCGGGGATTCGCTTGGAGTGGAAGCTGCCGTTGGCGCGGGTCACCAGAGGGAAGTCGCCTTCGCCACTAACTGTCGCGCCGGCGCGGTGAAGCCGAATCTCGATTCCAGGCAGCGCCTGACCGCTCTCCTCCGCCACCGCTCTGCCGCGCAGCCAGCCCGTCGGCTGCTCCTGCTGCGACAGGTAAATGGTCATCGCCGCCAGCCACGCGATGGCCGCGGCCAATCCCACCAACCATGCGGCGCCGCGCTTCATCTCAGGCCTCCCGCCCGGCGGCTGGCGCCTCGGTCGGGAGTGTGCGCTTTCGTCCGCGCCACTGCGCGAGGGCCGTTGCAGCGATCCACAGGACGACCGCTGCCGCTATACTTGCAGCCAGATAGCCCTTATACACCCGCGGCATGTCGTAGAGAAAGGCAAAGGGCCGGCTGAACTGGGCCGCAACCAGGGCGGTGCCGAGCGCTAGCAGGGGTGTCGGCGCTTGCCACAAGCCGATCTGGGGATTAGTCTCCGCAAGCGGCAGAAGCATGAGGGCGAGCGCCTGCGCGCCGACGAGGCCGGCGAGCAATCCGAGCGCCGCATCCGGACCCCACAATGCAAGCAGCGCCACCGGTGACAAGGCGCCCAAGGCTCCGAGCAGAAGCGTTCGGCCCAGTCCCCAGCGAAGACGGAGTGAGGAATAGACGAACGGCAATAAAGTCCCTATCACGACACCGATAAGGGTGTAATGCAGCGACAGCTCGACCTCGCCCACCGCGCCGCCAGATCGCTCCAGGAACAACCGCAGCAACAAGAGGTTGGCGCCGACGGCGAGGGCCTGTGCGAGCGCCCGACGCGCCGGCGCCCTCAAGCCAAGCATGGGGCCCGCCACCGCCCACCCGGCCATCAAGGCCACCGCCGCCCCAAAGCCCGCGAGCAGCTTGAAGCTGAGCGCTGCCAGGAAGAGCATCAGCACGGCTCCGAGCGCGTGGACTCGCAGCGCGCTGGGCCAGGGCGCGTCTTCAACACCGATGGCGAGCCAGGCGATGAGCGCGGCCGTCACCGAGCCCGCAACCAGCAGCAGTCCGAGGGACTCGGCCGGCTCCAGCTTCGCTCCCAGACGCCAGCCGAACACCAGCACCAGAGTCAGGGAGAACGCCGCCGCTGCCGTCGGCCATAACAGCGGATACTTGGCGACTGCACGGTGCGCGCTTGGGATGCAGGCGACAGTTTGCCCGACGATCCACAGCGCCGCCAGCGCCAGCAGATAGGCCCACCAGCCGCGGAGACCGCTGTCATGAAAATGGTAGACTGCAAGGGAGCACCCGGCGGCGAGCGTTACGGCCATGATTGCGCTGGCCTCAAGCGCGCCCGCCGAGAGCGGCGCCTCCACCGGGTTGCCGGTGGCTAGGCTCTCCGAGCCGCCACGGCGGCCTTCAGGCCTAGCCGCTTCAGCGGCTGCCGGCTGGGCGGGCAAGATGGTGCGGAAGATGCCGCCGATCATGGCGAGGCCCAGGGCGCAGCCCAGCAGCGCGTCGCCAGGATCGCCGCGAAACAGCAAAATGACGAGCGAGCATCCCGCGAGCGCCAGGGACAGCGTCACCGCGGCGGGATATGGCCAGTAGCTGCGGTCGGCGCGCTCCACGCGCGCAGCGCCGAATGCCGCCAGCAGGCCGGCCGCGCCGCCGATAAGGAAGCCCCATCCGAGTCGCTGTCCCGGGGAAAATGGAGGCTGGGTCGGCAGCGTCAGCAGGAACAAGATTACCGTCAGCGCAATGCCGAGAAAAAGGCCCGGCGCGATTCGCGGCCTTTGGGCGGCTGGCGGCTGTGGAGCGAGCGAGGCGGTGACGAAGGAGATGGCGGCTGCCAGGGTTCCCGCGCCCAGCCCGATCCAGGCCAAGATGGATTCCATGGTTGTCTCCCGCGCGGCTTTATATCAGAGTACGTCTGCGGCGCCGAAACGGATTACGCGGTACTGGGATTTGCGCGGCGGGAGGAGTGTTTCCTGCTTGGCAGAGCAACTGAAGGCCAACCAGTGGCGGGAGAATAGCGTACAATCGGTGAAACTCGTGCTTCGTAGCGAAGGAGCTTCGCTTCCAGCCTTCGCAGCCGAAGCTGCTTCGGCGGAGTAGGCACTTCGCAGAGTAGCATCAGACCCAAGTGCCCGGGCACACCGGGCGCATACCGTAGGGCGCAATTGACTACCCCTGCTGAACTGGTCGGCGTGACAGATCACCTCCTGGCGCAGGGATGACAAGGAGTTAACATGAAGAATGCGATGCTAATCCTGGCTTTTCCGATTCTCGTATCTGCCGCGTGCGGTGCAAGTCCGCCTGGGGTGAAACAGCAAGCCAAGCCCTGGTTCCCCGTTGGCGTGTGGTTCGAGGGTAATCCGGATTGGGGCGGCTATCCCCGTGATCGCGCGGGGGCAAAGAGTTACTACGACCGCTGCTTTGCCGACCTCGCCGCGCACGGCTTCAACGCGGCGACGGTGCCGAATTGCCCGGAATTGCTGTGGCCGACGCTGCTCCACTCGGCTCAGGGCCACGGCGTCAGAATCGTCCTGGAGATCGGGGAGCTGGTGCGCCTCGTATCGCGGCCCGAACCTGTCTCCGAATCCGAGGCTGATGCCGCAGCGAAGAGCGTCTTCGCCGGGATCGGGCGCTATCAATCTCTTGCGCGCTATCAGATCCGCGATGAGCCGCCGCCGGAGATGATGCCCAACTGGCTGCTGGTGCGGCGCGTCCTCGCGAATGTGGATCCGAAGCGTCCTGCGTTTTCGTGCTTCAACCACCCCGCTTCCCTGGCGCGCGCCGGCGAACAGGCCAATCTTTCAGAGGCGGTGTTCGATATCTACCCGCACGGCGTCAACACTCCGCCGCAATCTCTCGGCGGCTTCATCCCAGCCCTCGACGGGTTCAAATCGGCGGCCAGAGATTTGCCGCTATGGCCGGTGCTGCAATCGTTCGCGAAACCGGAGGCCTGGCGCTATCCATCGGCGCAGGAGCTGCGGGCCGTGACATACCTGTCGCTGGCCGCGGGCGCCAAGGGAATCTTCTACTTTCTCTATCAGACCATGCCCAATCACCCGGAGAGGCTCCAGGGCCTGGTTGACGCTGATGGCAATCCAACGCCGATCTACGGCCCGGCGACCCTTCTGGCGCGCGAGCTGGGAAAGCTTGCGCCGCTCCTTCTGTCGCTCAAACCGGCCCAACCGCCGGATGAGGTCGAAGGCGAGGCGCGAGTTGGCAGTTTCGTGGAGGCCGAGGGCCGCTCAGTTCTCATTGTGGCCAGCGTGCGGCCCGACCGGGCGGTCACCGCGGTGGTCAGTGTGGGGCGGGCTGGCGTCTGGCGCGATGCGCTGAGCGGAGAAAACTTCGAGCCGGCAACCGGGCGGTTGAATATCCCCCTGGCCCCTGGGGGCGGGCGGGTGCTGGTGCAGCGCTAAATGCCACGGGCTTGACAGGCGGGATCGCTTTCCTGGGTGTGTTCGTTTTCAGTGGGTGTGGGACGGAGCCGCGCGCTCGAATCGGGCGCGGCTTCCCGCCTGCGGCGGGCAAGCGCTGAAGTTGACTCGCCTCTGGCGAGCCGCGAATCGCGGGGTCAGCCTGCCCGCCATAGCCGTCGCGGCGACGGCGGGGCGACCCCGCGCCCAGTGCACTCCTCGGTCGGCGTTGAGCACGGAGTTGAACTGCGATACCCACTCTCCGCGAACACACCCGCTTTCCCGGCCTACCCAAGCGGTGTAAAGGCGCCTCGCCAAGCATCGGCCCAAGGCCGCCGAGCTTCACGCCGCGGGCGGCGCGGTGCGGCGGCTGATGGTAGCCGGCACGCGGGTCCACCCAAGTTGTTTGCAGGCCCGCAAGCGGTTGGTTCCGGCGATGACCCGGTAGCGGCCGTTGATCTGGCGCTCGACCACCAGGGGCTGGAGCAGCCCGTCGGTCTGGATATGCCTGGCGAGATCGTTGATCCCCTCTTCCTCCGCTTGCGACAGTGTGCCCGGCCGCCACGGGTCGTCAACCTCGCTGATCTCGATCTCCTCGACCGGCTCGGGTTCGCCCGGATAGCGGAAGCGCTCCGACGGCAGCGTATGCCGGTAGGAGTAAACGTAGGGGATCGCCAGGTCCACGCGCAGCTCACGCTGGAAGGCGCGGAAGATGCGCTTGGTCATTTCATGGGTGATGCGCGGGCGGTCGGTCGCCGCCGTCATGTAGCGCAAACGCATGTAGACGCCATAGTCGTAGAAATCGGACCGGATATAAGGCTCCTGGCCGGTCTCCTTGATGATGTCGGCCGTGACTTGGCGCGCCGCCTCCAGCAGGATCTGCTCCGCCGCGTCCCAGTCCGAGTCGAAGGTGATGCGCACGATGACCTCATCCAGGAAGTGAGCCGCGTCCTTGATGCCCATCTCGGCGGTGTAGTTGATGACCACCTGACTGAAGAGCATCGCGTTGGGGATGAGGATATGACGGCCGATGGCCTCCTCGCTGCCGATGGTGCCGCCGACCTGGTTGAGCGCGGTGTACATCAGGCCCACGTCCATGACATCGCCGTTGAGACCGAGGGAGGGCAGTAGAATGCGGTCGCCGACCCGGAACGGGCGCTTGATGTTGATCAAGGCCCACGCCGCAATTCCGCTTACTGGGGCTTGCAGCGACCAGCCCAGGAGCATGCCGCCGAAGAGGGCGAACCCGGCCCCGACCGCCCGCAGCTGACCGAACGACACCAGAATGAGAAGCGCCCCCACGACGGCGGCGAGGAAGCGCATGAGGCCGGAGAGCATCTGCACTTCCCCGGGCACGCCGCGGCGTCGCGCGACCCCCACGCGGATTGCGAGGACGACGGCCTCGTAGCCCACCAGGATGACACAGATCACGGCCAGCAGCGAGGCCACGTCGTGGCCCTCGGAAATCGTGCCCAGGGTCACCCCGCGATCGTGGAGCTGCCAGAAGATCGCGCCGACCAGGCCGAAAACAACTGTCAGGATGATGTTTCGCTTCATCTCGTTACCGCCTGGCGACGGAGATTCCCGAAGTCCAGCGACTTTCCTTCCGGGGAAGATGGCCCGAAGCGCGGCCTCCAAGGCAATTCTGGAAACCGCCGCGCCGCGGGGTGATTCGGCTGTCTCCCTGCCGGTTGGGATGTCCTCATCGAGAGGGTGTGACCTTGCAGCGTTGGCATACGCGCCAACCTCGTAGGGGCGGGGCGGAGTTTACCCTGAGCGATGCGAAGGGTCCCCGCCCGTTCCGCGCTGCTCTGGTTGAGCCGGATTGCGCCCTCCGGCGCATTGTAGATGATGTTGTCCTCGACCAGATAGCCCTGGCTGCCCTCGTCGAAGAATATGCCGTTGTTCGGGGATTGCACATCGGTGAACGGGCAGCGATGCACGTCGTGTATCGCGCTGCCGCGCAGCACCGTGCCCGGCTGGAGGCCCAGCGTGTAGATACCGCCGCCGTCGGCGAGCCTCTGCATCTCATCACGTCGCGGACATGGTTGTATTCGATGACGTTGTTTTGGCACACGGTGGGCTTGGAGTTCCACATGAAACCCGCCGAGATGCCGGTGTAGGGCAGGTCGCGCACCAGGTTGTGCGAAATCACCGTCGCAAACGGCGCTTCCTTGGTCCCGGGATTATCGTCATCACCATCGGGGGCGATGTAGAAATCCGCGGCTTCAGAGTTTCCTTTGCTGGTCATGGTGGATGGCTCTTGACAACCCTGCGTGGTGCGCGAATCTGCCCGCGTTTCCCCGCCATGACTACTTCTGGGCGAGCCCGAGCAGCCGGCGGGCGTTGCCGGCGGCGATGGCCTCGCGCACCTCGGGCGCGACCTCCAGGCTGCGCAGCCACGCGACCTGCGGCATCGCCTGGCCCGGCCCCAAGTAATCTGTGGCCCACAGCAGCTTGCGCCAGTGGCGAGCGATGAACCCCGGCGTAAATTCCGGGTCGCGGGTCATGGCGTTATAGCCCGACCCGGCGGAGAGATCGGCGTAAAGATTCTCATGCTCCGCGAGCAGCCGGTCCACTGCACCGCCCGCGGCGACGGGGCGTTCGGGATAGCTGCCCTTCCCATCGTCATCACCTGAGATTGCGGCCCAGAACGACGGCCCGTGGCCGACGAACTTAGCGTTTCGAAACTCCTTCAAGCAGGCTTCGAGGCGCGGCAAACCGACCTCGTCGTAGCACAGGCCGGGGCTGATCTCGAAGACCAGCGGCAAGCCGTATTCATCGCACTTGGCGTAGATGACCTTGTTACGCTCATCGTCGAAGGCGAGGCCGTTAACATGCTCGCCGAACCCCTTGCAGCCGCGGTGCTTGACAAAGAAGTCAATGTGCTCGCGGGCGCGGGGATAACGGGGATCCACGCAGACGAAGGCGATGAGCCGTTCGGGGTACAAGTCGCGCGCGGCGACGGCCTCCTCGGTCAGGAAATAGCCCCACGAGCCCTCGGGGCTTTCGAGCGGCAGGAGCACGCTGATCAAGATGCCCTCGCGGTTCATGCGGTCAATCAGTTGGTGCGCCGACAGCGGTGGGTGATCGGGGTACTGGTCGCGATACATGTTGCCGATGTGAACGTGGAAGTCAATCATGAGGGTCTCCTCGCCTGGCGCATGATACCACGCGGCGAGCCTTCGCTGCCAGGCGTCCGCGCACCACAGGGGCGTGCCTCATGCAGCCGCCCTTGCCCCCCGTGCACCCAAGCCTTTCCGAGTCTGCACCAGGAACCCGCCGCGGCGCGTCGAACCTGCCAGGTCAACCGCCCCGGAAGGGCGCCAAACGGCTAGGCCCGATGGAATCGGGCCGCCGTGGCGGCCCCAGGGCGTAGCCACGGAAACTGGAAGGAGTCCGCGCATGGCAGAACCTGTGGCCGTGGGTCTGGTTGGCTGCGGGGGGATGATGGGAGCGCATGTCGGCGGCTTGAAGAAGCTGTGGGAAGCCGGCTTGCGCGACTTTCGCGTGGTCGCCACGTGTGACATCTCTGAGGATAGGGCGGCTCGGTTTGCCGATGACCTTGCCGCGCTCCAGGGCGCGCGACCCAACGTGTACGCCGGCGTGGAGGCGATGCTCGCCGGCGAGAATAACATGGAGGCGGTGGACATTTCCACGGTGCATCGCACCCATCACCGCGTCGCCCTCCCGTGCTTTGAGGCGGGCAAGCATGTGACCATTGAAAAGCCGCTGGCGCTGACGATGCGCGCGGGCAAGTTGATGCTGGAGGCGGCGGCAAAGGCGGGCGCCGTCTTCCAGGTGGCCGAGAACTACCGCCGCTCCCCCGAATATCGCGCTATCAACTGGGCGATCAAGTCCGGGCGCATCGGCAAGGCGCGGATGATGTTTTGGATTGATGTCGGCGAGCGCCGCTGGTACTGGACCTGGCGCGAGCACCGCAGCGAGGCTGGCGGCGGCTGGCTCCTCGACGGCGGCGTGCATCATGCCGACCTCTTCCGTTACCACGTCGGCGAGGTTGAAACCGTGTCCGCGCAGGTCGCGACCTTCGACCCCGTTCGCTACCGCAAGGCCGAAACGCTGGAGGATCCGATCGAGGTTGATGTCGAGGACGCGGTGATGGCGCTGCTGCGTTTCGAGGGCGGCGCCCTGGGCGAATGGACCTCCACTTCCGCGGCCCCCGGCCAGGGCTTCGGTAGGCACGGTGTTTACGGTGAGAGTGGCTCCGTCATCTTCGGCGAGGGCCTCAAGTCGCGCGACGAGAAGCTGACGATGAAGCAACTCGTGAGAAAATACATGGCGAGCCTGTCGGCGGAGGAGAAGGAGCGGCTCTTCCCTGGCGGGGTCACCGATACCGTCGCCACCGAGCTGGAGGAATTCTTCCGGGCAATCCGCGGCGGCCCGCCGGTGGAAATTACGGGGCTGGAGGGCTACAAGGATCAGGCGATCTGCGAGGCGGTGTATGAGTCCCATGCCCTGGGGGCGCCGGTGCGGGTGGCGGACATCGAGTCGCTTAAGGTCGAGAGCTATCAGCGCGACCTCAACGTCAGCGTAGGGCTGTTGTAGCGCAAGCCTCGCCAGCCGCGTGGTTCACCGCTCCGGGTTGGTGCGGCCAATCCGATGCCTGGAGATGGGCGAAGTGGTCCCGGCTTCAGGAAAGTGGCCATTCGAGCTGATGCGCACGGCCTACCATGAGGCCGGGCATGCGGTGGCGGCTTGCGCGATGCAGCGGCCGATTGCAGAAGTCTCGATTATCCCCGAGGTGGACTCCCGTGGGCGCTGCGTTCCCCCCGGTCTTCACCGCGCCTGGATCTCAACCAGCCGGTGGCCGCGCGCCGGGACTTCAAGCGAGAAGCGCAATTCGTCGCCGACCATGTCCCACTGCGCGCCCGCGACGGCGATGTCGCTGCCTTGGAGCCCGATGTCTGCGAGCCGGAAGCGAAGCTCGCGCTCCACTTGCACATCGGCCAGGTTGAAAACGTTCACGATGCAGCGCCCTTCCTCCGGCAGCGTGTGCGCGTGAACCGTCTCGTCGAGGCCATAGAAGACGCCCTGGGTGTAGAAGCGTTTCAGCCGGCGGTAAGTTTGCATCGCCTGCTTGTGCGCGTTCCACACCTGCTCGTCGGCGGCTAGGTGGCTGGCCACCGCCGTGGCGGCCTCCGGCCTAGCCAGGTGGCGCCCGCCGACGCCCAGATGACGACAGGCGCTTGCGTACCACCAGAATTCGAGCGCGTTCTCATTGTCCTTGCGCAAATCAATGTGCAGGTAGATGGGGATGCTGTAAGCCAGGTTGACGTAATACAACGACAGCGCGCGGCCGCTGTAGATATCATCCATCGGGTCCCACATATACTCGTAGCCCCATAATTCGTCGAAGTCGCGCGGGCCACCGTGCAGGAAATAGGTGGGCGCGTAGCGGACATTGACGCCGGCGACGATGGGATCGTGCAGCTCGATGAGCACCTCGGGATGGCGCTCTTTCACCCGGCGCGTGAGTTCTTTGTACGCGAGGCAGTGCTCCTGCCGCGTCAGCGGCAGCGAGTGGCCGTGGGTTGCATCCCAACATTCCCCGGTGAATCCGCTGCCGTCGAACATCAAAAATGCCGCGCCATCGTCACACAGCTTGATGAGCCGCCTCGCCTTCTCTTCGATGTAAGCGGGCGCGGCGGAGCAGAGGGCATCGAGCCGGCTGCCGCTGGCATCCATGCGCCTCGCTTCGACCGGGTAGGCGCCAATGTCGCTCCACCCCGCCAGCGGCGTGTGAAACGCGAGCGCCAATCCATATTGCTCGCGCAGGAGACGAGCGAAATCCTGGTGCGGACCGAGGCGCTCCGCGGCCCAGACGGAGGAAGCGAAAGACGTGTCCCAGCCGGGATCCAGGTACAGGGCTTCACAGCCCAGCGCGGCCGCTTTGCGCGCCTCGACTTCCATATCCTGGCGGCGGTAGAACTGCGCCCGGCGCTCCAGCGTATCCGGCTCCCACCACAGCGGGTTGTCATAGAGCTCGTTCCAGTGCACCGGCGGATCGTATCCGCGGGGCGGCTTATGGCCCTTGCTCTCCATGAACCTGCGGAAGGCCGCGAATGCCGCCTGCCAACCGCCCGGGCAAAGCTCATAACGAGTGACCCCGAACCTGAATTCCGCGCCCGGCGCCAGCCGCGCCGCGCCCTCCGGGTCGCCCCGCTTCCACCTGCCCGCGCCGCCGAATCGCAGAACCATCGTCGCCGGCTCTCGCCACTGGGGCTCGACTAGTGACCACTCCATCGCCTGCGGGTTGTACTTGAGGATTAGCAGCGACTCGTTCTCATTCGTCCACGCCCATCCCTCGGAGCCAAACGCCGGGGTCATCACCTTTGGCTGGCGCGACGCCGTGTGATACCAACCGCTCTGCCATGCGAGGTCGCTTAGCCTGTAATCGCAGAACTCGCCGGTCTCAGGATCGCGCTTGTAGGGGATGGCGACCAGCCGCGAGTCGGCGACCTCCGTGAACCAGCCCTCCGGATCCGACACCCGCTTGCCGAATCCGCATGCGAACCTTGACGTATCGAGCGGTTCCTTACCCTGGTTACGGATTATCACCTGCTCTTCGATGGCCGGCTCCCGGGTAAACACAAGAAACCGCTGCTCGATCTCAAGGTCGCCGATGCGCCCCACGCACACCGCCTCTTTGGCCCCGTCATCGCGCGCAACGATTTTCGGGCTCTGGCTCAGCCGCGGACGGCCGTCGCCGAATGCATAGATGTAATCATCGTCAGCATAGAGCTTGCCGCTGCCGACCGCGCTCAACATCTGCGGGTTGAGCCCCTCGCGCGTCTCCACCACCAGCTTCAGCGCGGTGTTAGCGATCGTCAGTCGGCCAGTGGCCTCGTCGAATCTCGTCTCAGCCATAAGTCGTCGCACCTCTCTAATCGGGCGCACGGGCGCCCTCTCCCGTGGAGCGACCCCAACCGCTTCCCAGCGCAGATTGGCGATCGCGAACTCAGCGCCTGCGTCGCTGGTCAGCCATTTGAGCCTGCCCTCGGGCGCCGGCACGCGAAGCACGCTCGCCGCGATCGTCCGGTCACCCTGGGTCACGGTGAGGGCGACCGCCGTCCCCGTATCTTGCGCCGCGCAGTGTATCCATCCGCGCCGGGCCTGCTCGCCTGTGCCCGCGATGATGCGGCTCAATTGAGTATTGAGGGGTTTAACCAGGATCGCTTCTTCGGCAGCCGAAAAGCTAAGCGCCCAGGCGAGGTCGCGCGCTCCCTCGGGCAATTCCAGGGCCGCGGTGACGGAGCCGGCGAGAACCCGCAGGTCGAACTCGGCGCGATAGCCGCCCGGAGGGAGCAGCGAGGTCGTGCGCGCCCAGGTGGCATCCGGCGCTGCCACATAGACCCCCGTCCCGCGGCCGAGCGGCAGCAGCAGGGCGCCGCCGGCTTCCAGGCCCTCAGCGCCGACCTCGGTCTGCCCTGGGCGAAGCGGCGCCGCCCCAGGGATTTCGAGTTGCGGAATGCGCAGTCTCACCAGCGCCAGGGCGTCATAGGCGACCCAACTGCCATCGGTCAGGGTTATCTCGATCTGGTTCTCGCCGGCGCGCAAACGACCATGCCCAAGTGACACGGCGAACAGCGGGCCCGCCCCGTTGACCTCTCCGTAATAAGCGCGGCCGCGCCCGAGGGGCATTTGGCGCTCCCAGATTCGCTGGCCATTGACAGCGATGCGCATGGTGGAGGCCAGGCGCTCATGGGTGTCAACGAGGGCGATCAGCAGCGCGCAATCGGCTGTCGCATCTTGAAGACTGAAGTTGATGGCAAACGGGATCACCTCGCTCCCGCCCCACCTGGTGTCAGCTTTGCTCGGATGGATGAACGGAAACTCAGCCGCCGTCATCTGGCCCACTTGAAAGGCGACCCGCTGGCCGAAGCGCTCGGCAAAGCGGTTGGCATCATTTGGCGCCAGGGCGAATTCGCGCGCGCTCCGGTCAAAGTCGCCGATCTGCCAGACGACTTCAAGCGACCGCGGCCCTCCAAGCAGTCCCCTGGCCGCGCCGGTCTCGTCAGCAGAGGCGACCGTGCCGACCGTCGCCACCCAGAAGAACGCGCCCACTATCCGCACGGCTTCACGCCTCAGCGTCATGCGGCCGTCACCCTTGCCTCAGGCCCCGATCTGCTACATCGCCGCGTGCTCCCGCATCGCCCGCTGCAACTCCTGCTTGTTCGGCTTGCCATCTATGTAATCCGCCTCCCAGAACAGGATTTGCTTCGCGCCGAGCTTGTGTGCCAAAGCGACGGCGGATTCGATTTCCTCTACCGAGGACGGCACCCACTCATATAGCCACACCGCGATTTTCCCCTCGGTCTCCCTGCTTCGCGGGCTTCCGCCTTCGCGGGCGACGTAGTTCCGCTTCGGCGGACGAAGGCGTCGTAGCCCAGCTACGCAGGGCGAAGTAGCCTCGACCAGCGCGCGATAGGCGTTCTGGGCATCTCCGCCCGGCAGATAGTAGCCCGCCGGCGCCGCCGCATCAATCAGCCGCTCCTGCGCCCAGGCCCTGACATCGAGTAACAGCCCCCGCAGGTTCCCATCAATCTTGTCCTGCATGCCGCGGTAGCACCAGGGATGCGCCACCAGCACCGAAATCGGTATGCCGGGTTTCCGCGATTCGACCAACTTTCGCACTGAGCGCATGAACTGCGTGTGCGGTTCTGCCCTGAATCGCACCCACCGTTCATCGCCATTGGGCAGATCGTGCGGATCAACCCCGTATCTCGCCTTGAAGCCCTGCACCAGCGGCTCCTCATAGCCGTGATCGGCAACCCCGTCGGCATCGGTTTGCGGGTTATCGCGAATGTCACCGGTGCGCAGCCAGTCAAGCAAGATTCCATCCACATTGTAATTCTCGGCGATCTCTCTTACCAGGGCGAGCTTGTAGCTCATTACCTCGGGAAAGGCGAAACTCTGCTGCGAGCGGTAGAACGCGCCATCGCGCTTGCGCCAGCGGCTCTCGGGGTGAGCCTTTGCGAAGCGGCTCTGAAGGCCCCAGCCGTGGTCGTCCTCGTTGATCGAGAGCCAGGCGTGGATCTCAAGGCCAATCTGGTGTCCGTAACGCACCGCCTCTGCCAGGGTGTCGAAGGTCGCGTAGTCATAGCGCTCGATCTTTCGCAGCAGCTCCACACGGGCTTCGGGCGACATCTGAGTGTAGCGCTGGGTGAAGGCCAGGTCCTCGGGCGTGCCCGGGTCCCAGAAGTTGTTCTCGTCCCATTTTCCCTGCGGGTCCATGAGCTTGCTGTGATAAAGCGACCTGCCCCCGTCGAGGGCGCGCCAGTATATGCGCGACCAGCCGCACGCCTTACAAGCATCGAGCATGTGGCGCACGCCTTCCGGCCCCCACGCTACCCCCTCTCGCAGCATCCAGTCCGAGTGCGTCAGCGGCGCGCTGAGGATCAGCTTGGCCGCTGGTATGGTCGGTCTCGGGTTGGCCATCGCGTCCTCTGCCCAAGCTGCTCGGCATTCCTCCGCGCCGCCGTCCAGCAGCGCCAGCGCTGCTGCGCCCAGGCATCTCAGGAACCTCCTGCGGCCTGCACCGCGCCCCTGCGACAAAGCGTGTTCCCTCCCTTCGCCCACCGCACCGCTATTGCACGGGCGGTGCCCGTGCTAGCCGGCCACCATGGGAACGGCGCGCAGCGCGCGATACAGTTAAGAGCCTATCCTAGAAACGGGCAGTGTCATCCTGAGCGGGAGCGAAGAGCCTGCCCTGAGCAAAGCGAAGGGATCGTGGTAGGGAGTCGCGCCACGCTCGCAAGATTCTTCGTCCGCGCCTCAGAATGACATTCTGGTCCATCCCTGTGGATTCTTCGGATAGGCCCTGAGCCCCGGCGGCGGGACTTTGGCACCGATGTTACTGCTGTCCCACAATCGCTTGCGCCTTCTGGGACAGTGACACGTACCGCGGGTCGCCGGTCAAAGATATCTTGCGGCCCGGGACCAACTCCAACTCGTGCTGCCCGGCGCTGGTCCAGGCGGCGACCGTAAAGCGGGCGCCATCCGAGAAAAGCAGCAGGTAGTCGTCCGGCGCCGATCTTAGGCGCTTCACCAAGCGCTTGCCCCGCAGCGCGCGCACCAGCCGCTGCATCGCCCGATAAGCCGGCTTGAACTTGTAGTCGAGGGTGACGGTGCCGAAATGGTGCTCCGAATCTTTCGGGTCGGGGCCGTCATCGTGCCAGTCATACCAGATGGAAAGCGGGATTCCCAGGCTCAAGTTGGTGAGGAACTGGCGCGGCAGGTATTGGCCCTGGCGATTGGGGTCGCAGTTTTCCCAGACTGAGGAGTAGCCCCATTCGCCCGATATGATGGGCAGGCCCGCGCGGTCGGGGCGATAGCGAGCGATAAGCTCGCGCAGGCGCTGGTAGTCGGGAGCAACGGTCTCGGGCGGCTGCTGGCGGTACGGGTGCACCGTGACTCCCTCCACCAGTTGCAGCAAACCCTGGTCGAAACATTGCTCCAGGAAATCAAAGGCGATGCCCGCGGTCGCGGGCGCGACGCGCAGTGCATCGGGGTCGGCTCTACGGATCGCGGGGAAGACCGCTTTCGCCAGGGCCATGTAATCGTTTACATTCGGCTGCGGCTTCCAGAACCCGATATTCGGCTCGTTCCACAGCTCCCACAGGATGCCGCGCCCTCGATAGCGCTTGGCGGCCGCGGCGGCGAAGCGGGCGAAGGCTTTGCGCCCTTCCTCGGTGCGAACGCTCTGATCGCTTTCATACAGCGGGTTGCTGTAGTCGAGGATATAGAGCGCACGGATGCCTCGCTTTGCCAGGGCGTCGGTCAAGCGATCGTACTCTGCAAAGTCGTAAACGCCCTTCTCTTTCTCGATTGCGCTCCAAGCGAAATCCATGCGGATAAACTTCCACCCGCCGGCCTCGATCAGGTCCAGGTCGCGGGCCGGCTCGCCGGTGAAATGAATGTTGACCCCCAGGCCATCGGGCACGGTTGGCGAGGGCAACTCCGCCGCCGCGGCTAGCGAGGCGAGCATAACCACCGAGACCAACATCGCTACGATGCTCATCATAGTCTTTTCGCTCCTCGTTATTCGAGCAGTCCCCAAGCGGGTGCGGCACTGCCTGCTCTTCGGCGGGCGCACGGCGCCTCCTTGTGGCCCCCGCAACACGGCGCGGTCGCAGTGGTCGTCATGGTTGGGTACCGATGCCTCGCGCCACCAGGCGAGTGAATCGCTTGACGGCGCCACACCCTGCTGTTACGATGCTCGCGGCGCGACCGCTTGCGCAGCAAGCTCTCGCGCATCTCAACCGCGACGGCGCGGCGGAAGGTAGATGCGGATGAGACAGACCTACGACTTGTCGAGCCTGGATTGGACGCTCACCGGCTGGCACCCCAACTGGTGGAAATGGGGGCAGACGCCGGACCTCGGCGCAATCCCCGCGAAGGTCCCCGGCTCCGTGCAGAACGCGCTGCGCGACGCGGGCATCATAGCGGACTGGAACGTGGGCTTGAATTCGCGCCAGTGCGAATGGGTGGAGAATCGCGACTGGAAATTCGAGGCGGAATTGCCCGCACAATGGAGCCGCATCCCCAAGCCAGCTCGCGCGCGGCTGCGCTGCGAGGGGCTCGACTACCAGGGCGTGATTCTCGTCAATGGCCGCGAGGCCGGCCGATTCCGCAACTCCCTTATCCCACACACCTTCGATCTGACGCGGCATCTCAGGGCCGACACAAATCGGCTGGCGGTGGTGTTCACCGAGATTCCGCGCTACCTGGGCCAGATCGGCTACACTTCGCAAGTGCGCGAGTGGAAGCCGCGGTTCAATTACATCTGGGACTGGGTGCCGCGCATCGTGCAGATCGGGATCTGGGATTCCATGCGCCTGCAAGTGCAACACGGCGACGCCATAGACGGCGTGTCGCTATACACCGATTACGACCACCAGGCGCGGCGCGGCAGCATGACGGTCAAGGCGAAGCTGGCGCTGTCGCGAGCGCAGCGAGCCGAAATCGCGGTCACGGGCGCGGAGGGCGAAGTGCGGCGGCAGTCCTTCGCTGTCGAGCCGGATTTCACTTGCCGCGTGGAGGGCCTCACGGTTCAGCCCTGGCATCCCAATGGCAATGGCGAGCAGCGACTTTACACCGTGAGCCTGCGCTTGCTCGGGGCAAATGGGGCGGCGCTCGACGAAGAGCAGCGCATCGTCGGTTTTCGCAGCGTCCGCTGGAAACCCTGCGCGGGCGCAGCGGCCGACGCAGAGCCATGGATCTGTGAGATCAATGGCATTGACACCTTCCTGCAAGGAGTCAACTGGGTTCCGCCGCGAGCCGTCTTCGCGGATGTCGCCGAGGAAGATTACCGCGTGCGGCTGCAAGTGTACCGCGACCTGGGCTGCAACGTGCTGCGCGTCAACGGGGTTGGGGTGCTGGAGAAGGAACGCTTCTACGCGCTGTGCGATGAGCTGGGGTTGATGGTATGGCAGGAGTTTCCGCTCAGCTCTTCCGGCCTCGACAATTGCCCGCCGGCGACCGCGCCGGCCATTCGCGAGCTGAGAGAGATCGCGGCAAGCTACATCACTCGCCGTCAGCATCATCCCTCGCTGCTGCTGTGGTCCGGGGGCAATGAGCTCGAAGGGGTCTCGCATCCGAAGAAGCCCGGCTACTTCACGCCCGTGGACCTTGCGCACCCGACCATAGCGGCGCTGGGCGCGGTGGCGCGCGAACTGGATCCGACGCGGCGATTCATCCCGGCCTCTCCCACTGGGCCGCGCTTCACGGCGTCAGCGGAGGAGTTTGGCAAGGGGGTGCATCACGAGGTGCACGGGCCGTGGAACTGGGAGGGGCCGCTGGATGGGTGGTTCAGCTATTGGGATGCGGATGACGCGCTATTCCGTTCGGAGACGGGCATGCCGGGCGCCGGCCCCGCCGATCTGATCCGCGAATACGGCGGGGATATGGCCCTGCCGGGGGACCGCAGCAATCCATTTTGGATGCATACCAACGGCTGGTGGATCCAGTGGCCGGACTACCTGAAGGCGGGAGGCGATCCCTCGAACCTTGAGGCATATGTGCAGTGGAGCCAGCAGCGGCAGGCCCAGGCCCTGGCCTATGCGGCGCGCGCATGTAAGAACCGGTTTCCGCGCTGCGGCGGGTTCATCATCTGGATGGGGCACGACTGCTACCCGTGTCCCGTCAATACTGCGGTGGTGGATTTCGTGGGCCGCCCGAAGCCCGCGGGAGAAGCGCTGGGGGAGGTCTTCCGATCCAAGGCCGGGGCGGCGCCGTGAATCCCCAGCCGCAGCCGCCGAGCTGCATACAGCGCCCATGAACATCGAGCAGCAGACCTACACCTACAAGCGCGTTGGTGACTGCGAGATCAACGCTGACGTGCACCGCCGACGCGATCACGTCGTGCGCCCCGCGATCGTATGGATTCACGGCGGCGCGTTGATCATGGGGCACCGGGAGAACATCAACGAGCGCCAGCGCGATCTGTACGTCAACGCCGGCTATACCGTGATCTCGATTGACTACCGGCTTGCGCCTAAAGTGAAGCTGGGGGCGATTATCGAGGATGTGCAGGATGCGCTGCGCTGGGTGCGCGAAGATGGGCCGGCGCTGTTTCATGTTGCCCCGGGCCGAATCGCTGTCGTCGGGCACTCGGGCGGCGGCTACCTGGCCTTGATCACCGGGTTTCGAGTTGAGCCGCGCCCGCAAGCGCTGGTCTCATTCTACGGCTATGGCGACATCACGGGAGAGTGGTACAGCCGGCCCGATCCGTTCTACTGCCGTGCGGCGCTGGTGTCGCGAGAGGAGGCGTACGCTGCGGTAGGCGGCCCCGTCATCTCCGAAGCCCGAGGCCCGCACCGTCGAGACCGTTTCTATCTCTACTGCCGCCAGCACGGCCGGTGGCCGCAGGAAGTGACCGGCCATAATCCGCATCGGGACCCGCAGGCGTTCGATCAATACTGCCCGGCTCGCAATGTCACCGCCGACTACCCGCCCGCGCTGCTGCTGCACGGCACCGCAGACACCGATGTGCCCTATGAGCAATCGGTGATGATGGCCGAAGCGCTCGCGCGCGCCGGCGTCGAGCACGAGTTGCTGAGCATCTGCGACGGCGGACACGGCTTCGACGGGGCCGACACCCCCGATGTCACTGCCATCTTCCGCCGCGTTCTCGCGTTTCTGGAGCAGCACCTGGCGTGAGTGGGGAATACCCACCGCGGTGATTCCAAGGTTGGGTCGGTTTTCGCGCCCGGACTAGAGGGGGTGGCGGCCTGAGGCGAGAATGCGGCGCATAGAGAGAGGCGCGGACATGGTTACGGTTGCTGGGCTGTCACTCGAGAGCCGGGCGTGGGACAAGGAATCGAATTGGCGCAAAGCGGAGCTTATGCTTCGGCAGGCGGCCGCGAAAGGCGCGAAGCTGATCTGCGCCCCCGAGGGCTTCCTCGAGGGCTACATCGTGCAAGAAAAAGGGCTCACGCGCGTGAAGTATCGCAGCGCGGGTGAGTCGGTTCGGCGCGGTAAGCACATAAGCGAGATGCGCCGCCTGTGCGCGGATTTGGGCGTTCATTTCGTCGCCGGTTTCGCGGAACGTAGCGGGCCGCACATGCACAATTCGGCGGCGCTCATCGGCCCGCGCGGCCAGATGATCGGCGTCTTCAGAAAAGTGCACGATATGGGCAAAGAACCGCTCAATACCATGGGCGACGACTTTCCCGTATTTGACACCGAGTTCGGCCGCGTGGGCATCATGATTTGCTTCGACCGGCAACTGCCGGAAAGCGCGCGGCTGCTCGCCCTGCGCGGCGCGCTCCTCATATGCAACCCATCTGCGGGCATGTATGGCGAGACGAACGACGTGATGATGCGGACCCGCGCCTACGAGAATGGCGTATGGATCATCTTCTCCCACCCGCGGGACTGCCTGATCATCTCCCCGAAGGGCGAGATCGTCGCCCGCGCGCAGGGGCCTGATGAGATCGTGCTCGCTGACATTGATCTGGCGCAGGCGGGAACCGGCGGCCCCGGCCGTCACCGCCGGCCAGAGGTCTATCGCCGGTTGTGCATGCCGCGGTTTCGCTTCCCCAGCGCAAGTGGCTGAGTCCCCGTCCTGCGGGGACCGCCACGGCGGCCTTCAGGCCTAGCCGTTGAGAACCGTTCCTCAAGGCGGCGAGCGCAGGGTCTACCTCGCGTCGAGCCGAAGCCGCCTCCCCATCACTCGGATGCCCGCCGCAAGCGGAATGCCGGCTGGCGGACGGGAGGCTGCTAAAACACGCCTTCCCGCTTCATCCACGCAACCGCGCGCGCCAGCGTTTCCTCGGGCGTGTAGCGGGGAGCATAACCGAGCCGCGCAGATATCTTCGTCAGGTCGGGACACATGTGCGCCTTGAAGTGGAAGTTGGCGCCGAGATCGGGGGAAATGGCTGTGGCGTACTGCTCCCAGGTGTGCCACTCGACGGGAATCGTGACGCCGTAGATCTGTCCGTAGGTGTCCACCAACTGGCGCGCCGTGAGCGCATAGCGCGAGCCCACGTTGAAGATCTGTGCGGCCGCGCGCTCCCGCTGCTGCACGGCGAGAAAGAATCCCTGCGCGACATCGTGGGCATCGCACGGCCCGATCAGAGTCTGCCCCGGCGCTGGCAGCGGCACCGGCTCGCCCCGGCGATGCGCTGCGTGCACCTCCAGGCTTCTGCCGCCGCGACACTCGAGCGGAATCTTTCCCGGGCCGCAGATGTTCGGCGGCATGATCGCGGTGAAAGCGACGCCGTCCACCTCCGCCCGCTCCCTCGTTTCCAGCAGCTCGCGATAGCGGAGCGCATAGCCCTCGAACGGGCAAGCGGTCTGCGTTTCCTCGGGCGTGGGCACGACCCTGGGTTCGCCGAACATCCACACCGACCCGCAGGCGACGAAGTGCTCGCACGCCTCTCGCGCGGCGTTGTAGGTGGCGGGCACGTCGGTCCCGGGGATATCTATCACCACCTGCGCGCCAATCGCGCGGACGCATTGCGCCCACGACGCGTCGCCGCGCCGGTAGTCACACGTCACCACCCTGACCCGATCCCAGGCGCCGGCCGACGGAATCGGCGTGTGGCCCCTGGTGATAATGCTGACCTCCCACCCATCGCTCAGCAGCATCTCGACCAGGTTCTTACCGATGTGCCCAGAGCCACCGATGACACAGGCTCTCACGGGTGCCCTCCTCGGCTAGGCCTGAAGGCCGCCGTGGCGGTCCCCGCAGGGCGGGGACTTAGCCACTGCCTTGCCACTCCGGCGCATATACAGGAACGCAAGGGCCGACCGTGATCGGCCCGGGTGCCCTCTGGGCGCGGGAAGGAGGAGAACCAAGGCTTCCCCGCATAGCAGCGCCTGGCGCCGCCCGGACGGGCGCCGTGCCATAGGCTATGCGGCAGCGGGCGCGGAGGCTAGAGCGAGAACTGTTGGTCATAACGCTGAAGCGACACGAAATCGGCCAGGTCTCGGCGCGGGCGCGCCTCGGGCTGCTGCGCGGGCTGCCCGACGGC
>Ga0315289_10002468_pt1 | contig 28270 bp, 17 predicted proteins | sample YL17G11_40_MG_FD_203452 | JGI IMG/M metagenome (GOLD analysis project Ga0315289, IMG submission 203452) | Sediment microbial communities from Yellowstone Lake, YNP, Wyoming, USA - YL17G11_40 | ecosystem: Environmental > Aquatic > Freshwater > Lake > Sediment | place: USA: Wyoming | collected... | reverse complement strand
CATTGCGAGGCCATTGAAAATGGCCGTGGCAATCTCAAATTCAGCAAATAGAGATTGCTTCGCTTCGCTCGCAATGACGTGTGCAGTAATATCAAAGGCGCAATTTTTAATTACAATTCGTATAACCCGTTGTTAAAAACACTTGCGGATTTTTGCCATTTCATGTGAGCAACGAAAGGGCTGTTTTTGAAGGCGCCATAGCATAAAATAACTTTCGGGATAGCGGTATTGCGTAAAACGGTTGGAAAATTGCGTTAATTGGTGTTGTTGGAACATTTTCAAACTGATATATTGAGAATGGTCAAAATAGTCGTATTTAGCGGAGCACGTTGTATGCTCTCCGGCATGAGGTTGCTTATTGAAGTAGCAAACAGGAGCTTTTGTGTTTTTTGTTTGTAGATGGGTTTTTAATTGAATATGCCTCAGAAAATTGATGCGAATGCCAAAACTCTCAGACGTTCACCTGTCAGGCCGCTAAGGTATCAGGAATCTCTATTGGAGGTCGAAAAAGAGCGATTCGGCAATTTGCCGGACGGAACTGATATCGACTTATATACTCTTGAGAATCGTAGCTCAATGTCCGTCAAGATTGCAACCTATGGCGGCATAATCACCTCTTTGAAAGTTCCTGATCGCAACGGAAACATAGATGATGTGGTTCTTGGCTATGAAACGCTCGCGCAATATCTGGCGGTCTCACCATATTTCGGTTGTATTGTAGGCCGTTTTGCGAATCGAATGGCACAGGGGAAATTCATGCTCGACGGGATGGAATATCGTTTACCAAAAAACGATGGCAGTCATCATTCACGTGGTGGCACTAAAGGATTTGATAAAGAGGTATGGCGTGCAAATATTATACGTCATAGTCAAGGTACGTCCCTGGAACTGAGCTATTTAAGTATTGATGGAGAAGAGGGGTATCCCGGGAATTTGGCTTGTAAGGTGATATACACGCTCGACAATAATAACGTACTTAGCATTCTTTACGAAGCCGAAACCGACAAAACCACGGTGGTTAATCTTACAAATCGCAGCTATTTCAATCTTGGCGGCCACGATTCCGGCACCATTCTCGGCCACGAGATTATGATAAATGCCGATTTCTACATACCCGTAGACTCCGCATTGATTCCGACAGGAGCTGTTGGGCCGGTTAAAAACACTCCAATGGATTTCAGAACACCAAAAGTTATCGGCTCCAGAATCAGCTATATCCACTGCGGCTACGAGCATAATTATTTGTTAAACAGGTCAAATCTTCCGCTTTCACATGCCGCAACGCTGTTTGAGCCCAGGTGTGGACGAGTGTTGGAAGTTTATACAACTCAGCCCGGCCTTCAGTTCTATACCGGCAACTTCCTCGATGGTTCCCTCAAGGGGAAAGGGGCTGTGTATCATAAACATGCGGGGCTGTGTTTGGAAACACAGTATTTCCCGGACCCACCGAATAAACCGGTTTTTCCGTCTGTTATACTCAAGCCCCAGCACAAATATCAGCATATGACCGAATTCAGGTTCTCCACACGGTAGATTTTATAACCAAAGCACACTTTGAAGCTGTGTCGGTAATGCGCAAATTGGCTTTAAAATAACGCAAATTGGTTAGTTGGGAATTTGATTTATGATGTATAAATGAAACGCACAGGTATAACTTCATCTACTCGTGCAAAATGCTGTAGGTAATGGACCAGACAAAATATACATATTTAAAATGTTTGATAGTTTTGCTAATTGCGGGCTGTCTTTTTGTTGAAACTCAGGCTCAGGGAGCGGTTTCGGAAGCGGGAACTAATATTGCTGCCGACAGTAACCTCGGGTCTTGCGAAGTCTTTGTTAGCGTAAATGCGGCTCAGGTCAAAGGCGATATCAGCACAATGCTGACCGGCGTTAATGTGTCATGGTACTATGATACCGATGCGCTCTGGGCGGATGGCGGCATTGCTGACAGCTTGCGCAAAATTAAGGCAAAATTGTTGCGATACCCCGGCGGCTGTGAGACTTCCAAATTTCACTGGGAAACGCCTTATGGACACTGGAGTATGGACTTGTGGGACCCCAATATTGACCCCAACAAATATCCGGCGGACAGGAAGTACATGGATACGGATGACTACATACGGCAATGCCGGAACATAGGGGCTGAACCGCTGATTGGCATCAATATACAGTCGGGGGAAAAATATAGCAGAATTCAGGACAGCGTTAATGAGGCGGTCCGCTGGGTGCAGTACTGCAAGGATAAAAGCTACAATGTCAAGTACTGGTATCTTGACAACGAACCTTACTATAAATCTAACTCTGAGGCAATGACAGCGGTTGAGTACGCAGAATATATCAGGCAGTTTGCGGCGGCAATGAAAGCTGTTGACCCGAATATAAAGATTATCATAGGATGGGAAAACAAGCTCAGCGTCGAAAATTACTGGAATGATTGGAAACTGATTATTCAGAAAGCCGGTGCATATTTTGACATAGCGGATGTGCACTGGTACTGGGCGTGGGACTATGCGACATGGGATATGTGGCTGCATGAAAATCCCATGAGGGTGCGGGAGTGGTGCGGCGATTGTCCGGATAAAAAATACATAGGCCCGAGTTATGTTGATGATATCCGCGGCTTTTATGACAAAATCAAAGACGTAAATGAGGTTAGTCACAATATAAAACTTGCCGCTCTGGAGTGGAATATTGCTCCCGTCAAGGATGGTCGATTCTCGGCTTTCCAGCACGCACTGATGCAGTCCGAAATGTTAATGCAGTTCATAGACGGCGGTCTGCACATGGCCTGTATGTGGCCGCTTACGTGGGGCGGCGACCTTCATGGCGATTTCCGCACGGTTCTTGACCAGGAAAAACACAAACCGACCCCAACTTTTGAAGTTTTCAAATTATTTTCAAATGTGCTGGGGCAACAGCTGATAACAACTTCAGCTAATCAGGCTCAGATACGGTCTGTTTCTGCGGTAAGTTGTGATGGTTCTACCGTATGGGTGTATCTGCTCCACAAATCAAAGCACGACCAGACTATTACGGCCAAAATTGCCGTGGACAATTTCCCTGCAAAAGATGCTCAGGCAGTTGTGTTTACAGCTTCCCGGATATCTTCCAATACTTCTGAGGTCAAGAGCTTGAACATAGTTGCCGCTGACTCGAATCAATGGATAGTAACTTTGCCGCCGCACTCGTTGACGATGATTACATTTAAAAAGAACAAATTGTGAAGAAAGGGTTAAAAATGCAAATGTTGTCGAAAAAATTACCGGTTGTGCTGCTCGTTGCGATGATTTCAGTTATGGTTGAAGGAAGTTTATGTGCTGCCGCGGAGCCTAATCAGGCGACAAATAAAATAATCGTATCGAAAATGGTACGAAATGCGGCAGGAAAATATTATATTGAGGTTGACGGCAGACCATTTCTTTACAATGCCGTACAGTCGTGGTATCCGCCGGAGCAGGATTATGCTCTATATGTAGAAAAAACAGCCGAGGCAAATTATAAGTGTTTTACATTCTGGCTGTATTGGAAGCATCTTGAGCCGATTGAGGGCAAACGTGACTGGACAGAGCTTGATAAAATTATCGACCTTGCAAATAAGTATGACGTACGGCTTGACATTATCTGGGGAGGCGCTAATTTTTGCGGTCATATCGACCCCAGATTTACCCCTGACTGGCTTTTTAACGGTCACCAGGCATATCATATAAAAGATCCAAATGGTAAATGCGTTGTCGCAAGCGGTTTTGATATGGGTAATTGCTGCGCGGCCGACCTTGGAAATGATGAGCTGCTCGGTAAGGAAAAAAAGATGCTATCCGACCTGCTTCAACATTTGAGGGCCTACGATAAGAATCACCGGGTAATTGCAATTCAGATAGAAAACGAAGCGAACATACACGGCTGGCTGGGCGGCAAAGCCAAAAACCTGGCATACATCAATGCACTGGGGCAAGTAGTAAAGCAGTCGAATTATGAAATGGTCACGCGCGTAAATCTTTCCGGCAAAAAAATGGATAATGAGGTCGACAAATTGCAGTACATCGACGGTCACGGACCCGACCCTTACGACAAGAGCGTTGCGCTTATCCGGGATATTTTGGAAAGCAATGAGAATACCAGATTCAAATATATCGCTGAAAATGCCGCGTATGAAAACAGCACTTCGCTTATTATAACCGCCCTGGCCGAAGGCGGCTTCTATAATATTTACAGATTGGATTATGATTCAGTATGGAACAAGCCGGGAGTATATGACAAGAATTTTCAATACTGGGAAGTCACTTACAAGATTAAAAACCTCAACAAAGGCTTGAATAAAATGGGTTCTCTCATAGCCCAAAGCCCGAAAAACAAAATGGTTGCATTTAATACCGAGATGGATTATCCTTCTGGTTCTTACAAGGCAAAAAAAATCCTTTCTCTAAAGAAGATAGGCTTTGAAAGTAAAGATGGCAGCAAACCTGTCGGAATTATAATTGAGAACGACAATAAGTTTTATTGTGTGGCAGATGATATGGCTTGCCTGGTCTTTGAAAGTGCGCCACAGTGCGAGGCAGGGTATTTTGACGCTTCCGGCAAGTGGATAAAAGAGGTTCTTATCGAATATAAGACTGTATCTGCTTCCGAATATCAGGTTGACTACAAAGTTGGTGATTGTATGAGAGTTGTCCTGCCATAGCAAATTCAAATTGTCTGGGGACTTAAAATTATTCAGTAAAGAATTAGTTTTAATGAAAGAAAGTAAAAGATGAAAGACGCAACGACCATTTTGAAGAGACATCAAAACAATCCGCTGTTATCTGTCAAGGACTACCCCGGAATTGCTCAGCTCTATAATCCTTCTCCGGTTATGTACAACGGCGAAACGATTCTGCTGGTGTCGGTTGTTGAGCATCGGGCAAAACGCGGATTTGGAAGAGACGTTGGCCAGACTCATATTGCCAGAAGCAGGGATGGGATTCATTTTGAATTATCCGGAGAGCACTTTATAGATACTCAGTCGGATGATTATCCGTATCCTCTCTATCATCATTTTATTGATAATCGCGTTACAAAAATCGGCGACACCTATTACATTATAACTCCTGTTATGGTTAATGGGTTTGAATCGCCGGTAGGCATGCTGGGTAAAACAAAAGATTTTAAGAAGTATGAAAGGATTGATATCATTACGCAACCCCGAAACAGGGGCGCCTCATTGTTTCCGGAAAAGATCAACGGCAAATACTGGAAACTTGACCGGCCCGGTGGAGGTGATGGGGGTAACGGCGATATCTGGATTAGTTCTTCGCCCGACCTGATTCACTGGGGTGGTTTTAAACCTGTCCTTGCCAGAAATTACAGATTCTGGAACGCCCAGAAGCTGGGGCCTACCCCTCCGGTCAAAACAGAAAAAGGCTGGCTTGACATAATTCATGGTGTTTTTACGCCCGCCGGCGGAACTTATTATTACATTGGTGCTATATTGCTGGATATGAATGAGCCATGGAAGATAATCGGCAAAACCAACAGTTACCTTATGGCTCCTGAAACGCCTTACGAAAAAAGCGGCAACTGCGACAACACAATCTTTCCATGCGGCGCAATTGCCGATGAAAAGAAAGACGAATTACGTCTCTATTACGGTGCGGCAGATTGTTGCATTTGTCTGGCAACAGGCTCTCTGAGTGCCGTTGTAGAGGCGTGTGTCAAGCAATTATAGACGAACCATAAAAAGGGTGTTTGTTGTCATTCATGCGTAGCGGTCATCTTATAACAGGCCGCGCAAAATCGTTACTCATAAAATGGCCTCTCTGAGTGGGTGACATTTTTGCCGGTTGGACTGGGTGCGATGGTTTTGGGGAAGCGGTAAGCCTGATAGCGGCAGGTTCTCTAAAGCAGAAAATATGCACATCAATAAGAATATTTTCTGCGGTACTGCTGCGGACTCATGCCTTTTTCCTTGCGGAACGGCCTGGCGATGTGCTCGCTGCTGGAATACCCCAGTGTTTTCGCTATTTGGAACACCGGCATGCTGGTTTCCAGCAGCATGCGTGCAACCTGCTCAACACAGCCCCGCCTGATTTCCTGATAGATTGAGTGATTGAGAGTTTTCTTGAATCGCTGCTCAAGTGCACGACGCCCGAGCGATGTGGCATTAACAGCGTCATCTACGCTGATTTGCCGTTTTCTGTTTTCTCGAATAAAGTTCATTGCCTTCGCAACCTCCGCGTCCTCGATTGCGAAAATATCCGTTGATTGCCGCACAATAATATGTGTGGGGGAAATAATAATTGCGTGCGGCTTACGTTTCCTGCCGGACATCATATTATCCAGCAGTCGTGCAGTTTCGTAACCGGCCTTTTCATTGCCCAATGCAATACTTGAAAGTGGCGGACTTGTTGTATCGCAAATAAGGTCGTCATTGTCAATCCCCAGCACGGCAACCTTCTCAGGTACGTTCAACCCGGCAAGGTGGCATGAATCAATTACTTGCTGTGCGCGAGCGTCATTACAGGCTAATACTGCCACAGGATTGGGCAGTGTTTTTAGCCATTTGCTAAGAATTACCTGGTCGTCTCGTAAAAAGCCTCTGGAATATGATTTGGGAGGATTATAAACGTCAACCTTGTAGCCGGCCCGGGCTATTGCTTTTACAAATACGTCGCATCGCTCCTGAGACCAGTACTGGTACTGAAAACCGCAGAAAGCGAAATTTTTAAAACCGAGAGACAACAAATACTCTGCGGCCATAAGTGATGTGGCCGCGCTATCATCAGCAAAATACGATGATGTAAGGTATACCGGCTCGGTAACCGCGCCTAAAATTATCGGCACATTAAGTTCTATCAAATCTCGTGCTTTTTTTGTATCCACATGTGCAATTATGCCGTCAGGAGCCCAGCTCTTTAGTTCGGGTATGACTTTCTGCTTCCACATGCTGTGCCCCGGTGTCATATAAAAGGGGTGTCGTTTGCAATATAGAAGCCAGGGACCGTAGAGTCGTGAATACTTCGCGATGCCGCACAGCATTTTTCTGTCATTTGTTGCGGTAGTCTCAAAAAACAGAGCAACCTTGCGCATTTTTTTCATACTTTGATTTATATATCATAGGTTGTTGAATGTCAACTTTAACTGACCCCCTGCGCGAAATGGTTGGATAAAAACGTAAACTGGCGTTGTTTTGCATATAAGGAAATCATAATATATATCTGTTATGTAACCCGTAGTGGTTACGAGCGGTGAAAAGTAAGTTTATTGTTATTATGGTTAAGGAGAGAGAATAATGAAGAAGTTGGTGTTGTTAATTGTTGTGTTGGTTTCTGTAATCCCCGCTAAGGCCGATATTTTCAGCGATGATTTTAATATTGGCGTGGCGGGCTATGTCATTCCAAACAATCCTCCTGACAATCTGAATCGCGCGCCAGTTAACTGGGATATATGGGGGACACCGGGAAAGTCCTGGTCGATGCAGAGTAATCGCGGAGACGCGGGCCTTAACGCGATAGTTATCAGCCAATGGGGAGCCGATACCGGTATTACCACTAAGTTATCTTATGATGTTAGTGGGATGTCGTCGCTGAATATCAGCGTTGAAACAATGTCTGAGGGTTGGGGCTGGCATCTGACCGGTTTGGTCGGCGGAATTTTCAAAGACGCAGGTGGAGTCCCTTTAAGCACGGTGCTGACTTCCCTTACAGACCCCAACGTCTACATTGAACCCGGCTGGGTATGGGTAACTCGCAATGCAAGTGTGGCTGTCCCGACCGGTGCTGCAAGTGTACAATTTCAGATAGTTAATCCGTACATGCCCGGCCAGACCAATGGTGCCATTTGGTTTGACAATTTTGTAGCTACTCCAGAGCCAATGACGGTCTGTTTGCTTGGCCTTGGCGCTTTGCTAATTCGACGTAAGTAATCTTTTTACTCAGGGAAAGAGTATCTATCGTTTAATAGTTATTGATACGGGACTTGCACTGACAAGTGAGGCGCAAGCCCCGTATGTTTTTAAGAAAACTTTACCATCCTGCCACTCTCCGATTATCTGTTTGCAGTCGAAAACGGCTTTGCCGGAAATTTTGTCCTGTACCTCGCATAGTGTTACAATTATGTCCGGTTTTGCGTTTATATTATTTTAGGGAGCGAGAAGAGAAGTTTGATGTCTGATAAAAAACACGCCTTTAGGCGTCTCATCACTGAATGCTCGAAACGACTATGACGTACCTATAGACGTGCCATAATAAGAGTGTGACGATATGACTATGACATTTGGATTTGAGCGGCTTGCCTGTTGATGTGCGCAAAGTGGCTGTAAAATAACGCAAATTGGCTTTGTTTTATGCCCCGAATAACCGATAATAATATAGTGAAGTGTCGACAGAAGCTTGTTTTTGTTTAAGGAGAGTGTGTTATGAGAAAGAAGACTGTGTTGAAAGTTGTGTTATTGATTTGTGTCGTGTTAATTTCTGTAATTCCTGCAAATGCCACTACAAACATTATCTTTAGCGATGATTTTAGTGGTTGGAGAGTTGATGTTAATTACCCTTGGTGGCCTCGCTTGCCAACCAAGTGGGACATATTTTTTGAAGGCGGTGCTGCTGTAACCTGGTTTGACATTGGTTATGAGTGGTTGGATCCAAACGTCGATGCAAACGACAGAAAGCTGGTTGTCGGCCAATCGGACACACTCGGCACGTCCGATGCCTGGGTTACCACCACGGCGTATTATGATGTTGAGGGGTGTTCGCTTCTGAACATCAGCCTTGAAGGGATGCGGCAAGCAGAGGACCCGCCGGATCCGAATATAATCGGGCCGGTCTGTATAGTTAAGGTAAGTTATTGGGACAGCAGTATGACCCCGAAGGGCGAAGCGTCATTCACCGTTATCGACCATAACACCCCCAGGGAAATCGACCCTAACGCTCCGGGAATCTGGATAACTTACGATGCGAACGTACCTGTCCCTGCCGGTGCAAAAGTAGCGAAGTTTCACATAATCAATGACTCTAACGATGGTTCCCATGGTACTGGCTGGTTTGATAATTTTGTAGTTAGAGACCCCGTATGCGTAAATAGACCTTTAACGGATTTTAATCGCGACTGCAAAGTTAACTTTTCTGACTTAGCGGAACTCGCATTGCAGTGGCATCAATGTGGTCTCGTTATCCAGGGAAGCGTACATAGTTGTTGGTAACCGCATATACTTTTTGGATTTGAATATTAAATAAGAGCTCATTTTTATGTTTTATATTCTCTTAAGGAGTTGTGTTATGAGAAAGAAGAGTGTGTTTGCGTTATTGATTTGTATCGTGTTGGTTTCTGCAATTCCGGCAAAAGCCGCTGATATCCTTAACTGTAGTTTTAATACCAGAGATCCTCAACCCTTCAACCCGGGTCACTACTGGCCGGATCCCAATATATGGGACAGAGGCTATGATAACCCATATACCGCCTGGTTCGACGTTTGCAGTGACTGGTTTAACCCTCAGATTGATCCTTGTGACCCAAACCAGTGGTGGATCGACCCAAACAACTGGTTTATGGTTCTCGGCCAATGGGGTCAGAACTACACCAGCGATGCATGGATAACCACCCACGAGTATCAGGATGTTAATGGGCTTTTGTATGTGGATGTCAAATTAAAAGGAAGACTTGAGGCTTACGGCAACCCGCTCATTTTACTTGAAGTAGGTTTTTGGGATAATATTACCAACCTGACCCCAAAAGGTGTAGTGACGAAAGTCATAATCGACCCTAACGTGCCCACGACCAGGCTTGCGTGGGCAAATTACGAATTGATTATACCTGTCCCGACCGGCGCCGGGATTGCAAAGTTTACCGTGCGCAATGATTCTGCCCCTATACCTCAGGAGGGTACTATCCATCTTGACAATTTTGTAGTTAGTGATGTCGTATGCATGGATAGACCTTTGCTGGATGTTACCGGCGACTGCAAGGTTGGCCTTGCTGATTTAGCGGAACTCTCGGCAGAGTGGCTCAGTTGTGGTAAGGTTATTCAGGCAGATTGTTGGTAGCAGATACTCCGACTATTTGTAGAATATGTCGTATATGCTTTTTGAAGGTGAGTAGAATTTATAGGAGCGTTATGTTTTGAATATCAGGGCTTATGCTTGCACTTTGAGCATAGGCCTTTTTTATTTGATATTTGAATGTTATTTTAACATACAGCGCTATAAAATTGCATAAAGTGGCTTTATAAAAAATCCATTACTGGGCCGATACATATTAGATAGAAATGATTATGAACGAGAAAACATTATTAATGACCTGTATTACAACGATTTGAATGGTTAATTTACCTCTCGCTAAAGAGCAGGCATCGTATTGGTGAGAAGGGTAAATTGTAGGCGGTGACAGAGTCGGCTTTCCAGTATTTTACACAAAAACGTAAGTACTTGATAACAACAAGCTATCAATTACAAATATATTTTTTAGGAGTATCAATTAGATGGATATCAAAAAAACAGTATCAATAATCATAATTATTGGCTCTCTTGCAATTGCAGGAGTTATGACCTGGAGAACTATTTCAAGAAATTCAACGGCGATTCCTGAATTAAAGGGCGAAAAAACATTGCTAAAATGTACCGACCCGGCCTGCGGGAACGTCTTTGAGATGCCGAAGAACAAATACTACAAAGACCTACAGGAAAAGGCAGCACTTGGAGCATCTGCATCTTTGCTGACTTGCCCAAAGTGTGGCAAAGATACTGCTTATAGAGCTGTAAAATGTAAAAAGTGCGGTACGGTATTCCTTTATAACCCTCGCCCCGGCATTTACGAGGACAAGTGTTCTAATTGCGGTTTTAGCGAAATGGAAGAAGCGGTAAAAAAGGGAGGCTCAACGCAGCAGAAATAAATAACCTGTGGAGGAAGGTGTACGTAATTCTCCAAATGTTCGCGGCTGTCGCCGTTGTTCTTTTCCTGCAATTCGATTAGAGCTTGGGTGCTGCTGAATCGCGGAAACAATATATGATAACGAATCGTAACAAATCAAAGAAGAAGGTAAAAAAATATGAATATTACACGATGTAAAGGGTTGTTTTTGTTGGCCTTTTTTGTTTTGCTGCTGACCTGGACAGAGCAGGACGTGGCAGCAGCGCCACAAGCCTATTTTCAGACCACCGGTCTATGGCGAGTGGCGAGTAACTGGGCCACGTGGGACGGCGCACATTTGCCGCCTTGGTCGACAGACTGGGCAAATCTTAACAATGGGAATGTGCGCTGTACAATCGACTCGTCCACCACGGGTTCGAGCAAAGCGGTATGCGCCAGGCTTATGCTGCCTGACTGGCAGAATTTTCAACCAAATATCTGCTATCTGGATATGACTGGAGGAGTGCTGGAAATCGGCGGCAATTTCGAAATCGGCAACTGGAACAGTACCGTACTGGACAGGGGTGAATTTAACATCAGCGGCGGCAGCGTTACTGCTACCGGGGATTTCTATATCGGCCGTGACGGTATCGGCACGGCCAATATGACCGGCGGAACAATAACCGTTTCGGGAATACTATATGTCCCCAAAAGTTCCGGAGGAACGGGAAGACTGAATCTGGACGCAGGAACGCTGAATGCCGTCAGCCTGAGTATGAACTCCGGCGGCCGGATAGACGTCCACAGCGGTATTTTATCGTTAAACGGCGACAGGAGAAGCACGGTCAACAGCTATATTGCCAGCGGCTGGATAACGGCCAACGACAATTCAAGCCCCGTATCGGTCAGTTATGACTCTGCGACCGACAAGACCATTGTTACCGGCCAGGGTTCGGGCACAAACTCAACCGTGGACGATTTTGAATCGTATACAAGCACTGCAAATCTGAGAGCTTCCTGGCACGACAGCTCAACCGGCGGGATTAATACAACGGTTAATCTTGAAACCAAAATGACCCATAACGGCGGCAAATCAATGAGCTGTACATACAATAACAGCGGCGCAACGCATTATTCCGAAGTTTATTATCAATACAGTTCTGATCAGAATTGGACCGGTGGCGTTAAAGTATTGGGATTGTATTTTCACGGCAGCCAGACCAACAACGCCGAACCGATGTATATGACTATTGAGGATGCCAACGGAGTCAGGGCGAAGAAAATCTACGGCGATGCGAACGATATAATACAGCAAAAGGCGGAATTCTGGCATGTCTGGAATATCAGGCTGCAGAACTTCAGCAGCGGCGGCGTGAATTTAAGCAGGGTCGGGAAGATAATTATTGGTTTCGGTGACCCCAATAATCCGCAGGCCGGCGGTACAGGAACTGTTTATTTTGATGACATCAAGTTGTCCGCGTCATCCTTTGCGGCGGACTGCAAATATTCGCCGTCGTCTGATTTCAACAACGATGCTGCAGTAAATGCCGGCGACTATGCGGCGTTGGCCGGCGCCTGGCGGGCCGGTTCGGACCAGCCAATGTTCGACGGGCTTTATGATTTGGATGGAAATGGCGTAATCAATTTTAAGGATTTGGCGATTTTCGCAGATTATTGGCTTTGGCCGGTGGAGCAAGTTCTGATTACGGTCGATGCAAATACGGTCAAAGGCGACATCAGCAGCAAAATAACCGGCACCAACACATCCTGGTATTATGATAACGATGCCATCTGGGCTGACGGCAGTATGGCCGGCTATCTCAGAGATTTCGGCGTAGGGGCTCTTCGCTATCCCGGCGGCGTTGAAACCTCAAAATTTCACTGGGAAACTCCCTATGGACACTGGAACGTTGATTTATGGGAGCCGGGCGTCAGCTATCCGCCTACCTCGGCGTATATGAACACCGACGACTTTATAGCACAATGCAGGGCCATCGGGGCCGAGCCTGTAATCGGCATAAACATTCAGTCGGGAAAAAAGTATAACAGAATTCAGGACAGCGTTAATGAGGCAGTCCGCTGGGTGCAGTACTGCAAGGACCACAGCTACAATGTCAAATACTGGTATCTCGACAACGAACCTTATTATAATTCCAATTCCGGGCCGATAAGCGTCTCCGAATATGCCGGCTACGTAACGCAGTTCGTGCCGCCGATGAGAGCCGTCGACCCGAATATAAAAATTATAGTGAACTGGGAAAATAAACTAAGTGTTACCAGTTACTGGAATGCATGGATAACTCTGTTCGAAACCGCGGGCGCATATTTTGATATGGCTGATGTGCACTGGTACTGGGCCTGGGACTATGCGACATGGGATATGTGGCTTAATGAAAACCCGATGGTAGTGCGGGAGTGGTGCGGGGATTGTCCAAATTCAAAATACATCGGGCCGAGTTTTGTCGACGAAATCAAGGGATTTTACGACAGGATTCAGGATATCAACGGCGTCAATTATACCTGCAAGCTGGTGGCGCTGGAATGGAATATCGCTCCGACTCACGACAACCGCTTTTCTCGATTCCAGCATGCCCTGATGCAGTCTGAGATGCTGGGGCAATTTATCGAAGGCGGACTTGAAATGGCCTGTATCTGGCCTCTGACGTGGGACGGCGGTCTTGGCGGAGATTTCCGTACGGTTCTTGACGATACATTGCATCAGCCGACGCCAAGCTCGTGGGTATTTCAGTTATATTCTCACGCTCTCGGCCAGAAGTTAATAACCAGTACGACTAATGTGGCGCATATTCGGCCGGTTTCCGCCCTTAGTGTTGACGGCAATACTGTATGGGTATATCTGCTTCACAAATCGGGCGAAGGCGATGCGGCCAGAGTGCAGGTGAGCATCAACGGCTTTACTCCGGTAAAAGCGGAGGCAATCACATTTACGGCTACTGTTTTGACATCGGATGCAGGCGGACTGAAGAAGGTTGCAATCAAAAATACCCCGAGTGGCAAGTGGGACTGTGTTCTGCCGCCGCATTCATTGACGATGCTGACCTTCCACAAGAATAACTAAGAACAAAGGGTTTTAAGAACAGCTTGTTGGTAAACTGCTTGTTTTCTAAAATCATAGGTTTTAAGTCCCGTTGATTTTCCTGACAGATGTCCAAAATGTGGTTTCAGCAAAAACAGGACGGGACAAAAAGCGACCTTAAGGCAGTTAACAGAACCTGACGTTTTGGGGGCGGTGCGCAAAATGGTTGCGAAATTACGCGAATTGGCTCTGTTTTAAAATAGTGAGAGTGTTATAATTTATTTAGTGCCTGTATATAATTATAAGGCCAGTTTTATTTGGTGGTGCGCTTATGTCAAGGGAAAAAGATGGATTCACGCTGGTAGAGTTGTTGGTGGTAATCTCGATTATTGCGTTGTTGCTTGCAATGCTGATACCGTCATTGCAAAGGGCAAGGGAGCAAGCCAAGCGAGTGATATGCCAGTCCAACCTGAAACAGTGGGGCACAGTGTTTTCGATGTGTGCCAATGACAATGGCGGCCGGTTTTTTGCCGGCTGGATGGGCGATTACCCAAACACAAAGGCACAGGACCAGTGGATGACCGCACTTCGGCCCTATTATAAGAACGACAAGCTTCGCCTGTGTCCTAATTGTGTCAGACCAGCCACTACGTTTCCGCCAGGGATATCGTCGGCGCCTTGGAAACCAGATCAGGCATGGGGAGTTTTCAAAAATAATTGGAGTGGAGCGACGGAAAAGGGGCTTTATGGCAGTTATGGTATAAATGGGTGGGTTGCTAATCCTCCGCCGCAAGGGGAACTGCCGAACCCTTCACGTTTACCTTACGCGTATTTGGGTGATAGCAGTTCAAATCCGACACCACTTCGGTGGAGGAGTCCTACTGGTGTCAACAGCTCAAATCTGGTACCAGTTTTGTTGGATTCCTTTTGGGTGGACGGCTATCCTACACCTACTGAATGTCCTTCTGCGTCGCCTTCGACAGCAGTACTTAATTTTGCTTTGTTTAACACACCAGCGGGACAAGGCCGTTTCGCTATCTGGCGGCATGAAAGGGGCGTAAACAGCCTGTTTATGGATGGCTCTGTCAAGGGTATAAGGAAGCTTAAGGAATTGTGGTATTTTAAGTGGAACAAACAATACATATTCTCCGACCCTCCTCCATGGGATTGGTCGAGTTATCCTTGGGTGAATTAAACAAACGCTGGAGGAAATAAGGTTTAAAGAGTGTGATGCCCAAACGGAAATAGAATTGTCTTTTCATCACAAATCTGCATAGTACTTTATGGCCAGTGGCTTCGATGTCCACTGGCCAGTTTGTAATGGCGGTATAGTGATATGGTTTTTGGCATATCAAGAAAGGTAATTTTTGCAGTTTTTGTTGCTTTAGCGGTTGGTCTGACACAATCAAATGCCCTTACGGCGGGCGAAGTTAGTAAACAAGCGATACAGGAGAATGGATATTGATTTGCCGCCGTATTCACTGACGATGTTGACGTTTCATAAAAAATGATATAAATAGGCCTGATGAAACTTGACAGTTTTAAAAACCAATTTTTCAGGGAGGACAATTAATGGTTTTCACATTTAGCGATTGGCTTATCGTTCTTGCATACATTGCGTGTGTTGTTGCAATCGGCGTTATCATGACGCGTAGTGCCGGCAAAAACATTGAACAATTTTTTGTTTCAGGACGAAATTTACGCTGGTGGCTGATAGCAGCTTCAATGGTGGCCGCGGCGTTTTCTTCAGATACACCGCTGATGGTGACCAATCTCGTAAGGAGACTCGGAGTAAGTGGAGCGTGGTATTATTGGAACGGCATTTTGGGCGGGTTATTGTCGGCGCTTGTTTTTGCGCCGTTTTGGCGACGCTCGATGGTTGTTACAGATGCTGAATTCCGTGAACTGCGATACTCCGGCAGGAGCGGCAAAATGGTGCGATTTTCATGGGCCGCATACCAGGGTATATTGTGCAATTGTATATCTATGGGTTGGTGCATAGTGGCGGCAGTAAAAATATTCAAAGTAACTCTCGGTTTGCCGCCGGAATATACGCTGGCCGGAATTACTATGGACAGTTCCGTCTGGGTTATCATTTTTGTTTTGACTGCCGTGTTTGTATATGCCTCACTGTCCGGTTTGTCGGGCATTGTAACGATTGATTTCTTTCAATTCTTTGTTGCGTTGGCAGGCTCTATTGTCCTGGCAATATTATCAGTCCGGAAGTTGGGCGGTATTGAAAAGTTATGTCAGGGTCTGAACAGCATGCCTGAGACAAGCCATGGATTCACGAATGTTATCCCATCCTTCGGCACCATAGCGATGACTTTCTTCCTCGTCGGGCTTGGCGTCCAATGGTGGGCTTCTCCATGGGTTGACGGCGGAATTTACAATGCACAACGAATGCTTGCTGCGAAAGACGAAAGACATGCAATCCTTGGCCGATTCTGGGCGACAGTCGGCCAGATGGGTATTGTGGTTTGGCCGTGGATTATTACGGCGCTGTGCTCAATGGTTCTTTTCCCGGCAGCACAATATCCGGATATAGCTGCCGACCCGGAAAGCGCTTACCCTAAAATGATAATTACCATTCTTCCGAAATTTGTGAGGGGATTTGTTGTGGCCGCACTTTTGGCAGCATTCATGTCTACCATTGACTCATTGCTGAACAACACCTCCTCCTATATGGTTAACGACCTTTACAAAAGGTTTTTGGTGCGGAACGCCCGGCCTAATCATTATGTTTTGATGGGCAGGGTTTGTATGCTTCTTTCGCTTATTATTGCAGGTTTAATTGCTGCGGTCAGCAAGAGCATCGTGACTCTGTCCATGCTGGCATTTGAGATCGCCGGCGGTGTTGGACTTATTTTTATCCTGCGATGGCTGTGGTGGCGAATCAATGCGTGGTCTGAACTTTCTTCTTATGTGGCCGGCATTATTGGGGCAACTCTGGTCAATATTAAATTCGGACAGATGCTTTTGATGAAAATCGTTTTGGTTTTCACGCCTGAAAGTAAAGTCGCGGTTATCCAGAATTTCTTTATGAATAAAATTACCGGTTTTTACGGATTTCCCTACAGGATGCTTCTCCTCGCATCGTTTACGTCGGTAATCTGCCTGATTGTAACGCTCCTGACCGCTCCAACCGATACAGAACATCTGGTTCGTTTTTATAAACGGGTAAAACCGTCAGGTCCGGGCTGGCGAAAGATAAGCAAGATTGCAGGCCCGAATGAATTCGGCGAAGGAGAAATAAGATTTGAATGGTCTACCGTTATCATAGGAATGCTCGTGTTCTGGTCCATATTCTACGGGGTGGCCCGATTCTCCCTGGGGCATCTTGTCAAAGCAATAACTGCTTTCATAATAGCAGCTGCATTAGGGGTCTGCTTGTGGAAAAAGCTGGCGATTTTCAATGTCGGCGGGCAGGAAGGTAAAACTTGAACACGATAGATAAGAGTGGAGTTGTTTCGGACGTATCGGAACAAGGTGATAATGTCGCCGAATAAAAGCTGGGCAGGAGCATTCCGAGGAATGCTCTGTGTAGCATTAATGCTCTGGTCAAGTAGAGGCAGCTTGCTTTTTGCCGCACAGCAACTGCCTGATTGGGAAGACCCGCAAGTCGTCGATATAAACAAAGAGCCGGCCCACTGCACGCTGATGCCGTTTCCGAATAGTGAGGATGCTGCCAGTGGCGATGTTCAAAAATCGCCTTTTTATCAGTCTCTCAACGGCAGTTGGAAATTCAGTTGTGTCGCCAAACTCGCCGATTGTCCGTCGGATTTTTATAAACCACAGTACGATGTCAGCAATTGGAAACAAATACCTGTCCCGGGAAACTGGCAGTTGCACGGTTATGGCATACCGATTTATTCCAATATCCCTTATCCTTTTGGTGACCCCAACAACAATTGGGCTGTCAACCCGCCGTACATCCCGCGCGACCGCAATCCCATAGGCTTATATCGAACCAGTTTTAATCTGCCTGCCTTATGGAAAAGCAGGCAGGTATTTCTCGTCTTTGATGGCGTAGATTCCGCATTTTATCTCTGGATAAACGGCTGCAAGGTCGGCTACAGCGAAGACAGCCGTACACCGGCGGAATTTAATATCACACCGTACTTAAAAGACGGCGTCAATATCCTTGCCGCCCAGGTTTTCTGCTATAGCGACGGAAGCTATCTCGAAGACCAGGATATGTGGCGACTGAGCGGTATTTTCCGCGATGTCTATCTCTATTCGACCGGCAGGCTGCACATCCGCGATTTTTGGGCGAATCCGGCGTTTGACAGTGAATACCGCGATGCGAAATTAAGCGTGAGCGTCGAGGTGGCCAACTACGGTCTGCAGGTATCCGCCTGCAGGGTGGATGCAACGCTTTATGACGACAGGGGCGGCAGGGTAGTCTCGCTGCCGATAATACGGACTTTTGCTGAGCCGTGCAAGTCGGCTTCATTAGAGATGGAGGCAATAGTCAAAAATTCCCGCAAATGGTCTGCCGAACAGCCGAATCTGTACACGCTTGTTATCAGCCTTAGCGATGAGAGCGGCCGAGTGCTGGAAGCGGTTTCCTGCAAGGTAGGTTTCCGTTCGGTAGAGATTAAAAATGGCCTGCTGCTGGTCAACGGCAAACCGATTCGCATCAAAGGCGTTAATCGGCACGAGTTTGACCCCAACACTGGTCATTACGTCAGTGCCGATTCGATGGTGCGCGACATTATCCTTATGAAGCAGCATAATATCAATGCCGTCCGTACCTCGCACTATCCCAATACACCGCAATGGTATGATTTGTGCGACAGGTATGGGCTTTACGTGCTTGACGAGGCAAATATTGAATCGCACGGCGCAGGTTATGAGTTTGACAAGACGCTCGCAAAGAAACCGGAATGGAGAAAAGCTCATCTGGCACGCACCATCAGTATGGTCGAACGCGACAAGAACCATCCGTCTGTTATTATCTGGTCGCTTGGCAATGAGGCCGGCGACGGCAACAATTTTGAAGCGACCAGCGCCTGGGTACACCAGCGAGACAGGAGCCGTCCCGTTCACTATGAGCAGGCAGGCTTTAAGGGCCACACTGACATCGTTTGTCCTATGTATTCAAGTCTTTCATATCTTGCGACGTATGCTAAAAAGCAGCAGAAAAGACCGTTAATTATGTGTGAGTATTATCACGCAATGGGCAATACCGGTAATCTGACCGAATATTGGGAGCTCATAAAAAAGCATCCGCAACTTCGGGGCGGCTTTATATGGGACTGGGTTGACCAGGGATTATTTAAGCGAGCGGCGGATGGAACTGCATTTTGGGCTTATGGCGGAGATTGGGGTCCGCCGGGGACACGTTCTGACGGTAATCGCTGCTGTAACGGTCTGGTCGGACCCGACCGCAGACCGCACCCGCACGCAGCAGAGGTCAGGAAAGTATATCAGTATATTACAGCATCTCCTGTCGATATTGCAAAGGGACGATTCAAGATTCATAACGAGTATGATTTTACCAACCTGAATGATTTTGACATAAGCTGGACAGTGATATCTGACGGCAATGTCGTGCAGAAAGGCACATTGCCGAAAATAAATCTTGAACCGGCTTGCGAAAAAACGATTACGGTACCATTTGACACAGATGTGCTGCGGCAGGGAACCGAGTATTTTCTCACTATTACTTTTACACTAAACAGAGACGCGTCCTGGGCGCCGAAAGGATATGTTGTTGCGTGGGAACAAATACCGCTTTGCAAAAAAACGCAAAAAGGCGATTTGCTCAAACTTGCGGATGTGCCTCCGATTGATGTGAATGAAAGTGGAGACGTTTTCACCGTCACCGGCAAGGATATGGTATTGATAATCGGCAAAACTACTGGCGCAATTGAATCGTTTGCGTACCGCGGAATACAGTTAATTGCCTCACCGCTGATTCCCAATTTCTGGCGTGCGCCCACCGATAAGGACATCGGCAACAGAATGCCTCAGCGGCTCGGCGTCTGGAAAAACGCGGGCCCGAATATTCGAATTATCTCTGTTGCAGCCGAGCAATTGAAACCTCAGCTTGTGCGTATAACGGCGAAAGCTATGCTGCCGGATGAGCCTGACAGCAGTTATCTTGCGGTATATACGATTTATGGCAGCGGCGATGTCGTTGTTGAAAGCTTTGTCAGACCGGCAGGCCGGTACATAGTTGATATTCCGCGCATTGGCATGCAGATGGCTTTACCTGCTGAATTTGATACATTGACGTGGTACGGCCGCGGTCCAGGCGAAACCTACTGGGATAGAAAAACCGCCGGGGCATTTGGTATTTACACCAAACAAGTTCAGGAATTGATTCATGCCTATGTTCGGCCGCAGGAAAACGCCAACCGTACTGATGTACGCTGGGCAGCACTGCTCAACAAAAAACAAATCGGCCTGTTCATAACCGGATTGCCAGAACTGAATATAAGCGCCTGGCCCTATACCATGGCCGATCTTGAAAAAGCAAAACACATAAACGAACTGCCTCACCGTGACACCGTTACCCTGAATATCGACTACCAGCAGATGGGTCTGGGCGGGCAGGATAGCTGGGCCGCTTTTCCATATCCTCAGTATACACTTATGTCCCATGAGTACTATTATGCTTTTGGCGTAAGGCCTTACGCACCTGACATGGGTACTTTTAATGTATTAGCAGACCGCTTGCTAACTTATGTAACTATGCCGCTTATTCAACGTGATGAACAGGGACTGGTAACCATCACGGCAAGTCAGAACCGACAGATTAGATATACAGTTAACAACGTCGAACCCGACTCGTCATCACCGCTGTATGCAAAGCCATTTTTGATGCCGAAGGCTGGGACTGTCAAGGCTATTGCCGTCGGCCCGGATTCCATCACCAGTGCCGTAAAAACGGCTGTTTTTGATGAGACGCTCAAATTTGTAAGCCGAAAGGGCTGGAAGGTGGTATGTGTCGATAGCGTCGAAGCCGGCGAAGGAGATGCGATACATGCTGTTGACGGTGACCCCAACACGTACTGGCATACATTGTGTGACCCCGACTGTGCGATTGTTCCCCACCAGATTGAGATTGATATGGGAAAGGCAACGCCCGTAATCGGTTGGGCGCTCCTCCAGCGACAGGACTCTGTTCACGGCCGCCTTACTGATTACGAACTTTATCTCAGTGATGACGGCAAAAACTGGGGTCAGCCGGTCAGCAAAGGGCGATTCCTCAACACTTCAAGAATGCAGATTGTAAAGTTTCCCCAGCCGGTGGTAAAAAGATATCTTCGGCTTGTATCGCTCTCGCCCTTTGAAAAATGGAGAGGTTACACGTCAATTGCCGAAATTATGACAATAGCTCGATGAGTATTGAGAGTGTCTGACGTCAGCGATAAGACGCGGCGATATTGGGCTGGTAGAATTCAGATTTTGTATATAATAGGTCAGGCGCGTATGCGAGCTGTTAAGCCGGACAATTTTCGACGCTAATAATTGTCGCAAAAAAATTCAAAATTTTTTAAAAAATTGCAACTCGGTTAATGGTATTTTATTATAAAATAAGCAGCATTGTATATATTGTGAATTTGGCTGTTCGTTATTGATTATCAACATTTTTAATCGAGGGTCAATTTTATGAAATATTCCATCGATACAGTGATTGTTTTGTCTTATGTTGTGGTTGTATTCATAGTAGGTTTTATCTACAGCCGCCGTTACAGCAAGGAGAGCGCCGCCGATTTTTTAACAGGCGGTCATCATCTCAGCTGGTGGCAGACGGGTATGACCCTGATTGGGATGATGTTCGACCCCGGCATTATGGGTATAGCGGCGCTGGGTTTTGTGTGGGGATTCTATGTGATTCAGTGGAACGGCGTGAATGTGTGGTTCACGGCGTGGTTTGCAGGGATGTTCTTTGTGGGCATTTACTGGCGGTCGAAGATAGTCACCACGACCGAGTACCTTGAGAAGCGATTCAACGTCCAGACACGCGCATTCTTTTCGTTGATAATGGCGTTCCAACTGATTCTTCTGCTTGCTTACGCCGTCTATTTCGGCAGCATCCTGCTGCAGGAGTTCCTCGGCTGGGAGAAATGGTTTAGTGTCGTCCTGCTTTCTGCGGCAGCGGGTTTCTACGTCATTGTCGGCGGTATGCGAACAATGCTGTTTATGGATATCATTCAGGCAATCCTGCTGCTGGTAGCCTTGTTCGTGGTTGGCATCGTCGGCTTTTTGATGCTGGGCGGGCTGCCGGGAATCAAGGAATTGGCTGTTGCCGGCAAGGCTGGTACGCCTATGAACAGCTTGATTCCACCTTTGGACTTCTCGCTGAGGTCTAATGTCTATTTCCCCTTGCCAGCAATTCCCACCTTTGCGGTCATCGCGGGGTTATCGTGGATAATCTGCAATTTCAGTATGGCGCAGCGACTGCTGGCGGCAAAGGATGAATCGCACGCCCAGAAGGCACTGATTATGGCGGGTGTGTTCAACGTCTTTATACTTTTTCTGTCTTACGCCGCGGGCGTCGCAATGAAACAGTTGATGCCCGACCTCGTGCCTGATAGGGCGTATATGCAGTTGATAGTATCGAAGTTTCCCATGGGCGTAAAGGGTCTCTTGATTGCGGGCTTGTTAGCGGCGCTGTTCTCGACGATTGACGGGCTGATTGCCTCATCGAGTTCACTGCTTACGATGGACATCTACAAACGTTTCTTCAAGCAGGATGCTACAGATAACCATCTCAAGACCGTGACGCGAATCATCGAGGTGTTCGTAGTATTGGCAGTGTTTGCGTTTGCCCCGATGTTCATCAAGTACGGCCGAAGCGCGCCGGTGTATCAGCTCGTCCAGGAATTTCTCGGGATTCTGCTCGGCGTTTTGATTGCGATTTTCATTTTGGGCATATTCTTCAAGCGAACGACTGCAAGGGCGTGCTTTATCTCGATGGTGTTCGGCGTCGTCATCGGAGCGGTTCTGCAATCGGGAAAGTTCATCGGATATGGACAGGAGATGGGTTTGATTAGTAAGGACATCAAGGTTTTCGGCGGCTATACGATGAACTTCGCCCACATCGGTACGATTCAATTCCTGGTCGTAATGATTCTCGGCTATGTTCTCAGTTTGATGGAAAAACCGAAGACCGAAGCCGAACTGGCCAACCTTACAATCTGGACGCTTCCGGACGTTAAGGGGCCGTGGATTGGTTTAAAATCGTGGCCTGCCCTGTGGAAATGGGCAATAGCACTGCCGGCAACGTGGCTTATAATCTGCCTTGTCTGGGAACTTTACATGAGGAGCTGAACAGCTTAACAAAAACAGCAAAGGGATAGTATGGCAGAAAAGATTTTTGAGTTCAAAGATGGTGGTGATTTATTTGTTATAAATGATGTGAATACCCCAAGACCGTGGTCCAACTATCTCTGGAGCAGACGGGGATATGTAGCGTGCATTTCCAATATGGGCCACGGCCCCAGCTATTACATCGATGATAAGGCAAACATCTGCCAGTTGAACGATAGAGATGCCCGCTACATTTATTTAAGAGACGACGAATCCAAAACCTGCTGGAATATCGGTTATGGGCCTTTGCTGGAACCTGTTACGAATTATAAATGCTGTCACCATATCTGTTATACGCAGATGGAATCCGAAAAAGACGGCATCGCTGCCTCCATTAGATTCTTTGTCCCCTTCGATGGTTTCTGTGAGGTCTGGACCTTAAGGCTTGTAAACAACAGCGAACAGACCAGAAAGTTGAGCATTTTTGCCGCCGCTAATTTTTCCCTGGAAGGTTCCAATTACCCCCGCTATCACGAGATGTTCCGCACTATGAGCGCTTCTTACAGCGAAAAACTTGGCGGTATTTACTGCTCATCTGCTCACGCCTGGGCCCCTCATAAAAGATACAATGGTTTTCTTGCAAGTTCAGAAAAACCGTTTGCCTATGATGCCAATATCGCCCGCTTTACCGGTCCGGTAGGTTCTCTGCAGAATCCGCAGATGCTTTTAGAAGGCGCCGATTGCACCGGTTCGGCCCGGAGCTGTTACGATGTTGGCGCAGTGATTCAGAATAAAATCGCTCTTGGCCCGGGCAGCCGGAGGGTAATCCATTTTATCTATGGCTTGAGTGAATCTCTAAATGAGGCCATAAAAACCACCGGCGAATACTTTTCAGGCAACACAATAGAAAAAACATTTAATGCAACCAGTAAGGCAATCTTTGAAAAATATTCTTCCCTGAGTGTCACTACGCCTGACGAGCGGATAAACTACGTGATGAACAACTGGCTTAAAAAGCAGGTCGAGTTCTGCATCGTCGGCAAAAAGGGGGTAAGGGATAATGCCCAGATAGCCTCTGCCCTTCTGATGTATCAGCCCGATAAGGCCCGTGCCGAGATACTGGAAATACTGCGCCACCAGTTCAAGGCCGGCCATGCCGTCTTGACCTGGTCCCCTTACGATGACACCAGGTATTCTGACCAGCCCTTCTGGATTATCTGGATTGTTACCGAGCTTATCAAGGAGACCGGAGATTTTTCCATTCTCGATGAGCGAATCGAATTCCAGGATGGCGGCAGTGCAACTGTCCTTGAGCACGCAAAAGCTGCCGTGAACAGATTGCTTGAAGACCGGGGCAAAAACGGACTTGTCAAGATTTTCTTCGCCGACTGGAATGACGCCTTGAATGTCACCGATGACCCCGACGCCGAATCTGTAATGCTCTCTATGCAGTTTTGCCTTGGGCTCAAGGAAATGATAGCCCTGTGTAACAAGACAGGTGACAGCCAATACGCCGAGTTTCTGCAGGATAAATATGACCAGATGAGCCGGGCCATTAAAGAGAATGCCTGGGATGGCTCCTGGTACGCAAGGGTATTATCTGAGAAAGGCAACATCGGCTCAAAAGAAAGCCCCGGCAGCAAAATTTATCTTAACCCGCAGGTCTGGGCAATCCTTGCAGGGCTGGCTGACGGCGACAGGTTGTCAAAGGTATTGCAATCAATGGATGATATGGAACACGATTTCGGATTTCCCATCAATAAACCGCCGTACAGCCAATACGACCCACACGTAGGCCGAATGAGTCTTATGCTGGCCGGGCTCTATGAAAATGGCGGAGTATACTGTCATGCCAGCGCGTTTAAAATAATGGCTGACGTCGAACTCGGCAGAGGCGCTCAGGCCCTTGCCACCTTAAAAAAGATTATGCCCGATAGTCCCGAAAACCCGTACACACAATCAGAGACAGAGCCCTTTGCGTTTACAAACTGCTATTCCCTTAACCCAGGCTGTTACGGCAAGGCCGACCGCTCCTGGACTACCGGCACCTCAGCCTGGGTCGCCAAGGGCCTTTATGAGGGCATTATGGGCGTAAAGAAAGATTACGACGGTCTTCGAATCGACCCCTGTTTCCCGGCCGACTGGCACCAGGCAGAGGTTACGAGGGTTTTCAGGGGCACGAGATATCATATCCGCATTCTAAATCCCGATGGCATCTCAAAAGGCAATGTTTCTATCAAGGTTGACGGCAAACAGATAGAAGGTTCCATGCTGCCTCTGTTTTGTGACGACAGGGTTCACAGGATAGAGGTGGTTTTAAGGCGCGACAGATAAATTGCAAACTAAGAAGGAGGAGAAATTGGGAATGAAAAATCGAAAGGGGCTATAATCCTGAAAAAAATCTGCGGCGTTCTTGTCCTTGTCGCCGGCCTGTATATGATTTATACTGCTTCATAACGGAAAATAATCAAAAAAGTGCCGTAAGATTTGTCGTACTTCCTTTGCTCGTTTACACCCAAAAACGCCTACAGAGCCGCGAATGTTAATGAGCGGTATTCGTTTCCACAGCGGGGTTTAGAGCTTCCGTGAATTTTCGGAGTGCAACTCCGAATTTTCACAAAAGTTAGCTTTTTCACATCTTGCCCAAAAACCTCCAAAGGCCTGTAATATATGCAAAAATAAGCTGAAATCTCGCGGTCGAATATATGTTAGCTAAAACAAAGGGAAAATACTCATGTTATTTATCTATGACAAAAAATCAAAAACAGTAAAACCTTGTTCAGAAACAAATTTAAGGGTCTACAACTTGCTTGAAAGACAGGATTTGGAAAAATGGATTGAACTTTACCCGGAAATGCTTGGAGAGGATTTGCTTATTCTAACTACGGAATACGATAAGTTTGACAAAACTAACGAGCGTATAGACATATTAGCTATTGATAAGGAAGGTAATCTTGTGATTGCGGAGTTGAAAAGAGAGGACTATACTGCTCCCCGTTAAGGAATGAAAGGAAGATTTGGTTTGGCCGAATGATTTTGCGACGCCGTTCGAGCTACAGGCAGCGTTGGACAAGTGGGTTATTGATTACAATACTGATTATCCGCATTCATCGCTGAATTATAAAACGCCGTGTGAATTTGAAAGGCTGAGCCTTGAAAAACTCCCTAACTTTTTAGTTGCTTAATGGGGGGCAGTACAGTCCTAAGACTCATACAGGCGCAACGGCACCCTAAAATACACATTCAGCAACAGCCTTTTTCACTTGCATATGAAACAACAGATGGTATATTATAAGCACTTATATATTTATGGCTATCTTGGAGGAGGATAGCTAAAATGTGTCTCTTTTAGACCCCCTTCTGAATAGCCCCCTTAACTATAATAAAAAATGCTAAGCGTTCAGGCTGTTTTGGCTAAATTGCCTGTGGCTTGTAATGAAGAAATGGGAACACCGTTCAAATGGCAATATATTGTTCTGAGGGCAGAAAAATGTTTAAGGCAATATGTAGAAGACACCATCTGTTTGTAATCATTTCCGCAATCTTTTTGTTCTGCATTTTCGGCGGTACAGCCTCTGCTGAGGATACCGAAGCGCCTCAGGTCTGGATAGACTGGCCTCAGCTTGGAGAGACCATTGCCTCTACTGAGTATTGGGTGAAGGCACACGCCACTGATAATGTCGGTGTGATCGCTCTTGAGCTCCAGGTCGATAACGGCACTTGGCTCGATATGGCCTGGAACAGCTACGAACAGAACTGGCAGTACCATTGGACGAATTACACCGAAGGCGAGCATACCATCAGGGTACGTGCATGGGATGCTGCCGGCAATAGCAGTCTGGCGACAATTGATGTCACTGTCGTACTCACATACACTATCTCCGGCCATATAATAGAACCCGATGGCAACACACCGGTCGAAGGCGTATTGGTGGATGCAAATAGCAACAGTGGAAGCCCTGATGTAAACGATGCTGTTACCGATGTTAATGGTTACTACGAGGTGGTGGTCGATTATAACTGGTCCGGCACGGTTACCCCGCTCAAGGAAGGGTACACTTTTGAACCAAACGGCATATCGTATGGCAATGTCGTTATCGACGAGGTAAATGACTATACAGCAACTCTGACCACTTTTGCCATTGCCGGTTATATTCTGGAGTCTGATGGGATTACGCCAATCAGCGACGTTAATATCTGCGCCGAGAATGGCGGAGGGCAATGGACAAGCAGGTATGGCGGGAGTTCTGATATGACCGATGCTAATGGTTACTACGAGGTAAGAGTTGATTATAACTGGGACGGAAATGTTTCGCCGACGAAATATGCTTATGGCTTTGAACCAAATCGTAAACAATACTTTGATGTTAACTCAGACCAGAATAGCCAGGATTATACCGGCAGGCTATTGACCTTTGCCATCAGCGGCTATATCCGCAACGATTGTAACGTGCCGATAGCTGGTGTGCTGGTTGATGCCAATACAGGCGGAGGTGAATCAGTGACGGATGTCAATGGTTTTTACGAAGTCTGGGTTGACTACAACTGGTCTGGTACTGTAACACCTGGTAAAGCTTACTACACGTTTGCGCCAACTGATATGAATTACGTTGATGTTCTCAGTGATCAGACCAATCAGAATTATCAGGCCGCAAACATCTATGACCTTGATTGCGATGGTTCTATTGGCTATGGTGACATTGCAGTAATCAGCGATAACTGGCTCGAGACCGGCGAAGATATTCCAGGTGATTTCTACAAGGACGACGATGACATTGTGAACTTCCTGGATTTCGCTGATTTTGCCAATGTGTGGGGAGATTAACAAAGTATAGTTAAGAACCTAAAGATAGAATACTAACGGCCTGTATGAATAATCTAGCGGGCCGTTTTTGTTTTTACCGCCTGGAGCAATTAAAAAATGCTTTCAAAATGTTATAAACATCATCTTCGCAAACATTGTTCAATCGGCAGCTAATTCACAGATCGACGAAGCACGGGATCAATATTTGTGTTAATTTTATTTGTAAGTGCTGATGACTTAAATACAACCGCATTACAACTGGTGGGCTTGTTATCCCCCAATTTTATAAAAATGTTCATCTTGTAAGTGTAGTCATCTCAGTGAGTTATAAAAACTAAAAAATTCGC
>Ga0315289_10002466_pt1 | contig 28271 bp, 27 predicted proteins | sample YL17G11_40_MG_FD_203452 | JGI IMG/M metagenome (GOLD analysis project Ga0315289, IMG submission 203452) | Sediment microbial communities from Yellowstone Lake, YNP, Wyoming, USA - YL17G11_40 | ecosystem: Environmental > Aquatic > Freshwater > Lake > Sediment | place: USA: Wyoming | collected... | reverse complement strand
GGTCCTTACAGTGTCCGCATGTTCGTGGCCTTGAAACCAACGCGCACGGCCGCGGATATGAACACGGTAGCTTGCAACAGTCTTGAGGAGTGCATCATCCATGCTGCTCTTGAGGAACTGCTAGTTATCCCGAATGTCCCATGGGCAGATCGTGAAGGTGCATCATATCATGCACGTCAGTTCTCGTTTAAGATCAACGAAGCTCGCGCACGTGCGAACCTTGGCAACGCCCGGGCCAGCATGACTGTTCGCCCAGTACCGTTCCGCTAGGAGGATAAGATGGCTAAGACACCAGCATGGCAACGCGCTGAAGGTAAAGACCCCAAAGGCGGATTGAACGCTGCAGGGCGAGCCTCCTACAACAAAGCTAACCCCGGCAAGCCCGGCCTGAAGGCTCCACAACCAGAAGGCGGTCCTCGCAAAGAATCATTCTGTGCGAGGATGACGGGCATGAAGAAGAAGCTCACTAGCGCTAAGACCGCTAATGATCCGAACAGCCGTATCAACAAATCTCTGCGCGCATGGAAGTGTTAAGATGGACGACCAGAACAATCATTGGCACCTCGATAAGCGCGTACCCGTCGCCTTAATTGGTACTATCCTGTCAGGGTTTGCGGTAGCTGGCGCTTGGGCTGCCAATACTGACGCGCGCCTTACATCAATCGAGAAACAAATCGAGCAGCAGTCTGACTTGTCAGACCGCCTTATCCGCGTGGAGGAGCAGAATAAGAACGTGCTTCTTACGCTTAACCGGATTGAAGCGCGGCTAGAGGATAAGTCTGATGCCAAGTAGTGTTGAGCCCGGACAGCGTCACGCATGGTTCTGGCGCAGGCTGCTTACATATGTTGTTACTACGGTCTTTGCTGTCATTGCTCTCATCGCCGTGGTTCGCGCGCCTGACCCACAATATGTTGGGATCGCTGCAATCATCGCCCTCTGGCTTACAGTCACAGTTTATGTTACATCTGCCACATTCGAGGACTTCATCAAGTTAACCCGCGCTGCCACTGAGGGTATTCAGGCAGCCAAGGAGGAAACACCATGAGCGACAAACACTGGACATGGGACCAATCCGCTGGCGTGATGTATGACCCCGATGGCAATAAGTTCGCAGGTGGCTACAGTGGCAAGGGCGAGGGTCTTAACAACCCAGCTATGCAGCATGTACGGGCAACCGGCCCTATCCCACAAGGCATGTGGAAGATTGGCCCACTAACATCCTCGAAACGCACAGGCCGCAACATCGCAGAGCTCACACCAATGCCCGGCACCAAGACCTTTGGCCGTAGCGCCTTTCAAATTCACGGTGACAACTCCAAGGGTAATCGGTCGGCATCGTCTGGCTGCATCATCATCAACCCGGTTCGTGTTGCCCTCATCAACAGCCCAATTAACCTTCTCAAGGTGGTAGCATGATCAACTGGCGCTATTACCTTATCGGCATCCTACTGTTGGTGATGACCTTCGGGGCGTTCTATATCGTCCATCTGCAGACGGAGAAGATTAAGGCTGACAGTGCTGCTGAGGGTGCCGGTATCCAGAACGAAGTGGATGGCGTAACCATCACAGCAGTTGATCGGGTCATTACTAAAGAGCACATAGTTACCCAAGAGGTGGTCAATGTTATCCGCGAAATCGATGCTCTCCCTTCCGGTGAAGCCCTTGTGCCTCCTGATGTTGCTGCTGCTTGGGCCGCAGGTATTGACGGGGTGCGCAACACCACGTCCGACGTTCGCCGTGAAGGTGCCGAAAAACCTTGAGTTCTGCGAGCGTACCCAACGCCCTGACACCACCGGGCTTACTGTAGGTAACCTAGCTGTATTCTCAAATAAGCAAGGGGCTGACTTAGAAGTTTGTGACGCTAAACGCGCCGCGCTCTTGTCAATCATCGAGGCTGTGAATAAAGCTAATGAACCTAAGAAGCCATGGTGGCAAATCTGGTGAGGTATGAGCGATGGCAGGTCTTAAGTGGTCGGGGTTTCTAGGTGCGGCACCGCGTGTGTCGCCCGAACTGCTGCCTGATACCTACGCTCAGACAGCCCGCAATTGTAAGTTTCATACCGGCGATATCATCCCATTCACCCAGCCTCTGAACTTCCAAGCATTGGTGGACCGCACTGGCACAGTCAACTCTATCTTCGCACTGCGCAACCCAAATACTGACGCCTATGTGTTTCAATCGTGGAACGTAGAAGTGGACATCGCTACCCCTGTGTCTTCCGAGTTTGCTCCGCGGGACCAGCGTTTCTTCTACACTGGCGACGGAGCTCCGAAGGTCAGCACTTATACGGAGGCTACCTTGAGCACGCCATACCCATCAACCTCGTTTGCCCTTGGCCTCCCGCTTCCGACGACTGTCCCTACCCTGACAGCAGCGGTTAACAGCGCCAAGACTATCTCAACCATTGCGCGCAGCAGCGCCGGCCTAGCGACTATCGTCACCTCGACAGACCACGGATTTCGTGAAGGTAACGTCGTAGCTATCTCTGGCGTGACGTCTATCTCCGGCGTACTTGGTCAGACTGGTTACGTCTATGACTTCTACACCAGCACAGGCGGCAGCCCACCTGCCCATGGCTTGTCCGTCGGTGACAACATCCAACTGACCTGCGAACCAGCAGGTATCTTCGAGGAAGTGCTAGAGATCACTGCTGTACCTGCAGCGCACCGCCTGAGCTTGCGGGCCCGGACTACTGCGACCGTGTCACCTATCAACGTTTGCCGCATCTCGCTGACTTCATTCAATGATCAAGGCGCTACGGTGTCGGCTATCTACAGCTCGACTTCGTTTGCTGTCTCCAGCCCCGGCTTTGCACTAGCTACCCGGTCCATCAGCGGTGCTTCGGTTGCCTTGGCTGGGACACTGCAAGAGCGGACCTATGCCTATACGTGGTACTCCGGCTTCCAAGAGGAGTCGATTGCCTCCTCTCCGACTGCCCCAACCTACGTGTATGAGGGGACTACTGTCACCGTCGGCGGCATCAGCGGCCTGCCACCCGGCACTCACCCCAATATCATCGGACGTCGTATCTATCGCACAGTATCTGGCTCAGTTGGTGGCGAAGCAAATGGTGGGTACTTCCTGCTGAAGACCCTATACTACCCTGATAGCGCAGTCTCTGCTTCGCGCACGTCTAACGTGTCTACAGTCAAAATGACCAAACGGCATGACTTTGTTGTGGGTGATCGGTTCAAAATTGAAGCTTATAGCACGTTCGTATCGTTTGCTGTTACTGGCGGTATTGTGACCGAAGTAGTGGACGAGTTCACTTTCCGCTTTGCGCAAGTCGGTTCTAACTTCACACTGACAACCAACCCAACGCCTGCCAACTTCGTGATCTATCACGATGCAGCTCAGCTACCATCGCAGCCTGCCCGCTATTGGGGTTCTACGTCGGACGGCGGGGTCACCTACGACTATAACTTTATCGACGACTTCGACGTCAACCTACTGACGACCGGTCTATCTACCGATAACTATGACCCACCGCCAGCTACGCTGCAGGGCTTGACAGTTATCCAGAACACTGTCCTCGCTGGCTTCGTCGACAAGACGCTGTACTTCTCTCAGCCGTCTCTGCCCCACGCATGGCCCAACGACTTTGCTATCTCGATTGACTACAAGATCGTGGCGATTGAAGCGATGGGTAGCGCACAAGCATTGGTCCTGACGGAAGGCTACCCTTATCTGGTGACCGGCAACGACCCGGCTACCTTCAGCGTGTCGCGTATCGACAGCCTCTATCCATGCCGGTCCAAGGCCAGCGTGGTGAACATGGGCTATGCGATTGTGTGGGCCACTAATGACGGTCTGGCCGCGGCGAGCGGCGGTGGGTCTGTTGAGCTCTTGACTGAGAGCATCTTCGACAACGACACATGGAACGTCAAGTGTAACCCCTCGACTATCAAAGCTGTTTACAATGGTGAGGCGTACTATGCCTCACACTCGACTGGTGCGTTCATGTACTACCGGGGAGAGAAGGGCGGCTTCATCGTCGATGTCGACGCTACGTTCTCTGCTGGTTACTTCGATGCCAAGGAGGGCCGCTTGTTCTACGTGCCGCCTGCCAACCAGACGGTCTACGAATGGGATAACCCAAGCCAGCCGCCACAGACTTATGAGTGGAAGTCCAAAGTGGTCATCACCAAGAACTTCATGAACTTGGGTGCTGCGCGTATCATCGCTGACTTCGTGTCGAACATCACCTTCAAGCTGTTCGCTAACAAGGCTGAGGTCTACTCCAATGGTATTGCCTCGAGCGGCGTCTTCCGCCTCCCGACAGGCTACCGCACGGATACCTATGAGATCAGCATCACGGGCTCGTCTCGCGTGCGTTCAGTCCACGTGGCCGACAAGCCTACTAACCTGAAAGATGTGTAATGCCTAAGTTCACCGGCATCCCTAACCCAAGCCCGCAAGGTAAGAGCCCCTTGGACGTCCAGTTCTTAGGCGCGATTAAGGAGAACGTGGAAGTTCTGACCGGCCAACGCGGTGACAAGGCGCTCAGTTCCGCGGCCGTGCTGCGTGAGAATGTCCTGTCGGCTGACCCGGCTGTACAGAAGTCGACGCGCCTTACCGCTACCGGGGCTGGATTGAACATCTCAAACGCACAAGTCCCGTCGTATGCGGACTACGCCAAGGCCCTAGCAGACATCCAAACCCTGTCTTCAGACTTGGCAAATCTACGAACTTATGTCACACAGCTTGTAACAGCGTTGCGGGGATAACATGCAAGACCAATTCACTTCTAGCAACTTCGACTTCGAAGCCAGCATGGACCTTCCCCCCGGCCTGAAGGAACTTCTCCGCATGGGCGAGAGCGCTGCCCCACAGGGTATGCCTCCCTCTGCAGGTATGAATATGCCGGGCCCGGCTACGCCAATGGGACGCCCTGCCTTCAAAGACGGTGGCATGGTTGGCCGGCCGTCTTATGAGCAAGGCGGGGTAGTCACTCCAAATGGTCCACCTATGCCTGCTCAGGCGGGCGGTGCAGGTCTTAACACCGGTGCTCCTCCTATGTCTGGCCAAGCTATGGAAGCTGAAGTCCAGCGTATTATGACTGAGCAGCCAGAAGCCATGGCGCAAATTCAACAAGCTATTCAGGAAGCCATGGACTCGGGGGAACTCACACCTCAAGAGCTCAACCAAGTTGTACAACTGGCCACCGTGGCTATCCAAGACCCAAGCACGTATCCTCAGATGCGCGCCTATGCGATCCAGCAAGGCATCGGCACAGAGCAGGACGTCCCACAAGAGTACGACCAAGGGCTTCTGTTCGCTCTGCTTGTGGCTGCCCGTGCTATGCAGGGCGGCGCTCCTGCTGCTCCAGCCCCTGCCGCTGGCTTAAAACAACCGCCTATCCCCGGCGCACCGACGATGGAGGACGGCGGCAAGCTCCCTGAAAAGAGCCCGCATAAGTCTGGCGTGATCCCTATCAACGCGCACGAGGGTGAGTTTGTCATCCCTAAACATATCGTTCGCGCCAAGGGCACAGAGTTTTTTGAGAAGATGCTTGAGAATTACAGTGGCAAAGACAACGACGCAAGCTGATTACCAACCGCTTATTCTGAGCGACGTCCAGACCCTTGACGAGTACTGGCCTTACATCGAACCGCTACTCCAGCGATCGGTGGAGAACACTGCGCAAGGTATGATGGAGACCGCGGACATCTACCATCAGGCTAAGGCTGGCAAGGCTTATCTCATGGTCTTTACAGCGCCAACACCTGATGGTCCTGACGTGTCTTTAGTTCTAGCTATGGCTCCAGCCATCTACCCACGGGGGCAGGGCATCAGTATCTTTGCAGCAGGCGGCAATAATTTACTGCTTCTTCATGATAGGTACTGGTCAAAGATATGCGGATGGGCTTATATGAACGGTGCTCGCTTCATCGAAGCAGAAGTATCACCTGCTATGAAGCGCATTGTAAGTAAGATGGGGTTCAGGCAAACACATATTCAGGTCCGGTACGACCTCTCGGAGCAGTAAAATGAAGATCGATCCTGATCATGTTTACATGCCAGACGGTGTCTACGAGATCGTGGATACGGAGCATGGCAAGGGCTTGAAGAAAGTCCTCGGCTTCGTCGCTGCTATTGCTATCCCCTTTGCCGCTCCTGCCATTGCTGGCGCTATGGGCTTGTCGTCTGCCCTGACTGGTGCGCTTGGCATGGGTGCAAAACTCGCTACTACCGCGGCATCGGCCCTGACAGGTGCTGGTCTTGGGGCAGCCAAGGCTGCTCTCATGGGTGAGAACATCGGCCAAGGTGCGCTGAGTGGTGCGATTGGTGGCGGCGCTGGTGGCTTTGCTAAGGCAGGTCAGGCTGGTCTTGCAACCGCTGGCACAACTTCATCTGCTGGTCTGACCACTGCTGCGTCTCCCGGCCTAGCCTCTCAAGTTACCAACATTGGTGGAAACATCGGTGTGTCCGGCGGCGCACTGGCTGCCCCTGCCACTACGGCGCTCACTGCTGCGTCTGTGCCCGGGGCAGTCGCTGCTCCTTCTCTATTGGGAACTATCAAGACTGCTCTCGGCACGCAGATTGCCAAGAACCCTGACCTTATGCTGAAGGCTGGCACTCAGCTTGCCTCGGCTGCTATGACCTCGGGCCGCTTTGCCGGTATGTCTGGCGCTGAGAAGCGTGCCTATATTGCACAGCAAGAAGAACTCAAACAACGCGGTGAGCTGAACAAGAAGTTGTTTGGTGACCAACAAATGCGTGCGCAGCAAGCAATGAACGACGCTAACCGTATCGATCCGTTTGGCCGGGCCCAACAGGCTGCCAACATGATGCGCGTGCAAGGCGACGTGGTTGGTCAAGAAGCCGCTCGCAAGACTGGCTTTACACAGCGTGCAGGACTGAACATGGCTGAAGCCCGCCGGGCCCAGCTTGACAGCGCTGAGAAGGCAGCCGGTATCTTCGATCGCACCTACGCTACCACTGAAACACAACGTGTCGGCCAGCGCAACGCGGCATTTGGTCTGTTCCCAACACAGGCTCCATCCGGTACGGCGGCTGACCAACTCGCGCTCGAGGAAGCCAACCGCAAACGTCGCGAGGAGCTGCAAGCTGGTCTTAACACTACGGCCGGGTACCTGTTTGGTAACTCGCCAATGAAGTCCACGGCATCTGACGCCGCATCTAAAGCTGGAGCCTAACCATGGTAGGTCTGCTACTCAACGCTTTCAGCCGGGGCCCCAAAGACTTTGCGGCCGGGGTGGAGTTGCGCGCTAAGGAGAACATGACTCGTCGTCTTGATGAGCGTGATCAACTTATGCTGGAGCAGACCCGCCGTGAGAACGCCGCTGCTGCGCTTGAAGCAAATGATACGACCGCCGCACTTGAGAACATCGGTGCTGGCGTCCGCCTGCCTAACATCTACAACGAGAACCAAGATGGCGTGGCTGAAAAGGCCAAGTATGTAAAGCCCGGTGTTGAGACAGTAGCCGCTCCACAGGTGCAGGCTATGTACGCCGACGTCGGCAAGACTGTAACAGGTGACATGGCAAAGCCCGGTGGCAACCCAGTCATCATGGCACGTAACAACATCCCACTGAGCCGGGTAGACTTGGACTATCTGGTCCGCACCATCTACGGCGAAGCCCGCGGCGCAAGCGCTGACGGCCACCGTGACGTAGCCAACGTGATCCTTAACCGCTCCGTGCGGTCTGGTAAGCCTGTGCGTGACGTGGTGCTGGCCAAGAGCCAGTTTGAACCATGGGGTAACCGTAAGACCCGCCGTGAAATGCTGGCGCTGAAGGAAAACTCCCCAGCGTACCAGCGTATTGCTGCGTCTCTGCAACCCCTTATCAATGGCCAAGTCGGTGACACCACCAACGGTGCCACTCTGTTCTTGTCGCCCGGCGCACAGCGTAGCCTCGGCCGTAACATCCCTGCTTGGGCTGACCCAAAGAAGAAGACCCTTGAGCGTGACGGCCACCAGTTTTTCACGGGTGCGTTCGTTGGTGACCAACGTCGCAGCGCACCGCGGGGCCTAGCAGTACCAAAGACGCCTCCTACGGCGGACGAAGCTACCAGCCAGACTGCGTTCGTGGAACAGTCGACCAACCCAACCACTGCGCCGCAAGTGTTCGAGCGCTGGTCGCGGGTTATCCTGTCTGAGCCTGAGCGTCCTAACCGTGAAATCCAAATGCAGATGCAACGCCGCGCTGAGCTTGTTAAGCAAGCACAGTATGCGGCAATGGCTCGTAAGAACGATGTATCCCGCACGCTGATGGCGGAAATCCGCTCGATCGATAACAACATGGTCATGTTGCATGGTATGCAGGGTGTTCAAGAGGCACGCCTTGGTGCGCCTGAGAAGCTGCTCGCCACGCTGACCTATCTCTATGGCCGTGAGTTCTCTATCCGTCGCCTGAGCAATGGCAACATCAACCTGTTGGTGGATGACCAAATCGTCAACGGCGGGGAGAATATTCCTTACACCCAGCTCATTGAGCAGGGGCTCACGACATTTAACGAAGCACACCGGACTGCCGCCGCGGCTCTGGCACAGAAAGCTGCTGAGGCTCAGGTTACTGAGAACGCCAAAATTCCGGGCAAGCAGCTCGAGGTTAATGCTGCCACCGTCCAAAACCGTGAGCGCATCGCGGGTGAGAACCAACGCGCCGGGCTGACTTCGCAGACCAGTCTCGCTACAGCGGCTACGCAAGCCCAGTCGGCAGCCAACGTGGCCGCCATCCAAGGCAACAACGACTTGCGTAAAGCTTCGTTTGAAGCCCAGCTTAAGATCGCGCACCCTGAGTTTGAGATTAAAGAAGTGGCGGCAGGCCCTGACGGTGGCGCAATGGTTGTCATCATGAACAAAGGAACCGGCGCTGTTCAACGTCTGAGCACTGAGGAGTTCCGTAAGTTTTTGGGCAAGACACGGTACGAGACTTCGGTTACACCTATCGAGACCAAGCAAGGTTTCAACTAAGGATACACCATGGCAGGGCTATCCCTTTACGACACACCCATCGCTGGCGCTGTTGGCCCCGGGGTCAAGGTCTCACCTTTCGATGTGAAGCCAGTCTTTGGTGTGTCTCCTGAGCAAGTTAACCAACCTATCGCTGGTGTAAAGCCACCAACAATTGCCCCCGTCGCTCCCATCTCTAAGGGGCAATTGTCTGCGTCTATTCAAAGCATCTTGGACGCACGCGCTGATCAGACCAGCAAGCCCACCGTTCGCGTCAACGAAAAAACCAAAGAGCTGTTTGTTAATGGGCTGCGCTTCCATGTAGATGACGCTGATAACGCGCTTAAGTCCCGCGAGTATTTGTCTAAGCCAAGTGCAACTGCACCCACCGGTGACGGGTGGCGCAAGTTCTCGCAGCAAGAATACGAACACTACCTTGATGCAATTGAGAACCCAACGCCGGGGGAAATCTTCGGCAAGAACTTCCGCATGGGTCTCAGCAACTACGCTGAAACGACCGGTGCGCTTCAACAGTTCCAAGCACCTTACACGGACAACTTCTTTGGTACTGAGCAACAAGGCGCTGCAAAGGTAGCTGCTGCCCAAGAACAACTGCGTATGCGTAGCCCGTATAACCGCAAGTTCGCGGACATCGGTAAGTCTCCCGCACCTGTCGACGCTGCTGTCGATTGGTTCGCTGCGACCGCCGGCCAACTTGGCCCCGGCTTTATTGAGAGCGTAGGTACTGCGCTTGTCGGTGCCGCCGCGGGTGGCGGTGCAGGTTCTGCGGGTGGCCCGGGTGGTACTGCTATCGGTACTGCCGCTGGTGCGCTTGGTGGCTTGTTCCTGAAGAAAGAAGCTAAGGCTGCCCTGTTTGCTGCTCTTAAGAAGCGCGGTCAGGGTATTGCCCTAGACGCCGCTGAGCAGAAATTGGTTCGCACTGCCGCCGCTGTGGCGGGTGCCGCTGTCGCTACCGGTGCCGTGAACTACGGTAACATGACTGGCCAAATCTATAACGAAGTCCGCCAAGGCGGCGCTGGCGCTGATAACATGCAGGCCCGTGAGACGGCTGCCTTGTACGCTATCCCTGCTTCTGCCCTTGAGAACTTGACCGAGTTCGCCTTCGGTATGCGTGTGTTCGGTGGTCCGGGTGTCTTCGGTCAAGCGGCTGAGAAAGCTATTGGTGGCAGTGTCGCTAAACGCTTTGTAGTTGGCGTCGGTGTCGGTGGTGTGGGTGAAGGCTTGACCGAAGTTGGTCAGGAAGCTTTGCAGATTGCTGCAAGCGACAAGGTCAACAACAAGAAGACCCTGATGACCGATGCCGGTATGGCTCGCATGATTGAGAGCTTTGCCGCCGGCTTCGTCTTCGGTGCGCCATTGGGTGGTATCGCTAACCTTGCTGGTAAAGACCCGGTCGACCTTGCGAACAATCCTGAAGCGCCACCTAAGAACAAGCTCTTGCAGATCACTGACGCACGTCGGGCTGCCAACGACCCAACTCTGCCTTCGCCTCCTGAACAGCTTCAGATCGGGGCGAGCACTGATCTTGTGCCTAACAATATCTATGACGGTGAGTTCGACCAGAACCTTGCCGCTCAGACATCGCGGGACGTCATCCCAACCTACGACGAATACTCGTTGGCGGATAACCCTGACCAACTGGCTAACCGTGACGTTGTGCCGTATGGTGCGGGACAGCCGGATCAACTTCCTCAGATTGGCCAAGCCCCAGCCCCTCTGCAACTGGACTACACAGGCCCAGCGCCTACTCAGTACCCGGAAGATGGCCTACCATTCGGTGACAACTATAACCCACCGACGTCTGACGTGGGTCCTAACCGCTATTCGTTCACTACACAGGACGGCCGTGAAGTCGTTCAGGCTGAGCCCTTCATCCTGCCAGAGGAGGACCCAGCGCTTGCTGCTGAGGCTCCGTTCCAATCTGACAACCAACCAGACCTGTTGGCTGAGTATGAGCAACTGACCACCGCTCGTGAGCAAGTGGTACAAGACGCAATCCAAGCCCAGCAGCAACAGGATGAGCAGGCTTTCAATACCGCGCAAGATCAGCTTGACGCGATCGATAGCCGTCTGGCTGAACCCGACATGCAACAAGCCGCCCAGACTATGGCTGCTCCAGTTGTACCTCCCGGTAAGGCTAAGCTCCAGAAGAAGGCGGCTGCCCCTAAGGCTACTGTGTTGAAGAAAGGCAAAGCCAATGTCGTTCAAGAGCCAAGCCCAGCAGCAGTGGCTGAAGGAAAACAAGCCGGAAGTTTACCAGCAGCTCCAGCAGGAAAGCCCGGAAAGCGGGCCCCTGCCCGAGCGCGTGCCGCCGTCGACGCCCAAGCCAAGCCAATCAAAAGCGCTCCCGGCCCGACTGTTCCCACAGAGACGCCTGTTCAAGCCACGGTAGAGGAAGCCGCTAAGTCTTCTGGCAAGTCGATCGAACCACAGACCGCGCCACTCGGCAGCCCTAAGTCTGCCGGTCCTGTCGCTGCGCCTACTGCTGTGTCCGAGCCTAAGAGCGTTCTGCGCAACACCATGGCTAATGCCAAGGCTGCCGTGAAAGACGGCATCGAGGGTGGGCTCAAGACTTCTGACGCTATCACCGCGTTCCAGCAGGCAGTGCGTGACCTGTTCACCACCATGCTTAACTTCGACGATGGCACCTTCTTTGGTAACACAGAGAAGGATATGCTGGCTGCCGCTAAGGATGCGTTCACTACGCTGATGGGTGTTCTGAAGGGGAAGAACATTCCTCCCCACGTACAGGAGCACGCTAAGCAACAAGTTCTCTTTGCACAGCAAGAGTTCGTTGAGACCAACAACGGTCTCCCAGAGCCTGACCCACGTGTCGGCACAGCCAAACTGTTGGACGTTGTCTACGGTATGGAGAGTCCACGTATGCGCCGTCGCCTCGAGGACGGTTCCGAATTGGACGCCGATGCAATCCGGTTTGGCCGCGATGAAGTGACCAGTGCAGTCGACGAAGCGATGGCTGGTTGGGCCAACAAGCCCAAGGTAACTGTGTATCTGGACACGGGCGAACTGCGCACGCTGAACCGCAAGCTCTATGATAAGATCAAGCGTGCCAACCCCATGTTCGACACCGCTGGTGCGGTAGAGCAGGGTGTCTACGTGCGTAGCGAGGGTATCATCCTGTTCTCGTCTGCCTTCACCACCAAGAAAGAAATCGCTTTCGTGCTGGCTCACGAAGCGCTTGGTCACTACGGCTTGCGCGCTGTCCTGTCTGACGCTGAGCTTCGCTCTCAACTTAAGTATGTCTATGACAACAGCCCGAACATCCGGGCCAAGGCTGACGCGCTTGCAGAGCTGTATGGGAATGACCCCATCCAGAACACTGAGGAAGTACTGGCCGATATGGCCGGGGAAGTCCAACCTAACATTATCTCTCGCCTGTGGCGTGCCCTGAAGGCTGCCCTTGGCTTGGCTGATATCGGTGACGTGTGGGCCCGGTACATGATCAGCCGCGCTCGTAAGTACATCATCAACGGTGACTTCCGCGTTGTATCTCCCATGCGCTTGCAGGCTGGCATGTTCCAGTTCCAAGCTGAAGTGGCGATGTCCAAGCGCACGTTGGCCGGCACCCCCGGCTCTATCCTGTGGGACCTGAACCGCAGCGCTGACAACAGCCGCGACTATACCAACGACGTCCAAGGTCTCCGTGACCGTCTGAAGAACACATCTGCTCGCGGTGCCGCGGGTGCTACCGTGCGTTGGATCGGCCGGGCTCTTGAGGCTATCCAAACCCTTGACAATATGTCGGCTCGTAATGAGGGCCTGAGTGTCATCAACGATGCGTTCCGCAACGTGGCTCAGCGCGCGACTACTCTGAAGACCAAGTGGCGCAACATGACTGGCTACACCCGCGCAACCGGGGGCAAGTATGTGTACACTGATAAGGTGACCGGCAAGCGTGTCAAGGTCGACGGACCCCAAGCTGAAGACCTGAAGCAAGCTGACGAGATGTTGGCCGCATCGGCCCTACATCTTAGCAAGCAGGCCGACGAGACATCGGCAAACCAATACGGTGACCTGTTCAAGATGATGCCCAACGGGGATATCGTAGAGAACAAGGCAGCTATCGCCAAGGCCAAGCGCGTCGGCATCATGACGCCTGAGCAATTCTCTGAAGGCTTTGACGTGTTCATTGGTGAAGGCGGCGACAAGCGCAACGTCAAGATCGATGTGACCGCCCAGAGCCCAGCCTACATGGTGTATAAGGAGCAGCGTGAAGCTATCAATGACGCTGCTGTGGAGCGCTTGCGCGCCGCCATCTCTAACCAAGGTCAAGTCCGCGCCGCGTCGTACAAGAAGATCGGGAAGATTTTCAAGCAGATGATCCCCGGCATGGACACCGCCTCGCGTGAGTTCATTGAGCGTATCGAAGAACGCTACAGCGATATGTACTATAAGAACAGCAAGGTCACGGAAGGCGTGGTGATTACTGACAGTAACGCCACCAAGGAAGCTGACGAGTGGCTGAAGGAAGTGCTCCGTGCTCTGCATAATCTGGACAAGCGCAATGACTGGTTCTCTCCAGTCAAGGCACCGGGCCATCCTAACTACGAAGTCGCTGACCGCTATAAGAACGCTGACAACCAGTTCATTATCAATGGGCTGAAGATGTTCGGTAACAAGTCTATGCCTCGCTGGTCGCAGTACCAAATCTCTAACATCGTGCGTCAGCAGGTTTTGAACACCCCTGTTCTGCGCAACGCGAACCTGCAAGCTATCAAAACCATCACGTCCAGCTACGTGCCATTCTACCGTGAGGGCAAGTACCAGCTCCGTATCCAAGCGGTCGACCGTGACGGGAACATCGTTCGCCTTGATCCTAAGTTCACCAGCTCGCTGATCTTCAAGCAAGACGACGACCAAGACTTCCTCATGGGCTTCGGCCGGGAGATCAATGACGAGTTCCGCGGTGTCTTTATCCAAGCGCCACGTGAAATCCTTGACCCTGACGCTGCACCTGAGATGCTGGAAGTTGAGCTGCGCGCAGTGGTGGAGAGCTCTGCTGGCTCCCCTCCTCTTGGCGACAGCGTGAACTTGAACGAAGTGGTGCGCGCCTTGAACATCGCTGACGTTAACCTCAAGCCATCGGAGCGCGAGAAGCTTATCCTTACCCTGACCCGTGTCGGTGAGCGCGTGCGTAAAGCATCGCTGCGCCGCGTCGGCTTGACCGGGTGGAACCAAAACGTGATCCAAGGCGTGGAGACCCACCTCGATACTGAGGCTCACATCGCCGCTAAGGACTACTACCGCTACATGATCGACGACACCATGGCTGACCGTAGCATGTGGAACGGCGATCGTAAGAAGCTTGATGCGCTTCAGGCTGCCATTGAGAAGGCACCTAACTCCGACGCACGCGACATCGCCCAACGGGAGTACGACAAGTACGCCATCATGTACGTCAACTCCGCTCCACGGGTGCCCGGTAAGCCTGAGATGGTGAAGATCGGTAACAAGATGGTGGAGACCAAGGGGCGCGGCAACGAGTACATGGAGAAGGCCAAGCGCTTGCAGCAATGGTTCGATAACGCGGGCGATCTTGCTATCAGCCAGAACGACTTTCTGTCTAACAATGAGTTCGGCTCCAAGGCTAAGGCCCTGACTGTTGCGTCTCAACTCGGTGGTGTGGTGGCTTCGGCTGCCGTAAACATCGTGTCTATCTACACGCACGCCATTCCATACCTTGCAGGCTATAACTCCAGCACTGGCCGGGGCGGTGGCTTTGGCACGGCTAAGACCACCATTGAGATCAACCGGGCTCTGAACGAACTTAAGCATCCTCAGTTTGCTGAGGCTGAGTTCCTTGACGCCATGGTAGCCAGCGGTACGTGGGAGAAGTACGGCCTGACCAAAGACGAAGCCCTGTTCCTCCGGGCCCAGACTGAAGAAGGTATTCTCCAAGCGGCTCAGGCTAACGCGCTTATTGGCTCTGCTCGTGGTGGCTTTGACCGTACTGCTGGCCGTGCCTTTGAAGCATGGATGGGCATGTTCACCTATGTGGAACAGCTTAACCGCCGCACCACTGCATTGGCTGCCTATCGCATGTATCGTGACCGGGCATTGGCTGCTGGTGGGAGCAAGGCTGACCTGAATAACGACCAATCTAAACTGTTCAAGGACTTGCATGATGCTGGCCGGGACAGCGTGAACTTCTCCCAAGGCGACTACTCTATGTACAATCGTCCAGAGATGTTCCGTGACAACTGGATGCAGTATGTCTTCATGTATAAGATGTTCGTGATCAACACAATCCAGCTTCTGCGCAACATGCCGCCTAAGCACCGCATGGCTACACTGGGTCTTCTGTTCCTTATGTCTGGTTTGAAGGGCCTGCCCTTCGCTGATGACATCATGGACTTGATTGACACGCTGGCTCGTATGTTTGGTATCAAAGTGCCATCGATCGAAAAGGCTGTTGCTGAGTTTGCTAATGAGATCATCCCCGGCTCCGCACCTATCCTGATGCGCGGGTTCCTCGACAGCGTGACAGGTGCTACCTTCTCTACTCGCTTCGGCATGGGTGATCTTATCCCGCTGACTGGTTCGATGAAGCCCGGCGCTGACTTCCAACGTGAGTTTGAGAACTTCGCTGGTCCAGTCTACGGCGCACTGATGGGCTACACTCGCTCTGGCTTAGAGCTGGCTCATGGTATGCCACTCACGACTGTCCTGCGTGACAGCCCAATGGCTGCTATCCGGGCGGCTGCCGACAGCCTGATCTTTGCAGCGGATGGTAAGGTGACCAACGCTAAAGGGCAGGTAGTGAACCCTGATGTCGGGCCCGGTGTGATCGTATGGCGTGCGCTTGGGTTCTTCCCTGCTGAGAGCACCATCACCAACGATACCATCCGCTTGGGTAAGGCAGTGGACAACTACGCCAAGTCCATCAAGGCCACCTATGTGCAGAAGTATATCCTCGCCAAGAACTCCGGCGATAGCGGCCGGGTGGCTGGTATCCTACGCGACGTAGAGCGCTGGAACCGGGACGCCAAGGGCACTGGTCTGGAGATGAAAGACTTCCGCAAGAACGCTGAAAAGTCTTACAAGGAAGCCAGCCGTCCAGCCGGGGAACGCTACTTGCGCACCACCGGCAAGGGTGTCCGGTCTGAGGTTGAGCAGTTGCAGGAAATGTACGGGCTGACCGACTAGAGAACGCTTGTCGCTGGCTTCTTGTTGGCGACAATGGCACCGAGCGCAATAGAGAAACAAGCACTTGGAACGATAGCGCTTTCCTCGGAGTGGTGGATAGTATGCGATGTACCGTCGTCAGCAATGATGACGGTGACAATGGCTGTGACCGGCTTTTCTTCCCGCTGCTCGAACAACTCCATCCCGCTAAGAACCCAATCGGAGAGAGCGCGGCGACGGGCGGACGCTTCCATATCTAACGAAGCTGCGCCGTTGATCGATACTACTTTATCATTCATCACTTAACCACTTTCATGTTGGAGACTGCCAGCGAGAGGTTCTTCATCTCAGTGTCGTTTAAGATAGCTTCAAGACGGGGATGTGTCAGTGCCACACCAACCACATAGATTTGCCCAGTCTTGGTAGGGGTGTCTTTACCAATGACAAACTTCTTAGAGGGTGGTGTAGCGTCGGCCCCCTCCTCTGCGATCACCTTGGTCCATTGCCGCCAGTCGCCGCCTTGGCTCATGATCCATTTCTTGAAGTGCGCGCGATCGATATAAGCCACGCCACGAGTGAACATAGCCTGAGGGTTATCCCGGTAGAGTTGGTAGCGGATGCGGATATCTGCCCGGGGGATACGTTGGTGGTCTAAGGTAACCAAGCCTGTGCTCACCGTGTTCATCACGGTCACAGCCTCGGCTGCAAACTCGTTGAAGTACTGAAGCAGGATATCGAAGCTATCGATGCTATTCTCGAGCATGGTGCGGCGGTTCTCTGTCACAGCATCAATCACCCATTGGATGCAGGCTTTGCGGTCGAACTTGATCAGCCCAAGGGTGTCAGCAATCTCTAGGCCCACGTCTGTCAAGACCAGTGCCTGCTCCCAATAGCGTTCTTCCCCACGCAACTCGATACCGTAGCGCTGTTGGAATGTCTTGGTGCGGTCAGCGATAAGCTTCTTGATGGCAGCCGGGCCCATACCCACGAGATGAGCCAGATAGACCGGACCGGCTACTCCGTAGTTCTCTGTCAAGAACTCATAGAACTTGCGGCCGCCATCGCTGCTCTTGGTGAATAGTTTATGGGGGTAGACCTCGACTTCCAATAAGCGTGCGCCTTGCGCTTCGCTGTGCATCCCAGCACTATCAATGACGGATTGCATGGAACGGTTGGTCGAACACAGCACGGGAGTGGCCCACTCTTTGCTATCGCGTTCGTCGGCCGTGCGGTTCAGACGGTGCTTATCCCGGCCCTGTGTCACCCAGTACAGGAACTCACCCATGTCCTTGTCAGGCATCATGGTAGTCTCGTCGATGGTCATAGGCAGGTGGCAGGTGGAGCCCAGCTTAGCGAACAGAGCGTTCTGTGTGAACTTACCGGAGAAGTGCAGGTGTTGTGGGTTGCCGTAGATAGACTGGCACCAGTATTGGGCCAGTGTCTTACCCGCCCCGGTCTTACCATATAAAGAGATGGTAATACCTTTAAGTCCAGTGAACGCATAGAGCGGAGCGCTGAACCCAATACCAAGGGCGAACATGTGGGCCGGGAGGTCCGCGGCTTCGAGTGTCTTTGTGGCGGCTACCCACGAGGCCAGTGAGCCGGACGAACTATACGGGTTCTGTTTGTTGGCTTGCGAGTATGCGCCGACGATCATCTTTTCTTCAGTGACCGTGGAACCATCATTGGCATAGAGCGTATCACCAAATAGGAATTGAGAATGTTCTTCTTTCCAGCCCATAGCAAGGTCGACATCGGACTGTGCCTTAACCTTCTTAAGCTGCTCCATATAGCTACGCATAAAATGTGACATAGTCCGGGCCTGTTTCTGTGAGGGAACATAGGAACACTTATCTCCCATGACTTGGGTAAACTCACGCGCACCTTCTGACAAGTGATATGCTTTAATTACCAGTGGCTTCCAGTCTCCGAACCGGGGCTTGTACCGGTAGCGGTAGACCTGTGCGGCGACCTGACCTTCATATCCGTAGGACACTGGGTAGATATCGAAGTCGCACACCTGCTCCTCTACGTCATCGAACGTGTTAAAGATGCCGTTGGCTGTACGCTTAAAGCCGTATGGCAGAGGGATTTGCTGTGCGATCTCCGCTTCAGGAGCACTTGCGTCAATCGCCACCGCTGTCCGGGCTACCCCGAGCTGTGCCGGGGTTGTGATCTTTCCAAAATGTGGGCACCCATGGCACAGAGAACTATCACTATCATTGAACTTGGCGCATGTAGGCGGGCCAGTGACTTGGTCCTTCCATTGCTGCATCTTGCGCAGTGTCGCGCCTTCATTAAAGTCAGGGTGGCCCTCGCTCCAAGCAATAGCCGCTTGCTCTGGCTCCGTCGTGATCGACGCTAGACCCACAAGCATATACCATTGAGGCTCTGACTGGCCCCCGGCGTTGTCGACTAACGACCGTACCGCTTGGCACTTGTCATAGATAAGGTCAGCGCGGGCTGGAGGCAGGTCCGTAGGGACGGCAATAGCATCTAGCAACTTACTCTGCACACGCTTCTGGACGTGTGCAGGAGCGGCAGGGATAGCTTGCTTGGCAGCCTTAAGGTGGGGGGTGATATCACGAAACGAGACTGGCTCCGCATCGCGGAGTAACTTGACAGGCTTGCCCGCAGCATGGTGCATCGTACCAATGGGGCGTAAGATACGCGCGCCGTCGGCCGTCACTGTGGGGTCAATGATTAGGCCATAGCCTTGGATGGTGGCCTTAAGACCTTCAGCCAGCATCTTCCATGCAGAATAAGGGAGTTCTTCCTTGAGAACCCAGTACACATGCAAGCCTTTACCCGAGCTCACAATCATGGGTTCCGGCAGGCTACTCTCTTGGATCACGCGCATCAAATCACTGAGCGCTTCTCTGGCTGACAGGTAGCTGTTCTTCACCTTACCAACGTCGATATCCAATGCCAGCAAGCGACACTTAACAATAGCCTCAGCCTTGCGACGGAACACAAGCGCGCCATCTTTGTCAACCATCTTCTCAAATGTGGACACTGCGAAGTAAGCGGTGTCCCCGGCGTTGCTTACGTTGATGAGATATTTGGATAGGTCTTCAAGCGAACTATAAAATTTGCTTTTAAGCTTGTTCTGCCCGTTAATAACTGAGGCGCAGTAGGTCCCCGTCGTCGGTAGAACGCGCCGCAGGAAAGCCAGCGTGTCCATACATCCCCCATGTATTAGAAAGTGGTGGGGAGCTCCGGCTCCCCACGTGATCGATTAGACTACGCGCCAATTCCGAGCATGGCAAGTAGCTCCTCAGCCCGTTCCTCACGGGTCGTTGCTTTTGTTTGTGTAAAATCGTGCCCGCTGCGCATAAGTGTTACCATGGTCCAAAGGGTAGCACGCACACGTTTGATGTTCTCGGCCCGCTTTACTTGATTGCTAATCAAACTATCGTTAGATGACGGCTTGATCCATGCGTAATAGGTCTGCCTAGATACTTGCATAATGGCAGCCATTTCGATCACTGTAAGGCCCGCAGCTTTGCGGACCTTCTCCAGTGAGCCGAACAAATTAGCTGGCGTCGTCGTCATCCATTCCCTCCAACATCGCGGAGATTTCATCTACCAGCGAACCGGTAGCGGCAGGAACCTCCATTGGTTCTTTGGCAGCGGGCTTGGCAGCCTTAGCAGGAGCAGCCGCCTTGGCACCGAACCCACGCTTGGCAGGGGCTTCCTCGGCAGGAGCCTCAGCAGGAGCAGCCTTGGCACCGAACCCACGCTTAGCCGGAGCAGGTGTCTCCTCCACTTCCTCGGCCACTTCCTGTGCGAAGGTCTTGGGGGTGGGCTTGATGGACGCAGGCTTCGCCGCTGGTGCGGGGGTCGCAGCAGCTTCGGCTTGCTCATCGGTCACGATTTCGTCAACGCCCGTGATCTTCTTCACTGGTTCACTGTCAAACAGTTCGTCGACAGTGCCTTGCTCATCAGCAGTCAGGAAGCCACCGAACCCAAAGGCCAGCTTAGGGAAGGACGCTGTGGTATCAAACGACACCCGAGTACGCACGACTTCAAGGGGGATGGAGCGTGCAGTCAGTTCTTTATGGTACTGGCTCAGGGACTTCAACGCAGCCGGGGTCACGTTCAAGAGATAGATGGTACCACCGGGATCATCAGCAGCTACCACGGCCAAGCGTTTCAAGTCAGAGCAAGCCTTGATTTGCTGACCGTTGGGGGCAACCTTGGAACCCCAAGCATTATGTGGGCACGAGGCGCACAGCGAAGCCTGTGGCGAAGTGGAGGCCAGAGCAGGGCGCTTGCCATCCATGGAGTAGCAGTCAGGAGCTTCAGGCTCAGAGTTGGCATCCCACTCTTTGGCATACCATGTCTTGGACAGGCCGGGGTTAGCGCCTACGATGACCATATCCAAGGATAGATCAGGCAATACCAACTCGGTGCCATCTTCAATAATGCGGAAGCGCGAACCCTTGATAGAGATACGCGGGACGCTAGCGCCACTCGACAGACCGGCGGACACAGCGGCCGACACGGCCGACATAGCACCCGGTTGAGACATACGCGCCGCGATGTGAGCGGGGATGTTAAGGTTTTTAGGGATCATCAGTTCAGTCATACTTCTCTCCTACGCGGATGCGGTTGGCTTGCGGATATTGATAGAAACCTTGGTGCCATAATTGACACCCGGTACAGTCCCACTGGTCTCCTCCATGAAGGCCCGTACCGCGGTTTTGTTGACGCGGCGTTCAAGCATTTCGTACTTATCATGCTCGCGAATGAAGTCTAATGTCAAGTTCCAATCTGCGACATTAGCAAAGTCGGTAGACGTTTTGAACGCCGTACCATGGGCAGTTTTATAGGATGTAACCCCGTCGGCTTCCATCTGCTGCATCAGGAAACTCTCAAGTTTGAGCATAGCTTCGCTGATCTCTTTGAGTTGTTCTTTCACAGTGGCTTCGAGCTGTTCCTTCTCCAGCCGCTTCTTCATATAAAGGCCAATGACCTTCTCTACGTTAATCGCACTCACGACCTCTCTCCTTCGTTTTGGATAATGTCCAACAATAGGCCCTGCATAGCCTGTTTGTTTTGCAGCCGCTTGTACATCCGCCGCTCCAACGGAGTGGACTCAATGTGAATAAGGTTCGACACATGCCGCTTGCCGATCCGCTCAATGCGACCGTTGGCCTGTAGGTATGTCTCGTTGCTGGTGGGTGGTGCGTACCAGATGATAGAATTGGCAGCGGTCAGGGTAAGACCGTGCGCCATGGTAGCAGGGTGGGCCAGCAGGATGTGTGGCTTCTTAGTGTTCTGGAAGTCACTGAAGATTTGGTTGCGGTTAGTAGACGACACAGCGCCATTGACCACACCGACAGACCAGCGCTTAGACAACTCTTGCTCCAGCATGTGTAGGGCACCGGTCAGTGGCACGAACACGATGCACTTGCCGCCTACCTCATCGATAAGCTCTTTGAGTAAGGACACGCGGGGGCTGGCATCGATCTCAATGTTCTGCCCGTTCTGTCCGTAGGCAACACCACAGAGAATTTGTACCAGCTTCTGCGCCTTGATGGCTTCATTCGCCGCCGTGATAGAACCAGCGGCAGCCTCAGCCACCAACGTTTTCATCATGGCTTTATAGTGCGTCTGCTGCTCAGCAGTCATCTCGGCTTGCCGGGACTGCGTCACCGTGTCGGGCAGGTCCAGACATTCTTCGCGCGTAAAGCGAACCGACGGCTGGAGGATACGGCTCACGGTATGAGCACTGTCAGCACGAGGCGTCCAGTTCCACATAGAAGTCTTGAGCATCACCATATCCTTAAAGGCCATAGCGGTGGGAGGGATAGCAGGGCTCTCAATGAGCTTTGCCAAAGCATATGCGTCAGTCGGTTCATTAGGTGTAGGTGTACCAGTCATGAGCCATAGGCGCGCGTCAGTGTGAGCACGCATCCACTTGTTGAGAACCTTGAACCTTTGGGTCGACGTGTTGCGGAGAACCGCGGCTTCGTCATAGATGATCAAATCTATATCATCTGGCAGGTGTGATAGGACCACGGGTAGACCATCATGGTTGACGACAAAGAAGTCTGCGTCAGGACGCTGTGTGATCAGGCGCTTGCGCCGCTCAGCACTACCATGGAGGACCACGGCCTTGCGATCGACGAACGACGAGAACACGGCATCGCCCCACACACGCTCCAGAGTTGACAGTGGAGAGACGATGAGGACCTTACGCACTTTACCAATACGCATCAGATAGTCGGCAGCCCAGAGCGCGCTCATGGTCTTACCTGTGCCGATATCATTCAGGATCAGGCACTTCTTATGCATGGTCATAAAGGCGGCAGTGTTGCGCTGGTGGCTATAGGGTGTGAACTTCCCCGGCCAGTCGTAGTAGTAGAGGATAGGTGAGGGGGCTTGGATACCTAGATTGCGAAGAACCTTGGCTTCATCGATCTTATGCGGTACCGCGATGTAATCGCGGCCACGCACATTCAGCTTCTTAGCTGATGGGATGCTCGCTAGTACCCGCTGTGGAGACCCCAGCTTCAAGATCAGATGTTTCCTCTCGTTCAGAACAAGCATGGTACAGGTAGTCCTCCAGCACTTCTAATGTGCTCTCATCATAAACAAGAAACCATAGACCCCCAGACGCGATAATCCTCTGACCTTGCATAACTTGCAAGGCTGTTGGCTTACTTGCCTTGTTAGCCTTTACCTCGATACCGACAAGCCGCCCGCGCACGCAGGCAATCCGATCCGGTATCCCAGCTTGGCCATATGGTCCCGATTGAGGGGAGAAAAACCAGACGCCATACTTCTTAAGTAGGTCATCAACTTTCTTTTTAACTTTCCCCTCAGGCGTTACACTACCCATAAACTAATCTCCGTCGGTGTCAACTAGCGATGATGAGCACAGGACGTTACAGGGCAGTAGCCACATAGTCCGCTCTGCTGTGCCGGCCAATCATTCAACTTCAATGCACGCTCGATCTTTGCTACCCGAGTGTTGAGGTTAACGAACATGTCTGGCAATTGTTCCCGCTTAAAAGTCTCAGTGTCCTGCTCCATGGTTTGTAGCCACACGAAGGTCACCTTTACCTTATTCACATCCGGGTAGTGCATGAAGATTGTCAGAGCGTTGAGCTCTAGCTGAAGCATGTCAGGCTTACGCTTACCAGTTTTCCAGTCCATGACCACGGCGGTCTTGTCTGTACACACAAGCACGTCCAGCTTGCACCGAAGCCATGCGTCGTGGCCGAACCAAGTGGTGGGCTCAAAGTTATCGTTGAGGGTCATCTCCCGCTCAGCCTCGAGCTTGGCTCCCTTGGCGTTGGCTGCCTCAATGATGGACTTACAGATAGGCTCGTAGCGCTCAGCCTCTTGGGGGAGTTTCTTGTTCTCTTTAAGACGCTTCTCCAGCGCCTTGTGGATACGGTCACCATAGTCGCTGGCTGTTCCACCAGTATCCTTGAAACTCTTGGCGATCTTAAGGGCGTAGTATTTCTTAGGACACTGCTCAAAAGTTTTCAGTGCAGAGTACGAGTGGGCCAGCTTTACCATTATTCACCTTCTCCAATTTCTTCAGCAAGCAAGTCAAAGTTGACAGGTTCAGCAAGGGTCAGCGGGTAGCCAAACTCTTTCCACACTTCCTCCGAGATAGACAGGACCCGCGGCCGCGCGCTGCGATAGCGGCGATGATGACCGTCATAGTCCACGTCGCCGGGGTTTGCCTTGATGAAGTTACCAAGGTCACGGGTAGCCTGTGCATCGGACACACCAAAGGCAGAGGAGATATCTTTGCGGTTGACATAGCCAACGAAGGCGAAGCGGTCACCGATCCACTTCAAGCGGAGTTCTTCGGGGCTCAGGGGTTTACTCATCATAGTCTCCTATTTGGCATCGCCGTATGAATAGCCGTATCCAGCTTCACATGCTACCGGCAGGTCAGGGGCGAAGTCAGGCGCGCGAGACATAGCCATCACAGCAAACGCCATGGCCTCCTCGGCTTCTTGTTCTGGTGCGATAAAAGCATTTTCGTCATGGACTTGCAACACTACCTTGTACCGGGTAGCGATCTCCATCATCTGCCTAGCAACGACGATACGGGCAAGGGCTTGCACGATGTTCTCCACAACCTTCCCACCATAGATATGGTTAGGCCCCTTGCGTGTGTCGTAGACGAAGCCCGACGTGGTGGCACGGAGATTGGTGTAGGTGAGCAGCATACCATTAGGTAAGTGAATACCCTCCGGTCCATACGCCATGGGGATGGTGTCAGGGGCAAAGATGCCAGACTTACCAAGAGCCATATCGCGCAGCATGTTCTCAGCCGCTTGCCACAGTTGCTTGATGCGCCAGTTCTTGGAGCGGTACAGGTAGACGATGCGCTTGGACTCAAGCTCGTCGATGTTTACCTTGATGCCACCCTGCCCTAACGCTAGCGTGGCGCGGAACTTCTCGTGGCCCATGCCGTAACCTAGACCAAGGATGGATGTCTTACCCACGAAGCGCTCAAGCTTGTCAGCCTTAGTAACCAGTCGGCCATAGATGTCACAGGCAAACTCTGAGTAGATGTCCCGGCCTTCACGGAACGCTTGGGTCAGGTCCTCCTGTCCGGCAAGGTATGCCACGACACGGGCTTCGATCTGTGAGCTATCACAAGTGACGATGACAAACCCGGCGGGTGCCTTCATGGCACGACGCAGCATCCCACCACGTGGCAGGTTCTGAAGGTTCATCTTGTCGCCGCCCGAGAACCTACCGGTATGAGCGCCGTAGTAATTCAGGAGGATGGGCAGAGGGCCGCGCCGTGACACACTGAGGAAAGACTGTGTGCGCGTCTCCTCTAGGGTAGACTTAACGCCCAGCCGGGCAGAGACCACGTTCTGCACGTGGATGTTCTCATGCTCTTGTAGGTCGGTAAACTCTTTGTCGGTCTTGGCAAAGGCATAGGCCACTTTACCAGTGGTGGGGGAGACCTTGGTAGGTGGCTCAACCCCGAGCGCCGTCAAGATGGCAGCCAGTTTATCATTACTCATCAGCGCCTTGGTGGGGTCCACGTCCATCGGCTGGCCTAAGATAGTAGTCGTGGTGCCAGTGATGCTTCCCTGCGCGATGCGATTGAGTAGGGTGTTCTTCTTGTGGATGATGTTGTGTAGGTGGTGGTCAAGAAGTGGCGCGTCCATGACCAAAGAGGGCTCAGTGAACATGCGGACCACGGTGTCGATGATCATCAGTTCCTCGACAGGGAACTTGTTGCGCAGCTTCCTGAAGATACCATGGCATAGCTCTGTGTCATTGACGCAGTAGGAACCATAGGCAGCCAGCTCTTGTGGCGTGAAGTCGCGGCGGCGTTTACCCTTGGCTTGGACAACTTCAGTACCCTTCTCACCCAGCCCCAGCTCCTTGGCCAGTGCCTTGAGGGATACCCCGATCGTGTTGCCGTACTTAGGGCGGGCCATTGACATGGTATCAAACCACATCTTGGGCTTGATCTTGTAGTGCCATGCGAGGATAGCCCCGTCGAAGCACGTGTTATGGCATAGGATAGCCACCTTCGAGTGGTCGATTTGGTTCAAGAACCCAGCAACATCCGGCCCACTGTACCACTCAGCGGGTCCGTTGTTGATCTTCCGTGAGACACCGATGACCTCAAAGTCACGGTGCCGCACATACTCCTCCGTCGTCATCTTACGGAGGGAATAATCCTGAGAATAGAACGTCTCGAAATCGTAGGTGACTAGGTCCATTATGCTACGATCATCTTCCCGAACACGTCAAAAGTGGTAGGCATAGGTACATCAACGAAGTCCAACTGGACATCGGGCAGGCTGGTGCCGCTCTTATAGAGCATGATGAACCCGGTGCCCCACTTGGCGTACAGAGTATCAGCGCGGCGGTAAACGTCGCATTGCCGGAACACTCCCTTGCTGCGCAGGACGCAGACACCATCGTCGACTTTATGGAATAGGTTGCTTGTCATCTTGATCCTCCACTACATACATCTTCGCGTTGACATCATATCGCACATTTGGTGGCTTGTTGGCAAGGAAGCTAGCGATGTCATTACTAGCCTGAATGGTGGAAATATTGAACTCACGCACGAGATCAGCACGTCGGACCTGACCGAACTGTTTTAGTGTTGCCACGATGAAGTCACGGCGGACATTGATAAACCAAGCGCTCATGATTGCTCCTTAGTAAAGTCATGATGGAGTCTGAGGACGGTTAGTATGACAGCCGATGAGACCAGAAGGATGACGCTAGTACCAAACAGCTTTGCGCCGTTGTCCACCACAGACTGAGGAAGTCCTAGCCATATGTGGCCCAGCATCAAGAGCGGGACACCAAACAAATGGACTGTCCATATCCACTTGGTAATTTTCTTCGCTGCACTTAACATAGGTTCCTCCTAGAAAGTTAAGCCGAAGCGCTTGCGACGGCGCTCCCGGTACATGCACCCGGCCAACTGGCCGACGGTTAGCCCTACTGCCTCAGCGGCTTCACGAAGTGTCATGTCTTTATGCAACATGTCGCGAGCCTTAAGGTATTGTTTGGTAAGCGGTTTGGCTAAGTACTCAGCCTTCATCTGCTCTACCTTGCTCTTGTTATGGCGGATACTTTTGAGTGGTACCCCGCCAGTGCCACGCATCCTGACACCACGGAGGCCGCGAAGGACCCATGTAATGGACGTGTTGCTCATGTTCAGTTCTTCAGCGATCTGGTAGGAGGACTTCATCTCGCGCATGTACATGAGCTCGATTTTCTGGCCCAACTCCCGGCGTTGCTTAGCCGATAGGTCACGTAGTCTAATACGTTCAGTCATCACTTCCCCCACACACTAAGGCCAATATAAAGCGCGGCAAACCAGACCCCCAAACATAATAGAAATATTCCGACGGCCGCGATCTTGCGTTCATGTTTCATTTACTTGCTCCCTCTATCTTCTTCCGAAGTCTATTAGCATCCTGCCTCACCCAGTCTTTGAGATTGTCAAAGCCTGTCCTCGGTGATCTGGCGAATACAATTCTGTAAGCACTGCCTGTCGGGTTATGCACAACTTGCAGCACAGTATGGCGTCGGCTTGACACTTGGTAGCAGTCACAGCCTATCGGACGGAGTATGTCCGTAGCGATCTGAATTGCTTCCTTAAGGTCCCGCCGTTTGATTGACACTTACACCCCCTGATCAAGACTATACACAACAGGTTTACCGAAGCAATATGGCGAGTATGCAATTGCTGCCTCTACTGCCTGCTCAGCCGTGGCTCCCATATGTAAAGCACCATAGGCAAACTCAGCCCCGGCACCATAGGCAAACGGTCCTGTCATCTCGATAGGGTGCGGGCTACTCTCGAACCGATAGGCAGAACTGTGATCCATTACTATGAACACACATTGGCGCGGTCCCTGCTGGCACTTGGGATACTCGCCCACATTGCCGCCGCGCTCATACCAGTCCTTCATTTCAAGGATGGATGCTAGATGGCCAGCCCCTGTCATGAGTTCGCCATTACGTATCCACACCTTAGTGGCTGGCGTCTTGGCTTTACCGTCTGACGAATGACTGTCGACGGCGAGAGAAGTTCCATCGAAAACAACTACGGTCATATCCTATCTTCTTCCTTGCTTGTTTAAGTAGATACGTGGCAGCACATATGTCGAAGCTACCGCACTTGGCACCCTTATACTTCTTGACATGAAGTATTATTGTACCTTCGTTTGTGTACAGTTCAAACTGTATCGTGTCATAAAGCGCAAACATTTAGGTAACTCCCATCCTATCCTACTCCTTCTATGTTTGAGATTGTGCTTCGCTATGGTCAATTGTATTGGTCGATACTCATCTAGTTTCTCATTGCGCCGTGATAGCAGGTTTATCAATAATGAGTCGCGGTCACCAAGTAGAGCATGTCTCCAGCTAGAAGTACGTTGGAAGAACCACCATTCAGTTATCTTCAATGGACCGCCTCCATGCTTGCAACCGATCGCACGAGTTATATATAAACCCACCGATATACTGGTGCCTGTCTAGTCGTATGTATGCATTTATATCTTGGCTATCATAGAGCGGACCGTCGTCATCCATATATAAGTTGATGCGGCTCGCTATGTTTTCTGTAGTCATATCCGGTTCTTCCAATAAATTAGCGTTTCCTCTGTGCCCCACTCCACTAGCTTTGTCTGCCCATCTATACCCCAGTAGCG
>Ga0315289_10002465_pt1 | contig 28272 bp, 19 predicted proteins | sample YL17G11_40_MG_FD_203452 | JGI IMG/M metagenome (GOLD analysis project Ga0315289, IMG submission 203452) | Sediment microbial communities from Yellowstone Lake, YNP, Wyoming, USA - YL17G11_40 | ecosystem: Environmental > Aquatic > Freshwater > Lake > Sediment | place: USA: Wyoming | collected... | reverse complement strand
TTCAATGCCCCTGGAGCAGACCTCGCGGCCCGACCTGGACCACCGCGACTGGCCCGTGCCGACCAACCGCCAGGAGGCGTTCAAGCAGCATGGGCGCCTGATGCGCCAGGGCGCCTGCCCGGCGTTCGTGAGCGAAGGTTACACGGTGGTCAAGGAGCTGGGAATTCGCGGCAGCTCCCGCCCGATCCCGCCGGGCGAGTGCGCCATTACCTCGCTGGCGGCCGGCGACGGCTGGGTGTTCGGCGGCACGACCGGCCGGCGGGCGCACATCTTCGCCTACTGTAGCGCCCCCGGCACCGAGGAAGTGGTGCTCGACCTGACGGCCTTCGACGAGCACACATCCATCCGCAACTCGCTGGCCTACCTGCCGGGGCACGGGCTTTTCGCGGGCACCGCCAATCCCGGATGCCCAGGCTACGCCGGCGGCCAGGTGCTGGCAATGAACCTGTGGCACGGCGGCGACTTCATCCAGGAATGGGGCTGCGGGCGCATCCAGCCGCGCTTGCTGGGCGTGCCGGTGGCGACCGAGGGCGTGGCCTGCCTGATTGCCGACCCGGCCGCCGGGCGGCTCTATGGCCTAAGCGACCGCACGGGCGTGGTCTTCAGCGTGGACGCCGCCGGGGGCGAGGTCCGCCAGTACGGCCCGATCGACCCGCTGGGGCGCTTCAGCCCCCTGCTGATCCTGGGGCCGGATGGCGTGGTATACGGCTGCGGCACGGCCGGGCGGCTGATGCGACTGGATGTCCAGGCCGGGACGGTCCAGTACGCGGGCCTGACGCTGCCCAGCCTGGCCGGGCGCGGCCAGTACTTCCGCCTGGGGGCCTGGGCGATGGACCCGCGCGGCGGGATCATCTACGCCGGCGACGAGGCCGACGGGGTCCTGATGGCCATCGACGTGCGGGGGCCGTCGGCGCGGCTGCTGGGCAAGCCCACGGCCGGGCCGCACGTGCGGGCGCTGGCCGTTGCGGAGGACGGGCGGGTGTACGGCGTGGCCGGGCAGCGCGACCGCATCGCCCACCTGTTCCGCTGCGACCCGCAGCGCGGCGAGCTGCGCGACCTGGGCGTGCTGGTGGCCGGCACGGAGAAGCGCTGGTACGGCTATGAGTTCGACGCCGCCGTGGCCGCCGACGGCCGCATCTACCTCGGCGAATCCGACCGTATCAGCCACCTGTTCATGTACTTCCCGGCAGGGAAATAGGCGGTCGCGGCCGTGGCCGGAAAGCGCATCGTCGTGACCGGCGCCCTGGTGGTCTGCGGGCGGTCGTAACGCTCACGTTCAAGAGCGGCTCGACGGCCATCACGGGGCCGATGGCCTTCGCGGCCGGTGAGGGTTCCGGGCGCGACGCCCGGCCTGACGGTTATCTGTTCCGCACCGAGCCCGGCGATGCCCTGGCGCTCAACCTCTCAGCCGACGCAGGCGTGGGCGGCTGCCTGACTTACTACCTCGAGTGATCATATGAGGATTCTGGCAACGGCTCTGATCGTGCTGCTGGCAGTCTCGCCCACACGGGCAGCGACGTACCACTCGCAGCAACCTCAGGATCGGCGGGATCACCTTCGCGCCCAAGAAGGGTTGGGAGTACATGCGGGTCGGCTATGGTGCCCGCCAACGATGCTTCTGGAGGTGCTCGTCAACGTCCTGAGCGTTTACGAAACACCGGCTGTAGTCCCTCTCGTAGTAGGCTCGATGCCGCTCAAACATCTCTTGGCTGACAAAGCCTCGGATGACACGGTTGGCATGGAGTGTGCTACGAGGTCCGAGATAGACAAACCCTTGGGCCAAGAGTTTCATTGGGGTGTCGTAGAAGCCAGAACCAGCTTTCATATCTGCAAACGGCCCTCCTTCCACGGTGAACCCTGCCTTGCCCAAGTTCGCCTCGGCCATCACCTTTTCGATGTCAGGGAACAGCCCCGCGTACGGGCATACTTGGAATACCCGGTCGGCGTACTTCTGATAGAGCAGTCTGCCCATGGTCGTCCGCCAGGGCTTGTCGGCGGGAAAGAAATCGGCAGGCATGCTCTCCATAGGAAGACGCTTGAGAAGCCATTTGGGCGGCTCGGCAGGGTATTCGTACTTGGTCATATCGTGGGCCTGCCCCACGAAGACGAATCCCTTGACCCCTCGCGTGATAATCTCCCGCTCCACCTGGCCGGCCATGCCTGCATCGTCCTCTCGCCCCACTAGGGCGAGAAGTTCCCAGTATCTCGGAGAACCTGGGGTCATAGAGCAGATCTCCTGATGCGCGTCGATAACCCACCGGGACCGCAAGCCGACCATGCGCATAGGCGCCTTGCCGACCGGCCGAGCCTGGTTGACGCCCCATACCTCCCGGACCAAATCCCAATGGTCCGCCGAGTTCCAGTCGAGATACTGATCTCTCGCCAGAGCGAGCAGAGCCGCTTCGTCGAACGTGTCGGCAGTTACGAGATGTTGAAGGCGGTCGTTGTCCTCCGGACAGGAGAACTCCCACGCCAGGCACTGCACGTCGGCTTCGCTATACAGGCGGCCCAGCAACCCAGCGACGAACGTCTTGTGCTCATGGATATTGTGCTGCTCGCCGAAGATGACGACTTGGTGGCTCTTGTAGAGGCTGACAAGATAGTCCTCGGGAGCCCAAGCGTTCTCTCTCAACCATGCCCCGGCAGGTGCTGCGGCGTCTGTGCCCATAGTCATTCTCCCACTTGTATGCCTAGACGTGGCAAAGGCCCCAATGACCGACATCGACGCCCATGTCACACAGAATCTTTGTGCCCCGTCGCACTACGCGTTCCATATACGTCAACCTCCGCCTGATCTCAACGGCATAACCCAGGTGTTCTTGGCGGGACAACCTTCAGAACAAGCGTTAGCGAGGTACCAGTCATGAACGCCATAGGGGTTGGCAGCCGGCTGTCTGACATACTACCTGGAGTGATCCCCATGAAGATGTTGGCAACGGGGCTGGTTGTGCTGCTGGCAGTCATGCCCGCCCGGGCACGGACGTATTACGCTGCGCCTCGATCGGTTGGAATTGTCGCAGGGGACCAGCCGGTAGGTTGGGCATACTTGCCCAACAATTAGGCAGGAACTTACGAGGTTGAGGGTGGGTGCATCTGAGCGGCCACCCACAGCGCCCGGGGGAAAGGACCTGGCACGGACGGGCATGGGCCGATCCACGCACAGGACAACCAGGGGACGAGGCCGCCAAGGCCGGCATTGGCCTTGTCCTCATCACTTGCGACGGGCATGGCCCCGAACATAACGATGACAAGGCCCTGGCGGATGTACAATGGCGGACGGCTTGGATTGCCCATCGCCACGGCTACGGCGGTAGGATTTACGCAGGATGCGACGCCGCTTCAGGGAGGCAGGCGAGAATGCCCGATATGACGATGCGCCAGAGGATGCTGTCGGTGCTCCAGGGCCGCCAGGCGGACCGCGTCCCGTTCATCCAGTATGACGGCATCATCGCCCCTAATGATGAGGTTTGGGCGCTGCTGGGTCGGCCGAATGTCGGACTGTTGCGGTGGGTGAGCCTGCATCAGATACGCGCGCCCCACTGCCGCTGGCATCGCGAGCAGACCCGGATCAACGGCCGCGAGGGCATCCGCCGCACGCTCCACACGCCCGATGGCGACCTGCGCGACGAGCGCGTGATCGAGCCGGCCTACGGCACCTCGGCCGCCCGCCGGCACTTCGTGAAGGACCCGGCCGACTACAAGCCCCTGATGGCCTACCTGCGCGACTGCCAGGTCCAGACGGACGTTAAGGGATACCTGAAGCACTACCAGGAGCTGGGCGAGGATGGGCTGCCTCTGCTGGCCGTCCAGCGCACGCCCTTCCAGCAGTTGTGGATCGAGTGGGTCTGCCTGGAGGACCTGTGCCTGCACCTGGCGGACCTGCCCGAGCTGATGGAGGAGGTGGCGGCCCTGATGATGAACCTCCAGCGGCGAGTCTGGCAGGGGGTGGCCCGCGCGGTGCGCGAGGGCGTGCCGATCCACTTCGTGAACTTCCCCGACAACATCACCGCTCCGGTCATCGGCCGGCGGTACTTCCGCCGGTACTGCCTGCCCTGCTACCAGGAGCTGGTCGCCCTGCTGGCCGAGACGGGAAAGGACGTGCCCGTCTACGTGCACATGGACGGCGACCTCAAGCCACTGTGGCCCGCGATCGGCGAATCCGGCATCCGCGGCCTGGACTCGTTGTCGCCCCCGCCCGACAACGACACCTCCGCCGGCGACGTGGCGAGGATGTGGCCAACGATGCGGATGGGGGTCAACTTCCCCTCCTCGGTGCATCTGAGGCCGGCCGGGGAAATCCATGCGGCCGCCCGCGACATCCTCCAGCAGGCGGGCCACACAGGCAGGCTGTGGATCCAGATCAGCGAGAACGTCCCGCCGGGCATGTGGCGCAAGAGCTACCCTCCCATCGTGCAGGCGATCGAAGACTTCGGCCGGCCCTGAGTTCCATCCCATCGTGCCATGGATCATCTGGGTTTTGGTGAAGCCGGTAGGTTGGGCACACTTGCCCAACAATTAGGCAGGAACTTGCGAGGTTGAGGGTGGTTGCATCTGCGCCGCCACCTACAGCGCCCGGCGGAAAGGGCCTGACACGGTCGGGCATGGGCCGATCCACGCACAGGACAACCAGGGGACGATGTCTCCAGGCCCGGCTACTCCGCGGGCACGGCCCATACCCTCGCCAGGGCAATACGATGTTCCCGGGCCGTCTCACCAGGAGCCAACTGCATGCTTGACAGCCCGGCTGGCGGGTCCATACTAGTGGGGCTTTAGCGCCCCCCGGTTCCGGACTGGCTTGCCCCGGCAGGGGTCGCCGGCCCGGTCGCCCAGAGGTATCCATGAAGGTGTTCGTCCTCAACTGCGGCAGCAGTTCCATCAAGTACCAATTGTTCGACATGGCCGACGAATCGGTCATGGCCAAGGGCCTGGTGGAGCGGATCGGCTCCCAGAAGGCCGGCGTCAAGCACACCGTCGGCAGCGGCCCCAATCACGGGGCCGAGCACTCCCGCGAAGCCCCCGTCCCCAACCACACCGCCGGCGTCAAGCTGATCCTCGACCTGCTGGTGGACCCTCGCGTGGGCGTGCTGCGCAGCACCGACGAGATTCAGGCCGTGGGCCACCGCGTCGTGCACGGGGCGGAGAAGATCTCCGGCACCTGCCTGATTGATGAGAAGGTCGTCGCCGTCATCCGCGAGAACTTCGCGCTGGGCCCGGTGCACAACCCGCCCAACCTGGCGGGCATCGAGGCCATGATGGCCGCCATGCCCGGGGCGCCCAACGTGGCGGTGTTCGACACCGCCTTCTTCACCACGCTGCCGCCCAAGGCCTACCGCTACGCCGTGCCGAATAATTGGTACGCCCGCTACCACGTTCGCAAGTACGGCTTCCACGGCACCAGCCACCGCTATGTCACGCTGGCCGCCGCCGAGCTGCTAAGCAAGCCGCTGGATCAGGTGAATCTTATCACGGTGCACCTGGGCAACGGCTGCTCAATGACCGCCGTCGCCGGGGGCAAGGCCGTGGACCACTCCATGGGCATGACCCCGCTGGACGGGCTGGTAATGGGTACCCGCAGCGGGACGATCGACCCGGCCGTGCCGCTGTTCATGATCGGCCAGGGTCTCAGCGCCCAGCAGGTGGATGCCGTGCTCAACAAGCAGTCGGGCCTGCTGGGGCTTAGCGAGCGCAGCAATGACATGCGCGACCTTCTGTCGGCCGTGGAGGCCGGCGACGAACGGGCGCGCCTGGCGGTGGACATGTTCGTCTATCGGGTGGTCAAGTACATCGGCTCCTACCACGTCATCCTGCCCTCGGTGGACGCGGTGGTGTTGACGGGCGGCATCGGCGAGAACTCATTGCCCATTCGCCAGGCTGTCTGTCGGCAGCTTTCGCGGCTGGGCGCGGAGTTCGACGAGGCCCGCAATCAGGCGGTGGTGGCAGGCAAGGCCGGGCCGATCACGCGTGACGGCTCGAAACTGCCGGTATGGATCGTACCGACGAATGAAGAGCTGATGATCGCCCGCGACACGGCGGCCCTAACGGCTCAACTGCGCCGGCCTTGATGTTGCCGGCCGCTAGGGGGAAATCGCATGAATCCTTGCAGATTCTCTTGCATCCGGCCCGCCGGCGCGCATTAATTGTATGATCTCTCCCGAAACCGCTTGATGGAGCAACGAACATGCGCACGGACGTGAAGATCGGGGCGGCAGTCGGCTTGGCGGTGGTGGTGCTTCTGGTCCTCTACTTCGTCTTCTCCGGCTCTGGCACGCCGTCGCCCCAGCCTGCCCCAATGCCGGTAGCGGAGGTCCAGGACGTGACTGGCCCGGTGGCCGAGATTGTTCAGCCGCGGATCGCGGCCTTGCCCAAGATTGAGCCGGCGGTTCCCGGTATGCGCAGCACCACGCAGCCGGCGGACGTGTTCCGCTTGCCGCCGGGACTAAGCGACGAGGAGTCGGTCTCCGTCGATGTCCGGCTGACGCCCCCGGCGCCGGGCGAGGCGCGGCCGGCAGTGCCGGCGATTGCCCAGCCTAGCATAGGGACGCCCGTCGCGCCGGCGATCCCGGCACCAGCGGCGCCCCCGCCCGCCATCGCCGCCGCCCCACCCGCGCCCAAGATGTACATGGTTCAGGAAGGGGACATGGGCTTTTGGCCGATCGCGGCAAAGGTTTACGGCGACGGCAAGTACATGTACCTGATCGCCAAGGCCAACGCAGGGGTCAACTCCACCGCGTTGAAGGCGGGTCAGAAGCTGGTCATCCCGCCTTTACCGGCTAGCACCCGCCTGGTGGCGGCTCCGATTGCGCCGCCCGGCGTTGGCATCGCATCCGTCGGTATTAGAAGGACTTACACCGTCAAACAGGGCCAAGGCTACTGGGCCATCGCCCAGGAAGTCTACGGCAACGGCAAGTACTGGACGATCATCCAGACCGCCAATCCCGATAAGCAGACCCTCAAGCCGGGGATGGTCCTGGTGATCCCCGATCTGCCATCGCCCACCCGCGCTGGCACGCCGGCGGCGCCGGCAGGTTCCACAGCGGCGGTTTCCACCCCGCCGGCAGCCTCAGCGGGTGCGTCCGCCGCGCCTTCGACGTCAGCACAGCCCCTTCGGCCGGTGTTCGACTAGTCCATCCCGGTGGAAGTGTTGGGCAGGACGGTAGTTCCAGCGAGGGAGGTATCGGTGGCCCCTTGTGGGGAGCAGGCATCGCGGCGTCGTAGCTAAACGGCCGCGGCACTCAACAACTGGCCCGGTCTTGTCCGATTCTGTTCGTAGAGCGCCTCGCCTGCATGGCGGTACCGGAAGGGCTTCGGCGCACGAATTTCGTTACCCTCGCGGCGCGGCCCTGCTATACTAGCCGGTCGTCCCGTCGCGGTGGCGTCAGCCGCGTTGCCGGGCGAGACGCGAGGGACTGGATTCTGATTCTGCGAGGTTCTGTATGCCCAGGCTCGTTTTGGCTGCCTGCCTATTGGGAGGGATGCTCATCCTGATGGCGACCGGCTGCGCGGGGTCGAAGCCTGCCCCCACGGCCATTGAGCCGGCCCTGGACGAGTCGAAGTTCCCGCCCCACGTAGCCGGCACGGTGGCCCAATACGCCATGCTGGTGGGAGGGGGCGACCTGACGTTGCGGGGTTACGGCATCGTGGTGGGCCTGGGCGCCAACGGCTCCCGCGAGTGCCCCCCTGCCCTGCGAGGCTACCTCACCCAGTACATGCTCAAGCAGAAGGTCTTCTCTCCCAGCAGTGGTACCGGCGGCCTGAGCCCCGCGGCATTGCTGGACAGCCTGGACACGGCCGTCGTGGAGCTGTGGGGCCGCGTACCCCCCGGCGCCCCGGCCGGCACGACCTTCGACGTTTACGTGCGGGCGATGCCCCAAACGCAAACCACCAGCCTGGACGGGGGCTACCTGCTGCCGCACGACATGCAGATGTCGGTGGAGGGGCTGTCCGGCACGGAGCGGCAGTCCCGGGTGCTGGGCAAGGCCGGCGGGCCGGTGTTCGTAAACCCGTTCGTGGACCCATCCAACGCCGCCGAGGCGCCCAAGCTCCGCGAAGGCCGGATCATCGGCGGCGGAAAGCTGCTGGAGGACCGCCGCGTACAGCTTCAACTGCACCAGGCCGACTATGCCCGTTGCGACGCCATGGCCCGGCAGATCAACGCCGTGTTCCCCGCCTCGCGGCCGGTTGCCATCGCAAAGAATAGCAGCACGGTCGAACTGGACATCCCGCGCAGATACCGGGGCGATTACGAGAGGTTCCTGTCGCTGGTGATGCATCTGCCCGTCAAGGGCGGACCGGGGGCTTGGGAGGCCAAGGCCCGCCAGGTCGCCCAGCAGATGCAGGAACCGCTCGCCGAGCACGACGAGCTGGCCTTGATCTGGGAGGCCATGGGGCGCAACAACCTGCCGATCCTCAGGACCTTCTACCGCTGCGACAACCCCGCGCTGGCGTACTACTCCGCGCGGACGGGCCTGCGCCTGGGCGACGCCGAGGCGCTCCGGGCCGTCTGCGAGACCGCGCGGAACGCCCAGGCCGGGCCGCTCCAGCTTCAAGCCGTCCGCGAACTGGGCCGCTGCCGCCTCCACGCCTGCCTCCCGACCCTCTACGACCTGCTGGACGACTCCAACGACCTGGTGCGAGTCGCGGCCTGCGAGGCCCTGATCGACCAGGGCGACCGGGGCCGCCTGAGGCGCCTGGAGATTGGAGACGCCAAGAGCGGCCTGTTCGAGCTGGACGTGGTGGACGCCCGTTCGCGGTTCATGATCTACGCCTCGCAGAGCCAACAGCCCCGGCTGCTGGTGTTCGGCAAGAGCCTGTCGCTGCCTCGGCCGTTGTTCTTCAACGCCCCCGGCGACCTGGTCACCATCGACGCCCAGCACAGCGATTCGTCGCTGACGGTCTATCGAAAGATCCTCAGCACGGGCCGGTGCAGCAGTCCGTTCCAGGTGCCGCCGGACGTGCCCTCGCTGGTGGAGGCCCTGGCCGGCCCGGTGGAGTACGTCAGCCGCGACAGGACCATGGGCTTGGGATTGACCTACGGGCAGGTGGTCAGCGTGCTGTACCGCCTGTGCCAGAGCGGGGACCTGCGGGCCAAGTTCGTCTTGCAGCCGCTGCCCGAGATGCAGAGAATCTACCTGGACGAGACGACGGTAGGACGGCCCGATACGCCGGAGATGTAGTCCTAGGCCAAGGAAGGCGCGCACGGCGCGTCAAGGAAGACGCGGGACATGAAACTCAGCAAGTTGATCCTCTCGGGCTTCAAGAGCTTCGCCGACCGCACGGAGTTCGAGTTTGACGAAGGCATCAGTTGCGTGGTCGGCCCCAATGGCTGCGGCAAGAGCAACATCGTCGACGCCATCCGGTGGGTCCTGGGGGAGCAATCGGCCAAGTCGCTGCGCGGCTCGGAGATGCAGGATGTCATCTTCAACGGCTCAGCCACCCGCCGTCCGTCCGGCTGCGCGGAGGTGACGCTGGTCTTTCAGAACGGCCGCGGGTTGCTCCCGGACGATTCCGCCGGCGATTCTCCCGGTCCGGCCTCCATCACCCGGCGGCTCTTCCGCGACGGCCGGAGCGAGTACCTCATCAACAAGGCCCCCAGCCGGCTGCGGGACATCCGCGAGATGTTCATGGACACCGGCGTGGGCAACGATGCCTACAGCGTCATCGAGCAGGGGCGGGTGGAAAGCTTCCTCCAGGCCAGCCAGGAAGACCGCCGCGCGGTCTTTGACGAGGCAGCCGGCATCAGCAAATACAAGGCCCGCAAGCGGGAAGCCCTGCGCAAGCTCGAGCGCGTGGAACAGAACCTGCTGCGGATCAACGACGTCCTGGCCGAGGTGGACAAGCGCCTGCGGTCCATCAAGTACCAGGCGGGAAAGGCCCGGAGCTACCAGGCGTACGTAGAACGGCTCAAGGAACTGCGGAGCCTTCACTACCTGGCGCAATACCACGCGCTGGGCCGCCAGAGGCAGGCGATCCAGGCGCGCCTCGACGCCGGCAACGACGAGCTCGCGCTGACAAGCTCGCGACTAAGCCAGCTCGACGCAGCCGCCTCCGGCGCCCAGGTGGAACTGGCCGACCTGGACCGGGCGGCGCGAGACCTGGGGGCCCGCCTGGCCGGGCTGTCCAGCCAGATCGTGGCCGCCGGCCAGCGCGTCCAGATGCTCGAGGCGCGCGCCAAGGAGCTGGCCGACCAGGTCCAGCGCGGCGAAGACCGCCGCGGAGAACTTCAGAACATGCTGGCTCGCGTTGAGCAGGATCGCGCGGCCCGCGCGGCCGAGCTCGAGCAGCTCCAGCAGCAGCTTGCCCAACTCAACGTCCAATACGAGCAGGCGAGGACGGAGCACTCCGCCGGGGAGCTGGATCTGGTGAAGCTCAACGCCAACCTGGAGGATGAGAAGTCCGGCACCATCGACCTGCTTCGCCGCACCGCCCAACTGCACAACGAGATTCAGGCCAGCCAGATCCGCCGGGAAAACCTCTCCAGCCAGTCGGCGCGGCTGACCAGCCGGGCCGGCCAGATCGACCAGGGCATCCAGCAGACCCTCACGGAGCGGGCAGCCTACCAAGCCAAGCTGGACGACGTGCGCGAGGTTATCACGTCGCTACAGGGGCGTCTGGAGCAGACCCGCGCCGCCAGCCAGCAGATGGCCGACAGCGAGCAGCATCTCCAGACGCAGCTCTCGGCCGTGCGCGAGCAGCGCAGCGCCGTCCTTAGCCGCACCCAGGCGCTGGAGGAGATGCTCTGCCGCCTGGAGGGCGTATCCGAGGCCACGCGGCGCGTGCTGGAGGCCCGCGCCGGCGGCCGATTGGGCCCGGTGATCGGGATGCTGGGCGATTTCGTGACGGCCCAGGTCGAGCGGGCCTCGGTGGTGGAGGCGGCGCTGGCCGGGGCCGACCAGCAACTGCTCGTGCGCACCTGGGAGGAACTGTCTGCCGTGCTGCCGGCGCTTCAGCAGCTCGCCGGCCGGAACGGGGCCGTGGAGCTGATGTGCCTGGACCACGCGGGCGGGTTCCACGGCGACTTTGACGCGCGCTCGTGTCCGCAAATCGTCGCGCGGGTGCTGGAGTGGGCGCAATATGAGGATTGGCTGGCGCCGGCCATGTGGCGCCTGTTGGGGCAGACGTTCGTGGTCGCCGACCTGGACGACGCCCTCCTGGCGGCGATGTCCGCCCCGGCTGGCGCGCGGTTCGTGACGCTCTCGGGCGACGTGCTGGAGCCGGACGGCCGGGTGCGCCTGGGCTGCGCCAACCGTGCCGCGGGCGTCATCTCCCGCCGCAGCGAGCTGGTCGGGCTTCAGCAGCAGGCAACCGCCCTGGACGAGCAAATCCGGCAGTTGACCCAGCAGCACCGGAGTGCCCAGGCGGAGTTGTCGCAACTGGAGAAGACCGCCCAGAGCCTCCGCACCGCGCTGTACGAGTCGAACACGGAGCGCGTGGAGTGCGAGGCGCGCCTCAAGCAGCTCACCGAGCAGATTCATCACCTGGAGCAAGAGAAGCCGCTGATCGCCCAGGACCTGGAGAACCTCTCTCGTGAGATCGAGTCGGCCGTGGCGGCCGAGTACGCCGGGAGGCAGAAGGCCCAGGAGCTGGACGAGCTCAACGCGCAGCGCCAGCAGGCGATTGCCGAGCTGACGGCACAGGTGCAGCAGGTCCAGCAGCGCCAGGCCGCGCTGGCGGCTCGAATGACCGAGACCAAGGTCTCGCTGGCAGCCGCCCAGGAGAAGGCCCGCAGCCTGCAAGAAGCCATTGCCTCGCTGGCCCGCCAGCAGCAGCAGATGCAGCATGACCTGTCGGCCGCGCAAGCGGAGATCGCGCTCAACCAGCAGCGACGTCACGACACCGCCGCCGCCGTTGAGCAGGCCCGCGACGAGGTTCAGTCGCTCCAAGCCCAGCAGCAGGCCCTCCAGCAGGAATCGCGAGAGCTGGAGGAGTCGCGCAATGGGTTGAACCTAAAGCTGGAGGAGATCCGCCGCCAGTCGGCCGACCTGCGCAAGGCGCAGGAGGGGCTGGCCGCCCAGGTCAGCGCGATGAAGGTCGAGCTGGGCGAGGTCGAGGTGCGGATCGAGAGCCTGGTGGCGCGGGCCCAGGAGGACATGTCGATGAACCTTCTGGACCTTTACCCGGGTTACCGGCACGATGAGCAGCGCGATTGGGACGCGGTGGCCTCGGAGATCCAGGACCTGCGCGGCAAGATCGAGCGCCTGGGCAACGTCAACCTGGACGCCATCGCCGAGCAGGAGGAGCTTGAGAAGCGCAGCTCGTTCCTCCGCGAACAGCTGGACGACATCACCCGCTCGCGCGACCAGCTCAACGACCTGATCCGGCGGATCAACAAGGAGAGCCGCCAACTGTTCCTGGAGAGCTTCGAGGAGATCCGAGGACACTTCCAGGAGCTGTTTCGCAAGCTCTTCAACGGCGGCAAGGCCGACATCCTGCTCACCGACAGCGAGGACGTGCTGGAGTGCGGCATCGAGATCGTCGCCCGCCCCCCGGGCAAGGAGCTGCGGACCTTGTCGCTGCTGTCGGGCGGCGAGAAAACGATGACCGCGATCTCGCTGCTGTTTAGCATCTTCAAGAGCCGGCCCAGCCCGTTCTGCCTGCTGGACGAAGTGGACGCCGCGCTGGACGAGACGAACATCGAGCGGTTCACCCGCCTGGTGCGGGAGTTCATGGATGCCAGCCAGTTCATCATCATTTCCCACTCCAAGCGGACGATGTCCATGACCAACGTGCTGTACGGGGTGACGATGCAGGAGCCGGGCGTGTCGCAGCGGATCTCCATCCGCTTCGAGGACGCCACGTCGCCCAAGCTGACCCCCGAGCTGGCCGCCAAGGCGGGGTGAGGGTCGGCCGATTCGAACGATCGGGAAGGAGAAAGGGTCATGTTCGCGCGTGCGCTTTCCGTCTTCGCCGTGCTTGTCTGCCTGCTGGCTGGGGCGTCATTGTGGGCCCGGGGCGCGGAACTGGCTGTAGCCACTCAGGCGGCCTCGCCGGTATTGAAATGGGAAGTGTTCGCCCGCCCCACGGCCGACAAACCCGAGGCTGGCAGGAAGATCAATGAGCTTTTTCTGCATGACGGCTGTCTGTATGTCGGCCATGGGTGCTACTCCGCCAACACCGGTCCGACAGACATCTTCTGCTGCAACTTGGCTAATGGGAACTGGCGCGTCGAGGGAAGGGTGGATGACGAGGCCATCGTGCAGTACCGCCTGCTGGACGGGCGGTTGGTGATTCCGGGCATCGACGCGACCGAGGACTGGTCGTTCGGCAACCTGTACGTGCGTGGAGCGGATGGGTGGTCAAAACGCCGCACGATACCCAACGGCCTGCATGTATACGATATCGCCTCCTACAGGGGCAGATGGTATGCCGTCACACACGGGGTCTTTGTGCATGACTGGGGGCTGGGGGAAAATATCCAGCCTGGGGTAGGCATGGTCCACTCCTCGGGCGACCAGGGACAGACCTGGCGGTTCGAGTACGCCTGCCCGGTGGAGGCCAACGCCGACACCTTCATTCGGCAGGCCATCGCCTACGGGGATCGCCTGTATGTCTTTCCCACAGCCAGCACGTATCACTCCACGCCGGAAATGCTGGAGCGGTTCGGAGAAAAGCGACAGCCTTATGATGACTTCCTTGGCAATCCCGATGCCTTGGCCTTTGACGGGTATCTCTGGCGTCCGGCGAACCTGGTGGACGAGCCCAACGTCCGGGCGATCACCCCGGTGCCTGGACGGGAGGTATTGGGCCTGTGGGTGGAGTTCGGGCGAGGCTCCCCATACAACGAGGACCGCCGCCGCAGCGGCGCTCGCTTCTTCGTTTTCGATGGCCAATCAGCTCAGGTCACCGACCTGGAGTGCCTGGCCCTGCGGGATGCGGTTCGCCGTGACGAGGTTACATACCTGCTGATGAGCCCGGATGGTTCGCAGTGGTTCATAGCCTCCTCCCCGGACCTGCGTCACTGGAGCTACGAACCAATTCCGGCGGGCATTGTCGATCCGTTGTCCCTCGAAGTAAGCACATCGCGCTACTACCTGGGTGCCCGGGACGGGACCATCCACACGGCAGCGCGGGCTGTGACGGCAAAGCAGTAGCACCCCCACACAACGCGCACGGTCTTCTTTTCCCCGGCACCACGGCGGGGTAGCGGGAAGGCCGAGCCTTCCAAGTGGCGGGCGCATCAGGAGCTCAGAATGAAAAGGTCCCCGGCGAAAGCCGAGGACCTTTTGATTCGGATCGGACGCTTGCGACCGGCGGGCTGATCCCCCGACAGCGCAAGGCAAGCGGGCTTTCGCGCCCCAGCCTACACCCGACGGGATTGGTATAATGGCCCGACCTTTAGCCTCAATGGAATGCCAGGACATGCCGGAAGACCAATATCTGCCGCCGCCCATCGCCGTCTCGGGCAAGGAAGGCTTTGACTCGCTTGTGTCCAAGGAATGGCTGATCGCCAATCAGATCGGCGCGTACGCCTCCTCCACCGCCGCCGGATGCAACACGCGGCGCTATCACGGCCTGCTGGTGGCCGCAGCGCTGCCCCCGGTGGGCAGGATAATGGCCTTGTCCACGGTCATGGAGGAGCTGACGGTGGCCGGGACCAAGTACGAGCTGGCCACCAACGAATTCCCCGATGCGGTGGCCCCGCGCGGTTTCGAGAGGCTCAGCCAGTTTGTCAACGATACGGCCCCGCGATTCGTCTACCGGGCCGGGCGGGCTCGCCTGGTCAAGGAAGTCCTGCTGGCGGAGTCGGCCAACGTCGTCGGCCTGCGCTATCGCCTGGAGGGCGCGGCCGGACGGCTGGTGCTCCGTCCGTTCGCTGCCCTCCGCGACTACCACCACCTGCGCAAGCTCACCCAACCGGCGCCGATAACGTTCGAGCTGATCCGCGGCGGGGTGCGGATCGCCGACCGCCTTCAGCCGGCCCGGTCGCTCTACGTGCAGGCGGACGGGGCGACGTTCCAGCCCCAGCCGGTCTGGTGGAACCGCTTCCATTACCGCGCCGACATCGCCCGCGGCCAAGACAGCGGCGAAGACCTCTATAGCCCCGGCCGCTTCGAGTGCGACCTTCAGCCGGGCCAGAGCTTCGAGCTGTATGCCGGCTTCGAGGAACCCCAGCCGTTTGACTTCGAGCAGACCCTTCATCGCCGGCGGCGGCGCCTGGCCGAGCTGGCCGCCAGCCTGGGACCCCAGGCCGACCAGACCGCCCGGCGCCTGGCAATGGCCGGCGATGCCTTCGTCGTCCAGCGGAGCTTCTCCGACGTCTCGGCCTCGACGACCATCCTGGCCGGCTACCACTGGTTCGCGGACTGGGGCCGCGACGCCTTCGTCTCCCTGCCGGGGCTGCTGCTGACCACGCGGCGGTTCGAGCAGGCCCGCCAGGTGTTCTTGACGTTCGCCCGGGCCCTCTCGGACGGGATGATCCCCAACTGCTTCGACGACTACTCCCCCACCGCGCACTACAACAGCATCGACGCCTCGCTGTGGTTCATCATCGCCGCCGAGCGGTACCTCCAGGCCAGCGGCGACCGTGACTTCTGGCAGCGCCAGCTCCTGCCGGTGATCAACACAATTCTTGGCCGCTACCGTGACGGCACGCGATTCGGCATCCGCGCCGACGCTGACGGGCTGCTGGCCGGCGGTTCCCATCACACCCAGTTGACGTGGATGGACGTCAAGCTAGGCCAGGAGGTGGTCACCCCGCGCCACGGGTTGGCCGTCGAGGTTAACGCCCTGTGGTACTGCGCCCACCGCCTCATGGCCCAGCGATGCCGGGAGATCGACAGCCACCTGGCCGGCCACTACGCCCACCTGGCGGACCTGATCGGGCCGGCATTCGTGAAGGCGTTCTGGAATCCCCATCAGAACTGCCTGCATGATTGTGTCGGCGAGGCCGGACAGGTCGATTCATCGCTGCGGCCCAACCAGATACTGGCGGTGTCGCTGCCGTGCAGCCCGCTAAGCGAGCCGCAGCAGGCGGCCGTGGTGCGCGCAGTGGCGGAGCACCTGCTGACGCCCTTGGGTCTGCGAACGCTCTCGCCGCCGGACCCACGCTACCGGCGGCGCTACGGGGGCTCGTGGGAATCGCGCGACCGGGCTTACCACCAGGGCACCGTGTGGGCCTGGCTGATGGGACCGTTCGTGGAGGCGTACCTGAAGGTTAACCAGCATAAGCCCTTTGCGGCGGCGCAGGCCCGGCGGTGGCTGGAGGCTTTTGACGAGCACCTAGACCAGGCGGGGCTGGGGACTATCAGCGAGATATTCGACGGCGACTCGCCGCACGCGCCCCGCGGCTGCATCGCCCAGGCCTGGTCGGTGGCCGAGGTGTTGCGGGCCAAGATGCTGCTGGCGGAACTGGGCAACCAGCCCGCCAAAAGCTAGAGGCCAGGTAGGATGCGTGTGGACAGCCCCACCGAGCTGGGGGTCGTCGGGTTCAGACTGCTGGCGGGAATGTTTCCCGTGGCGGTGGTGTAGGCAACCATATCCAGGCCTGCAACAAAGAAGCATTTCTGAACGGATAAATGCAGGAATTCGTGTTTCTTGGTGCGAATTCTGTTGACAGACTGGCAAGTCGGCTGTAATAGACTCTGATGTTTCTGGAGGGAGTGGGACGTTTTTTGGGGCATTGTTCGCGTTTGTCCCATTTGTCTTGTTCGGTTGTTGCCGTCAATCTCTGGTTGTTGTCGGTTGAAGTCTATTGCAGTCGGTCTTGGGTCAACAACGGGGCTGTAGACATTGCGCCGCGGCAGCAGGTCGTGAAGGCTGGTGCCCTCTGTCCCGGGGGTTGTAGCCGGATGGCTGTCGGGAGCAGGGGAGTGTTGGCCTTCGTTTGATCCCTGACCAAGCACCAGCGCAGAATCCCTGCGCGCACAGAATCGCCGGGAATGCGGCGAAGCCGTTCGAAAGGAGGTGATGATTGCCTTAGGCACGTTGGTTGTTTCCGGAGTCAAACGAGTTGAGTTCTGTCATCGGCTTTCTGGGTCGAAACTCTTTTCATTCTCGCTAAGAAAGGGAAACTTATGAAGCGGCACATCTTGATATTCGGGTTGTGCACTCTGCTGGTACTGATAGTGGCGGCGAATGCGTCCGCCGCGACCAAGACGTGGAACAAGACCACGGGCAACTGGAACGTCTCGGGGAACTGGACTCCCTCGGGCATCCCCACCTCCTCCGACGAGGTCAAGATCAACAACAGCAGCGGCAAGCCCACGATTCCCAGCGGGTACACCGCCGTCTGCTATCGGGGGTACGTCTACAACGCCACCACCCCGACGCTGACGATCGCCTCGGGCGGCACGCTGAATATCAGCGCCCAGTTCGTGAAAGTCGGCTTCGGCAGCACGGCCAACACCCAGGACGGCGTCTGCATCCAGAACGGCAATGTGAATTTGACCAGCGGGGCCGACTTGACCCTGGGCGACGGCTACACCTCCAGCTACAGCGCGATTGACGGGAGGTACTACCTCAACAGCGGCACGCTGGCGGTGGACGAGATCAGATTGGGCGAACGCAACGCCTTCGGGCACCTGTATCAGTCCGGCGGGTCGATCAACGCCTCGGCCGTGACCATGGCCTATGACGCCAACGCCGACGCCGAGGTCCGGATGACCGGCGGCTCGATGGTGACCGGCAGCCTGACGATCCGCAAGGGCACCTTCGACCTGGCCAAGAGCGCGGTGGTGCAGGTCGGCACCAGCGGCCTGTACGTGGTCGACAGCGGCATCCTGGAGATACAGATCGCCTCGACCAGCGACTTCTCGAGGATACAAAACATGACCGGCAACGTCACGCTGGCCAGCGGCTGCACGCTGAGCATCGAGGCGGTCGACGGCTACACCTCCGTCACCGGCCATGAGATGAAACTGCTGTCAACCAGCGGGAGCATCAGCGGCACATTCACCAACGTCCCAGCCGGCTGGACGACCGAGCTGCGCAACAGCGATACAGAGCTGTGGCTGGTGTGCACGGCCGGCGACCCTCTGCCGGCGTTCCCGGGCGCTGAAGGCGAGGGCAAGTGGTGCGCCGGCGGCCGCGGCGGCGACGTGTATCACGTGACCAACCTCAACGACAGCGGGTCCGGCTCGCTGCGTGAAGGCGTCACGTCGGGCACGGGCGCGCGGACGATCGTGTTCGACGTGGGCGGGACGATCACCTTGGCCAGCAAACTCCGCTTCGACCGCGACGACCTGACCATCGCCGGGCAGACCGCCCCGGGCATGGGCGTCCTGCTGCGCAACCACGGCGGCTACATCGGCGGCAACAACGTCATCCTGCGCCACCTGCGGTTCCGCCCCGGCGACGCCGACAAAGGCCCGCCCCCGGACTTCAGCGGCGACAGCCTGGAGGTCAAGACCTCCAACGCAATCGTGGACCACGTCTCGGCGTCTTGGAGCATCGACGAGTGCCTCAGCAGCGCCCAGACCAAGTTCGAGAACATCACGATGCAGTACTGCCTCATCGGCGAGGGCCTGGACCAGACCGGCCTGTACCACGACGAGTGGAACAGCGACTACGATCCGGGCGGGAGCGGCCACCATTCCTTTGGCGGCCTGCTCAAGCCGGTGGAAGGCGCCAGCGGCACCTCGGATATCACCATCCATCACTGCATCTACCTGTGCAACTGGAACCGCAACCCGGCCCCGGGCTGCTACGTCACCACGCAGTCGCTGAAGCTCGACTTCCGCAACAACGTGATCTACAACTGCCGCCAGACCGGCTACAGCAGCGGGGCGGCCGACTGGATCCAGATGAACTACGTGGGCAACTACGTCATTGCCGGGCCCAGCACCCACAGCGACTGGTACACCCGCGCCTTCGACTCCAACGCCGAGTGCGACGTCCGCATCTACCAGACCGGCAACAAGGCCGACGGCGACCGCGACACCACCCGTGACGGATCGACCATGACCTGGAGCAACTTCACCGGCACCCACACGCAACTGGGCAACCCGGTGAGCATGGAAGCCGTCACAACCGAGGCGGTGGACACTGCCTACAGCAACGTGCTGGCCCATGCCGGGGCATGGTGGTGGGACCGCGACAGCGTCGACACCCGCCTGATCGGCTACATGAGCTCCAACGGCGGGGACATCATCGACTCCCAGAGCGAGGTGGGCGGGTATCCGACAATCACTAGCGCCAGCCGTGACGAATACTTCGACACCGACGGCGACGGCATGAGCAACACCTGGGAGAACGCCAACGGCACGAATCCCGACGTGGCCGACAACAACGGCGACGTGGATAGTGACGGCTGGACGAACCTGGAAGAGTACATCAACTCCTTGGCGCAATAATCCATCGTCGGACAATCTGAAGCGATGCGTGACATGAGGCGTGGGTGGGGCTGGCCTTCCGCCGGCCCCACCTGGTTTTCTTGTCCGAGCCTGTAGGATGTACACGCGCGTTTCTTGGCGTGCACACGGAATGACTCTGGCGTGTGCACGCTGCTCCTCGCCGGGGCGTTGGCTTTGATCCGCCGTCGAAGGTAGGCATAACCCCGCAGAGTTCTCAGACGGGCAGGCACGGCAGCCTGCCCGTCTTTCTTGCGCACGCGAAAGTGCAACGATCTTATTGGGGGCACGGGCTTGCATTCGCAGTGCGCCGTCAGCAACGCGGGAGCACGACACCCGATGGGTCTAAATCTGCCCCTCTTCCTCGTCGCGGAGGGCGTCGGCCACCATCTGCTCCAGGGCCGCTCCGTCGACCACTTCTTCCTCTTCCTTCTTCTTGCCGGCGATCGTGCCGACCGACGTGTCGGCCTTCTGGCCTTGGAGGCTGCTGCCGGCCAGCCGCGCCCCGCGCGTGGCCACCGGCTGAATCTCCTCCGGCACCCCGTCGATCTGCACGGTAAAGATGATCGGGCCGATCGCCAGGCGGTCGCCCGGCTTCAGTGGCGACTCGGCTATTCGCTTGTTGTTGACGAACGTCCCGTTGGAGGAACCTAAGTCCTTGACCAGCAGGCTGTTGTCCTTGGCGACGACCATCTCGCAGTGCCGCCGCGACACGCTCAACAGCGGGATCCGCAGGTCGCACTTTTCCCCCCGGCCCACCAGCGTCGATTGGTTGCGGATCGGCAGGTCCTTTCGCCTGCCGTCCGGCAGGAACAACACAAGCTTTACGTCCATCGGGCACCTCGGCGGCTAGCCCGGCCCGCCCCAGGCACAGGGCAGATACAATGTCGGCGATTGCGGGGGCAAGGCCAACAGCCGTCCGTACAATATTCTAAAATGAGCCACCCTGACTGCAAGTCAAAACGAAGCTTTCCGACCGAGCCGACCCGGGCCTTGTACATCCACGTGCCCTTCTGCCTGCGCAAGTGCCGCTACTGCGACTTCTACTCCACGCCCATCAACGACGCGACGGCTGACCGTTTCGTCGAGGCCCTGGGCCGGGAGCTGCGCCTGCAAGAGGCTCAACTGCAAGCACCGCTGGAGAGCGTCTACGTCGGCGGGGGCACGCCCACCAGCCTGGGCGCCCGGCGGCTGTCGCACCTGCTGGGCATGATCCGGCCGCTGTTGGACCGCCGCACCGAATTCACCGTGGAGGCCAACCCCGGGCTGCTGGATGAGCTGGTCGCCGGGGCCTTGGCGCAGGCGGGGGCCAACCGCGTCAGCCTGGGCGCGCAGACCTTCGATGCCGGACAATTGCGACTGCTGGGCCGGCTGCATGACGTGGATCAGCCCCGCCAGGCCGTCCAACTGTTGCGCCGCGCCGGGATCGCCAACATCAGCCTCGACCTGATCTACGGCATCCCCGGCCAGACGCTGGAGTCCTGGCAGGCGAGCCTCGAGAAGGCTCTCGAGCTGGAGCCCCAGCACCTAAGCTGCTACAGCCTGAGCTTCGAGCCGGGTACCGCCTTGTGCGCGCAGGTCGAAGCCGGGCTGCTGAGGCCCGTGGACGACTCCGTCCAGGAGGCCTGCTATCGCTGGACCATCCAGCGTTGCCTGCGGGGTGGCCTGGAACACTACGAGATATCCAACTGGGCGCGCCCCGGCCGGCCATGCCGCCACAACCTCACCTATTGGGGGAACCTGCCCTACCTGGGCCTTGGTCCGGCCGCGGCTAGCTACATCGGAGGCGTTCGGCACGTCAACCGCCCGGACTTGGAAGCGTATTTGGCGGCCCTGTCGCAGGGCCAATCGCCGCCCGGAGAGGCCGAACAGCTCGTCGGGCGGCCCCAAATGGCTGAGACACTGATGCTGGGCCTGCGGCTGCTGGAGGGTGTGGACCGGGCCGAGTTCGCCCGGAGGTTCGGCCAGGACGTCATGGAGGCCTTCCCTCGCAGCCTTAAGCACCATCAGCAGTTAGGAATGGTTATTGTCTCTGACGATTGCATTCGCCTATCCCCCAAGGCCCTGTTCGTGTCCGATTCGGTACTGGCCGACATTGTAGATGAGGCCTGAATAGGCTCCCGGCATTCCTGGCCATACTTAACGTCACCATCCCTCCAACCGATATCCCCAGCAGGCGCGCCAGCCCCTGGAGCAGATCGTATGTTTCGGATAGGACGCACCAGGATCGGAAAAAGGCAACCCAGTCGCGAGGCTGGCACGCAAAGCACTGAGTCCCACGTGGATGGTCAGGCTGCCCGAACCTCCCACCCTAAGGGCTTCGCGCCGTGTGGGGCGGTTCAGACCGCCCGCCTTCCCGTGGCTTAGCTAGTTGGAGAGCGATATGTCTCTAAAAATGGTTCGAGGCAAGAACCTGCCGATTGGGGTGGACCTGGGCTCGCGGATGCTCAAGCTGGCCCAACTGCGACAGGTGGAGGACCAGATGGAGTTGCTGGCCGCCGACTGTCTGGAGCTGCCCGCGTCGGTTCGCGCCTCGCCGCGCGAGCGCCTGTCGTTCCAGGGTGACGCCATCCGGCGGATGCTGGGCTCGGGCATCTTCAAGGGCCGCCAGGCGATCATAGCTCTTCCGGCGGAGGCCACCTTCGTCCACCATGTGCGGATCCCCAAGGTGGCCGAGGACCAGGTGCGCGGGGCGATCCAGGAAGAGCTTCACGGCAAGCTGCCGTACCCCGTGGAGAACGCCGTGGTGCGGACAGTGCTGGCCGGCGACGTGTGTGGCGAGGGCGAGCCGCGCCAGGACGTCGTGGTGGTGGCGGCGGCCAAGCAGACGTTGGAACAGTACCTGGGGATGGCCCGCCGGGCCCGCCTGGACGTGGTCGGGGTGAACATCGAGTCCTGCGCGGTGGTAGAGTGCTTCAGCCGGCTGTTCCGCCGCGCCACCGACATGGCGCGCACCACGCTGTTCGTGGACATCGGTTCCGCCAGCACGCAGGTGGTGCTGGCCACCGGCACCCGCCTGGCGTTCGTGCGAAACCTGGTCATCGGCGGCGACCGCCTGGACCAGGAGCTGGCCGAGGGTCTGAAGATCAGCCCCGACGAGGCGCGCATCCGCCGCATGGAGCTGGCGGCCGACCAGGCCGACCCGCAGCAGGTCAGCCAGGCGTCCTCACTGATGGAAAAGGCGCTGGACACGATGGTGGAGCAGTTGACCCAGTGCCTGCGGTACTACGAATCCGTTTTCCACAACCAGAGCATCGAACGGGCCATCTTCGTGGGCGGCCAGGCCTACGACAAGCGGCTCTGCCAGACCCTGGCCCGGCGACTGAACCTGCCCGCGCAAGTGGGCGACCCGCTGGTGCGCATCCAGCGCAGCGCCGGTTGCGAATCGGGGGTGCGGCTGGACTGCCGCCAGCCCCAGCCGGGCTGGGCGGTGGCGGTCGGGCTGAGCATTGGCGCCACGGTGGCGGCCTGAGGAGACCCCATGAGCATCATCAACCTACTGCCTGAGGATTACCTGAAGCGCCGCATGCAGCAGCGGGCCAACGTGACGTGCTCGGTGCTGTTCGGCCTGGTGATGGCCGGCGTGCTGGGGGCGGCGTTCGTTTCGGACCAGTCCATCCGTCACACTCGCCAGGTGTCGCGGCGCATCAGCGCCTCGTACGCCGAGGCGGCCGGGCGCATCGAGCAGATGAACCAGCTCATGACCCAGCGACAGGCCATGCTCCGCAAGGCCGAGACCACCGCCTCGCTGCTGGAGCGCATCCCGCGCAGCACGGTCCTGGCGGTGGTCACCAACGCGGTGCCCGCCCACATGTCGCTGACGGCGGTCAACATGACCACGCAGACGCTCATTACCCGCGGCGAGGGCGGCAAGTCCAAGGGCAAGGGCAAGCCCAGCACCGACGCGCTAGCGAGCCTGCGCAGCGAGAACCTCCACGAGACCTCCACTATCATGGAGGCCACCGGCCTGGCCGGCACTGACCTGGACGTGGCGCGGTTCATCGCCAACCTGGCCGCCAATCCCCTGATGCGGTCGGTGGATCTGGTTTTTAGCCAGGAGGAGCTGGTGGCCACCGTCGCCTGCCGCAAGTTCCAGGTCCGCATGGAGCTCAACATCCAGGCTGAGCCCTCCGCGGTCGTCGCCAAGACCCTCATCGACCGGGCCCAAGCGAATCAGACTGATCTGACCGACACCATGCTGGGAGCCAACTTATGAGAATCGGCGTTCGAGAAATCATCTTCATCGTACTGCTGATGGGCATCCCGATGGGGGCCTATCTGGTGGTCTTCCGGCCCCAGAACCAGGCCAACGCCCAGATGCTCCAGCAGATCCAGGAAAAGCAGGCCAAGCTCCAGCAGCTCACCGAGGCCACAGCCACGATGGGCGACCTGCGCCAGGAGATCGATGCCCTCCAGGAAGCGGTGACGTTCTTTGAGTCCAAGCTGCCCAGCGAGAAGGAAATCGACAAGGTGCTCAAGGAGGTTTGGCGCACGGCCACGACCAACCAGTTGATCACCAAGAGCATCCGCACGCTCAACCAGGACAAGAAGGGCATCGTCGAGGGATCGGGGCCGCGGGAACAGCCGATCCTGATGCAGCTTCAGGGCGACTACATGGGCTTCTACGGCTTCCTTCAGGCGTTGGAGAGCCAGCCGCGGGTGATGCAGATCCGCAGCATGCAGCTCCAGAAGCTCGACGAAGGCCCGGAGGGCCACATGCAGGCCAAGTTCGAAATGTGCATCTTCTTCGAGCGCAGCAACGAGGAGCAACCATGTCCGCCAACGGCATCCAAGTGAACGACCCGTTTGGCCCCCCCGCTTCCGAAGCGGCCTCGCCGGCCGCCCAGGCAGGCCCGGCGGCCCGGGTGTTGCAGGCCCTGCGGCAAGGCAACCTTCTGCTGGTGGCGCTCGTGCTGGCAGGCCTGGCGGGGGTGTACCTGCTGAGCCTGCGGTCCGGGCCGGCGACGGCCTCGGCCCAGCAGGTCCAGGACGAGATGAGGGTGGATGCGGCCCTGACCAACCTGCGCCATCCTCCGGAGGGCGGCCTGGCCGCGCAGAAGTCCCGCACCATCATCGACATGTTCTACCACGAGACGCGCCAGAAGCAGGTGCCGGTCTCGCAGCTGGTAGCCAACCCGTTTGTGTTCAAGATCCCCGGCGCCGGGGTGGCGATGTTGGTCAGCCAGGAACCGGACCAGGCGGTGAAGACGGACGTTGACATGAGCGGCCCGGCCGCCTTGGCAGCCGTCAGGCAACTCAAGCTCCAGTCGGTGCTTATGGGCTCGCGGCCCAGCGAGAGCCTGGCCATGGTCTCCAACAATCTGCTGGCCGTCGGACAGGAGGTCGGCGGCTGGACCGTCCGCAAGATCGAGCCCTCGCGGGTGACGCTCACCTGGCGCGAGCAGGAATACGTGCTGGAGATGCCTCGCTAGCCGGCGGCTAGCGGCGTGGAGGGACGTCGCAGTGACCCAATCAGGCCAAGGAGCGACACAGGCGGTGGAACCGCCCCACGGCGACTCGGTTGAGTTCGCCGAGCTGTGGCGGCCCACCGGCGATGGGTCCCTCTGGGCCGGCCCGGAGCGCATCCTGCTGGACCAGGGCCTCGTCAGCGTGGCCCAAATGGATGCCGCCGCGCTAGCCCAGAAGGAATCCCCCCGCGCCAGTCTGTTGGATGTGCTCGTCCGCACCAAGGTCATCGACGAGGCCCAGGCCACGCAGGCGGTGGCGCAGTACTTCAAGCTGCCGTTCGAGCGCCTCAACCCCGCCGACGTGGATGCCGAAACCATGCGCCTGCTGCCCGTGGATTACCTCCAGGCCAAGCACGTCCTGCCCTACCGCCGTGACGCCGACGGCACGTGGGTGGGGATATGCGACCCGGCCAACATCTTCCTGATCGACGATCTCAAGCGGCGCCTGCGCGGCAAGCTTCAGTTGGTGGTGGCGCCCCCGGGCGACATTCGCCACTGCATCGAGGAGCTGTCGGCGGGCCTCTCCCAGCAGGTCGACGAGATCATCAAGGACATCACGGAAGACTCCGTGGAAGTCGTGGACAACAAGTCCGAGGACGTGGCCGACCTGGAGAAGATCGCCGGCGAGAGCCCGGTCATCCGGTACGTGAACTTCCTGATCTCCACGGCCGTGCGCGACGGCGCCAGCGACATCCACATCGAGCCCGGCGATAACCGCCTGCGCATCCGCTACCGCATTGACGGCATCCTGTTTGAGCAGGCCGCCCCGCCGATCCAGATGCACGCGGCCATCGTGTCGCGCCTGAAGATCATGGCCACCATGGACATTGCCGAGCGCCGGCTGCCCCAGGACGGGCGCATCCGCGCCACCGTCCAGGGCCGGGCCGTGGACCTGCGCGTCAGCACCCTGCCGGTGGCCCACGGCGAGAAATGCGTCATCCGCATCCTGGACAACCGCTCGATCCTGGTGGGCCTGGAGAACCTGGGCATGTGGAACGACACGCTCGATGCCTTCCGCCGGCAGATTCTCCAGCCGCACGGCATTGTGCTGGTGACCGGCCCCACCGGCAGCGGCAAGAGCACCACGCTGTACTCGGCCCTGCAAGTGATGGACAGCGGGCGGCTGAACATCTCCACGGTCGAGGACCCGGTGGAGTACGAGCTGGGGGCCATCAACCAGGTGAACGTGCACGACAGCATCGGAATGACGTTCGCCGCGGCCCTGCGCAGCCTGCTGCGCCAGGACCCGGACATCATCATGGTGGGCGAGGTTCGCGACGCCGAGACGGCCCGCATCGCGGTGCAGGCCTCGCTGACGGGCCACCTGGTGCTCTCCACGCTGCACACCAACGACGCGCCCTCGAGCATCACGCGGCTGATCAACATCGGCGTCGAGCCGTACCTGATCAGCGCGTCGGTCAACGCGGTGCTGGCCCAGCGCCTGGTGCGGCGGATCTGCCCGCACTGCAAGACGCCCGTCACCAGCGTCAAGGACTCCACCGCCGCCTTCCTGTCCAAGTACGGGGCCGACCTGAAGGTGCTCTATCACGGGGCCGGCTGCGACAAGTGCCGCACCACCGGCTACAAGGGCCGGCTGGGCATCTACGAGTTCCTGGAGCTGGACGACGATCTGCGGGACGTGATCACCCGCAACCCCGCCCTCACCGATCTGCGCCGCGCGGCGCGGGAGCACAAGATGCGATCCCTGCGGGAGGACGGGCTTCAGAAGGTGGCGGCCGGCGAGACGACCGTCGAAGAGCTGATGCGCGTCACCGAAACCACCTAGCGGACGAGGCCAAGCGATGCCGGAAGGACTGTTGCAGGAAATGCTGACGCGGGCGCTGACCAACGGGGCCAGCGACGTGCACCTGGTGCCAGGCCTGGCGCCGCTGTTCCGCGTCCACACCGTGCTGGAGCCGTCGGAGGACTACCCTCCCATCACGCCCCAGCAGACCGAGCAGTTCGTCAAGGACATGGTGGGCCCCCACCGCTTCGACGCCCTGCTGGACCGGCGCGACATGGACTTCTCCACCGAGGTTCAGGGCCTGGGCCGGTTCCGCGTGAACGCCCACTATCAGCGCGACACCATCGCCATCGCCTTCCGCGCGATCCCCAACCAGGTGCCGGCCCTGAGCACCCTGAACCTGCCCCCCGTGGTGGAGTCCATGGTGGACCTGCCTCGCGGGCTGATCCTGGTGACCGGGGAGACCGGCTCGGGCAAGAGCACCACGCTGGCCTCCATGATCGACGCCATGAACCAGCGCTACCGCTACCACGTGATCACGCTGGAGGACCCGGTCGAGTACCAGTTGCGGTCCAATAAGTGCGTCATTGAGCAGCGCGAGCTGGGCAGCGACGTGCCCAACTTCGCCAGCGGCCTGCGCCACGCGCTGCGGCAAGACCCCGACATCATCCTGGTGGGCGAAATGCGCGACCTGGAAACCACCTCCGCGGCCATCACCGCCGCCGAGACCGGCCACCTGGTCCTGTCCACCCTGCACACGCAGAACGCCTCGCAGACCATCGAGCGCATCATCGACATCTATCCGGGCGAGCAGCAGAACCAGATCCGCTCCATGCTCTCCAACACCCTCCAGGCCGTGCTGAGCATGGTGCTGTTTAAGCGGGTGGACAAGGCGGGCATGATCCCGGCCGTCGAGGTCATGGTCTGCAACGCCGCGGTCCGCAACTGCATCCGCGAGAACCGCGTCCACGAGATCCCCAACATCATCGAGACCAACCGGGCCCTGGGCATGTGCTCGCTGGACGAGTCGATCAAGGCGCTGTTCTTCAACGGGCACATCAGCCGCGAGCAGGCCTTGTCGGAGGCAGCCCGGCCGGAGCTGCTCAGCCGGGCGCTGAGCGCCTAGGCGGCCCTAAAGGAGCGATCGACGATGCCTACGTACAAATATGAAGTCCGGGACGCCGGGGGAGCCGTGACGGGCGGCACCGTCCAGGCGGCCTCGGCCGCTGATGCCACCAGCCTGCTTCGCGGCCAAGGCGGCTATGTGCTCAACATCGCCCAGGCCGCCGGGGCCGTCAATCTCCTGGGGCGTCTGCGCAGCGTCCGGGTTGAGTTCGGCCCCGGCCTTAAGGACGTCCAGAGCTTCACGAAGCAACTGGCCGTCATGATCAAGGCCGGCATCAACATCCGCAGCGCCATGGCGGCCGTGGCCGAGCAGGTGGATAACCCCAAGTTCCGCAACATCCTTGAGCAGATCAAGAACGACGTGGAGTGCGGCAAGCCCTTCTCCGAGGCCCTGGCCAAGCACCCCAGGGTCTTTAGCCCCCTCTACGTGAACATGGTTCGCGCCAGCGAGCTGTCCGGAAACTTCGGGGCCATGCTGGAGCGCATCGCCGATTATCTCGGCCAGCAGGTCGAAACCCGCAACATGGTCCGCGGCGCGATGGTCTACCCGGTCATCATCGCCGTCATGGCCGTCCTGACCACGGTGTTCCTGCTGACCTTCGTGCTGCCGCGATTCTCGGCGTTGTTCGCCGGCAAGGAGTCGCTGCTGCCG